>Ga0302114_10000009_pt1 | contig 162266 bp, 90 predicted proteins | sample AG5_Surface_MG_FD_203107 | JGI IMG/M metagenome (GOLD analysis project Ga0302114, IMG submission 203107) | Marine microbial communities from Western Arctic Ocean, Canada - AG5_Surface | ecosystem: Environmental > Aquatic > Marine > Oceanic | place: Canada: Western Arctic Ocean | collected... | reverse complement strand
CCACCGACACCGACGCGGACGGGAGTAACGTCCGGGTCGGTTCCATCGAACCCGCGCTCATCTCAGCGAACCCGCGCGCGGCTTTGGTCGGGGAGAGACCGCCGGATACGCCGTGCGCGGCTCCCGAGGTTGCGTCCATCCGAGCCCGCATCATCTCAACCTTACGCTCCAGCGCCGCGATGCGAACAGCCTCCGCCTCCTCGAAGAGCCTCGCCACCTCGTTCTGAACCCTCATGCCGTACTTCTCGGCGCTCGACGGGGACCCGGGGGCGTCGTCGTCGTCGTCATCCTTGACGGGTACCCGGGTGGACGCGGACTGTCGCGGCGGGTGATGGTGATGCGGCGGTGGCCTCGCGGGGGCCGGGGCGGGAGCCGCCTGGGGTTCTCGCTCGGGGCTCGCCGCGCGGGAGTTCGCCCTGCTGTTCGCGCGACTCCGTCGAAGCAGCGCGCCCCTAGTCGCGGCGCGCGAGGCTGCCGCGCCCCTCGCCGCGGCGGACGCCTGCCCTGACTGCAGGTTGGTCGCCGCAGCCTCGAGGACCGACGGGGCGGAGTCCGAGCGCGGGGGCGGGGCCGCGTCCGGTGGCGTGTACGGCGTGCCCCCGAGCTCGCGTACCCTCGCATCCGTCCCCGGGAGCTTGGCCACCAGCTCCACCGCGTCCTTGTCGTCCTTCCGCCGCTCCCAGAGCCGATGGGTCTGGAGCGTCAGCCGGACCGTCTTGGCGAACTGATTGAGCTGGTAGAGCTCCTCGTCGTGGTCCTCGTTCTGCCGAGCCAGGTCAGCCTTGCGCAGGGATATGCTCGCCGAGCGGTACACGCTCTTCAGCGGCTGCTCGGAGCTCATCGTGGAAGGGCGTCGCGTGAGCGGGACCCCTTCCGCCGGCGGATGGGGATCTCGTGCCGACGGGAGCGTTTCGGTTCGGCCCCGCCGAGAAGAAATCCAACAACCAGAGTCCCACCGCGACGGCCTCCTCGCGTCTACAAGCCTTCGAGGTGACCACCGCCCGTGCTCCCCGGCACGTCTACGGGGCTATGGACCTGCTCGCGCGCCTTCTCGCCTCGCGCGTCCGTCCTTTATGGAGCCCCGGGGTCGTGATGTCTTGGGAGGACCGTTGGAGGTGCTGAAAACGACGAGCGAAAATCGGAGCGAAATAAAAAGTGACAAGCCCACACAGCAATCCAGTGACAAAGAAGTGCAAAGAAGTGTAACACAAACTGACGACTGATTGCTCGCACGTAAAAGTTTTTTGTGTCGCGAAGTGGCGGCTGCGTTTTCTCAGCCGTCCACGCGTTCTCTCGTTTTCCCATAAAGCGCCGAATGCAGCCCATAAAGCGCCACCTCTCGCAGCGCGGTTCCACCGTCGCTCGAAGACCAAACAAGTTCGAGGAGACTCAACAGCTCTTAACGAGGACGTAGCAGTCTATCGTTCGCGTGCGCCAAACCCGCGCCGCTCCACACTCGACGCTCACGCGCCCGAGTTCTGCTCGCATCTCCCAAGGCGCTAATCGTCTCGGAGAAAGCAGATAAGAGGCGCCCAATCGTCTCACGCCACCCATTGCTCCACCGGTTCGGACCGTCATGGCCCTCATCCACTCCCTGAGCCGCGGGTTCACCATCCGCGCGGCGGCCACCACCGTCGTCGCCGCTCGCGCGACCCGCGCGCGCGTCGCCCCCGCCGGCATTCGCGCCGTGCGCACCACGCGCTCGAGCCCCTTCGCCCCGGCGGCGGCGGGTCGCGCCGCGAATGTCCGAGCCTCCGGGTTCAGGTTCCGCGCCATCTCCACCGACTCCGCCGCTGTTCCGGTCCTCGAGGACGAGGACGACGCCGAAGAAGTCGAGAACCTCCTCGGCAAGGTGGACAACATGTACAAGGACGTCGCCGTCGACGGCATCTTCGACGAGATGGAGGATGCAGCCAAGAAGGAGGACGAGGAGGAGGACACGGTCGCCGCTGCGGAGGCGTCCAAGGACCCCATGCACGTCGACAACTTCGCCCTCTCCGACCTCACCAAGGCTGCCCTGAAGAAGCGCGGCATCGAGGCCCTGTTCCCCATCCAGGCGGAGGTCCTGGCGCCCGCGCTCGAAGGCCGCGACGTGGTGGGCCGAGCGAGGACCGGCACGGGCAAGACCCTCGGCTTCTCCCTCCCCATCATCGAGTCCCTCCTCAACAACCAGAAGGAACACAGGAACCCGCGCTGCATCGTGCTCGCGCCCACTCGTGAACTCGCGAACCAGGTGGAACAGGAGATTCAGGCCACCGTGCCCTCCCTCCGCACCCTCTGCGTCTACGGAGGCGTCGCCATCTCCAGCCAGGAGCGCCCGCTCCGCCGCGGCGTGGACATCGTGGTCGGCACCCCCGGCCGCCTCATCGACCTCATCCAGCGCGGGTCCCTCAACCTTCGCGACATCGAGTACTGCGTCCTCGACGAGGCTGACCAGATGCTCGCCGTCGGGTTCGAGGAGGACGTCGAGCGCATCATGGAGGAGGTCCCGGAGCAGAGGCAGACTTTCCTCTTCTCGGCGACGATGCCCCACTGGGTGACCCGCATCACCAAGAAGTATCTCGCCGACCACGTCACCATCGACCTCGTCGGAGACTCAAAGCAGAAAGTCGCGGATACCATCGACGTCATGTCCTGCGCGTGCTCCCACACCAGCAGGACCACCATCCTCGCCGACCTCGTCACCGTCTACGCCAAGGGCGCCAAGACCATCTGCTTCACCCAGACCAAGAGGGAAGCGGATGAGGTCACCGCCGCGCTAGGCCGACGCATGGGCACGGAGGTGCTCCACGGTGACATCGCGCAGGCGCAACGCGAGCGCACCCTCAAGCGCTTCCGCGACAATCGCTTCAGCGTCCTCGTCGCCACCGACGTCGCCGCGCGCGGCCTCGACATCACCGACGTCGACCTCGTCGTGCACTACGAGCTCCCGCACGACACCGAGTCCTTCGTGCACAGGTGCGGCCGCACCGGTCGCGCCAACAAGAAGGGCTCCGCGATCGCCATGTACACCCCCAGGGAGAAGTCCAGGATCCGCACCATCACCCGCGAGACTGGGGTTGACTTCAGGGTCATCACCCCGCCCACCGGCGCTGAGGTCATGACATCCTCCGCGGAGCAGGCGTCCATCGAGCTCGGGTTGGTCGACGACGAGCTTCTCCCGTATTTCACCCCCACCGCCGAGAAGATCCTCGAGGCGGTCAAGAACGGCGGTGAAGACGGCCGGACCGAGAGCGAGGTTCTCGCCGCCGCGCTCGCGGCGCTCTCCGGGCACACCGAGCCCCCTCCCCCGAGGTCCATGCTCACCGGGGACGTCGGGCAGGTCACCATGGTGGCCAAGGGGAACATGATCCTCCCGCGGGACCTCCTCCGCGCGATGTCCGACGTGTCCCGCTCCGCCGCCGACGGCGTCGGGCGCATTCGCATCCTCGCGGATAACTCCGGCCTGTGCTTCGACATGCAGCACGAGCAGGTCAAGCCGCTGCTCGAGGAGCTCGACGACGGCTTCCTCGGGCCCATCGAGATTGAAGTCGCGGCGGCGATTCCCGAGCTCGTCGAGGAGAGGGATCGCGGGTACGGCGGCGGCGGCGGCCGCGGCGGTCGTGGCAGGGGCCGGGGCGGCTTCAGGGGCGGCGGCAGGGGCCGCGGAGGTTATGGCAGGGGCGGCGGCGGAGGGTACGAGCGCAGGTCCTCCTACTCGGACCGCGGCGGCGGCGGCGGCGGCGGCGGCCGGTTTCAGCGCGATTCCGACGGCGGCTTCAGCCGCGGCGGCGGCGGCGGCGGCGGCGGCGGCGGTGGCGGGTACGAGTCCCGTGGATACGAGCGTAGGGGCGGCGGCGGCGGTGGCTACGAGTCCCGAGGCGGCGGTGGTGGCGGCGGCTACGAGTCCCGAGGCGGCGGCGGTGGCGGCGGCTACGACAGGCGCGGCGGCGGCGGCGGCGGCGGGGGTGGATATTCCAGCCGAGGCTCAGCCTCACCCGCTCGCTACGGGGGATACGACTAAAGCGGCCGTGTTGCCCGAGATCATTCCGTACATTTTTTAGTGCATGCAGCAACGCGCGATTTTTATTGAACTGGATTGAAAAATACGCACAGTGACTCACTCGCCCGTGTCTCCTCCCCGGTGCGCCCTCCGTCGATGGTTGCCATCTTTTGTTTCAGGTGCCGGATTTTCTTGGATTTCGAGGATAGAATCTGTGCTCATAGATCGCCCTAATCACTCACGCTCACGCGGACGTGGACCCCATAGACTACCTTCGCCTTGACCATGTTGGCGATCCACGCCTCCACGGCGTGCCCCGTCGCGCGCGCGACCCCCCGCGCCAACGCCCGCAACCTCGCTGCGTCCAGCGCGCACGTCGCGAATGCTCGCTCCCGATCGTCGTCGCGGGTGATGACCCACGCGGGGCGCTCCGCCAACTTTGATCCCAACGATCCGATGACCTGGAACGCGCCCGCCGCGGGCGAGGGCGACGACGAGGCGTTCTTCCAGGACATGGGCGCGCCGGTGGAGGACCTCATGACGCTCAGCGACGAGCAGCTCGGCCAGCTGTTGGGGCAATCCGGGGTGCAGGTGCCCGTGATGCTCGACGACGACAACGCGAGCGCCGACGCCGACACCGCCGCCGTCCAACCCGACATCGACATGCCCCCCGCGACCGCCGCCGAGGCCATCGACGCGGGTCTCGCCCTGTACAAGTCCGGGAACTACACGGCCGCGCTCGCCGCGTTCACGAACGCGCTCGACCTCCCCGGCACCGGGCCCATCCGTGCCCGCAAAGCCAGGGTGGCGCCGGCGGGTCCCTCGCAGGGCTTCGCCGACGCGTCCGTGTCGCTCAACGAGCAGATCGCCGTGCACTACAACTGCGCGTGCTGTCACGCGCGCATGGAGGACCCGCAGGCTGGCCTGGTCTCCTTGGTCAGGGCGCTGGAGTGCGGCTACGACGACTACGGGAACATAAGATCTGATCCCGACATTGCTTCGCTTCGAGCGGATGCGCGGTTCGAGGGGATCATGGGACGGTTCGAGCCGCAGGGTTTGTTCGAGGGTGTGTTCTCGATGCTGTCGAAGGGGACGACGGCGGAGCAGAGGAAGAAGGGGGGCGCGCCGAAGGGCGGCGGCGGGGCGGAGCTCATCGAGGGATTGTTCCAAAAGTTCAAGAAATGAGAGACGGCGGCGTCGGTGACTAGTTTCCCATAGAGGGAAAACATTGCAAATAGTGATATTCAACGGCAATTGCGAAAACTGAGACAGTCCACACGGTACGCTCGGAAGGTTGACGAAGGCACCCGTCGCGTCGCGAATGTTCCTTCCATTCTTTACGGCACGGAGGTCCGGCGGGTAGGTGCGCTTCCGAAGCCTCGCGACCAGTCACGCGGACCCTCCGTGGTCACCGCGGGCAGCTCGCGAAGGCGGAGGAGCCATGCCGGACCTTGAGGAGGTGGGCGGGACGGGTGTCCCGGGGTTGACGGACGCTGTTCACCCGATGGAGCAGACGTCTGCCGAAGGTTCCGGCGACACGGGGTCGGGGCCGTCGATGCTCGCCATGGCGTCGCTCGAGGTGAACGACCGGCTGCGGGACATCGACGAGCTCGTGGAGAAGGGCGTGGACCACGTGCCGTCGCCGCTCAGGCGCCGCGGGACGCCCCCGAGGAGCTTCTGGGTCGAGGAACCGGACGCGCACAGCGGCGGTGGCCTCGGCCTCGGGGCGCTCGAGCGCCAAGGGAGCCTCCGGCGGCAAGGGTCCGGGGGCACGGGCCCGAGCTCGAACCGGAGCGCGAGGAGCCACGGAAGCGACGACATCGTCCTTCCGGGTAACAACGGCGCCGCGCGGGGCGGGGGCGGCGAGCTGTGGCGGCCGGAGGTGTCCTCGCCGCCGGGGTTCGCGAGCAAATTCGCCCGAAAGTCGCGAGACGGGGCGGGATCCGGCGCGGTCTCCCCCGACGGGAAAGGGGTGCAGGATCCAAACCACGTGGACGCACAGATGGACGCGTGGCTCCGGCAGACCGTCGAGCGCATGCCGGTCAAGCCCGACCACGTATCCGGCGTGCGGGGACCGCTCATGAACGTCACCGCCGTCGACGACAAGACCGTGGACGTCGTCATGACAACCTCGTTCAGGGCGCACTTCTCCCAGCCCATATCCACGCTGGGCAATCCCGGGGGAGGCAACCGGCGCCCAGAACTACCAGCTCCGGGGTCGGGTGCCTCTACCGGGGGCGCGGTCGGGGTAGCCGCGCGCATCAGGGAGATTGAGGACCGCGGCGAGATTGGAACCGTCACTACGTCCGCGTCCGCGACTCCGACGACTCCGCTGGGCGAGGGAGCGCGGCTGTCGCTTCGCACCGGCGCCTACCCCGGGAGCACCGGCCGGTTCGCCATCGCGTCCCCCGACGACTACGTCAACACCGATGGATCCGGGAACAGCGGCGGGTCGCCCAAGAGCTACGAGCAGAACCAAAGAGCGTTGGTAGCCGGGGGCGACGTGCCCATGCTGAACACGATGCGGGAATGGGAGATTGCGCCGTCCGACGTGCAGCTGCACGAGCGCGTCGCCGTCGGGGGTTTCGCGGAGGTGTTCCGGGGGACGTGGAACGGGACGATCGTCGCGGTGAAGCAGCTGCTGGAGCGCGGCGCGGACGTCGTGACGCGTTTGAGGGAGGAAGCCGTGGTGCTGTCGCGGCTGAGACACCCGAATTTGCTGCTGTTCATGGGTTGGTGCGCGGAGCCGCCCTTCATCGCCACCGAGTTCATGCGCCGGGGGTCCCTGCACAACATCCTGCGTAAGAACGGGGGTCCACTGGGGGGCCCGCGGACGCACCACGTGGCGCTATCGGTGGCCAGGGGCATGCAGTACCTGCACTCGCGGTCGCCGCCGATCCTCCACCTCGACCTCAAGTCTCCCAACATCCTGGTGGACGACAAGTGGCGCGTGAAGATCGCCGACTTTGGCCTGTCCCGCGTCCGACGCAACACGCTGCTATCCGGACGTTCGAACATCCACGGGACGTTCGAGTGGATGGCGCCCGAGATGTTGAGAGCGGAGAACTTTGACGAAAACGCCGACGTGTACTCGTACGGCGTGGTACTGTGGGAGTTGTTATCCGCGCCGTTGACTCCGTGGAACGAGCTCATCAACGTGCAGGTGGTGGCGGTGGTCGGGTACGACAGGCAGCGGCTGGTTCTCGGCTTGGCGGCTCAGGAGGCTGCGAGGGAGGATGCGGCGACACGGGCGATCGGTGAGCTCTTCTGGGCGTGCGCGGTGAATGATCCGAAATCTCGTCCGACTTTTCAGTCGGTGACGGAGCGGCTGGAGGCGGCGTTGACGCTGATGCTGCCGGGGCCGGACGGTGGGACTGTCGGCGCGGTGGGGACCACGCCGGAGGTGACGGCGGGCGGTATCACCGCGGTGGGTGGGCCGGCGGGTCTGGGCGGCGTGTCTCCCGCGAACCGAGGCGGGGCATCTCAAAACGCCGCGGGTGGTGACTCGGACGAAAATATCGCGCGGAAGGCGAAGGGGCCTTTGGGGCTGGTCATCGAGGAGATCGGGGCGGAGCGCGAGACGTCCGCGGAGAAGGCGAAGGAGGAGGCCGTAGAGGTTCCTTACGTGGTCGACGAGGACGGGCACTGAGATGTTTAGGTTCAGACGTACGTTCGTATTACAAGCACGTGCGACAACTCAAAATGTCGCCCCCGTCTTTCGCGCATTTCGTCGTCGTGGTACAACAAGACGTGTAGTGTTAGTACAACGGCGGCCCGCCCCGGGCGCCGTGACCCCGAGGTTCCCCCTCACTCGAAGCTGTCCCCAGCCAGCGCGCAGATGAAGTTGATGAACTGGTCGAACGTCATGTACAAGTCGCTTCGTGCGCGTCTTCGTGTGGCGTCACGAAGCCGTTGACTCGACTTTTTCGTACTTTTCCGCGGAGATCGATCCAATTTCCCGCGGTTTATTTACTCCGTACTCAACACGTCTGGGTGTTCACCCGCACTGAATCCTAACTCCCCCCAAATGCAACACCCGGTACTACCCTCGGTCTACGAACCGGGAAAATCGCCCACCCAATTACGCCCAAATCGCGTATGCAGGTTTAGTGACACGAATCTTGCCACCCGAGGCAAATTACGTGGCCCACAATCGCCCTGCAGCGCCCACGGTCACCTGATTGGAGCCGCGAACTCGAGTCTCGTCGCGCGATGGGAAACTTTTTGAAGAAGCCGAGCAAACTCTTCGCTTTCACGACGCGCCAATCCCAGAGATCTCCGCGCGGTCCACGGACCAGCGGTGAGGTTAGAAGTTTCGCGGAGTTCGCGAGGAGTGGGAGTACCGCTCATCCCGCGCGTCGAGGCTCACGAGCAGTGGACCGCGAGGTCCGGGGAAAGCTCCGAGGCCCCGAGGCTGGCGCGCGACTGAAGGGGAAAAAGTTTTTTAGTGGGACAGGATGGCGACGCTGACTGGGAGCGCGCCCAACGCGCCGCAGCGCTTCACATCGCTCAGCGGCATTCGCCGAAGCGGCAGTGGATTCGAGATGGACGGTACGTGCCCGGTTGATACGTCGCGCGTGCATCGAGGCGCCCGTCCCGGTCGCGTCAATGCACTCGCCCGACCGCGTTATTTTTACCGCCCGAGGAGACACAAGGTCACTGAACACCCAGTGCGGCCAACGTCCAGTTGGTGCTGACTGGGCGTCGAGTCAGCATCAATCCGGTCGGTTCGTGGCGCCGCTTCGACGCGACGCGGGGCTTCGTGCATCCCGCTCACGAACCGTGCGGCGCGCCAAATCGTGACGCACACCATCGAGCGCCGAGGATCGTCTCGATCACCACGCGTTCGAGTCAACCCGCGCCAGCCCGGCCGCGTTTCCTCCCACTCGATGACCACTGATTAACCCAGTTTTGGCACTGACCTTTATCTCACAAACTTTTTCCGTTCCGTTCCGTTCCAGACACGACGGCGCCGCTGTACAGCAACAGGACGCACCGCGAGGGTTTCGCGCACTGGACCACCTCACACCTCCCACCGCGTAAGAGGCTCGGGGACGGCAGCACACGGCGGTTCGACTCTAACCTGCCGTACGGAGAGTTTGACGAGGTTCCTAGTGAGCAAATGAAAGTGAGCTGCAACAACGTCGATCCGCTGGAGACGCCTGAGAAACCGGAGCGGAGTCCTTTCTGGGAACAGATCTTCCAGCGCTCGAGCCAAGCCCGGAGCTCCCCGAGCCCGCGTAAGCGCCGCGGGGGGAAGAAGGGAGGGCAGTTCTCTTACAAAGGGTTCAGGCCCAGCTTCAACTTTCCAAAGGCGCTCGGGCCCAAAAGGGTCGGCGGGTTTCTTCGGGCGAAGGTTGGGCAGGTTGGGCACCTGGGAAGGCAGCTCTTCAGGCCGCCGCTTCACCTGCTGCAGTTCGCGGCGGTGCTCATTCTCAACGTCACCTACTCGGTCACGTACAACATCGGCGTCGAGACCTTCGGCGGGCTCCCCGGGCACGTCAGGCAACTCGCAAAGTGGCTGTGGGGGCGAACCGGGAAACCAAAGGAGGACCCGCACGAGCACCTGAAAAATAAGCTGTTCCCGGAGGGGACGCCGCTGTCGCCGGGGAAGATCAAGCAGAAGATGCAGGACAGCCTGCACGGGCTCGGTAAGAACTCGCGAAAGCTGGGTGGGATGGTCGTCGGGGGCATGCGACGTCACGGGAGTTTCAGGTTTCAGTCGCAGGAGTTTCAGAATGAGCAGCGGCGGGTGGACTTTTTCGTCAAGGAGGGACGGCGATGCAACGCCGTGTGCGACTCCGCCGGCGCGGTCGAGAACTTTCGACAGGCGGTCGCCATCCGGCCGGCCGATCCGGACCTGCTGGTGTGCCTGTCCAAGTCCTTGTCCGACAGGGTGTTCACTGAGGATGTCTTCCACAACCACCCGCTGGCGAGGGCCATCTCCAAGGAGGCTGCCGAGATCAGCGAGCGCGCCATCGAGCTGAGCCCGAAGTGCTCCGAGGCGCATCTGTGCCTCGGGGCGGCGCTCGGGCGGCTGTCCATGTGGAGCGACAACCGCGAGAAGGTTGAGCTGTCGGGGACGATCAAGGAGCGGTGCGAGGAGGCTATCCGGCTGGATCCCACCTCGGATCTCGCGCTTCACGTGCTGGGGCGGTACCAGCACCAGATGGCCAACCTGGGACGGATCGTGCGCGCGTTGGTGCGTGTCATGTACGGCGGTAAGCTGGAGCCCGGGACGCTCGAGGAGGCTGAGACAATCTTCAGGCGCGCCATCGAGATCGCGCCCAAGCGCCTGATCCACAGGGTGGAGCTCGGTAAGCTTCTGCTGGACATGCAGCGCAAGGATGAGGCGCACGCGGAGCTCAAGCTGGCGATGACGCTGCCCAGGGAGGATATCAACTCCGAGCACGAGCGGCGGGACGCGGTGGAGCTCCTCAAGAAGCACTGGGGAGAAAAGGTTGAGATTCCGCAGTTTGCGGATCCGCCCCCGACGCCGCCGCCCAGGCTGAGCAGCGTCTCCCGCAGGAGCTCCTTTGACACCGGCAGCGGCGGCGCGCGAAGGAGCTTCGACGACGTCAGGGAGAATCCCTTCCTGACCAAGGCTGCGCAGCAGGCTGCCGCTGCCTGACCATTCTATTATTCTTTATGTACCATAGCCAGCGCAAGACTTGTCTAATATCCAAACTTGTATGAGCTGCATCATCCGCGGGTGCCGTTCTCCTCGGGGGAAGATTGCGCACCGGACTAACTATCCTCCTCCTCCCCTTCATCATCCCCCTCGACTCCCGCCTCCTCCGCGGCACGTATACATCTCATGATGATATCCATCTCCGTCACGTCGCACTCCACCCACCGTCCTTTCTTCAACCCACCAAGCCCGATACCCATGATCTCAACTCGGTGCAAGTCCGTGACCCGATACCCAACCGCGTCGAGCATGCGACGAATCTGGCGGTTGCGTCCCTCTCTCAGCGTGATCTCGATCGTGCGTCTTCCGGTGACGTTAATCTCACACGGCAGCGTCCTCGCGGTCAGCACCCTGTCCACCCTGTCCCGTTGCACCGGGGTTGATATCACCACGCCCTTGGACAGCGTCTTCATATCCCGCGGCCGGATATCCGTATCCACCGTCACCGCGTAGGTCTTGTCGTGTCTCCGCCCCGAACGAAGCGCCGCGTTGGGCAGCCGTCCATCGCTGGTGAGCAGTATGAGCCCCGTGCTGTCCTTATCCAGCCTGCCCACCGGGAACAAACGCGCGTGCGTGTATCCGACGGCGTCGATGATGTTGGACCCGTCCCGGACGTCGGTGGTGCACGTCACGCCTCGGGGCTTCCAGTACTTGACGTACTTGAACTGCGTCGACGACGTTGTGGACGGTCCGGCTGTGTTCGTCTCCTCGGTCCGGATGACGTTCAGTGTCTCCCATTCCACCGTCTCACCGTTCAACTCGACGACGTCTCCCGGGACGACTCTGTCGCCGGACGACGCCGTCGCTCCGTTGATTGTCACCCGTCCCGACTCGATCAGCTTGTCCGCGTTACGTCGCGAGGTGAAGTCTCTGAAACACTTGTTGACGCGAATACCACCCTCAGTTGAGTGGGCTCCTCCCGCGTCGGATTCAGAATCCGACGATGCATCGCGCGTCTTCTTCGTGGAGGGTCCGCCCCGTACCCTCGAAGACGGTCCGCCTCTTCCTCCCCGCCGCTTGGCGACGTCCACGATGCGGTAGTCCTCGTCGTCGCGTAACGGCGATGACGCGGACCGCTCCCACGCCCGCGTTTGGCCCGGACTCGCGTGTTGCCACGCACCCTCCGTGCCGCGTGCCTCGCTTCTTCGGTCCCCCCGTACCCGGCGGCTCGAGGAGGAGGACGACGTTCGCTCCTCGGATTCTTCCTCGCCCCGCGCGATGCGCTCGCCCCAGCCAACCACCGGCGCCGGCGCTTCCACGCCCCGTCCGCGGGCACCCCCGCCGCGTCCGCCGCGACCAGGAGCACGACCCCGTCCCCGCGATGACGGCGGGGTCCCGCGCCCGGCGAGGCACAGCACCCCAGCGGCGTGCGCGGTCATGAGTGTGGCCCCCGTCTGAAAAAGCGCACTTTTGAGTCAGGGTTGAGGGTTTTGGCCACGTGATGACCTGATTAAATGGATAGGGCGTCACAACACGAGGCACGGCCTAGGGCACAAAGCCCAGACCCCGCACTCTCCCGGCGCGTCACCATGTCCGCGTTCACCGCCACGTGCTCCGTCGGATCGCTCGCGTTCCGCGCGTCGCACGCCCTCGCGCGCGTCAGCGCCCGAACCACTCGCACCGCAAACTTATCCCATCCCGGGCAGCCCCGACACCTTCACTGCGCGCCCGTGTGCATGGGGCGCAAGGCTGCGAAAGTCGCGGCGAAGAAGCAAAAGGGCGAAGCCAAGCGAACCAAGCTGTACGGCAAGTACGGCAAGATGATCGTCGCCGCGGTGAAGGAAGGCGGCGGACCCGATCCCGTGTCCAACATCCAGCTGAAAAAGGTTCTGGACGACGCCGCGCGCCTCTCCGTGCCACGAGAGCTGGTGGAGCGCAACATCAAACGCGCGACGGACGGGAAGCAGGCGGACTACATGGAGCTCACGTACGAAGCCTACGGCGAAGGCGGCGTCGGCATCGTCATCGAGGTCCTGTCCGACAATGTCAACCGCGCGGCGGCGGAGACCAAGAGCGTCATCAACAAAAACGGCGGCAAGGTTGCCGAGATCGGATCCGTGCTCTTCAACTTTGAACGCAAAGGGGTCATCACCATCGACTGCGACAACGGCGACGAGGAGGCGGTGTTCGAGGTCGCGTGCGAGAACGGCGGCGACGACGTCGTCCCGCGGGAGGATGGCGAAGACGGGTTCACGATCTTCACCGAGTTCGAGAACTTCATGCAGTGCCAAAAAGCGCTCGGCGACGCCGGGTACGCGATAAACCCCGACGAGACCGCGCTGAAGATGATCCCGCTGGCGGAGGTTGACGTGACTGACGAACAGCGTGAGGTGAACGACGGGCTGGTGGACAAGCTGTTGGAGCTGGAAGATGTCGACGCGGTGTACACCCAGTGATGTGATGGGGGAATCCGCGGTGATTAAATAAATCTGAAATAAATCTGATAGAGATCGTTCCATGCGTGGCACAGACTGTGGCACGCGCGCGCGCTCCGACATGGATTCGAGGCGCGTCGCCCGCGCCATGCTCCTCGCCTTCCTCGTCGCTTTGCTCGCGGCGTCGGCGGGCGCGGCGGGCGAGTCCAGGCCCGAGACCTTCCAGGAGGAGGCGCTGCTCCGCCCCCTCCCTGGCGGTCGGACGGCGTTCGTGGCGCACTTCCGGCAGGAGACGTCGCTGATGGCGCGGCACCACGAGACCTTTCCCAAGGCGATCGCGCAGATCGCGCGCGCTACGGGAGTCGCCGACGCGGAGTTGTCGTTCACGCAGGGGCGGTGGATGTACCGGCGATGGGGCCGGCCCCCGGCGGGCGCCAAACCGATCGGCGCCGAGCTCTGGGCGGCGTTCGACGTCGAGTCCGACGACGCGGCGGACGCGGGGTGGGCTAATCTCACGGCCATGTTCGGCGGGCAGTTCTGCGCCTCACTCAGCGCCCTACGCGAGACGCAGGTTGTCGTGGAGCCCGCGCTGGTGTTCCGACCGTGGGACGGCACCGACCGCGTCGATCGCGACGCCGTCGCATCACACAACAGACGCAGGCTGGGATCCCTCCCGGCGGAGGCTGTCTGCACCGAGAACCTCACGCCGTGGCTCAAGCTCCTCCCGTGCAGGGACCGCGCGGGCATCGCATCCTTACTCAGGTCCAGGTCCGCGGTGTTCGGCGCCGAGTACGTCTCGTTCACGGCGAGGATCCAGGTCAGGGGCGACGTCCTCGCGCTGACACAATCCGCCACGCTCGTGCTCGACGCTAACCGAGTCGCGAAGGAAGGTTCCTACCGTCTGACCGCCTTGCTCGGGGTCAATCAGGGAGAACGTGAAGAAGGATCCACGGCTGAAGAAGGATCCACAGCTGTGAACGGGATCGGCGCGTGCGCCGTGGCGACGTCCACGGCTGTGCACGTGCAGACGAAGGGTGGAACCGCCGTCGCCGTCGGGGGTGAGGAACCGGAGACCGGACCCGGCGGTACCCTCTCGTGGGCGGTGGAGAAGGACGGCTTCGACGTGGCGGTGCATCCCGGGGAGGGCGACGAGCGTGTGGTGGCGCCACAGCTGTACGCGGAGCGCGTGGTGACCGGCAGCGGGTACCACCGCGGCGGTATCTCCATCGAGCTCAGGAAGCCGGAGGGTTCTTCTTTCTCGAGCGGCGACGGGGGCGTCCGCGCGAGGGTATTCCAGACACTTCCGTGGTACGTGCGCGTGTTCATCCACACGCTCGTGGTCGAGATCGATGGCGTCGCAATCCCCGTGCCCACGTCCGGTGCGGTGGAACGGAAGGGTGGGCCGGTGGAGGCGTTGCGTTGGGTTCCCGGCGTGGACCGGCGGCGGCCTTCGACTATGGAGCTTCAGCTTTACGTCCCCGCGTCGGCGTCGGTGGCCCGGATCTCGTTCAAGTTCGAGAAGGCGTTCTTGCGGATCAGCGAGTTCCCGCCGGACGCGAACCGGGGCTTCGACCTGCCCGCGGCGTTCGTCTCGCTGCCCCCGGTTGTACTCGAGCGGGACGGGACTTCGAAGTTCGGTTACTCCCCTCTCCTCGACCTGGTCGAGGGCGGCGTCGCGCCGGGTGATACGCACTCACTCGAGGGAGTGTACATGGGGGGCGCGCTGCTCACGCTCCCGACCCCGGACTTCTCCATGCCGTTCAACGTGACGACGATGGTGTGCACGCTGATGTCGCTGCTCGCCGGGGCGCTGCTCACGACGCTGACGAGGAGACCGGGGTGGGCCGGGTTTCGCGAGCGAAAGGCGGAGCAACGGAGAAGGCTCCGGGCGCTCGAGAAGGAGGCGAAGAAGGCGTCGTGAGCGGATAAGACGGAGTCGCGGTGAAGCGGTGAGAGTCGCGAGACGATGAATACACTCCAAGACGGTAGTAACAACACTCGTAAGATTACAACAGCTGATGTACTGGTACTCGTACGACGCTATTGGCGCTTAGTTTTGGCCGGCGGGTGGGTGTTGTGCGCCCACACCGACAAGACCACCAACACGAGCGCCGCGAGGCTCCTCGTCTCCAGCCACCGCCCCTCCTGCGCACCCTGCGCCGCACCCGTCAGCACGAGCCCACCCACGATCGCGAACCCCTTCGCGATGCCCCCCAAGTTCTTGGTCACCTGCCCCACGCACATGCCACCGAACGCGGAACAAAACACCGGTATCAGCGTGAACGCGTCCCAGCCAGTGAACAAAGCCGCCGGGTCCCGCTGCCAAATCACCGACGCCTGCGATATCAGCAGCGCCGGGATCGCGACGAACGCCATCTCCAGCGTGAAGACGTGCGCGGACGTCCCGATGCGCTGCATGGCGTACTGGCACGCGGCGGAGGCCACCCCGGACAGGGCGCTGGCCGCGAGCACGGCGGCGACGCCGACGGCCGTCTCCGCTTCGGACGCCGCGGTCTTCGCACCCTGAGACTCGCCGCCGCCGTCCTGGAGCATCACGCCCGCGATGAGTAACCCCGCGAGCGCGCCCATCTGCACGAGGCTCTGCTTCGTGCCGAACAGCAGGTACAGGCACAGCGCCGTGGACACGAGCTTGGACTGGTTGAGGCAGTTGAACGTGACGCTGTCCATGGTCTGGTACCCGAACACCAGCAGGTAGTTCTGCGCCGCGTATATCAGCGACGGGATGACCGCGAACGCGGCGCCTTTTGGATTCCACGCCGCGAAGTTCGACGCGAGGCTGCCCTCGTACAGCATGCCGGCGAGGCCGAGGAGGACCTTGGCCATCTCGGTGCCGAGCACGAGCGAAACCTTGTTGACGCCGTCGGCGATGAACACCTTGAGAAAGGGCTGCAGGCCGTACTGCGCCGCGAGGAGGATGCAGAATATGTACCCGGTCCTCTTAGAGCTCGCCGCGCGCGTGGCGCGTCGCGTGGCCACCATAGTCGTCGATCGCCGGTGGCGGTGTCACGTCAATGTGGGAACGACAAACCTAAGTGACGGACGACCGTTTGCGGAGGACGTTTTTACACGCACAGCTGGTTTTAATTTGACCGTGAAATAGCTATCGACTCCAATATACTCATAGCATTATGCGTCCTATTTGTGCTTATACCTAATATATGGGCTTTTAGTTTGAATCGTTCCGCGGATCGATCGTAGTGCTAATCCGTGAGTTGAGACCGCGTATCTGTGGCTCCAAAGAAGGAACGATCGTCACAGTCTCGAGGCGCACGCTTCGAGCCACAGGAGACTCTCTCGCGAGACCACACTCGCGCGAGCGTCCAGCGCACAGGTTCTTTAAACCCGCGCGCGCCGACTCAGCGCCGTCTCTGTCCGCGGAGGCGCAGACAAACCCGGGAAGGGAAGGAAAGGTCGTCGAACCGTCGAAAACAGCCGGAGAAGAGATGGCGTCCGCCTCCAGCGCGCTCCCGCGCCGCATCATCAAGGTACGCCCCGGCTTTCGAACGTCCACGGGGGTACGGATCGAAGCGTCGCCGGTTTACCGGTGTGGGCGCGTCGCGTGACCCGATCCCGGGCGCGGAGTCCCCACGCGCCTCGACCCCGAGAAAAAGAACAAAGATCCGCCCCGCGTCGTTTGCGGATCACGCGCGCACGTCTCGCACGCGCCCACTTCATTGACGCCCCGCGTGAAGCCTTCACGACCCTTTCCTGACCTTTCCTGAACCCACCCCACGAACATTTCCGTCTCACAGGAAACCCAGCGGCTCCTGTCCGAGCCCGCGCCCGGCATCAGCGCGCAGCCCCAGGAGGATAACCTGAGGCACTTCAGCGTGATGATCCGCGGTCCTCAGGACTCGCCGTACGAGGGCGGGGTGTTCGAGCTGGAGCTGTTCCTCCCCGAGGAGTACCCGATGGCGGCGCCCAAGGTTCGCTTCCTGACGAAGATCTACCACCCGAACATAGACACCCTCGGACGCATCTGCCTGGACATCCTCAAGGACAAGTGGTCCCCGGCGCTGCAGATTCGCACCGTGCTGCTGTCCATCCAGGCGCTCCTCTCCGCGCCCAACCCGGACGATCCCTTGTCCGAGAAGATCGCCAAGGCTTGGAGGGACAACGAGGTGGAGGCGCTCAAGACGGCGAAGGAGTGGACGCAACAGTACGCCATCAAGAACTGAGCGGCGACGAGGGTGGGGGGTGCGGTTTATGAGTATCGTAACACTAAAGGGCGAAGGACGACGACGATGCGGAGGAGACGCGTAGCTATATTCAGTTTACGAATTCGACCGATTTTTGCATGCTAACCTACGACCCGGCCTCCTCCGCATCCTCCGCCTCCATCTGGGCGATGATCCGCGCGCGTTCCTGCGCCCGCCGCATCTTGTCCAACACCACGCTCTCGTAGTTGCCGCCGCCGCCTCCGACCCTCCCGCCGCCTCCGACCCCCGCGCCGACTCCCCCGACCCCCGCGCCGACTCCGCCCGGGAACAAACCCCCACCGCCACCCCCAGGAAAGAGCGACGTCCTCCCCGCACCCCCGGGAAACAGGCTACCGCTACTTGCGTTCGCGGCTCCCGGAAAGAGAGGCTTGACCACGGGGGGCGCATCGGTATTCGTATTCGCAGCCGCGGTATGAATCGGTCCCGTCTCCGGCGGCGGCGTCGGGCGTTTCGTCGCGGTCGACGGCTTGGTATCCATCCCGCTGGACCCGAACACGGGCCCGCGGGGCTCCGTCGCGGCACGAACCGCCAATAAGGGGTTAGACGCGTCGCCGCACTGCGCCTTACCGGCTCGCTCCGCTTGTTGAACCGTCGCGAAGACCACGAGTGCGCTGCCTTTTCGTTTCTTCCCGTCGCGGATCACGACGTCCTCCACCGTGCCGAATGATTCAAAGACGGTCCGTAACTTGGACGCGGCGTAGTCGGAGATGTCCTTGCGCCAGACGACCTTGAGGGTGCGGTACATGTGTTCCGGGACTTCTTTCGCGGCGCCGTTTGTTTTGTCATCGTGAGCGGCGTTGGTTTCGGCGGCGTTGTCCGTCGCGGCCTCGGCATCGTACCCTTTCCTTCGCGTCGCGAAACTCTTGCGAAGCCTCGCGAGCTCCTGCTGCAGCCGTTCCTTGGCCTCCTCCTCCTCGTTCTTGCCGCGCTCCGCCGCCCGCTCCCGCCGCTCGAGATCCTCCCTCATCTTTCTGCGCTTCGCATCCTGCGACTCGTGCCGTTTCCTGGTCGCCTGCCTCGCCTTCGCGAGGTTCTCCAGCGCTGCTCTCGCCTCGGGGTCCAGCAAGATGTCGTACGCCTTCTGAAGCTGGTCGAACTCCTGCTGCGCTCGCTCGCGCTCCGAGTCTTTCCGCTTGTCGGGGTGCAGCTTCAGCGCCAACTTTCGGTACGCCTTCTTGATCTCGGCATCCGTCAGGTTGGGCTTGGGGTCTATGCCCAGCACCCTGTACGGGTCGATCTCCGCCATGTTCTCCATCGGACCCGACGCGATGGATCGGGTCGGGGCCGTTCGGCCTCTTCGGCCTCCGTGTGTGTGGCCGCTTTGGTGTGTGTGGCGGTCGTCGATGATTCCCCTTTTTCGAGTATTTCACTCGCAAATAGAAATACCAACCAATTATGATATTTTCCGTGACTGAACCACCCGTCGTGCCGCGCGGCGAGCGCTGATTGGGCGACGATAACGATTCGACGATAAAACCAGAAATCTTGCCGCGTGATCGTGCACTCCTCGCGACGCGCTCCGCACGTGCGCTCATCGTGTGATTCACCGTAACCGGCAAGGTCACCATGTCGGTCGTCGCCTCCTCCGTCGCCAACCTCAAGCCCGCGGCGCGCGTCTCGCCCCGCGTCGCGTCCCGGCGATCCTCCCTCGTCGTTCGCAACGCCACCATCGGCGACAAGTTCGGCGAGGCTGCGGACAAGCTCAAGGGCGCGATCCCCAACGTGAAGCTCCCGGACGTCCCCAACGTGAAGCTCCCCGACGTCAAGGTCCCCGGCGCCGGCGCCGGCGGGAAGAAGAGCCCCGGCTACGTTCCCGCGGGCACCGGCGAGAAGCTCTACGTCGGGCAAGGCAAGTACATCGAAGAAGACAAAGATGGCCTTCTGAAGAAAACCGGCCGAGACTCTCAGCTCGTCGGGGGCTTCGCGGGCGGCGAGAAAGGCCTGTGGGGGTACCGCACGATCCTCGAGGACGACCCGACGATCGCGAAGAAGAAGTATGAGCCAGTCTACGGTGGACGCAAAGGAACGAAAGAGGTGAGCCTCGCGAAGGATTTCGGCGGGATGGCCGGCGGCTTCCCCGGCGGCGAGGTCGGCGTCAAGGCGTACAACGCCACGGGCAACATTCCCACCCGGGACGCGCCCCCCACAGTCGGCTGGGGTCCCCCCGTCCTGCTCCTCGCCGCCATCGGGACCGCGGGCTACTACCTCAACCCCGGAGACCCGACCGAGGAGCTCAACGCGGCTGTGTCCACCGCGGTTGGAGCCAAGTCCGCAATCGACGCCTCGCTGTCGCCGGAGCAGGAGAACCTGGTGTTGGAGGGTGCCGGCGTCGTGCTCGCGGCGGTCGTGGGTGCTTCCGCCGTGGGTAGCGTCGCGAAGAAGGTCGGGGAGGGGCTCGGGAACGTGGTTAAGACTGGACTGCTCGGCGCCGTCGCTTTGGGAGTGGCTGGCAAAATCTTGGAGATTTGGTAAACTTTGCTTTTTTCGCCGCTTGTGAATAAATCATGTCAGAGACACCTTACCCACTTAGGCGCGCGCCGTCCTTCCCCGCACGGGCGTTCTCGTATCGGGTCGTGGTCTCGAGCGACCCGGGATCTGGACTCGAGCGCCATGCCTCCCAAAAAGAAGGAATCGCACGCCAAGCGCATGGCCGCGCAGGTGAGTCGTGAACAACCGTGATGCCCGCCGAAATATCGGCGGCTCGGCGGCGGTGCCGTGAATCCTCCCTCGTCGCTCGCTCCTTCACGCGCTTTGAAGCCACGGACCGGCCCCTGACGTCACCTCCCATCACCTCGCCTCACTCGATAAATAACAGATGAAGAAGCGCCAAGAGGGTGACAAGATGAGCGGCGTGCGCGAGGGTGCGCAGGTTGCAAACAAGAGCGACGGTCGCATCGGCGCGCGCGAAGGGATGGCCACCACCGTGTTCACCGTCGAGTCCCTCGGCCTCAAGAGCACCTACATGGGCCCGACGAAGAAGAAAGGCAAGGGTAAACAGGGTACCTACAGGCGCGCGGCGACCACCGTCCTCGCGGGCGAGGCGACGTACGACGTGGAGCGCAGGGTACGGGACGCTCGAAGGGCGCTGTGCTCAGATCCACCGGCTTTCGACGAGATGCGATGCGCGGACTTTGACCTCACCCGCGGCGCCGTGACCCTCATGCCCGCCAGGCCCAAGTGGGACTACGAGCTCAAGCGGGGTAAGCTTCACTCCCGCGAGCGTAAGGCTTTCGTCCGGTGGATCGCCGGCGTCAAGGCGCGGTTGAGGGAGGAAGGCAAGGGCTACGCTCCCGCCTTTGAGCAAAACATCGAGGTGTGGCGCCAGCTGTGGCGCGTCCTCGAGCGGGCCGACGTGGCGGTCCTCGTCGTGGACGCGCGGCACCCGCTGCTCCACACCCCCCCGGCGCTATACGCACACGTCGCCAGGAGGCTCCGTAAACCGTTGGTGCTCGTGTTGAACAAGGTGGACGCCATTCCGAGGATGGCGGCGGAGGAATGGGGCCGGCATCTCCTCGCCGCGCTTCCCGGCGTGGACGACGTCATCGGATTCACCTCCAAGGATGGCGGCGGCGGCGCGGGGGGGCAGAAGGAGGTACGCAAACGCATAGGCATACCCGCGGAGGGAACGAGCGGCGGTGCGAGGGAGAAGGTTTCACGACGCGAGCGCGCCTTGGACTCGAAACTCGCGGATACCGACCTACTCCTACTCAGCGACGACGACGAGGACGAAGTCGACCCGTACGCTTCCGAGTCTGACACCGAGGCACCGGGCGATGAAACAGCCGATGGCGTCGAAACTGGTCCGTGGAAGCTTCGCGTGGGAACCAACGCGCTGCTCCGTGTGTGCAATGCGCTCGCGGCGAAGGGTAAGCGGGTCGCGGTGAGAAAGGCGGAGGCGGCTCTCGAAGCCGCCGCCGCCGCGGCTGAGGACGCGGCTGAGGAACTGGAGGCGAAGGCTGCGTTGAAGGATCAGCCGCGGGAGGAATACGGCGACAATGAGCACGGCGACGATGACGACGATGGCCACGACGATGAGGTCGTCGCGGCGGCGCTTCAGGCTGAGGAGGAGGAGGCCACCGCGGCTAAGGACGGGCGGGTCATGATCGGCCTCGTGGGTCACCCCAACGTGGGAAAATCCTCGATGGTGAACTACATCCTGGGGCGTAAGGCTGTCAGCGTCAAGGCCACGCCGGGGCACACGAAGACGCTGCAGACGCTGATCCTCGATGACGATACGTGCCTCTGCGACTCACCCGGGCTGGTGTTCCCCCGGGTCGACATCGGCTTAGCGGAGCAGATCATCGGCGGGTTGGTCCCGCTGCCAATCGTCAGGGAGCCTTACAGCGCCACGCGTTGGCTCGCCGAGCTCAAGGAACGCACCGGCACTCGGTGGTCCGCCATGGCCGCTGATACCTCCATGTCCCACCAGGACAAAGCCCTGGCCCACGCGCTCGCCGCGACGGTGGACAAGGCCTTGAAGATCCCGGCTGTGGCGGAGTTTGACCCAGAGATTTTACAGCTCACCGGCGCCGAGGACGTGTTGAACGAGACCTTGCCTTGGTCCCCGATGTCCATGCTCCACCAGTACGCCAAAGTGCGCGGTTTCGCGCACAGAGGCGGCGACCCCGACGAGCACGCCGCGGGCCAGACGGTCCTCGCGTTGGTCCTCGAAGGCCGCTTACCTTACGCCGTGCCGCCCCCCCACGGTGACCCCGTCGATGGCGTTCACGTCGGCGTCGACGGCGAGCCCGTGAGCAAGGCTTTCGACAAGTACGCCGACCCGGACGCCGTCGGACCTGACGTCTCGGACGAGGAGTTGCCTGTAGGGGACGGCGAAGAGACTGACGACGACGAAGAGGCTTTGATAAACCCGTTCAGGTTGCTCGGCATCGACGCGGAGGGTGAGTCGCAGTACGGGAGTGGCGACATCGACGATTCGGGCGCGGGTAGGTTCAAGATGAAGGGACTGGACGGTAAGGGTGCGGCGGCGTCGTACTTTGGTCGGGGCGGGGGCGGTGGCGGGGGGATGGCGTCGAAGTTTCTCACGGAGGATGACCTCAAGGAGAGCAAGAGAGGGACGCGCGTGAAGAAGGGGCGATAGAGAGAGAGTGTGCTGGTTTTTTACCGAGAGCTTGCTGAGAATTTTTTGTTTTTGAGAATCCGACCGTTTTCTGACAATCGATTCGGTCAACCCAAGGCGGCACCCACCGCGTGGAGGGTCACAAGCGAGGGCACCCAGGGACGAGTGCACCTCTGGAATACGCGTATCGCGCGAGTGATAGTCGACAGACTCGCGCTCACGCTTCAAAGGCGCGGCTCGGGAGGTTCGCGAACGCGTCATCGCCCTCCCGGCCCGCGCGTCAATCTAGACCGTTTGGGGCACCCGGGGCGGGCACGACATGGAGCAGTCTCGCAACAGGACATCCTCGGGCGGGGCCGCCTTCGGGCAATCCACGCGTCGGCCCGGATCCACACTCCCACCGCCCGCGAGTGCCAAGAGCATGTCCGGGACCAAGCGGCTGGGCACCTCCGCGGGCGCGGCTGGGAGCATGGGCACCAAGCCCCTCAGCTCCAAGAACTGGACGTACCGCCCGGTGGTGAGCAAGCGGGACTCCTTGCCCACGACGCAGCTCCCCGACGAGCCCGGTGACTTACCCCCGATGTGGTCGACGAGCAAATGGGGCGATGTCCGGCGCTCAAAGGCGGCGGACACATCCACGGGCAAGCGGGCTCGGGTCAAATCGGGCCCGGGCGGTAGCGGCCCTTCCGACATCATGATTCAGGTCGCCGGAAAGGAGGACGAGCTCAAGAAGAAGCTCGCCGCGTACGCGTCCTTCAACCAGACCGAACGCGACTTGCTCCAGTCCGCGTTCGGTGCCGTGTCCAGGGAGCGCGGCGGCGTCGAGGGCCTGTGCACGCGAGCCGAGTTCATGGAGGTATTTTCAAGATTGGGCGCCCGACTGAGCCCCGCCGTCGTCGACGCCTTCTTCGGAAAGTACGGAGAGGACAGGACGGGGCGCATGCCCGTGGACCTGTTCGTCACCGCCGTGTTGTCCAGCGGCAACAGGATCATCGCCATGGAGGAGAGGCGGGTGGGTGCGTACAAGGCGAACGATAAGAGCGGCTACGCATTCGCGGGTAGGATCAAATACTGGCCGTGCCGCAAAGGGGTCTACGCTCCGAGCAACTGGGACCCGGCTCTCACGGCCAGGTCCGCGCGCGCCCCCAAGGCTGGCCTGTCCCTCGAGTACGTCTACGGCTACGGCGGGTTGAAGAACACCGCGAATAACCTGTTCTACAACAAGGCTGAGCACGCGGTTTATTACACCGCCGCCGTCGGCGTCGTTTACGACAGGCACAACCACAAGCAGCACTTCTTCCACGGGCACGACGACGACATCAAGTGCCTGGCGCTGCACCCGGACACGTGCCTCGTGGCCACCGGTCAGGTTGCGAGCACGAGCGGACCGCCCATCGTGTGTATATGGGACAGCAGGGTACACCCGAAGACTGGCGAGTTGAGGGGTCTCGTCGCTCAGCTTCCGTTTGAGGGGTACCCGTCCGTCATAGCCCTCCAGTTCTCCCCCGACGGCGAACGGCTCGTGGTGGTCACCGGGGATGTCGATCACACCGTGCACGTGTTCGACTGGAAGACCGCGGACGAGGCGCTCGGCGCCATCGGCGGCGGCGCGAGCGTGACCACCGGCGAGGGCGGCCCCGACGAGCCCCCGACGCCCGGCCTTCTCACCGTCGGCAAGGGTGGGAAGGGCGACAGCTTCCCGCACGTCTACGGCGCATCGTGGAACCCGTTCGGCAAGGTTGACGGCGGCGGCGACGAAGAGGACGCGCCGGTCAAGAACAAGTGGTCGGAGTTTGTCACCTACGGAGCGAGGCACATAAAGTACTGGCGGCTGCATCACAAGGATGACGGGATCCCTTACTACGGGAAAAAAGGCAGCCCGGGCATGGCGGAAAACTCCAAGTTTTCGCCGGTGACGGCGCCCATCGACGTCATGTCCGTGTGCTGGATGCCCCCGCGGGGTAATGAGATCGTCCCCGGCGGCGGATCAACGCTCGTGGCGGGAACCAGGGATGGCGACGTCCTTCTCTTCGTCACCGACCCCGTCAAGGGTCTACACTGCACCCGCAAGCTCAAGGCGCACAGCCCGGGGCCGAAGATCCCCGAGCTCTCCGGCGGCGGCGTCACGCTCAGCGGCGTGCGATGCCTCGCCCTGCGTGACGACGGCGAGACGCTGGTGAGCGGCGGCGGGGACGGTGCGGTGATGTGGTGGACCACGGCGCAGCTCACCGCCGCGGCTCGGGCTAAATCCGTCCCGTGCGAGCCGCACACCACCCGCGTCCTCAACGCCGACGACAGCAACCGCCCGCCCGCGATTCGTGCCCTCGACTGCCACCTCTACTCCTCCGACGTCATCGTGGGCACGTACAGGTGCGACATCTGGGAGATTGACGACCAGGACGGGCCACACGTCATGCTCTACGGTCACAGCGCCGACGTTCGCGCGGTGGCGGTTCACCCGAGACACACGCACGTCGTCGCGACTGGTGCCGAATCAGGCCGCGTGTACCTCTGGAACTGCAACGGACGCGTGCTCAAGGCTAAGTGCAACACGCACCACCCGGTGGTGGGTTTGGGTTTCAGTCCCGACGGCAAACACCTCGCGGTCGGCTGCAAGGATGGCACCCTTCTCGTCCTCAACTACGACAACATGCTCAGCGGCGAGTTCAACCAGGTGGTCAAGCGAGCGGACAAGTCCAGATGCGAATTTCACCACTGCAACGAGGCCATCGACGAGGTGAAGTACTCTCCCGACGGTAAGCTCCTCGCGGCTGGATCCCACGATAACTTCATCGACATCTACGACGTGACGGGCGACGCGGTACCCGGCCGGAGCACCGGGGTAAAATACCACCGGTTGCACCGACTGAAAGGCCACTCTTCTTACGTCACCCACCTGGACTGGTCCACGTTTGACCCGAAGTTCCCGGATCGGCGAATCCTGCAGTCGACGTGCGGGGCGTACGAGCTGCTGTACTACGACGGCAACACGGGGCGGCAGGTGCGCCACGCGATGCGCGACGAGCGGTGGGACACGCAGACGTGCACGCTGGGTTTCTCGGTGATGGGCGTATGGCCGAGGGGAATCAAGGGCGAGTCGGTTGACGGTACCGACGTCAACGCGTGCGACAGAGGGCCGGAACCCGAGGGGACCGGCGAGCTGCTCGCCACCGTGGGTGACTCCGGCAAGGTTAAGCTGTTCAACTGGCCGTGCGTGGTGGAGAACGCCCCGTACAGGCGAATGGAGTGGAGCGGCGATCAAAACGCCGGGCCGCGGGACAAGCCAAAGGGAAAACCAGTCGGGTACGTCGGGCACTCCTCGCACGTCGTCAACGTTCGGTTCGCAAACTCGGGTCGGAACCTGATCTCCGTGGGCGGCCACGACAGGAGCGTGTTCCAGTGGAGGGTGGACGCCGAGGCGAAGGAGCAAAAAGGTGTGGCGAAGCGGAGAAACGAACCCAAGCCCTACATCATGGACGACCTCACCCCGAAACTCGCGCTGACCCGCGTGCCGGATACGTCCGCCGAGGAAGAGAACGCGCTCAACAAATCGCAAAAGTCGGACAAGGCGGAGCAGTGCGATTACATCGTCACCGTGGTCACGGGCGACGCGAAAGGCGCGTCGACCGGCGCGACCGTCGTGTTCTCCGCGGCTGGCGTGGACAAGGATGGAAAGACCACGGTTATTCGCGAACAACGACTGGACAATTCGCCGGAGAACTTCTCGAGGGGCGCCAAGGATGTGTTCAGGCTGCGAGCGGCGGACCTCGGCAAGCTCACGCACTGTCGCATCGGTCACAACAACGCGGGGGAGAACCCGGGATGGCTGCTGCAGTCGGTGAAGGTGATGAACGTCACCAAGGGTTGGGAGCACACCTTGTTCCCCGGGAACCTCTGGTTGGACCGCGACAGGGGAGGCGAGACCACGGTGACGCTTTACACCAGCAGGGAGGACGCCGAGCAGGCTGCGGGCGCCGCTATGAGCCTCAAGCGTTACATCGTCACGGTCACCACCGCGGACGTCAAGGGATCCGGCACCGATTCAAACGTCTGGATCGACCTCGTCGGCGTCAGCGGCAAATCCACCGGCGCGATCAAACTCGACAACTCGGCCAACAACTTTGAACGAAACAGGGTCGACAGGTTCGAGGTTGAGGCGCAGGGTATGGGAACTAGCATCGCGCGCGCTCGCATCGGGCACGATAACTCGGGCTTTGGCGCGTCGTGGTGCCTCGGCGAGGTGGCCGTGCGCTGCGTGGAGAGCGGCAACGAGACGGTCTTTGACGTTCCATTTGAGGGCATCTGGCTCGAAGACGGCGGCGCGCACGGCACGGCAGTGGACATCTTCCCGCTGGGACCCGACGGCAAACCAACGATGAAATCCATCAACTACAAGGTCGAGGTTGTCACCAGCGACGTGAAGTTCGCGGGAACCGACGCCAACGTCAGCATTGACATCGTCGGCTCCAAGGGCACCAGCGGTAAGCGAAGGTTGGAGAACAGCCGGAACAACTTTGAGCGAAATACTCGGGACGTCTTCTTCATCGAGATGCCGGACCTCGGAGACCTGACCGCGATCAACATCGGCCACGACAACAGCAGCATAGGTGCGGCGTGGCATCTCGACAAGGTCATCATCTCAGACGAGGCCAAGCCCGGCAAGGCGTACGTTTTCCCGGCGGGGCCCAAGGGGCAGCCCGGGGGCCGATGGCTCGAGGACGGCTTGTGCACGGTGACCCTAACGCCCATGGACGAAGCGGGCGGCGTTCTCTACAGCGTCACGGTGCAAACCTCGGACGTCACCTTCGCCGGCACGGATGCCAACGTCAGCATCACGCTCATCGGCGAGAAGGACGGGAAGCAGACCAAGTCAGCTCCCAACGTCAAGCTCAACAACAGCAAGAACAATTTCGAGCGCGGCGCGTTGGAAATTTTCGACGTCGGGCCCTACCCCGATCTCGGGAAGCTCACCGCGATTGAGATTGGCCACGACGGCACCGGTATGGGCAGTGGCTGGCACTGCGCATACGTCGAGGTCGTCGCGGTGACTCGCCCTGACGAGCGCTTCTTCTTCCCGATCGATGCTTGGTTCGACGTCAAGGAACCCCCGCAAAAGACCAGGCAGCTGATCAAGCTCGGCGTGAACGATCCAAGCTCGGACAAGACCACGTACAAGATTGACATCCACACCTCAGACATGGACAACGCCGGGACGGACGCCAACGTGCACGTGGTCGTCTTTGGCGATAAGGGCGACACCGGCAAGCTCCTCATGGATACCTCCGCGGACAACTTCCAGCGCGCGAGCAAGGATACCTTCAGCAAGACTGCGGTGAAAAACGTGGGCAAGATTTCTCACATCGTGGTTGGTCACGACGAGGCAAACTTGGGTCCCAGCTGGCACGTGCAGCAGATCACCGTGTTCAACCTGGCGACCGGGGAGACGGTCACGTTCAACGCGGACTGCTGGGTCGCCAAGGACAAGGCTCCGCACTACAGCAGCGAGGTCACGCTGTCACCCGCGGGCGCCGACCCGATTAAGCAGTGCCAGTATCAAGTCACCGTTCGCACCTCCGACGTGCGCTGGGCCGGCACGGACGCCACGGTCTCCTGCCGCATCGTCGGCGATAAGGGCAAGACTGGGATGAAGGAGCTCGAAAACGGGGACTTCGATAGAAACTCCGAGGATGTCTTCACGTTCAGGAGCATCGACGTGGGCACCATCACCGGCTTTGAGATTGGCCACGGCGGCGGCGGCGCCGGCTCCGACTGGCACCTCTCCAACGTGAAGGTTGCCAACATCGACCGACCGGAAGCCAACCCCGTGTTCTTCTTCCACGACGACTGGTGCAAAGAGGACGTGTACACCTCGCTCAAGCCCGAAACTTCCGGTGGAGCCACGTGCAGGTACAACATCGCAGTGCACACATCCGACAGAAGGTTCGCGGGAACCGACTCCACGGTGACGGCCAAGCTCATCGGTACCAAGGGCGAGTCCAAAACACTCACGCTGGAGAACTCCGCCAATAACTTTGAGCGCGCGAGGATCGACGAGTTCGTGGTGCAGACTGAGAACATCGGGAAGCTCACCGGCGTGGACATCGGCATCGACGGCAAGGGCATGGGCGCGTCGTGGCACCTCAACATGGTGACCGTCGCCAACCTCGGGGATGGGGAGAAAATTTTCTTTCACCACAACGACTGGCTCCAGGACAAGAACCTGCGAGTCACGCTCAAGCCCGCGGCTCCCGGCGACGCGTCGATGCACAACTACGTAGTGCAGGTGGTCACCTCGGACATTCGCGGCAGCAGCTGCGACGCGAACGTCTCGCTCGTCATCTTTGGCGACAAGGGTGACAGCGGCGAGCTCTCCCTCGACAACTCGGTGAATAACTTTGAACGAGGCGCCAAGGACGTCTTCAACGTCCAGGGTAAGGATGTCGGGAAGATTGAGCGCATTCGCATCGGACACGACGACACCGGCAGCCTGTTCGGCCCCGCGTCGTGGCATTGCGCGTCCGTGGAGATCACCAACACCACGACCGGCGTGAGGCAGGCGTTCAGCGTCAACCGATGGTTCAGCAAGGGTAAAACCCCGAACCAGATTTCTCAAATCGTGTACCCTGGAGACGGCGATCACAAGGCTTTCGGATACGTCGTCACGGTCCACACCGCGGACACGCGCGGCGCGGGTACCGACGCCAACATCACGCTCGCGATCAAGGGTAAGCTCGACGGCAAGAAGACGGCGATGGGCCCGCTACCCCTCGAGTCCTCCGAGGATGACTTCAAGCGCGCCGCCGTCGACAAGTTCAGGGTACAGGGGCCCAAGATGGGAGAGATCACCGAGGCTGTGTTGGAACACGACGGAGCCGGTATGCTCGGTGGGTCCGACTGGCACTGTAAGATGGTCGAGGTGCTCGACGAGGCGTCCAAGGCGAAGACTGTGTTCTGGTGCGATCAGGTTGTCAAGAAGGGCATCCCGGTGAAGCTAGCCGCGGGTGCCGACAAAGCGGCTGCGAACGACAGACACAGGTACAAGATCACGGTTCACACCGCGGACGAGCGCGGCGCGGGCTCCGACGCCAACGTGTACATCACCGTGTATGGCGAGAACGGCGATAGCGGCAAGCGGGAGCTCGCCACCAGCGCGGATAACTTCCAGCGCGGCAAGGCTGACGTGTTTGTCGTCGAGGCTCCATTTTTGGGTGAGATTCGCAGGGTGGTCATCGGTCACGATAACTCGGGCTGGGGCCCTGGCTGGAAGCTCGATGACGTCGTGGTCGAGGACATCAACGCGGCGACCGACGCGCCGGACTGGCACAAGAAGCGCTTCTTCACCGCGGACTGCTGGCTCGACGAGAAGGTTGCGCCGTACCAGACGCAGTGCGAACTGACGCCGGCTTCGGGGGGCCAGCGGATGAAGAAAAAACTGGCAAAGTACGCCGTCACCGTTCACACCTCCGACATTCGCGACGCGGGCACCGACGGCGACGTCCTCGTCGAGCTCACGGGACCGAACGGGTCGATGGGTTGGACCGCCCTGCCCGAGCAGCGCGGCGATGCCTTTGGCCGCGGCAAGGTTACCGAGTTCACGATTGAGGGTACCGACGTGGGCGAGAAGATTGAAAAGTGCTCCGTCAAGTGCTCCGGAGTCAAGTGGCACTGCGCTCTCGTCGAGGTTCGCCACGAGCGCACCGGCGATACCTTCATGTTTCCGTGCGGCGAGTGGATATCCTCCGAGGATGCCGTCCCGGAGCGCGTGCTCATCGCGGGCATCGGCGTCGAGGGATCCGCCGAGAAGATTGCGGAGGGCCGGCGAGGGTACGTCGTCACCGCGGTTACCTCGACCGACGACTACTCGGGTACCAAGGCTGACGTCTTCATCACGGTCAAGGGGCCCAAGGGTGAGTTCACGCACACGCTCGTGGACAAGACCATGTTCGGCGCGCGGTTCGAGACTGGCGAGACGGACGCCTTCACCTTTGACGCGGCTGACGTCGCCGACGTCGATCCAAACGACAAGTCCTGGCCAATCGACGAGGTCACCTTGGGCGTCTCCGGCGGCGGCATGATGGCCAGCATGATGGGCAGCGACTGGAAGCTGTACACCGTCACCATCCAGGACATCGCCACCGGCGCGGAGCTCACGCTCGTATGCGACGATTGGGTGAAGGACGACGCCCCGCAGGTGTGGCGGCGCGCGGATGGCGAGGGGAAGACGTCCGGGCTCAGAGTCGCGTCGGCGTCGGGCGACGACGGCGATTTCAAGTACCGCGTTGAGGTCGTCACCGGATCGAAGCGTAACTCCGGCACCGACAGCCAGGTCACCATCTCGCTCAAGGGCGACGCCGAATGGTGGACACCCACGCTCATCCAGACCGAGGGGACCTTCGAGACGGGCGCGACGGACACGTTCATGCTGTCGCGGGGTGAGGATCTCGGGACGATGACCGGGATGAAACTGTCGCATAAATCCGGCGGGATGTTCGGTGATAAGTGGTACTGCGATAAGGTTCGCGTGTTCCCCATCACCACCGGCAGGCAGTGGGTGTTCGAGGTCAACGACTGGGTCGACGACGACGGCATCGAGCTCGGCGCCCCGACTCTCGCCACCGCCGGTTACGAGAAGAAAGCGGAGCGAGCGGCCAAGGCGGTCGCGTGCTCAAAGGTTGGCGAGTTCATCCCAACCGACGGAGAGTTCAAGTTGACGTTCTACACCGGCGCAACGAGCGGCGCTGGGACGGACGCCGTGGTTTCGGTTCAGCTCGTGGGCGCCAAGGGCAAATCCGGGGATATGGAAATGGACCAGTCGCCCGAGCTCTTCGACGGCAAGAGCGTCGACGCGTTCACCCGCGTGGTCGAGGACGACTTGGGCGACTTGGCTGAAATTCGCGTCTGGCACGACGGGTCCGGCGGCGGTTTCTTCGGCGGCTCGGACTGGTTCATGGATAAGGTCATCGTCGAGCACCAGCTGACGGAGAGGACATGGGAGGCGTCGCACGGGGACTGGATCAAGGGCCCGCGAGCCAAGGGCGTGTCCCTGAAGCTCGCCGCGGTCAAGACGGGGATCACGCTGGATGGTTTGGAGAAGAAGGCGGCTGACTTTGGAGCGAGCGCGGGGAAGGGAAAGGCTCTCAAGGGCGAAGCTCCCGCCCCTACTCCCGCCCCCGCACCAGCCCCGGCAACTGCACCGGATCCGGCACCTGTCGCTGAGCCGGCACCTGTCGCTGATCCGGCACCTGCACCAGCCCCGGCACCTGCACTGGATCCGGCACCCGTCGCTGATCCGGCACCTGTCGCTGAGCCGGCACCTGCACCAGCTCCGGCACCTGCACCAGCTCCGACACCTGCAGCAGCCCCGGCACCTGCACCAGCTCCGGCACCTGCACCAGCTCCGGCACCTGCACCAGCCCCGGCAACAGCGCCGGAGCCGAAGCCCGTCGAGGAAGCGGACCCGGTCAAATCCATAGTCGCCGGCGCCATCGAGAAGGCCGTCTCCCCGGAGAAGACGACCCCTACCGAGGCACCTCCCGTCACACCCGCCAAACCGGCGGTCCCCGAGATCACCCCGGCGGTCGCCGACGATCCGAGCTCGCCGACGCCGGCGTCCCCGATGGAGACCTCGTTCACGACCCAAACACTAAAGGAGGATTTGGAGGCGTCGGCGAAAAAGGCGGAGAAGGTCCAGGCGGAGACGGATGAATTCGCCAAGATCGAGGCTGAGGTCGAGAAGACCTCACCGCCGAAGGAGACGAAGACGGCCGCGATCAAGCCAGGACCGGCGTCGACCGTCACGACCACGAGCGAGGCGACCGAGACCACGGACGCGTCCACCGCCGCTGACATCCCCGCCGCGCCCCACACGCCCAAGACGCTCAACCCTCTGGGACAAAACTATGAAATCTCCATCGACCAGAGCAGCAGCTTCAACGACCCGATCCAGTTCCCGATCGCGATTCGGGTCATCGGTAAGCTCGGCGAGATCGTCGCGCACGTCCCGCCAAACTCAACCGCGTCGGAGGGGTTCACGAAGTTGCGGGCGAAATCGGAGCAGGTCATCGGCGACGTCACGCACGTTCGCGTGTCCGTCGTCGGCGGGCCGCTGTCGCCGCTCACTCCGTTCCACGTCGACGCGGTGACCGTTACGCACGTCATCCCGGGTGGCGAGTCGTGGACGGTGAACGTCGGCGCGCAGATTGACCAGTTCCACGGCGAGCTGCGCGCGGGGATCAAGGCTAGCAAGGAGATGCAGTGCGAGGAGTGGCAGGAGGCTACGGTGAAGGATAAAAAGACGGGCAAGTCCAAGATGTACTGGTACAGCGCGGAGCGTAAGAAATCCGAGTGGAAGGAACCCGCCAAGTACTTCCCGGTCAAGTTCAAGAAGGCCAAGTAGAAGGCCGCTACAAGTGTACAGTAGCTCAGATCGAGCGTCGTCTCGATAGACTCTAAATATTTAGGAAAAAATTAGTTCTACGCTTTCGACTCGCAAGTGTTCGATATGTTGGACGGCCTGACGTACACCGTGAGTCCACCTTCGATGTACGACTCAATCGTGGACGGTACGTCATCCTTCCCGCACAGAGCGCCGCCCGGTGGAAACATCGAACCGTGCATCTCGACCATCTTGTTTCGGCCCGAACGATTAATCTGTGCGGCGCACGGGCGCTTGCAAATCGGCTGCCGCCGGTTGAGGCAAGACAGCGCCTTGGGAATGTCGCACGCGTCCTTCATCGGAACGTTCGGCGCCCACAGCTTCTCCCATCCCTCGGGCTTCACGTGAGTCACGAGCCTGTGCTGCAACGTGAGCATGACCATCGCGAACGCGTCGTGCTCCCCGCCTTCGCCGAAATCGCTTCCGAGAACGCTGGACCACTGCATGGTTCTCGCCGCGCACGCCAGCTGCTGCCTCATGCGTTCCAGCTTCTCCGGCGCGATCGCCTTTACGATGTCGGGTATCTTCGGTATATCCGCCTTTGATACCCTGACGCTGAACTCATCGTACGGGAGTATGTCGGAGAACGGTTGCTCGATGTTATCCTGAACGATGACCGGGATGCAGCCCCACTGCATAGCCATGTTGACCCTCCGCCCCCACCCGCTCCCCGTCGGCGCGATGCAAAAGGTGGATGAAGCAAAGTTCTTCTCGTAAAAACCCCCGTCGTGCTCCACGACGTGGATTCCCTCACGCTCGCGTCCAGCCATCGCGTCGGCGATCGCGCGGCGGTCCGCGTAAGCCTTCTTGTCCTTCCAACTCCCGGCGAAAAAGAGGAGCCACCGCCGCGGCTTATCCTGCGTCTCCATCGGCGTCTCCGAACCCACGGGCAGGCTCTCGAGGTTCGCCCTGAACTTGACGTTGAAATCGATCTTTTGTGAGCCCATGGGCGCGGCCCACTTATCCGGGTAGAACGGCGAGTGCTCCATGCCGCCGTGCCCGTTGATCGGGGGAACCAACACGTCCTTGCTCGGGTCGAAACACGGCCCCGCGCCGAGGTACGTCTTGTCGTCCACGGTGAGGCCCCAGTGCGTCAGTAAGATGGCGTTCTCCAGCACCTCGTTGATCCTGCGCCGCTTCGTCATGAACTCCTCGTAGTCCGGCGCGTTCTCCGTCCTCATCGTACCCGGCTCGCTCGAGAACCACTCGCACGGGCCCCAGTCCCCGGGAAAAACCATAATCGTGTTCCTCCACCCGACGCTCTTACTCCACTCCCACGTGCTGTCCACGTACTCGATAGCCTCGTGGAAGAAATCGTTGACTCCCGGCCACCCGCTGACGTCGTCCGCGCCGCCACGAAACGCGGACCGCGTGGGGATGGGCAACAGGAACAGGTCCGCCTCTCGCGGGTCCGCCACGCGGTGGTGCGACGAGAGGAGACGTTCGTAAAACATCTGCTCGACGGGTCGATCGGTTCGACGTAGGTCCACGTTGCCGTTGAACTTGGGCGGCAGTGGGTACACGTAGATCCGCGGCGGGGGCCTGCGTCCGTCCCACTCGTCGTCGATCAGCCGGGGTTTGCCGGCAAGGTCGAGGTACGTGGAGCAGTCGGCGGCGAAGAAGCCGGGATCGCATTTGCAAAAGCCCGAATCGCACTGGCCCTTGCCGCTGCACTGGTTCAGGCAGTCGCCCGCGCCGTTTCTGTCCGGCGTCTTGATGCCCCACTCGCAGGACTCGCCTTCAGTGCCTCTCGGGCAGTCGCATCGCCCCAGCTCCTGGTTGCACGTGCCTATGTTGTAGCACTCCGCCGTGCAGTTGCTGGGCAGCGAGGGTGCGCTCGAATTGGTGCACTGCGCGCCCACCCCGGGGCATCCACCGCGCTCGGTCAGCCACCCTCGTATCTCGGGGCCCGGCGGGTCGAACGCGCACTCCGTCGGGCCAGTCGCGATCAGATCCTTCTGGGCTTCATTGACTTTCATCGTGACTTCATCGGGATCGAGCGACGATACCACGTGCCGCTTCCCCGATCCATCCGTCGTCTCCTCCCGTGAAGACCCGACGTCGTCCCAGCTGAAGGTCTCCTGCACCACCTCGCTCCCGGTCTCCCCTCTGAGCCTGCCGATCGCGGATCCCACCGCGTTCCCGGCCCATGCCTCACGCGCCGCGCACGCCAGCAGAGCCGCCAACAGGGGCGCGACCCCGCGTCGTCGCGCCGAGCGCATCGCGAAGTGAGTCAAGTCAGTTGTTGAACAATTCGTTCGATAAAAGTCAGCCTCGGGAGGGGCGGGTCACCAGACCCCATGCACCGCGCGGGGCCGGCGACGACCGGAGCGGCGTCGAGGTTCTCGGCATCCGGATCCGTCTCGCGTCGTGTGAGCGCCTCCGGGCAGGGAGGGAAGGTGGGCGTGCGCGTGCCCACGCGGGAGACCGGCGGGCGCGAGCGTGGGGCGGGCTTCGATTTGGCGAGACGGGCGATGGCGAGCGATGCGGGGCGAGGAGACGCCCCGACGGACGCCACTTACACGGTCAGCGCGTGGAGGCAGACTGAAGACGACCCCGCGCCGTGGGAGCGAACACTCGCCGCCACCCCCGAGGTGACCCTCGTCCGCGGCGACGATTCCTCCCGCGACGGCGCGAGCACCTTCGATGCTTCGGCGTACTACTCGCGTCTGCGCACGCGCCGCGACGGACGCGCGCTCCTCACCGCGCGCGAGCTCCCGTCCACGCAGAACCTCATCAGCGACAACGCGGCGCACGCGCCCGGTTCACTCATCCCGGGCGCGGTGTGCGTGGCCGACGCGCAGGTATCGGGCAAGGGCCGCGGCGGTAACGAGTGGTCCAGTCCGCCGGGGTGTCTCATGTTCTCCTTGCTGACGCGTCACCGGGAGGGACGAACGTTGCCGTTCATCCAGTACATCGCCACGATGGCGGCGGTGGACGCCATACAGGAGGGCGCAGACGACGCGCTCATCGCGGCCGGTGCGAAGGGCCACCGCAAGGGAACCGGGACGGCGGTGGATGCAAAAATAAAGTGGCCCAACGACCTCTACAGCGGCGGGCTCAAGATTGGCGGCGTGCTGTGCACGTCCACGTACAGCGACGGCGGCTTCGACGTCGTCGTCGGGGTGGGGATCAACCTCGATAACGCGACGCCGACGACGTGCGTTAACGACATCGTGCGAAAGCGTCTCGAGAAGGACGGGTTGCGAGCGTGCTTCGATGAAAAAACCAAGTTGACGCGGGAAAGTTTAATGGCGGGGTTCGCCAACAGGTTCGAGGCTATGTGCGCCATGCTGGACGAATGCGACTCGTTCGATACTTTGGAGGGCGGGTACCTGCGGCAGTGGCTGCACACGGACCAGGAGGTGACATTGGAGGAGGACGGAGAAAAGAAGGTGCGGCTGGTGGTCAAGGGGATAACGCGCACCGGGTACCTCTTGGCGATTGACGCGAGTGGTGAAAAATACGAGCTGCACCCAGACGGGAACAGCCTCGACTTCTTCAAGGGTCTGGTGCGGAAGAAGCTGCCCAACCGATAGCCGGTGATGTGTGCTACACGATGTACGCGTTGTGGTGATACAAATACATATTTCAAAAGAGCGAGATGAGACGATGTGAGACCTAGTCGACGTCGGAGTTTCCACCGGGGTCGGAGCTCCCTCCCCGGGCACCCTCGCCGACGCACTTGTCGCACCCGCACACGAAGCCGTACGACGCCAACGCCACCTTTCGTTCCTCTAAGCTTTCGCCTTCGTCGATGTAGCTCATGGTGAGCTCCTCGCCGGCCTCTATGTCCCGCAAGGCTTCCAACCGGACCATGGCGCGTCCTTTCCAGCTGCTGAATCTAGCCACGGTGGACGGCTCGCACGAGTGATTGACCAGGCACAGGAGCGAGAACAGCGCCTGGCCCTTGAAGCCCCCGAAGAGCCTACGGCTGACGTCGAAGAGGTCCTCGGCGTCCGCGGTTTCGTCCAGCCGAATCTCCCCCTCCATGTCATCCGTGTCCTCGTCCTCGTTCTCGTTCTCGAATCGATCCGATCCGCCCCATCGAGGCCGGCCCGCGTCGGCGTCTTCGGCGTCGCGCCGAGCCTGCGCTCTGAGCGCGATCGGGAGCAATGCGTCGAGCGTGGGCCGCGCCGCGTCGCTCCCTTGGTACTCGTCCACCCTCAGTAGCTTCCTGCACACGTTGCGCATGGGCCCGTCGATCGTGAGCGAGAGCTGGTTCATGTCGCAGACTCCGAGTAGGTGTCCGACTCCGTCCAGGCCGAGTCGGTTCAGCACGTCTGGGATTTGTCGGAAAGTGCTCTTGACCTCGTATAAGAACCGGAACGTGTCCTCGTCGTCAGCCTGCGCCGCCGCGTCAGCCTCACGCGCGACGGCGATCTCCGCGGCGTGCGCGGATTCGGTCATCAGGCGCATCGACCGTTTCGCCAGCCGTTTCTCGGCGCCGGTGCTCCCCGACGTCTCCCACCACGGGATTCCCACAAAGGCTCGGAACCGAAGCGTGGCGTCGTCCCAGGTGCGGCCCTGGGCGAGCGCGGAGGCCATCGCGCCCACCACCCTCGCGATCATGTGCAGGTTATCGTCGTCGGAGAAGAACTCGCGGAGCGCGGACGCGGCCACGGCGGCCGCGTGCTCAGCCTCGTCGGCGACTTCATCAAATTCTTTGAATGTATCCCCGCAACAGAGCGCGTCGTGTCCATTGAACGAATGCGCCCGCGCGCACTCCTCGCCGCAGTAAATCTCCTGGCACCCACGCGTTCGCCACCGCTTGCACCGGGTAATCGGCGCGCACCCGTCCGCCTCCTCCAAACCGACGAGGCCGGGCCTGTCCTTGACCCCGATCCATTCGTCGGTGCGCTTTTCCGACCGGGCTTGTTCACCGTCGCACGCGCCGCATACCAACGAGAGCCGAAGGTCTATGTCCCCAACCGCCCTGTGACACCACCCGCAGCTCAGCGCCTCGTCCGCGTTCGACGGCGACTGGATCGACACGAGCGGCGCCTCGGACCAGATCGCCTCGCCGCGCGTGATGTGCCGCGCCGCCAACACCCCGACGCCTCCGAGGGATGAAGACTGCGTCACTTTAACCGCGTCTTTACCCTCGACGAGACTCGCGTGATATTCGTCCACCCCGTCCCTCAGCCTCAGGCCGTGCGGTGGTATCGTCTCGCCCTGCGACGTCCGCCTCAACGGGGGGAGGTTGGCGACGGACTCGCGTCTGTGCTCCAGTTCCTCGCGCGTCACCTTGCCCTCCACCGCGGACATGAACTCTCTCATGGTCTCGGCGTACACAGCGTTCTCGGTTGGGGCGGTGAGCATCCATGGCGCGCCCGGGTCGAGTTCGTTCTCGGTGAAGCTGACGTTGCGCATGGGCGGCGGGTTCGTCTTGACCGCGCCGACGAATACGTCGCCGTGGAAAGGGTGCCGGACGTCGATGCCGCATCGAAGCGCGAGCTCGTGGGCCCTGGGGTTCGTCGGGAGGGATTTGAGCATGCCAACCTCGTCGGTGTAGAGGTAGACGCCCCGGAAGCCGTTCGTGGATGCGGGGTGGACGAGCGCGAACGTTTCCGTGGATCCCGACTCGGTCACGGTGATGAGGCGATCACGGGTGAGCTCGGCAGCCTTCTCGGGGCCGAGATGTCGCTCCGCCTCCTTCCGCGCGGCGTCGGGGTCGATGCGAGAACCGCCCCCGGAGAAGTGCGGGCGCAACAGCTCAACCAGAATGTCCCCCCCGGCCTCGCCCGTGGCGATGCCCTCACGCTCCTCGCACGGGACGGATTCGTCCGCGGGTATGAAGACGTACTTGAACGGGTGCTCGGTATCGGCCATGGATCGAAATTGACGTCGACACGGTCACTCGAGTGCGCCGCAGCTGTGTGAAGGGGCGAGGGTTTCGGGGGCTTTTAACTAACAACGAGAGCCAGCTGGACAGGGTTCCGTCTCGAGAGGCGCACCCGTAAAATGGGAACGTTGGTCACACCTACCCGCGCTGGGACGTACCCCGCGGTCTTTCGGCGAGATGTCAGGGCTGGTCGGCAGGGTCAAGAATGTGGCCAAGGTGCGTCCCGCCCCGTCCCCGTCCCGCGTGCCTCGACGCGAGAAGCGCGGGACCCCACGCGATGCCGAGACGACCCGCGCGAAATGCAGCCTCCTTCCCGGTGCCGATCTGAGAGACGCTCACCTCCCGCCTCACCTTCCCTCCCCAAATCCATCAATAACAGGGCGTGGGCGGCGCCGCCAAGGAGTTTGGCCGCATCGTCATCCACGGCAACGGGATGAACCCGGACGAGATCGACGACGGCGGCGCGGAGGTGCGACCACACGAACCGCGGTCCTTGAGTCGAAGAGACGCGGGGTGCCCATCCCAACCCGCGGCCTTTTCCTTTGCCCCGACCGTCGCCGACCCATCTGACCCATCCCCGTTCCCCCCGTGGGTTCCCATCCCCAGGCGCTCCTCGAGCGCATCAGCGACGGCGTTCTGGCCGACGATCGCCGCTCCGCCGCGCATGAGCTACGAAACCTCGTGCAGGAGTCCCGCGTGGCCCAGTTCGCCATCGGAGTCATCGGCCTGCCAACCTTGATCACCTCGCTCACCGAGGAACGAAACGACACGGAGCTCGTGCACGGCGTACTGGAGGTACTCGTCAACGCACTCACGGGCGGCGGCGCGGGTGCCGATGGGGGTGCCGACACAGCTGTGCACGCGGGCAACGAGGGTGCCCACCTGGCGCACGCGGGTGCCGCCAACGCGGATGCGTTTCTTCGAGCTCCCACGAACCTCGACCTCGTCATGTCCCTCCTGGACGAGAGCGACTTCTACGTGCGGTACCACACCATGCAGCTGCTCACGGCGCTGAGCGCGACGAACCCGTTCGAGGTGCAGTCCGCGATCATGTCCAATCCGACGGGCGTCGGGCGGCTGATGGATAACCTCGCGGAGCGGGAAGTGATCCGCAACGAAACGCTGCTGCTCCTCATCTCGCTGACCCGCGGCAGCGAGGACCTTCGCAAGATTGTGGCGTTCGAGGGTGCGTTCGAGCGGTGCTTCAACGTGATCAGGGAAGAAGGCGCCGCGGACGGCGGGATCATCGTGCAGGACTGCCTGGAGCTGTGCAACAATCTGCTGCGGGGCTCACCGTCCAATCAGTCGTTTTTCCGCGAATCCTCGTTTCTGCACCAGCTCCCGGAGTTACTCTCGCCGAAAGTCCCGTCGCAGGCCAAGGGCGGGCCGCCGCTCACGCCGCAGAAGGCCGCCAACTTACTCTGCGCCCTGGAGCTCGTCACCATGCTGGTGTCCTCCAGCGACGCGGGAGGGCCGACCAAATCGCAAGTCGTCAACGTGGAGGGCGAAGCGTCCGTCGCCGCGGAAATCGCTCAACGAGAACGAGCGTCCAGGGAAACCTGCCGGGCCGCGAACCAATCAGCGCTCGCCAAGGCTGGCATGCTGGACACCCTGCTTTGCATGTGCCTGGGTATCGACGCGGTGGACAGCGTCCCGGTGCGGATGTTCGCGCTTCGATGTCTGGGCGACATGGCGGCGGACAGCCGGGGTAACCAGGACCTACTCTTCGCGGCGGCTGTGAACGTCGCGGACGAGGTGCCGGGCGGGTCCTCCTCCTACCGTTCCGCCGGTGAGCGCTCGGAGCCCGCGTTGCTCGCGTGCCTGCGCGTGGCGCTTCGTGGCACGGACGCGGCGGAGCGCGCGGCCGCCGAGGGTGTCTTCGCGCGGTGCCTCGGGGGAAACACCGAGCTTCAGATTATGCTCATCTCCACCATCGCCCCCGCCGGGGATGACGAGGATGACGACGACGAGCGGAACGTCTCGCTCGGCGGCCTGCTCGCGCGCGCTCTGACGGGAAAATCACCGAAGGGTGCCCAACCGAAAGGCGCGCCCAACGAACTCGCGGTATCGTGCCACGCCGCCGCCGTGCTCCGCCACGCGCTCGAGGGGAACACCACGGCCAAGGCTAGGATCCTGACCATTCCGCTGGAGATGCCCAAATCCTCGACGGAGCCCCCCGAGTTGTTACTCCCGCGGATCATGCGCTTCCTCTCCGCGGCGGTACGCTCGTCCTCGTCTTCAAGCTCGACGGCGGGCGGCGAGGGGTTCACGAACGCCGAGCGCATCGCCAACGCCGCGAACGCGCGACGCGACGCCGAGAAGCTGCAAGCCGTGCTCCTCCGGTTACTCATCGCCTGGCTCCACGGCTGCGCTCCCGCGGTGAACTCGTTCCTCGCGCCCGCCGCGCACCTCCCGATGCTCGCGGACCTCGCGCGGGACTCCGGGAGCTCCGCTCACGTCGCCGGGCTGGCGTCCGTGCTCCTGGGCTGCTGTCTGTGCGCTGAGAACCTGGATGGACACGTCGACGCTCACGCGGTGTTGGACGTCGTCACCGCCCGGGTCGGTCTCAACGAATTCTTCGGTCGGTGGGGTGAGATGCGGAAGACCTCCGAGTTCATCGCCGCGGCGGCCGCGCCCACGCTGGCCAAGCCGCTCACACGGATCACCGCGCAGGCGCTGGTCAACCGCAAGGTTGGCGAGAGCGACGGACGGGGCGAGGAGGACTTAACGGGGGGTTTGTACGACCACTCCATGGCTTCGTTCGTCGAAACCTTCGAGGAGAGCGTGAAGGAACGCGTCATCACCCTGTACGCCCGGCCCAAGCCCGTGACCGCGGGGGACGAGAACAAGTGGGAGGCCAAGCCTGGGGAGAGTGCCGAGACGCACGCGGTTCGGCTGAAGGGTCTGCTCAGGTCGCACGATGCGGAGTTGGCGGAGCAGCGCGCGAGAAACGCGGTGCTAGCCGAGCAGTTGGCCCGCGGCGGCGGCGGCGCCGGTGAAGGTGCGCGTTCGGGTAACCTGGAGGTTCCGGGATCAATCCCCGACAACGTCGAAAACGTTCAGGTCAAGGCTGCGCTGGAGCACGCCAAAGCCGCGCTCGAATCCGAGCTCAGGGCTGTTAAACTAGAGCTCGAGGAATCCCGGTCGGGGGCGTTGAGCGCCGAGGAGAGCCTCCGTTCTCTCTCCGAGGCGTACAACGGTTTAGAAACTGAGGTGTTCCGCCACGAGGAAGAAAATAGGTCCTTACTTCAGCGACTCGAGTCCGGGGGCGGTGTCGCGAGTGCGCCGGCGCCGGTACCCGCGGCGACCTCCGAGGCTGACCTCGCGGCGGCGAGGGAGGATGGTCGGAGAGCCGCCATCGCGGAGATGGCCGTGAAGATTGAGGAAACCGAGGAAGCCGCCGCCGCCGACGTCGCCGCCGCGGAGGAGCGGGGACGTAAGTCCGCCATCGCGGAGTTCGCGGCTAAGCTCGATACCTCCGGGATGGACGACGACGTGGGCGCCATCGCCGCGGCGAGGGAGGAAGGGCGAAAGGAAGGAGCCGCGGAGTTGGCGAGGACGATTGAGTCTAAGGACGCCGAGGCTGCCGAGGCGGCTGCGGTTGCCGAGTCCGAGCTCAACGACCTGCTCGTGTGTCTGGGCCAAGAGGAGAGCAAGAAGGAGGCGCTGTTCCAGAGGCTGATCGAGAGACACGGGGAGGACGAGGGCGAGCTCGAGCAGCTCATGGAAGAGGCGGCGGAGGCGGAGGATGAGTGAACGCCTTTTGTAAACGCCAAAAAAGAATTAAATCGCCCCCGAGAGCCTTCGCCGCCAACCGCTCCGATAGTCCGAGCTCCACGAGGGACCAACCCCCTTTTGCTTCGACTCCACCACGGACGTCTCCCGCGGCTTCACGCTAGCCTCCACCACGCTCGCCACGACCGTGGTGGTCGCCCCCAGGTTACCAGTCACCGGCTCCCGCACAGCCTTGACGCCATCCCACCGACAACGAGCGACTTTTTCCCCGTCGTTTAAAATCTCGAGCACCTCCGGCGTTGACCCGCCGCACCCCGCGCTCATGCCCACGTCCACGCGCAACACCCGCCCGTCACACGCCGCGTTCACACCCTCGGGCTGCTGGATCGTGTGACCCACGACCACGCGCTCGATCCCGGGCATTAAATCCAGAGCGCTACGCAAAACGTCGCAGTCGCACTTGTGACGCTGCGGCCACCCGTAGTCACGCGCCCACACCACGCTACGCCCGCCGCTGACGTGCACCGGCGGCGGGCCGGGCTTGGCATCCCCGCGGATCCACTCGCTCGTCTCCTTGTTGATCCGCTCCAGGCCGTACTGCACGTGGTGGGGCAGCACGCCGCCGTGAGCGAACAGCGTGGAGCCGACCGCGACGGTGACGGGTTGGTGCGCTAAGAAACGAATCGCCATCGGACCCCCCGGCGCTAATGCGGCGAGCCTCGGCATGGTGCACCCCGAACCCGTGTCCGCGTACATACGCCCGGACGCGGCGCCCGCGGGCACGTCCTTAAGCCCGGTGGTTCCCCGTATCGGCGGTTCGCCGTTCTTCTCAGCCTTTCGGTCGACGGCCAAAGCCGCTTGCGCGGCGCCGACGATGGTACATCCCCCGGGCTTCTCACCGCACTTCGCCTTGAGCGCGGCGCCCATGAGCTGCCGTCCCCGCCAGCGCCTAAAGTCCTCCACGCCGGGCTCGAAGGCGTATCGGAACCGCCCGGCGACGTTGAGGGTTTCGTGGTTTCCGTTCATCACGATGAGTTCCCCGCCGGCGTCTCGCGCTTCTTTTCGCAGGCGTTCGAGCATGTGTAGGATGGCGACCTCGTCACCGCCGCGGTCCAGCTGGTCGCCCACCTGCACCGCGACGGTGCTGCCGCCGATCCACGCGCCGCTGCCGTCGATGAGCCCGCCCGCGCGGAAGGCCTCGGTGGTCTTTGCGAGATCGCCGTGGAGGTCGCCGATGGCCACGAGCCTCTCAGCGGCTGGCCGAAACACGGGCCCTGGGGACCCGGGCGATCGAAGAGCGTGCGCGTCGGAGAGCCGCCTAGCCTTGACGTCGTCTTCGTCATCGGACCCGGCTTTACCCTCCTTGGATCGAGACGCGGCACGATGCGGTTTGCGGGGCGGGGGCGGGTGCACGGCCTGGCCATTGGCGTGCAGGGTATCCACGAAGGCGTCGACGAAGGGACCCCAGATGGGCGCCAAGGTTTCGCATCGCGGATCTGTGTCGAGCGGTCGGCTCTTCCCCGCGCCCATCGTTTGTGCGCTCCTCTACGTAAGAGGGGGGAACCCGCCTCGATCCCGCGACTCGGTAGCGTTCCGAGCGGATCGCCTATCCGTCGACTCCTATCGGTGCGTCGCGTCCTCTGGGGCAAGGCGGTCTCAGATCGCAGCGAGGTGATCCAACCGTCGTGGCCGAAATCGAGTCAGCGCGCTCTTGCGTGAAGGGCGCTCACAAAATCGGTCGCTCATGTCTCTCCGGGACCTGGTGGCCGGCCCTGGGGGCGGCGGCTCGTGCGCCGTTCCCGACGAGCGCGCGTCCTCCACCAACCCCCTCGGTAGGCTCGCGGACGCGGTGCTCGGCGACCGCAAGGGGCGGCACCCCGAGCACGTCGGCCCGAGGGGCGCCGGGCCGGGAGGATCTCTGAACGGGCCCGACGCCTTCGCCGACCAGTTCCTCAGCGAGCAGCGGCTGAGGGGGAACCTGCTGGGGGGAGACGACGCCGGGTTCAGCGCACTCCCGGGGCAGCACAGGGGCCACCCGGGCGGGCCGCCCGGGGGATGGGCCGCCGAGTTTCAGCAGCAGCGCGGCGCCCCACCCGAGGGCTACCGAGATTTCAGCGCCCCGCCGCCGATGATGCCATCCGTCGCGCCGGAGCACCCCGCGCTCACCGCCGCGCTCCACTCCGCGGTGGCGGATCCATCCATCGCACCAGCATCCGCGGCCACACCCCCGCCGCCCGACCTCACTCTCACCCCGCGGGAGAAGACCACCATACGCAACCGGAGCGCGATCATGGCCAGGCACGTCCACGGCATGGCGCCCGAGTTTGAGCTCCGCGCCAGGCTCGGAGCCGCGCTCTCGCCGCTCGCCATCGACCCGACGCCGGAGGGTGCGATGGACGGCCCGAGGCAGTTCGCCATGGGCGGGCGCCCGGCCATGGGCGGGCCCGCGCTCGCGGACGCCAGCGCGGATTCACGAGCCGGGTGGGTCCACGAGTACCGGCGCAATCATCGGGCGCAGACGCAGCCCGCGCAGCACCCGGGTCGATGGGCCGACGACTTCGCCAGGATGTCTCTCGCGGAGCGCAACGCCGAGGCGAACGCGAACATCGGTGCAGGGGTTCAAAGCGCTGCTCCGAAGCACGTGCAGTGGACGGAGGAATACAGCGGGCGGAGGGCTTCGGGCGCGGGCGCGGATGAACTTCACTCCGAGATCACTCCGGTCGAGTCGGACGCGCCGAACTCGACCGCGGATACCTGGGCGGAGGAGTTTAACCGGGAGATGCCCGGCGGAGAGTGGGCGAACGAGTTCCGGCAGGAGCAGGAGGCGGCGCAGGCACGTGTTTCCCACGTGCCCACGGAGGCGCAGGCGGAGACGGCGGCGCACGCGGGTCGCATCACGGAGACGCTGTCGAGAAACGCGGATCCAAAGTTTCAAAACTCGCAGTTTCTGAACTTCATGTCCCGCATGAGCCGAGGCGAGACCGTGGTGGAGGGTAACGACGTCAAGGAGGTGCAGCCCGGAACGAGTACGGGCGCGTCTACGGGTCAAGGGTGGGCGGAGGAGTTCAAACAAACCGGGGGTGTAAACGACTGGGCCCAAGAGTTCACCGCGGCTGGGGGACCCGCGGCTGATTGGGCGGCGCAATATCAGCAACAGCAACAGGCTTCGGCGCAGGTTGATTGGGCGGCGCAATACCAGCAACAGCAACAGGCTTCGGCGCAGCGCGGCCGGGACCCGGCGCAGGGATGGGCGGACGAGTTCGCGGACGTGCCCCACGAGTGGGCGGCTGAGTTTGAGGAGATGAAGCGGGGTAACCCGGATTGGGCGATGGAAAACGTGTGGGACCAGATCGAATCGGAGGGCGCTCAGCTTCGCGACGCCGAGCGTTCGCACTATCGATTCACCGACCCGAACCCCTACCTCGGGCGTAAAGACGCGCTCGAGGTTGGCAGGGATCTGTTCAGGCGCGGGGTGCTCAGCGAGGCGGCGCTCGCGCTCGAGGCGGCTGTCCGCGCCGACGCCAAACTCGTCGAAGGTTGGCGGCTCCTAGGCACGGTTCACGCGGAGAACGACGACGACCGCCAGGCCATCGCGGCGATGACCAAGGCGAACGAGGCGGACCCGCATAACCTCGAGGTCCTCCTGTCCCTCGGCGTCAGTCACACCAACGAGCTCGACCAGGATGAAGCCGTCGGGCACATGCGCTCGTGGCTCCGCGAGCAGCCGCGGTTCCGGGCCATCGAGGCGGAGCACGCGTCGGCGCTCGGGCCGGGCGGCGTCGATACCCCCGCGTCGGTGCTCGAGCTCTTCAAGCGCGCCGCGACCGCCGCGCCGAGGGACGCGGACGTCCACGCGGTCCTCGGCGTCTTGGCGCACCTCTGCAGGGACTACGACGCCGCCGTCGACGCCTTCAACCAAGCGCTGAACATCAACCCCCAGGACTACTCCATGTGGAACAAGCTCGGCGCCACGCAGGCCAACAGCGCGCGGTCCGCGGACGCCATGGCGGCGTACCAACGCGCGCTGGACCTGAAACCGAACTACGTACGCGCGTGGTGCAACATGGGAATCGCGTTCGCCAACCAGGGTAAGTACGCCGACAGCGTTGCGTACTACGTCCGGGCGCTGAGTCTGAACCCGCAGGCGGAGAGCGCGTGGGGGTACCTTCGCATATCGCTCGGGTGCGCCGGACGGATCGAGCTCATGGAGGCGGTGGACAGGAAGGATCTGGAGCTGCTGCAGCGCGAGTTCCCGCTGTGACGAGAATCGTGAGGAGAACTAGACGTCATGACTGAAGGACAACTAACTTTTGGCTACAAGTCTCCGAACTTTCGACGAGGGGCGTTGAGCCCGCCGCCGCCCGGTCTGTGACTGTGATGCCCACCCCCCGCCCCCCCCGCGCGCTTAGCGAGGAGCCTATCGAGCGCAGCCTTCTCCTTCTCCTCCCGCGTCATCTCCCTGGGAGGCGACCTGTGCCTCCCCCGGTCTCTACTCCGGCTCCGGCTTCTTCCCCTCCCGCCCCCGCGATCTTTATACGGGTGCGACCTGTCCCTGGACCTATCCCTGGACCTGCCCTGATCCCGTCCGCCCCTGTAGTCGTGCGGGTCGTACGCGCTGGCATCCCTGCGATCGTCGCGAGCAGCCTTGGTCTCCTCTCGCCTCGCGTGCTTCGCTCGCGCGTCCCCAGCCTGGAGCTCATCCCACGTGTCCTTCGATTGATTCGATCTGTAGTATCGAGGGTTGTCACAATAGTAACCGAGGCCCTGCTTGCCCATGGTGAAGTAGTATCCGAGCCGTTTCCCCTTGAACGTCTTCTCCGGGATGAACCTCTGGGGCTCGGACCCGGGTTTCGGCGCGTTTCCCGCGGCGTTTCCCGCGGCGTCCTCCTCCCTCGGGGGCTTCACCCACTTGCCGTCGATCTGAACCAGTTTCCCTTTCTTCGCGTACCGAGAGCCGACGTCGCGCTCGGTGTCGTCGTCGGGGCGGCTGCCGCGGTGGAGAGAGTGCGGATCGTGGAACGCGCGATGCGCTCTGGACGCATCGTCGTCGCCGCCCCGCCCGCGCTCGGACCTCGCGCGCTCCTGGTCGACCACGGGCACGAAGAGCCCCATCGCTCGTCGTCGCGTCGGCGCCCGAACGATTGAGGGAAATGGCGCCAAATCAGCTCTTTCTGATTTGCTGCCAGCTCACGATCTCGCGGCGGGCGATACGAGTCGCCCCGTCCGCGCCCGCTGGGTGGCCATAACTATCGGCGCACCGACCTGCAGGGACGGTACGCGAGGCAAGGGCGATCTTCGGGGTTGTTAACGAGGTCGCATCGCATCACGGGCGCCGGGTCGTCGGGCTTGTGTTAGGGTAACTTTTGCGTGATCTCTGCTGGATTCAGTGTCATCAGTCGGATCTGCTGCATGGCTTCGGTGTCGCTCGGCGTCCGCGGCGTCCGCGGCGCCGCTCGCGCGATCTACGCGCCGCGCGGCGCATCGCGCACGTCGACGGGTCTTCGCGTCGGTCCCACCGCGAGGCCCCGGGTCAGGTCCACGGCGACCCGCGTCCGCGCCGCGTCCTCGAGCGGTTCCGAGCAGCCAGCTGGCGATGCCGCCAAACCGGGCGGTGTATTCGATCCGTCGATTATTCAATCCATGGCGGGCGACGACGAGGACGTGAAGATCCCGGACACCGTCCCGGACTTTTCCAAATTCGGCAAGGGCGTCGACGAGCTCGGCAACCAGGCGGCCGCCGTGACCAAGGGCAACCAGGCGGCCGTCCTGGAACGCGCGCTCGACCCCGACGGCGGAGCCTCCGATCTCGATTACCTCCAGGAGCTCATCGCCATCCAATCCGGAGGGCCGAAGAACTTAGGGTTCTTCGGGACACGGAACATGGGGTTCCTCCACCAGGAGCTCGTGGAGATTCTGTCCTACGCCCTGGTGCTGACGGAGAACCACATCTTCACCTCGGGCGCCACGGGTACCAACGCGGCGGTGATCCGCGGCGCTCTTCGAGCCGAACGCCCGGATCTTCTCACCGTCATCTTACCCCAGAGCCTCGAGAAGCAGCCGGAGGAGTCGCGGGAGTTGCTGGAGCAGGTGGAGAACGTGGTGGAGCGCGGGGAGAAGGACCACCTGCCGCTGGGCGAGGCGTCGAGGCTTTGCAACGAGGACATCGTCGGGAGGGTGCAGCAGGTCATCTGCTTCGCGTTTCACGATTCGAACACGCTGCTGGACACGTGCATGGAGGCGAAGATGAAGAAGAAGATCGTCACCCTCTTCTACCTCGACTGATGGTAATGGTATCGTCCATCGGAAACAGCGGAGGGTTCAAGTCGGAGGGTGTGAGGAGGACGGGCGCGGCTCGTTGTATTACTATCTGATTTAAACTGGTTGCACCAAAGCGCGACTCATCGTCACTCATCGGTCCCGCGCGGGCGGCTGCGCCTGCACGAACCCGTCGAAATCCTGCGGCGGCGGGATGGCCGCGAACGCCGGCGGGGGCGCCAGCGCGGCGGGCGCGGGCGTCGCGTCCCACCGCCGGTTCCTCTGCGGCGGCGGCGGCGTCGGCGCGGAGACACCGGCGGTGGGCGAACCGACACCCGCGTCTTCCCCCGCGGGCGTACCCACACCCCGCACGGGATCCATGTGATCGATCACCATGTCGAACACCGTGCCGGTCTCCTCCCGCCTCTCCATCCCGAGCGGTGCCATCGCGCCCATGGACGCGGGTCGCCCGGGAGTCGCCCCGTGCCCGCTTCCGTTTGCGTCGTCGCCGTCGATACCGTCGCCACCCCCGTCCCATCCGTCGTCGTCGTCATCCTGGTAATCGTCCTGGACATCCCTCATGCCGTAGCTGTTCTCGAACCCCGCGTTGGCGAGCATGCCCGCGCCCGGGCGCTCGTCACGCCCGGTAGTGCTCGCGGGCCTTCGACCCTGGCTCGACCCTGACCCGCCACCCCTGGCGCCACCCGCTCCCCCGTTACGCGCGTTCATCATCTCCTGGCCCATCATGACGTGCGTCTTGAGCCGGATCTTGCGCGTGGGTCCACCCTCGGTGCCGTGCAGCACGTATTCCTGGTACGTGGGCGCGAACTGGTGGACGGTATCGGACACCACGTCGTCGATGGATATCGCGTGCGAGATGTTGTTGAACATACCTTTGGTTCCCATTCCCGTGTAAGGGCTCCACGGGAAGGCGAGCAACATGAACGGCGCGGCGATGATCATCTCGACGCAGATGAGCACGTTCTGCAGCGCCCTGCCGTCCGCGCCAGTCTCCAGCACCCCGTCGGAGACTAAGATCGCGCACACGATGCTCTGCCAAAAGGTGAGGAAAATCACCGATTTCACCAGCACAAACTTCATCACCGGCTTGTACGGTTTGAGTAGGTCGTGCGCGCCCAGGTAGAAGAGTAAGAGGGCGTAGAGCGCCAGGGTATAGCTCATGTTGTACACGAACGTGATGTACGGGTACGCCTTGTCCGCCTCGATCTCGTTGTCTCCGTACACGCCGCCCCAGGTGAGGAGCATGGTGAGCCCGGCGAGGATGGGCTTGAGTAGGACAAACTGGATCGCGCCTTGCCTGCACCGGCGGATGTAGACGCCGTCGATGGGCAGCGGGGGCAGGCAGCAGGTCATCGCCCAACAGCTCGGCTCCACCTCCTTGCCCGCCATCCTGTTCACCACGTTGCCCGGTCCGCCGACGTAGGCGAGGCACAGGTTGAGGAAGTTGTACACCACCCACGACTCGTAGCAGTCCCTGAAGGTGTCGAGGTAGAGCGACGCGGGGCGGTGGAGGAGCGAGAACCAGGAACATATGGCGTAGATGGGAACCATGAAGCAGATGCGGATGATGAACCTCTGGTGCGCCGGCTGCGTGTAGTTCTTGAGGTGCATGGCGATCTGCGCGAGGGGGACGGGGAAGGGGGGGGGGCGCGTGTCAGGAAAAGGGCACACGCTTTTTGTTGACATGGTTTCTCGCGGGTGTCAGGGAGGGGGCACGCACCTGCGTCATGGCCATGATCGACGCCGAGAAGGCGAAGAGGCCGGTCACGGCATACAGGGTATCATTCTGCCCGAACGCCATCTCCACGATGTCTCAACCGCTAACCCCGGTGACTCGCCCCTTCCGTTGACGCGAAAACAGAGATCTCGTTGGGCACCCCCGTTCAACGAACAAAAATGGTGCGGCGAACGGGCGCCTCGCGACGGCACGTCCCCTCACTCCCGCGGGCGTGTGGGCGCGTACACGAGCTCGAACCGAACGCACGAAAGCCTTCGGAGACTCCGGCGCGAACCCTTTTCGGCGGAAAGGGTCGCGTCCCGAGTTGTGACCGCGCGGGCGAGATCAACGGGACAAACAAAGCACACCGGTCAGCTCCGAGATTGATCCAGTCTGTCGCTCAAATCTGCCAAACTCGTGGCGCCCGATTACCATTCGACACCGCGCGTTGATCGCCCGTGGCGTCATGGCGGACGAGGACCATGAGCGCCCCGCGCCCTCGGATCTCGCCGAGGAGGCCGGCAGATCGTTCGCGGGCATGTCCCTCGATGACGTGAAGGACCACGCCTTCTGGGAGACCCAGCCTGTTGGCCAGCTCAAGCCCGAGCTCGATCGATCCGGACCGGAGGGACCGATCGACGACCCGATGACCGTGGAGGAGGTGAAGCAGGACGGGTACCACCTGCCGGCCGCGTTCGAGTGGTGCACGTGCGACGTGACGGACAAGAAGGTGAACGACGAGGTCTTCGACCTCCTCGACAACAACTACGTCGAGGACGACGACGCCATGTTCAGGTTCCAGTACTCGCGCGAGTTTCTCAAGTGGGTGCTCCAACCCCCGGGGTACGTGAAAGACTGGCACCTCGGCGTCCGGGTGGTGGGCACCGGTAAGCTCGTGGCGTTCATCACCGGCGTGCCCGCGAAGCTGACGGTCAAGGGCAAACGGCTGGACCTGGCGGAGATCAACTTCCTGTGCATCCACAAGAAGCTGCGATCGAAGAGACTCGCGCCCATGCTCATCCGCGAGATCACGCGGAGGATCAACCTGCGCGGGGTCTGGCAGGCGGCGTACACCGCGGGCGTGGTGCTCCCCAAGCCCATCGGCACCGCGCGGTACTGGCACCGCTCCTTGAACGTCAAGAAGCTGGTGGAGATCGGGTTCACCAACCTCCACCAACGGATGACGATGAGCCGAACGATCAAGCTCTTCAAGCTGGACAACAAACCGGCGACGCCGGGAATAAGGCCGATGACGGACGCGGACGTGCCGGCGGTGGCCGTGCTGCTGAACAAATACCTCAAGAAGTTCGCCGTCGCGCCGGTGTTCGACGAGGAGGAGGTTAAGCACCACCTGAGCATGCGCGACGGGGTGGTTTACTCCTACGTGGTGGAGGATCCCGACAAGCCGGGTAAAATCACGGATTTCGTCTCCTTTTATTCCCTCCCGTCAACCGTGATTCAATCCAGCGGCGGGCACAGCACGTTGCGGGCGGCGTACTCGTACTACAACGTCGCGGGCAAGGCGGAGTTGACGCGGCTGATGGAGGACGCGCTCATCCTCGCCAGGCAGAAGGACTTTGACGTCTTCAACTGCCTGGACCTGATGGACAACTCGCAGTTTTTGAAGGATCTCAAATTCGGCGTCGGCGACGGCAACCTGCAGTACTACCTGTACAACTGGAGGCTGCAGAGCAAGCTGGAGCCCGGGGACATCGGCCTGGTGCTGACCTAACACGCACACGTAGCGAAGAGGAGCGAAGCGTGTCAATTCAAACATTCATCGTTAGTCACAATTCGAATGACTCATCACAAGCCTCCCATCACAGGTCCCGCCACCAGCCCGCGTAGTTCGACTCCAGAATTTCTTTCCTATCCCGGATCTGCTGAACCAGCGCGTTGACGCCCTCGTCCAGATCCCCGAGCCCCCACTTCGATGCATCCCGCGCCGCGTCCGAGGCGATCACGCCCCTCAACCGGTTCGCCTCACCCTCGAGCCACCCGGAGTCGTGCAACGACTCCATCGCGTTCTTCAGCTCGCGGAAATAAGCGGTTCGAGCGCCGCCGTCCACGAGCACCGCGTTGACCAGGTGGTTCCACGTCGACCGACCGTCACTCTCCGCGAATATGTCCTGCGGGTGGTCCCTGTCGCAGAAGAACGGCGAGTTCCACTTCTCGCACGACTGCACGCAGTACTGATTCCAGTCGCAGGAGTCTCCGCCGTCGTCGGTGCACTTGCCTGTGAAACAAACACGACGTCAGTCTAATTGCTCATGCGGAAGTAAAAAGATCTCACCGGCCCGGTTGCGATAGTCAGTCGCGAATGAATCCTCCATGTCCCACGGGATCCGGAACCATTTATCGGACCACCTGGACTTGTACACGTAGTAGTTCTTGGCGCACCTGTCCTGGTGCAGCAGCGCGGTCTGGACCGCCATCTCGCGAGTCACCGGCTCCATCTCCACCGCGCGCCACAGCGCGGCGGTGTCGCCGCGCGAGTTGACGGCTTCAAGTTCCGAGAGAAATCCGTCGAGTTCGTTTCTCGCTCCGGACTCGTCTAGACGTTTACTGGAAGTGGCGTACCTGTATATCTCGGGGCACGCGCCCCAGCCGCTCTCCCATTTCGCGTCGTACCTGCACGGCGCCCAGTCAGGTGCCCGTGGGCGAAGGTTACTCTCCCTCCAGTGCACCGCTTTGAATAAAGGACCCGCGGGGGACTGGCCTTTCCGCTCGAGGAATTCACCGTCCACGTTCTCGACCATGACGTACAGGCCGAAGAATTCGCCGTTGCGGCGGAGGACGACGTGCTTCGCGGCGGGTGCCGGGACGCCCATGCGCTCGAACGCGGACGCGGCGAGGACCTCGCGCATGTACGTCGCGCCCGGTCCGGGCTCGTCGTAGCCGCTGTGGAGGTTCACCTCCTCCACTTTTCGTCTCTGGCCGTCGCCCCAGTCCACGCGGAACTGCGCGCCGTCAAAGTCAAACTTGAACTTGCGCTTCGGCCAGTCCTTGCTCCCGCCCTTGCCCCACATGTTCGCCGCCGCGTTCTGCCCGCGCCGCCCGGATCCCCGGCGACGGACGGTGACTTTGTCGTAGAAACTGAGCTCTCCGCCTTTATTCGCCGGGCCGTTGTCCGGAAACATCAGGAAACACTTGACCGGATCGTCCCACATGGCGTTAGCCTCGTCCTCGGGGGCGTCCACGAACCAGTGCATCGTGGGCAAGGACGTCTCGTCCGCGACGGCCGCCAGGTCCACCACGGTCGCGTACATTCGCCCCTTCGGCTTTACGTCGACGAGGCTTTCAAACGGAAATTCTGTAGCCGACGCGGATGCTTCCACGCGGTATCTGACCATCTGACCGGTGCCCGGGAGGTCTCCCGCGGGTATGTCGCCGGTCCAGGAGGTGACTTTCGCGTTGGGAACGCGTCGCATGTCCGCCACGCGTTCCTCTCCGAACATGGAGACGTAATGGATCCTGGCGGTGACTGCGTATGTGTCGTGGAGGGAGAGGAGGTACGTGTCGTCCTTTGGCAGGTCTTTGCGTCGGAAGGAGATATCGGCGTCGACGCGGAGGTCCTCGCCCGTCCTCGCCTGCTCTAGGTGTTTTGATACCTTGGATACCTTGAGGTACGGACCGGGTATTCCGTCGGCGTCGGTGTCGGCGTCGCCCTCCTCGGCGGCGGCCGCGACTCCGTGTCCGCCTGGCACGGTATTGAAGCACGCCAGCGCGCATAGGAGCATGCAGAGGCACTGCGGGAAGGAGACCCACGACGGCGTGATGCGGCCGCGGGAGCGTTGGCGGTGGTGGTCGTGGTGCGGGGGGGGAGAGGAGCCCATGGTGTTGGACGGGCGCGCGCGGGGAGAGTGGGGAAGGCGGCGCGGGGGAGGCCACAGAACACAAACCTCGGAACCCTCGAAACTGCGAATTTGATATTTCCTCGGCAGACTCCCGTGACCGCCGACACTCGCGCCGACAGCTCCTCCGCGCCCGGAAGCCCCTCCGGCAATGGGAAACAAGGGCGGGAAGCGCGTGGACGCCTCGGCCGTCGAGGTCGCCGCCGCGTCCGTCAAAGACGCGGACCCCCCGCCGCTCTGCGCGGCCGACGCCGACGGCCTGAGCGATGCCGCCGTCTCCCTGCGCGGATGCGGCGTCGCGTGCGTTCGCGTCGACGACTCCGCCGCCGCGCTCCACCGCGCGTGCTTCGACGTCGCCAAGGACGGCATGGACCACTGCGAGGAGCTGGTGCGCGACGACGACCCGCTGGTCCTCGACGACAGCGCGGACTCCGGCCACGCCACCGGCGTCCACGTCGCGGGCTGGGGATCCGCGTACAATCAAACCCGCGAGGGATTCGTGTTCAGCGACGGCGCAACCTTCGGCGTCCCGCCCGACGATCCAATCGCCGCGAACAGGTTCGAGGCGCACTGCGCGGCGATGCACACATCCGCGCTGGCGTTGGCGCGCGGGGTGCTCGCCGCGCTGGAGCGCGACCTCGGCATCCGCTCCGGATGGTTTGAAGAAAATTTGGGTAATATCGAATCCAACTCGCAGTGGCACGTGAAGCGGTACCGCCCGGAGCGCGCGAGTGTCCACGCCGTCGCCGTCGCGGGCGTCTCCAAGGCGTCCAAGTCTAAGGCCAAGGATAAGACCGTGCTGCTCCCCGTGCACACGGATCCGAGCCTGGTGTCCATCGTCCTCCACGACGCGGTTGGAACGAATGACGGCGCGGCGGGTTTAGAGTTTCTCTCGCGGGGCGGATCCGGTTCGTGGGTCGAGGTGCCCCACCACGGCCATGAAGTCGCGACGGTGTTCATCGGGAGCGTGCTGGACAGGATAACGGGCGGGGTTTACCCGGCGGCGAGGCACAGGGTGGCGGTCAGGGACCCGGAGTCGTTGGGTCTCTCTCGAGTGGCGGCGACTTTCTTTTGGAGGCCTGCGCCGACGGCGACCTTACGAATGCCGCCCTCGCCGAAGCTGCCGGAGCCCGGGCAGTTCAAGCAGATGCTCTTCAGCACCTGGTGCAAGAGGGTCGCGAAACGGTACGAGGCGCACAAGAACCCACAGCCAAAAGGGACGAAGAAGAAGGAAAACGTAAACCCGAACCAGAATAAAGCCGCACATCGCGCCAGTCGCCGCGAACGCCTCTCGCGACAAACGATGCCCCGCATCAGCGCGGACGCGGACGAGCGCGATACACGCCTCTCGCTCCTCGGCGGGCCCATCCTAGGGCGGGAGAAGTACCTCGGCGGCGCGCTCGGTTCCGACGGTAAGATTTACGCCATCCCCGGTTTCGCCAGGCGGGTCCTTCGAATCGACCCGACCGACGGCGGCGTCGAGTACGTGGGCCCCGAATACCCCGGCGAGTTCAAGTGGCTCCGCTCGGTGACCTGCCCAAAGTCTGGCGCGATCTATGGGCTTCCGTGCCACGCAAACACCGTGCTGAAGATCGTCCCTGGGCCGACGCCGTTGATCACCGAGATCGGCGGTGAGACAATCGGAGTCCAGTCCCCCGGCGACTGGAAGTGGCACGGCGGCGTACTCTCGCCGCACGACGGGTGCATCTACTGCATCCCCCAGTTCGCGGAGCGTGTTTTGAAGATCGACCCGGCGACGGATTCGTGCGAGCTCATCGGCGGACATTTCCCCGGTCGCAACAAATGGTACGGCGGTTTGATGGGCACCGACGGGTGCATCTACGGTGTTCCCCAAAACGCGGACGCCGTCTTAAGAATCGATCCGGCGACAAACGGCGGCGAGTGCACGCTGCACGGGAAGTACCCCCTCGGCGGGTGGAAGTGGCACGGCGGTACGGTGGGTATGGACGGCGCCATCTACGGTGTCCCGGCGCACGCCGACACGGTGTTGAAGATTGTGCCGGGGAACCCGCCGACGATGGTGGAGATTGGCTCGAACCTTCGCACCGGAAAGCACAGGACCGACGGCAAGTACAAGTTCCTCGGCGGCGTCCTCGGGAAGGACGGGTGCGTGTACTTCATACCCAGCGATAGCGACCACGTGCTGCAGATCGACTGCGAGACGGACGAGGTTCGCGAGGTTGGCGAGAGTTTGGAGAATGAGCGCATCGTGCAGAATAAGTGGCAAAACGGATTCGTTGGCGACGACGGGACCATCTGGGGCATACCCCTGAAGGGTGAGACCGTGCTGACGGTGAAGCCACCGGCGGTGAAGGGGCAGGGCGAGGTCGTGGTGAAGACGGTGGGCGGGCCGTTCCGGGGTTTGAACAAGTGGGAAGGTGGCGTGATGAGCGCGGACGGGCGGATGTACTGCATGCCGCTGAACCACAAGCGGGTTCTCGCCATCGACCCTTTCTCCGGCGGCGTCGGCGTCGCTCAGATCGTGGTGCCTTCCTCGAGGGAAGGTATGGCGGCCACCGCGGGCATGAACCACGATTAGTCTCTCTCGACGTGTTACGTAGCGTAGCGTTCATTCAAACAAACAAACAAGTGGAAGTGTATCACGCGAACCTCTCCATGATTTCGTGCGTCAGCGGGTCCGCGGCTTGCGCCATCCGAGCGAGAATGTCCGTCAGCGTCACGACTCCGACGGGCTTGTTGTGTTTCGTACACACGTAGATCCTGTGCACGCCCCGCTCGCGCACGAGCTGCAGCACCTTACCGAGCACGTCGTCGGGTTTGGCCACGACGAGAACCTTCGCCTTCTCCTTGGCGTTGGCGAAGAATGGGTTCCCGCGGTTCTGAGACTCGATGTGACTGAACCTGCATACAAGCGGGATAAGTCGGGATAAGTTGGGGGGAAAGCGGGATAAGTTGGGGGGAAAGCGGGATAAGTTAGGGGGGAAATGGGGGGAAATGGGGGGGAAATGGGGGGGGGAAGCGGGATAAGTCGGGGGGGAATTGGGATAAGAGCGGGATAAAAACTCACCCAGCGTAACTCGTCCCGTGGAGCAAGGCGAGAAATTCAGCGACGGGGAGCCCGAGCATGCCGAAGTGCTCGGGCGTCACTCCCCGCAGATCCGACGCGCTCAGGTTAGCGATCAGGCCCTGGGCCTTATCCAGGACGCCGACGCCGCTCACCTGTTCGTGGCACATGCGCGCGAAGGCTTCGATGGCCGGGGTGGCCGGGTCCACGGTGACGAGTTTTTCAGTGTCTCCGCCGAGGCCGAGCTCCGCTAAGGTCATGTCCTCGAGGCCGCCCATGTCGTGTGACCGCAGCGCGAGGTATCGCACCGCGTCGCTCATGCTGAACACGCGGACAATCTCGCCGTGCTCGTCGAATATCGCGAGTCTGTGGACGAAGCCGTTGGCGCTCTTGTTGTGGAGGAAGCCCTCGCGGATAACTTCGCCGAGTGAGAGCCCCGCGAGGTTCGGGCGGTAGAGGAGCTCGGCGTCGTCTCCGAGGACCTGCACGAGGCGCTTGCTCGTGACGCCTTTTTGCATCTGCTCGAGGAGCTTCATCCACGCGAGGACGTTGCGGGTCGGCGCGATGATCTCGCCCGTCGCGCGCTTCCTGTCCTCGTCGGGAAGGGAGTCGATAAGCGCCCTCAGGGCGTCGCCCACGTCGAAGAAGCCGAGCAGCGTGGCGGGCTCGTATCGGTCGTCGTCGGCGTCGCGGTGGCCAAAGTCCATGCAGTCCGCGTGTAAAGGGTCGGGCTCGATCATGACCGGAGCGCCGGTGAGGCCGCCGCGGTGCCTCGCGAGCTTCGTCAGCGCGCTTCCCACGGTGTCGTTGTGTTTGAGGCTGGTGACTCGAGGCTGGTTACCGCCGCTGCCAGAGCTCGGGCGCCACCTCTGCGTCGGGGACTCGAGCCGGGTCTCGAAGACGGTCTGCAGCGGGGTCTTGAGCAGCGCGCGGAGGGAGGATGTCGCGGTGGCGGGGATGGAGGACGACATGGGGGGCGGGCGGGGCGTCGTTGTGCGTCGGCTGTCTGTGTCTCCACCTCCAACGAAAATCGCCAGACGTCATTCCGAAAGATCGCAAGTTTTTGTGAACACGTCAGCACTGTGGGAAGCGCGGCGAACATGGAGGAAGACCAGGACCCATTCGCCGGGTTACCCGCGGACGTACACGCCGATGTGCTCGCGCGCCTTTCCGTCTCCGCGTTGACGCGTTACCGCGTCGCCGCGCTGGCATCAAAGCATACCGACGCATCGCAGTTGGACGCGATCGTGGAGCTCGCGGCGAAGAAGGCGTTGTTTGCATTCGCGGAGCGCACGTACACAGACTTCGTGAAGGGCGCGCGAGAGCTATGGACGGACGGTACCGAGTACGCGGCGGGTGACGTACGGAAGCTCGTGGATGAGGGTCCCGATAACCTGCATGACGACATGTCCGATAATTGGCCGGAGTGTCGGCAAGTTCTCTCCTGCGACCCAAGAACCTGCGAACCATTCGATTTGACTGAGGGAGTATATCGCGAGTGCTTCAATCCCCACGTGTCGGAAGACGAGGGATCGATCGATGAAAGGGTGATGAAGAAGATGACCTACGATGATGGCGAGTGGGACGGAGCGCCTCCGCGGCAGAAGGGTGTGGGCCCCTGTGCGCACATCAGCCTCTTGCCGGGTGAAACTTGGCTCAGTTGCTGGAGCTCTGTTTGCGCGTTTGTCGCGGACGGAACCAACCCGATGTTGGACCTCAAATACGCCATCGGCGCTGATAATCCCACGGAGTATGATAGGCCAGCTTTGCCGCAGAAAGGTTACCCGAGTCTGGTGGCCCCGATTTGTTTGCAGCGGCGAAGACGACAGCTGCTGTGGCTGATGTTCGGTGGCGCGGATCTGCGCGGCGTTGACAAACGGGCGCAGATTGGAATCGGAAAGGTGTGCATCTGGGGCACTATTGAGTATTGTCGGTTCCTTAACTACTTACCTCGGGGATGCGATTCGTCCTACAAGACAGAGACCTTCAAAGTCGCGACGCGTCGAGCGATGGCGACGGCGGAAAGGCTCGCGTCGATAGGGCGGTGGGAATTGGCAGTGGCCCTGATGGCCTATGCGGTGCCAGAGGTGGGAGTAGAACCGCTACACGCGCCGCGGCGTTTCAAGGGCGGTCCTGATACGAATGATAGATACGAATGGTTACATCTGAGTCTCGCGGATTCCTTTGACCACACATTGAGTGAGGAACCAGACATGGTCCGGCATGTGGAGAGCAGCATCGCCGTGTCCACTTGGCTCATCGATCAAATCTACTCAGAAACATATGTGCGAGTTAATGACCAAGACACAGGACAACTCTATCTGGCAGTCACTCTGACGAATCAAGCTATCCGCGAGATGTACACCGTCGTCTGCAAGGATGGCGATCGCGTGCTGACGCTCGAGGAGGCGGTGACCCAAGATTCAGCGCGGACGGCTCGAGGTGAAAGCGTGCGAGGGACCTATTCCTCCGCGCTCGCCAGGTTGGCTGCCGCGATGCAGGCACACGCTCGGGCCGTCGGCATCATGGCGCAACACGTTGGTATCGGTGCGATGTGTCAATCGCGTGCAGCTGCTTTTGGCCCGCCGCTGTTCATTTGGCCCTATGAGCACGAGCAGGCACCAGTGTACGACGTGGACGCAAATGATCGCATGGCCCACACCGCGAAGGCTTCTGAAGAGATGTCGCGGTTCCATGACTCTGTCGAGTTTTCACGTTTTGAAGATGTGGACCCAAACACATATTTCCCAATCAGGCGATCTGCAGACGACGAGACCTTGGGCTTTGACAGTCTCCTCAAGAAAGTCGTGAAGGAGAGAAGCCACAACGGGGATGAAACGATCCTGAACGTAGACATCAACGAACAGTTCCGGGAACGGTTCCGGGAGGCGGCCCTCGCCGCCCGCACAGCCATCAACATCTGGCGAGCTCTGGGCGATGCTCGCAGGATGTACACCGCGATGGCGGTGTACGGCGAGGTGTCCTATTGTTACGCAAGCGCCATTACACGAGCATTCACAAAAATTGAAATTGAATTGAATGCCGAGCTCCAGGGAATGCCGACCGGCATCGGCATCGGGAAAAACTATGAAAGGTTGGACAACACCTCAAAGAGTATCTTCGGCCTGTTGGCTGTGGCTAAGTGGTCCATGGAGATATCAATCGATGGCTTGCGAGAGTTTGGAGAAGATGCCGAGGTGGACAGGGCCAACGTGCAAAAGGATTTGGGTAAGATCCTTCAAAATGTGATACAAACAGCGATGATAGCTATGAACGTGAGACAGAGGATGATATTTGTGTATGACGACGATCCGGAGTTGCACACAGAACTGGGGGATGTAATACGGAGCTGGATGACGGTGTTCGGACTTGATGATACGGTTGAGCTGGCCGATTTTACGGATGAGCTACGCTTGAGCGCGGATCGTCACCTTGAGGAGGCCAAGACCGTAATAGAGATGAACCTGGGTGATGTCCATCCTTGGACTCTGAACATCAGGCGCCTCACGGATCCCGACTACCGCCGAAATAACCCCCATGAATACGTAGTAGGCATGATCAACGATGATATGCACTACTTGGAAGAGGAGGAATGGTCTGTGCTCCGGGGATGGAAGGAGCGGGTGGTACATGGGCAGGGGCTTTTGGTCGATGAAGACGGCGCGAATGACAGTCGTCTCTTGTAATATTGAAACGAGCTCGCAAACACCATCACTTCTCGCAGTAATAGATACCCAGCGCCGATTTCATACGTTCGATCGCCGCGGCGTGTGTCGCCTCGTCACCGGCCGCGATCACCTCCCCCTGGTACTCGCCCGCCGCGAGCGCCTCTTGCGAACCCTCCCACCGCAGCTCGCCCCCTTTCCAATCCGTAAACACGCCGCCGGCGCCCTTGATGATGGGCACGAGCGCCATGTAATCGTACGGCTTGAGGTCAGCCTCCACGACGAGGTCGCAGTGGCCCGCCGCGAGCAGGCCGTACGCGTAGCAGTCGCAGCCGAACATCGGAACCTTCGCCGCCGCCGCGACTGCTCGATACGGCGACAGGTTATCGCCTTCGAACATGTACGGCGTCGTGGAGTACAGGTACGCGTCGCCCAGGGATTTACACGGGCGAACGCTGATGGGCTCGCCGTTGAGCGTGGACTCGGTGCCCTTGACCCCGACCCACCGCTCTTTGAGCACCGGCTGGTCCAGCACGCCGAGCACGGGCTCGCCGTGATGGAGCAGCGCGACGAGGGTACCCCAGAGGGGCTTGCCGGTGATGAAGGACTTGGTGCCGTCGATGGGATCGAACACCCAGGTCCACTCCTGCGATCCGCCCTCGCCGAGCTCGATGCCTTCCTCCTCGCCGAAGATGGCGTGCGTCGGGAAGCGCTCGCGGACGAGCGCGCGCATGGCAGCCTCGGCGCCCTTGTCGGCGATGGTCACGGGCGACGCGTCGTTCTTGTCGTCGATCTCCAGCGGGGTGCGGAAGTACTTGACGGTGATCTCGGCCGCGGCGTCCACGAGATCCGCGGCGAGGGTGACGTACTCGGCCGGGACCTCGGACGCGGACGCGGCGGCGACGATGGAGGCGCGGGAAGCCCCTCGGTGGGAGCGCGTCGCGATTGACGGAAAAGATTTTCCACGCGTTCCGCCGACGACGCGTGATGAGCGGGTCGCGACGAGCGCGGCTCTGGACGCCAGGGCCATGACAGCGGCCGGATGGGATCTACGAAGGGTACGAGTGGTCCGTGCTCGGGTCGAAACCCGGCGACGCGCGACGCGTTGTGGCGCCCAGCGGCGCTCCTCACCGCCACCCCACCACCGAAACCTCCACCCGACTGGATCACGGAGTTGACGTTCGTGAAATCGAGTTGTCACTTCGCGCGCGTCCCCATGCCACACCGAAGGTCACAGCCACCACCAGGATGGACACCAACAGGCTAGCGAAGGAGCTCCGGGAGATTCAGTCGGACACCAAGTCCGGCGTCACCGTGGAGGTCCTGGGCGACAACCTCGCGCACATGCAGGGCACGCTCAAGGGTGCGTCACCCTCGGTCCACCTCCCCCCTTTTCGTCCTTCGCGCGGCACAGCTGTGCGGATCCGAGCTCGACCCAGATCCGACCTTTCGCGCGCCCGCCATCCGGCCCGCATCCCGGTCCCACACGAAGCCGTCCACCGTCGATCTCACCTCCGATCCATCGAACCATTCATCCACCGCAGGACCCGAGGAATCCCCGTACGAGGGCGGCAAGTTCTACGTGAGTCACCCCCCCGATCGCCCTTCGCACCATAAGAGCCCCCTCCTCGCGAGTGCCTTTTCTTCCACGTGCTTCCTCAATAAGAGCCCACACCGCTGACCGAAGCTCCATCTCCATCTCCACTCCCAGGTTGACATCCAGCTCACAAACTCCTACCCGTTCGAGGCTCCCAAGATGCGCTTCATCACCAAGGTGTGGCACCCCAACGTCAGCAGCGCGAACGGCGCCATCTGCCTCGACATCCTCAAAGATCAGTGGTCCCCCGCGCTGAGCATCAAGACGGCCATGCTCTCGCTCCAGGCGCTGCTGTCCACCCCGGAGCCCAACGACCCGCAGGACGCGGTAGTCGCCAGGCAGTACATAGACAGCCACGAGGCGTTCGTCAAGACGGCGAAGGAGTGGACGGCGGAGTACGCCTCGGAGAAGAAGAAGGATGAGAAGATGTCCAAGTTGATGGAGATGGGCTTCGGCGAGGCTGTGGTGCGGAACGCGCTCTCACGGGCGGCTGGGGACGAGCAACAGGCACTGGAGCTGCTCCTGACTGGGCTCTGATGGAGGTATGATTAACGTCGAACGATGACACGAGGCATAGGCTAGTACACTAGGATGGCTAATTGAGAGAGGCTATATAACGCGACTACTTGGGGCTCGGCTCGATCATGCTTTTGCGATCGGCTTCTTCTGGGTGCCCATCCAAACGTCCGTCGCCGTCTTGGACGCTCCCGCGACGAAGAAGCACGCGAGCACCCCGCCGCACCTCGCGATCGCCGGCGGACCCGCGGACCTGGTGAAGTCCTTGAACGACTCGATCTTCACCGGCGTCGTGGACATGGCGTCGAACGCGGGGTAGACGGTCGCGCCGAGTCCTCTCCACGTCCCGATGGCGCCCGCGACACCCGCGACGGACCCGGCGAACGTACCGCGCGGGGGTTCGTTGGTCGCGCCCAGCTGACGCGTGGCTACCGCCTGACCCGCCCACCACGTCCCCGCCACCCCGGCGACCAAGGTCGGCGGCACCAGTATCGCCAGCGGCAGCATCGCGCCACGACAACTGGTTGAAAAACTGGGTTGTTTGTTTTGGACGTGCACTCCGAGGGTCAGTCCCCGTCGCACGTGGGGGCTCCCCCCGCCCGCCCGCCCGCGACATACATCACCCGCGCACATCGCGTGACTGTCGTGGGCGGGCGTGCGTTCCATCAGTGCCGATATGACACCCCGACGCGCGTTGACGTCGATGCTGCTCGCCCTCGCCGTCGTGCACGCCGCGGCGGAGGCGGCGAGCAGGACCTCGGCCTCTGGGCGAGCCACGACCACGACCACGCGGGGCGCGTATCGCCCCACGCGGACCGGCTCCCCGGCCCGAGCTTCGACCACATCCTCACGCGACGCCCTTCTCGACGTCCCCGCGCCGCGTCTCACCTCGCGTCGCGCGCCGTTGCGCCTCTGCGACGGCGGCGAGTCCCTCCCAGCAACGATATTCTCGGAGGAGACGCTCTGTCTGGAGCAGCCTCTGCCCGGGGTGACCCGCGGCGAGGCCAGGAACAAAGGGCTGCACGCGGCGTCCGTGAACGTCACGTTCGCGGGTACACGCGTCGACCCAACGCACGTCACCGCGCCGACGCTCATCGTGCCCTCGGAGGACGGAGGCGAAGACTTCCTCGGACCCGACGAAGAAGAAGACGAAGAAATAACGCCCAAACCCGACGACCACGTCGTGGACGTCTTTGTCCGTTTCAACCTAAACGTCGCGGGGCTACCCACGCGCACCAAAGGCACGCTCGAAGCGTCGGTGGAGATCGAGCCCCTCGGTCGGTTCTACTACGACATCGTGTGGTACGAGCTGAGCGTGACGTACCCGACCTTCTACAGCCACCAGGTGGAGGTGACGGTGCAGGAGGGTATCGACCAGGACAAGACGGAGGAGGAGATCGAGGCGGATGTCGAGGATCTGAAGGAAGGATCCGCGACGTTCTTTCCGTGCACCAACTTCATCGCGGGGCCGTTCTGCGACGAGGCGGGGATCTCCGCGTGAGTGAAGAGCAGCGACTGGCTCCGTGTTTGTGATGTGTCAGCTATCATGTCGTTTGACTTGTAGGTCCGGCGACAGTCCGGTTCTTGTCCGGGTAGACGTGCCAAAAGTCCACCACGTAAGTAACATGTTCTGTGTATTTCTTACGTGGCATATACACAACTTGCCCAATTGGCACGTCTACCCGGACCCGAACCACCAAGTCAAACGATACGCGGCGCATCACAAACACGGACGCGGGCGATTACTTTGGCGCTCTGATAAATGAGAAATTCCTCAACTACGTTACGCTCACTCAACCTTCCCGCGGTTCCTCCTGGGCGCGGCGCGCGGCCCACCCGCGGCGCCCGCACCCCCCGTCGCGCGCGCCTTGGTCACCCTCGGTGCCTGCTTGCTCGCCGCGGACGCCCGCCTCGCCGCGCGTCGCGCCGACGCCTCCGGATCGTCTGAGCCCATAACCTCCCTCGACGAATTCGCCCGCCCAGACCCGCCCCCGCCCTCCTGCGCCGCGTTCATCCTCTTCTTCCACGCGTTAGCCTTGGCGTACCCGCCCGTCTCTCCCTTGGCGTACTTGCTGAACGCGGGGGAGCTCCCCATGCCCACCTTCGCGCCGGTGGCCCGGCGGAGGTGCTGGGCGAGGCTGTTGTCGCCGAGCGCGGGAGCTTCGGCGTCGCTCGCTTCGTCGTTTTCGTTTTCCGTCGAGTTGACGCCCATCCCCGCTCGCCTCGCCTGCGCGGGCTTACCGCCCACGAGCGACTCCCTGATGACCTCGAGGAACGGCGACGGGTCGGCGTACACGGTCCGCCCGAACCTCATCCGCTTGAACGCCCGGCACAGGAAGAGCTTACGCTTAGCGCGGGTGAGGCCGACGTAGAAGAGCCGAACCTCCTCGTCGTGCTCCGCGGCGTCCCCGTCGCCGCGCTTGAACGGGATGAGCTCATCCTCGCACCCGGTGATCATGACGGTATCGAACTCGAGGCCCTTCGCCGCGTGTAAGGTCATCAGCTTGACGGCGTCCGCGCCCTCATCTTCCGACCGGGTCTCCGCGGACATCAGCAGCGAGATACCCTCCAAAAATTCGCCGAGCCCTTCGTGCCCCGTCGCCTTCGTCTTCGTCGCGGGATTGACCACCGCGCCGTCGGAGTCCAGCGACTCCACCGCGCTCGGGTCGCTCGCGATGGACACCAGCTCTTTGATGTATCCCACGCGTTCGTCGCCGTTCTCCATGTCCGCGACGTAGTCCTCGAACCCGATTTTACGAACGAGCTCCTCGGTGAGCGCGCCCGGGTCGGACACCTCCATCGATTCTCCGAGGTCCCGCATCACCGACACGAAGCCGCTCACGGCTTTGTACGCAGCCGCGCCGAGGCCCATGTCCACCGCGGACGGAAGTATGTCTTCCTGGTCGGGTGAGGACCACGTGCGGTCCAGGAGCGCCATGCCGAGCGGCTGCGGCATGCCGTCGATCCACGGTAACGAAGCCGCCCACGTCTCCAGCTTCTGCATCGTCCCCGGGCCAATCTTCCTCGGCGGCGTGTTGATGATCCGCTGCAAACTGACGGTATCGCGCGAGTTGAACAGCACGCGGAGGTACGCCACCAGGTCCTTGATCTCCTTGCGGGTGTAGAACGCGGTATCCCCGACGACGACGTGCGGCACCCCGGCGCGAATGAACGCCTCCTCCAGCGGCCTCGACTGAGAATGCGTCCTGTACAACACCGCGATGTCCTTCAACGGCACCCCGTTCCTCGCCGCGCGTGCAGCCTCGCGCGCCGCGAAGTCCGCCTCCTCGACCTCATCCTCGGTGGCCACGACGGCGACGTCCTTGCCCCCGGGCTGGACCGCGTCGAGCTCGAGCGGTGACCGGTCTCGCGATTCGCCGATGACGGCTTGCGCGGCTTTCACGATTGTAGCCGTGCTCCTGTAGTTTTTAGTCAGTAAGACCGTCCCGGCGCCGGCAAAGTCGGAGTCGAACTTGGTGCGTATGTTCGCAACCTCCGCGCCGCGCCAGCTGTAGATGGCCTGGTCCACGTCCCCGACGACAAACACCCGGGCGCTCTCCGCCGCGAGCGTCCGGATCAATTCGTATTGGCTCAGCGACGTATCTTGGAACTCATCCACCAGCACGTGCCTCCACTTCTGCGTGTAGAACATGCGCGCCTCCTCGCTCGTGCGCAGCAGCGCGACGGCGGCGGACAGTAGGTCGTCAAAGTCCAGCGCGTTGGACGATCGAAGGTTCGCTTCGTATTCGTCGTAAAGTCGCGGGAACTGATCGCGGGTGTAGGGATCTCGTTTGAGGTTCGGGCGGGTTTCGCAGAGCGCGCGCATCATGCGCCGGCCGTCCATGCCGACGCACGCGTCCACGGCGGATTTGGCGGCGGAGATGCGGGACTTGGCGAGGGACGGGTCCACCTTCTTCTTGTCCTCCATGAAGACGTCGACTAGGATCTTGCGGATGATGGATTTGGTGTCAGCCTCGTCGTAGATTACGAAATCGTTCCCTCGGCCGTAGCCGTCCAGGAGGTGGACGTGCTTGCGGAGCATGCGCGACGCGACGGAGTGGAAGGTTCCCGCGGTGATCTGCCTCGCGTTGTCCTCGCCGACGGAGGCGATGAGCCTCTCGCGCATCTCCCGCGCCGCCTTGTTGGTGAAGGTGATGCACAAGATGTGCGACGGCGGCACGCCGAGCTCGTTGATGAGATGCGTGACGCGCCCGACGAGCACGCGGGTCTTGCCCGAGCCCGGGCCCGCGAGGACCTTCATGGGCGCGATGGGCGCGACGATCGCGGAGATCTGCTGCTCGTTCATGCCCTCGAGGTGCGGCGCGTTCGCCCGAAACGCGGGCTCAGCCTCGGCGGGCGAGCTGAACTCGGCCGCCGCCTGCCTACGCACCGGGATCCATCGAGCCGGCGCCCGATCGGAGACGCGCAAGCGACGCGCGAACGGCTCTAGGAGCCGAGACGCGCGATGGCTCGCCATGCCGGCGCGCCGACGAGCGGGTTCGTGTGCACCCCCCTCGCGACGACACCAGCTGGCACTGGGTACCGCGGCGGAGTGCATCCCCCGTCGCGCGCGAGAAGTGAGCGCCCGTCGACGATTTCGCGCGGCAAAATATCACAGCCAAAACATAACAGAATGGTCGTCAACGCGCCTAAGAGTCTTAATAAGGTATCTCTAATGTTAGCTAGATTCCCCCGCTGAACAGCAGGATGTACTGCGCGAACCCCACCAGCGCCCCGAGGCACCCGCCCACGACGATCAGCTTGATCTCGTCCTCCTCAAACACCGGGTGAAGCACGCCCTCGAACTCGTCGGGGGGCAGCCCCTTCATCGCCTTGCACACTGTGGATTCAATCTCCAGCGCCACGTCCTGGTAGTCGTAAGATACCGGGACGCATCGCGGCAGCTCGTCCACCAGGTTCTGCGCGATCCTCTCCCTCATCCTCGCGTACGCGTCCGCGCCGAACACCATCTTCACCGCCCCAACGCCCTTCCCGATGGTCAGATCCGTAAACTTGCGAGTGTTTCGTTTCACCAACTCGCCAAACTCGAGCCGCAGCCGCCCGAACATCATCTCCTCCCACAGGTTCTTGGCGTTGCAGAACAGCTCCACGTTGAGTGCACTGAACTTCTCGCTCACCGCATCCTGGCGCTTGAGGAACGCGCCTTGGATCGTGCAGCAGCACACTCGCGTGGGGTATATCGGTCGGAAGATGAGTTTCAGCGCGAACCAGTTCGTGGCGTAGCCGACCATGAAGCCAAACACCGGGAGAAGCGGGCCGCTGTACGCGGGCGCCAGGACGTCCACGCAGTAGAACGTGATCATCTGCATGATCCCAAAGACGAACCCAAAGTAGAACCCGCTGTGTTCGATGATTCGAAACTCGGACTCGCCCACCTCTTGGAACATCCGGACCACGTCCTGCTTATTTTCCAGCGCCAGCCGCACGACCATGGCCTTGAGGTCGAGAACCTCGTACACGTGGTTCTGTAGATCCTCGATGACGTCCGTGAGGAAGTCCTCGGCGCCCGCCATGGCCTCCTTCACGAGCCCGGCCTGGACGGAGGGCGGCATGGAGTTCCAGAACGTGGGCGCCTCCTCAGCCATCACGTTCGCCACGACGCGACTCATGGACGGGGTCATCTCCGGCGCCAGCGCCTCGGCGAACTCGACCGGGACGATCTTCCCGAACATCTCCTTCACGTCCAGCAGCTTCGTGGTCATCAGGTCGCATAAGATCGCCGCCATCTTGCCCGCCTTGGATGGTATGATCCCCTGCCACCCGCCGAGCAGGCCGAACGGTTGGCCCTCGAGCTGCGCGAATTTGAGCCGCGACGGCGTGAACTCCAGCGGGTAGAAGGTCATCTGCAGCGCGACGACGTTGGTGACGTAGCCGACGACCGCGGAGACGAACGGGATGATGATGTATAACGCGATGTGCGTGTCGCTACCCTTCGACAGCTTGTCCATGTCGGACCCGAGCAGCGTCCGAGACCCCAGTCCCGTCTCACTTGTTTCGAACCCTCCAACCTCGCGATCGGTCTCAACCTCGCGCAGGAGCCTCCTCGCGTGCAACCCGTGCGCCGACGCGTGCACCACCCCCAGCACCAGCGAGAGGAGCACCGTCCGACTCCACATGGTGGCCGGTGATCGACCCCACCACTCTCTCTCGCGCCGACGCCCTACGCCCACGGTCGTGCCACTCCACACGGGCGCGTCGCGTTATGTCGATATGGTTATTTTTTGGTTTGACTCGCAGCGAGGTGCCCAATGTCGAAGCGCCGTTTGACCCATGCCGTTGACCCATATTTGGTTTCAAACATTTTTGACCCACTCGGTTGAAACCAAAAACCAAAACTTGAAAGCAAAAACTTCCTCGACCCTGCGCCCTGATTCTTTTTCTATCCGCGCGTCTCTTCGTTCGCCCGCGCGGATGCCAGACTGTTCTCCATACAAATATCTGCCTTTCGAAAGGCTCCATTGTGTTTAGTCCTACGTGGAATGCATTTGCGCGCGAAACCACATGTCGGGACCCGTCTCTTGACAATTATAGTTCGGGAGTCGAGGGTTTTTGTATGTGTATTTAGACTCCCGCTGGATCTCGAAAAAACCGCTTGGAGAAAAGTTCGCTTTCTCCGAACGCCGCCCTCATTCAAGTTCACGCCGGAGGGCCGCACCGCGAGCGCGAGTGCCCCTCTCCGCAAGGCGAAGTCTTTCAGAAGGCTCAGCGGAGGTCACGAAGATGAGCCCGCGAAAGGGCGGCGCCAAAGCCGCCAGGGGACATGGACACGTTTCCGGGAAGGAAAAGCCACCAATCACCGCGCCGGGCCGTGCTTTGTTCGCGGTGGTTCTCAGCCCGCGCGACTTGGACCCGGAAGATGCAAGGTACGCCCACCGATGGACCTCCCCATGGACGTCCACGCCCCATGGACGCATCAATACGGGACCGACGTCTCGAGTTTTTGCACTCACCGCGGGTTTACGCTCGCGCGATGCACACACCGCGCCCACATCCCCGCGCCGGCATTCGCGCCTTTTTCCCCTTCACGCGGAGAGACGCGCCTCCTGACCTTTCCTTTCCTCCCCATCGATGGACAGGTCCAACGTCAAGCACAACCTCTCCACCGCGCCGCCCCAGTATCGTATCGTGGACCTGGAGTGGGGCGCGGTCGCCTTCCTCGGCGACGGGACCCCCTCGCCCGACGCCGGCTTGTCCCACGCGCCGCAGGTGCTCGAGCGCGAGGACGCGCTCGTCGTCCTGGTCAGCCACACGCTCAGCGCCCGCGCGGTCGGTGAAGCGTTCACGGACGCGTGTCGCGCGCACGCCGAGCCCAAGGCACGCGCCATCGGCCTGAAGATGAAGCTCCGGGAGCTCAGCGTGGATGCCAAGTTCTCGTTCGTGCTCATCGACAAGGTGAACGGGCGGGTCTTCGCGGCGTCCACGGCGCTGTCATCCCCGCTCGCGCTGGGGCACGCGACCGACGGTGCGTTCAAAAGCCGCACGGTCACTTCACAATCGATTGCGTGAACCCTTTTTCCCCTCACCCGCTCTCCTCACCCTTCACGCGTCTCCCACCATCCACCCACTCACCGCTCCAATTCGTTCCTCAATCACGCTCCATCCACGCAGGCACGCTGCTGGTGACGTGCACGCGCTCGGGCGCCAGGGCAGCCACCTCGTGGCCGCCGCGATGGGCCCCGGCAAAAAGCGCTGATGCGTCTTCAAATGCGTCTGAAGCCGCCGCCGAGGGTATTTGCAGGGGCGGACGCCGCCGATCCAGTGGGTCCGGCGCCAGCAGTAAGGCCTTCACGCAGCCTTACCTCCAGTTCGGCCAGAGCCCCGTCACCCCCCTCTACGCCGCATCCTCCCGCGCATCCTCCCAACGTAGCGTATCGCCGGAGCGAGGACGGACCGATCGATCCCGGTCGCGTTCGCCGTCTTCGCAGTCGGAGTCATCCGCCGGGACGTCCTCCGCGGACTGGGCGGCGTACCAGGCCATGATCACCACCAACCTCAACCACCTCCCGGCGGGACGGTTCGTGTACGGCAGGCGTTACCTCCAGCCGTTTGAATTCAGCGCGTTTTGGCACAGCGCTCAGACGAACAGGGCGGGCGCTCGAGCCGCGCGAAGCGTCGAGCACGCGGCGGCGAAGACTGCCACGTCACCCTCCGGCGATGAGCCCACCGAATCAGCCAAGGGGGGAACCAAGGGCACCAAGGGAGGCTCGTTCTGGGGCGGCGGCGGCGGGGGACGTGGGGAGTGGCGCGTGAAGGAGGACGGGATCGCGTACGGGCAATCAGAGGCGCGGGATTCTTCGCCGACGACGCCGCCCGACTCGACTCCCAAGTCGCCCCCGATGGCCGTGCCCGGGCCCCACCGACGTCACGGCGCGCAAACGTGGCCCGGGTACGAAGTGACCAGGGACACGCGAAGTGACCCGAGCGGCGCCGAGTCACGGGTTCCCGGGGCACGTACGGGCAAATGGGTGCCGCGGGGTCGATGGACCAACGAGCGCGTAACCAACGAGTCGTTGAACTCTGAGTTGAACGTTGGATCCCCGGATGGCGTGGACGTTTTACTCGCCAAGACGTCGTTGGCGTCGCCCGGGGGGGAATTGAGGACGTCGGAGCTGACGCGGGCACTCTCGCAACCCTCGGTGCTGGCGTCGCACTGATCCAAACCGCGCTGTACAACGACACACACACACGAAGAGCTGTATCATCACCATCCATCACCATGTTCCACCACTGACTTTCACGTCTGCTTTCCGCACCACCTCCTTTTAGTCATCTAGTCTGCTCTCATCGCTTGCCAAACCTGTTGTAATCTTATCATGCACTGCTCGCTCGACGAACTGTCCTCACTCGACGCGCCGATACCTCCGTCGCCCATCGAAGAGGGATGAAGGGAAGGCGGCTCTCCCTGCAAAAATGGCAAAAAAATGGCTGGGCCGAGAAAAAATGACCCACAGCAAGTTTCCATGTCTCTGCCGCCGCCTATTATTGTAAAGCTCCGAGAGCGGCGTCACACCGCCGAGGCACGCGACTCGAGTTCGAGTCCGCGCCCGCACACCCTCCAGCTTTCGGAGGACACGTTCACGGCATCGCACGCGACCGCGAACGACTCGGAGACCGCTCGAACACGCTCGTGCCACCCTCTCGGATTCCGACGTAAAAGCAGCCGCCGCCGACTCTGCGTCGTGAAAAGGAGAGGTTGTCGAGATGCCCAAGCGCGCCGCCGAGGATGGCGCCGATGCGTCGACCAAGAAGGCCAAGAAGGCGCCCAAGAACGTCGGTGACGACATCATCAAGCTCGAATCCGACTCCGAGGGCGACGGCATCCCCGTCCCGGTCGCCAAGAATGCCGCCAGGAAAGAGGCGGCCAAGCTCCGCAAGAAGATCGCCGGCGCGTTCGGCCGCGAGAAGGACGACCGCCCCAAGGTGCTCTACATCGGCCACGTCCCGCACGGTTTCTACGAGGAGCAGATGCGCGGCTACTTCAGCCAGTTCGGCGAGGTCTCACGCCTGCGCCTGTCCCGCAACAAGAAGACGGGCAAGTCCAAGCACTACGCCTTTGTCGAGTTTAAGCATCCCGAAGTTGCGGAGATTGTCGCGGAGAGCATGAACAACTACCTCCTCTTCGAGTCCGTCCTCAAGGTTCGCCTGATGACCGAGGAGGAGTGCCATCCCGAGATATGGAAAGGCGCGAACAGGAAGTTCAAGCAGGTGCCCTGGCAGAAGAAGGCGGCGGACGTACACGACAGGGAACGCACGGCGGAGGAGCAAAAGAAAAGGACGACTGCGCTGAAGAGCAAGGAGAGACAACGGCGCAAGAAGATCGCCGCATCGGGGATCGAGTACGACTTCCCGGGGTACGCGGGAGGCGACGCGGGTGTGGATGATGCGCAGGAGACGAAGAAACCGGCGGTGAAGAAGACCCCGGCTAAACGGGCGGCGGCGGCGGCGAAGGAGAAGGCCACGCCGGCGAAGAAGAAGGCCAAGACTCCGGTGAAGAAAGCTGAGAAGGAGCCCGCCAGGTCCACCAGGTCCACCAGGAGCAAGGCTTAGCAGTCACGCGCGTTGAATTAAAAACACATTTCCACATACAAACAGTTAGAATTGTTATTAGAGCATCCCATTTTTAAAGCCAGATTTCCAACACCCGCGTGAGGAGGATCTCACACGTGGGGAGCGTCGGTCGAGGTTGAGAGCGACGATGGCGCCCCGAGGCGAGCCCGGCCCGACGCCGGACTCGCCGCGAGCACGGCGCGGGTCCGCCTCGGAGATCGAAGCGTCGGCCCCAGCATCGATGGAGAGGGACGGCGGCGACGCGTCCAAGGCTGGGTTCTTCTCCAAGTTGTGGGAGGAGCATCAGAAGAACACCGACGCCACGGTGAAGTTCTTCGAGGAGGAGCACAAGAAGAACGTGCAGAAGTTCGAGGCGGCGATCGAGGACATCAAGAAGACGGCCGAGGAGGCCGTGGACACGGTCCAGTCGCAGTTCGAGGGGCGCAAGAGCCTGAAGACGCTGCGAGAGGAGCGGGTGAGTGCGACCCGAAAAAGACGAATCATTTCCAAAACAACACCGCCGAGCCTGACCGACACGCCCTTTTCCCCCCGCACCACGTCCAGGATGCCGCGCTGAAGTCCATGAGGGACGCACAGACGAGGCTCGTGGCCGCCTCGAGGGAGGTGCAAGCCGCGGAGACGGCGCTCAAGGACGCGGGCGGTCCGAAACGTGCGCCCCAAGATGCGATGAAGCGGTGCACGCTCGCCAGGTCCTCCCTCCTCCTCGCGCGCTCCGAATACGGCGCCGCGCAGTCCGCCAAGGACGCCGCGGAGAAGGCGGTGACCACCACGGAGGTCCAGCTCGCCAACCAGCTCAAGGAACGAAACGTCATCAACCTCCTGTTCAAGCGCAAGCTCACGCCGGAGGAGGAGGAAGAACAGCGGCTCCAGATGGCGGAGACGAGACGAATAGGCGCAGCGCTCACCATCCAGCGCAACTACCGCGCCAGGGCCGAACTCAAAAAACAGCGACGGCTCAAGTCGGAGCGACGTAAGCGCGCGCTCGTCTTCGTGTTCGGTACCGCCAGGTCGCTCCTGTATGCGTTTTTACTCTACGCGTTTCTCGCGTGGGCGCGAACGGAGGGCCGCTACGCGTGGGCCCGGGCCAAAACCAGGGTGTATCACCAGATTGGCGCGTACGGGCAGACGGCGTGGGACGTTTCCCGGCACTTCGCGCCCCTGGAGCACGACTACGCGCGGTACGGCGTGGCGTCGGGGATCGAGGCTGGGGAGAACGTGGTGCTTCGGAAGCGTAACCGAGAGCTCAAAGATTCCGTCGTTTCGTTGGAGTCGCAGCTCGACTCGAGCCGACGCGCGCTGGAGAGCACGGGGGGAATGAGTCCGTGCGATGAATGCGCGCGGGACGTGGCCGCGACACGCGAGGCGACCGCGAGGGCGCGCGTCGCGGAGCAGCGCGCGGATGCGCTCGCGGTGGAGGTTCACGCGCTGCGATCGATGGCGACTAAATGCGGCGCCAGTCGGTCGACGGGCGGTGAGTCACCGATGAGTAACTCTGAATCCCATCCGATGCGCGCGTGGCTCGACGACCCCGGCGCCAGCTACAGCGCGCAGGTCGCGGAGGCTGCCACCGCGGCGGCGTCCGTCGTCTCCGAGGAGCGAGTCAAGTCGGCAACCGAACTCGCTCGAGCCGCGACGGAGGAAGCGGACGCCGCTCGCGTCGAAGTTGAGCTCCTCCGCTCCTTGGTCGACGACGGGTTCCTCCCCGGCGGGTCCGGTGGAAGCGGGTGGGGCGCCGGCGCGTCGTGCTGGGCGGAGGCTGCGGGCGCCGCGGCCAAGGCGAGGGCGTCGACGGCTAAGGACGCCGCCGCCGCCGCGCACAAGGCGGCGAATAGGCTGATGGACGAGAAGGTTGCCGCGTACGGTGCCGCGCGGCGCGAGGCTGAGGCGCGCGCGGACGAGTACAGGATCGAGCTCGACGTGCTGAAGGCGGCGGGGCCTGAGCTTCGAGACGCGGCGGATTACGCACACGGCGCCCTCGACGGTTCCTCCGGTTCTTCTTCCGGTTCTTCCGGATCTTCGTACAAGTTCGGGGCGCCGTCGCCGGTTCCCCCCGTGCTCGTGGCTCACCCGGACCCGCGCGCGCGACTGAAGATCGTGGGCGCCGCGAAGCTCGTCGCCGCGGCGAAGGTTGCGAGCGAGCGCGTGGCGTTCGCGGCGGAGGCGCTGCGAGACGCGGAGACCCGGGCGGAGGCTCGGAGGATCGAGGTGGAGACGCTGGAGTTCCTCGTGGGTGCCAACGGAACGGGCGTGGGCGCCGTCGACCGCGCGCGCGGGTACGTGACCGGCGCGCCCAAAGCCGCCGAGGCGGCCAGGGATACCGCCCACGCCCTCGTCGAGAAGCGCCTGAGGGCCGAGGAGGAGGCGAGGACCCTCGCGGAGACTCGATCGGAGGTGTATCGCGTAGAACTCGCGGCGGCGCGACACGTGGAGGCTGAGCGCGCGCGTGCCGGGCAACGGAAGAGCGCGTTCGCGCTCTTACCCCCCGGCGTCACTCGCGAGGGCGAGGTGGCGACGCTCGTGAAGGAGGTCAAGCGTCTGGAGAAGGAGTTGGGTGAGGCGAAGAAAAGCAAAGCGTCTAAAGGCTACTCGCCGCCGGGATCAGTCGCCGAGGCGGCGGCGGCGTCCACCGAGGCTGCCAACGCGGCCGCCGCGGAGGCGTCCGCGGCCGCCTCCGACCCTCACGGCACACCGGCGACGAGGAGCCGGAAGAATATCCTGCGGCGCCTCGCCGCGGGTTTCATCGGCGTCGTGTCGGGCGAGCCAGCGGATCTGGGGTATCACAACGAGCTGCTCGAGCGGAGGATCACGGCTATGTCTCGACAGATGGCGTCCGCCGCGGGCCCGGCGTGCGCCGCGGCGTTGAGCGACGCCATCGACGATAGGATCGACGCCGAGAGGCACGCGCAATCGCTTCAGAACGAGCTCGACGCGGCGCAGGAGTTGACGCGGGTCGTCGCCGCGGAATCCTTTTTGGGCGGCGACAAAGCCGCCGAGGCGCTGAGAGTCGCCTCGGATAAGCACCGCATGCTGCTCGTGAAGGAGCGTCACGCGGCGAAGGCGGCGCTGGAGACGTGTCGGTCGCACGCGGCTGCCGCGCAGCAACGCGCGTACGCCTCCGCGCTCGCGGCGCACCACGCGGAGGAGCTCTCCACGCGGCGGGAACGCGAGCTCGAGTTGGAGAGAATCGAACACCGGAAAGACGCCGCGATTCGAATGGCGCTCGACGGCGGTAAGCGCCGCGCGCTCATCGCGCAAGACGGCGACGACCTCGTCGATGACACGTCACTCGACGACGAGTCGGGATCCTTGGGTTGGCCCCAGCTCCCGGAGTCGGTGACGGCGCTCGAGTCCGCTTACGAGGCGGCTAGGGACGACGCCTATCGGTTAGAGTCCGCGGTCGAGACGCTCACGCGTCAGGTTCGCGACGCCGAGCGCCGCATGCGCGTCGCGCCGGGCACCGTGGAGACGTACGTGTCGCGCATCGAGCCGTGGGGTCTCTTCAACTACCTCGTCGCGTTCGCCGTCGTCGGCACCTTGATCGTCAACCGGAAGGTGACCAAGCTCGCGGTGTCCGCCGCGCTTCACAAAGTCCAGTGCTCCAGGGCCAAGGCCAGGGCCCGGGACCTGAAGGTGCAGCTCGACGTCGCGGTCAACACCGTGGCGATCGCCCGGCAGCGGCTCTACTCCGACGTCAGCGACGAGAAGGCGATCGGCACCACAGTCGACGAGCTTCGAGCCTGGATCAAGGCGCACTCGGCGCTCAACGCCGCTATTCGCCAGGACAACGACGGTTTACGTAAGCAGCTCCTGGACGCGTCCGCGTTCGACTCCGAGGCGCACTACGCGTCGGTCGTGGCGGAGAGGCACACGAGCGAGCTGCTGTACCTTCGAGCCGAGGTTGAGAAGCTGAGAGCCGCGAGGATGGACGTCGCGGCGGCGGCTGCGAGCGGCGCGGCTCAGTATTTCGAGGAGCGCGGCGACGCGAACAAGGAGGGCGGCGCGACGGCCAGTCACAGGAACGGTGTCTTCGCGGCCAGGGACGCGGCGGAGGCGGAGGCGAGGTTGCTCCGCGAGGAGGCCAACGCGCTGAGGGAGACCAACGATGCTCTGTTGACCGCGTCGGAGAAGTTACGGCTCGAGAACCACGAGCTCCTCGACGAGCTCATCGAGGACGGCGAGCTCACCAAAGGCTTGTCCGCGTACCAAGCCGCCAAGTTCCTCAAGCGACAGGCGGTGGAAGCCGGGGAGCAAGCCGCCGCGGAGAGGATCGCACGGATCGAGTACCTCAACAGGTTCACGCGGCTCGTCGCCGAGGCTAAGAACGCGCGGTACTCGACCGCGTTCATCTTCCTCGGCGCCGCCGTCGCCGTCGCGCTGGTGACCTACGCGCCCGCCGGGGAGGTGGCGTCCGTGGTGACGTCGCTCGTGCCGCCGCCGTTGCGTTTCGTGGTGTCCTACGCGAGCTACATCGGTGCGTTCACCGCCGCGTCGTTCGCGCTATGGGCCATCGCGTACTCCAGGCCGAGCCCCGAGGCTGCCGCCGCGATGACCCCGATCACGCGAGTCGCGCTCGTGGACGAGGACGACGTCGAGCTGGTCAACTCGGATTGGACCCCCAAACGAGATGTTCGGAAGAGAGGCCCGCGTCGAACTACCCCGCCGTCCACCCCGGCCACCCCAGGGCCCTCAGCGCCGACGTCCACCCCGCGAAGTACCCCCGTTCACGAACGGAAGATCACGCCGCCGCCTCGGGAGGATGGCATCGCCGAGCGGCTGGAGATTCGGGAGCTTCAGGCTGCCGTCGTCGGCGCGGACGCGTTGATGACCAAGGGTTCCAAGGGCTCGTGGGGCGCGGGTCTCGCCGACGCGGTCTCCGCCAGCTTCAAGCGCCCCGACGAACACCCGGAGGCGGTGCGGGAACGTAAAGAAAGAGACACGGAAATCGCGCGCATCCGCAAGGAGCTTCAACAGGCGAAGCAACACGCCGCGCGTCTCCAGAGCGGCAAACCCCCGCGAGCGACTCGAACTAGCGGCCAGAGCTCGGGGGCTGAACATTCGCGAGTCCCCTCGCGAGTCGCCATGTTCGGAGGTGGCAAGGAGGTGATCTTAACCGAGCAGGAGCAGCGCGCCGCGATGGCCGCCGCGGAGGCGTCCGCCCGAGAGGGATCGCTCCAGTCGCAAATCGACATGCTCCGCGAGAAGAACGAGCTCATGAGCAAGGAGGTGACGAAGCTGCGGCGAAAGGCGGAGCGAGCGCAGGGGGAGACGGAGGCGGCGAGGGCGGAGGCTTCGCTCTACACGTCGATAAAACCCTCACCCGCCGCGTCGATGAAGACGTCCGGCGTCAACACCCCGAGGTCTGTGTCGCCGGCCGCGGTGCCCGGTGCCTCCAAAACCGCCCCGGTGGTGGACGCACGTCTCGCCGCGGTGGGGAAGGCGCTCGGGAAGAAGAAAAACCGGTGGGGAAGGTAGAACTTTGTTCGTCGCGTGTATCAAAACATGATTAGAGTCGACTGATGCTAACACTTGCCTACGGTACGTACGTACACTCAAGAGAACCCGCGTCCGTTCTCCAGCTGGAACAGATCCGGCGGGTCGTCGAAGTTCGCCCCGTCGAGTTGCTCGTCGCTGTCCGTCGTGCCCGCGCTCGGCGTCTCCGTTGCCACCGCCGCGCCGATCGTCATCGAGCCTGGCGGCGTCCCTGGCCCGTTCCGGGGCAGCGACGACGAGAGCCGGGGCATCGAGCTCGGCGGCGTCACGCTCACGCTCTCCGTCATCTCGAACGACGCGGGGGGGTGCTGGTGCTCGCGTTTCTTGACCACCGAACGCGGCGGTGTTGCGCCGTTCCGAACGCCGTCCGAAGTTCGCCCGTTCTCCAGCACGTCGCTGTCCTCCATGTCGTCCGTTTCCGTTCGGTCGGTTCCGTGAAATTCGTAATACTGCTGCAACAGCACCTGGTTCTCCTCCTCCTCGCGCTCGTCCCTGGGTAAAGACCCGTCGTCGTCACCCACGCCGCCCCCGGGCATCGCGGATCCGGCCATCTTACTCCCGGCGAGCGCGGCCGCGTCCTCGCCGAGGAACATGCTCTCGCTCCCCGGCGCGGCAAACTTGGAACCGCCTCGGAGCTGACCGCCGATCACCGTCCCGGTTCCAAACCTTGAGTGAGCGCCCCCGAACCTGGACGCGTATTGACCCGTGTTGTGCACGCCGGTACCCTCCGGCCCGAGCTGCCCGTACATCGCGCTCTTGAACCCCGCGAGCGAGGTGAGCATCTCCCGGCCGCCGGCGTCGGGCTCCCACGTCGGGTAGTGCGCGTGGAAAGATACAAACGATTTTTCCATCTTGCCCTGCTTGCTCCGGGCGTCCCTTCGCGCGTTCACCGGGGCGCCGTACCGCGCGTCGCCGTGCCTGCGGAAGTCGAACGCGGAGAGGCTGCATATGTGCCCGACGCCCTTGCGGTGGACGGTGAACTGTCGGACAAATTGGACGATGTCCGGAGCGCTCTCGCACATCGGGTACCAGAGGATAAACGGCACCGCGAATATAGACAGCATCTCCCGCCAGAACTGGCCAGCCTTGAACGCGAACATGTCCTCGAACTCAGCCTGCACCTCCGGCTTGTGCGCGAGGTTACGCCAGTTCTTGGGTAAGTAGTGCGTGTGCCTGACAACCTCGGCCATGTACCTGTTGGGCCTGAACACCCTGTTCTCCTCGCCGACCATGCCCCTGGACACCGCCAGCACGGTCGCGCTCACCATCGTGACCCACAGGATATCCTTATCCCACATCACGTTCGCGTGCAACAGCTTATCGTCCAGCAGCAGCGGCAGCGCGAGCGCCACGGCCGCGAGCGCGCCGACGATGTAGCTCACGAACTTGGCAACCATCGACACCACCGGCGACGGAAACTGAGAGACGTAATTGTTCGCACCCTTGTACGCAGCCGCCAGCCTCTGCTCCGTGAAGTGGCTCAGCTCGTTAAACTCCCTCAGCTTCCACCACGCGTGCGTGCTCCACTCGCGCTGGCCCACCACGCCGGGGTGCCTGTAAAACCGCTCCGCGTTGTTCATGACAAAGTACATGGCCAAAAATATCGCGATGAACGGCGACAACACCAGGTTCACCACCGCGAGGTACCTCATGCGTAGCCTCAGCGCGGTGACGTCGTAGAAGGACGGCCTGATTGAGAAGTCGTCGTCGAACATCCCGTTGAAGACGGCCCAGTCCAGGTTCCACTCCACCGCCTTTGTCAGCCACACCTTTGTCCGCCCGCGAAAGAACGGTACGTCGAGCTTCAAACCGATCACTTCCCTGTTCAACATGCCGAGCAGGTAGTTCTCCTTGCGCAGGATCCTGGCCACGATGTCGTGCTCGTTGAGGTCCTTCACGATGCACAGCCGCGTGGTGGCCTGCAGGTGCACCACCCTGGCGACAACCTCCGGCCAGGTGATTGTCTGAATGTCCCGATCGCTCAGCTGCAGCTTTCGGTTGCAGAACGAACGCATCTCCAGCAAGGGCTTGAAGTCGTGCGCCAGCCTGACCAGTGACCACAGGAAATACAGCGAGAAGAGCATCAGGTAGCACACGACCACGAGGTTGTACAGGAAGGATCGGTGACGCAGCGGGTTGCGGTAGGTGGCGTCGCGGATGATGTGGCACTCGTCCCCATCCTGGGCGCATCGCCCGCTCAGGTAGGCGAAGTCGAGGTAGAGGAGGAGGAACCCGGAGAGGAAGATCGTGAATCCCAGGGTCAGCAGGTTCACCACCCTGCTGGTAACGATGCAGTAGAACCCTTTCTCCTTGAAGTACTGGTAGAGCGCCTGGAACCACGCGTCGAGGTTGCGTATCCGCATGCTGCTGCCGACCTCGCCCTTGAGGAAGCCGTGGCCGTCGGGGCCGCCCACGGCGCCCGGCTGGTCCTCGTACTCCTCCTCGTATTCCTCCTCGATCATGGACGGAAGCTGCGCGTAGTCGTGCTCGTCCATGCCCCCGGTGGGGTTCAAGAGCTCGCTCAGCGACGCCATCGGGCGGGGGCCTCGGGGTCAAACGTCAACGTCAATGGGCACCCGCGTCTCTGGCTTTTTGAAAGTTCAGGCCGGGGGGCGCGGCGACCCGCCCGGTTCAGTGCCCGGAAGCCGCCGCCGAGCCTCGGATCTCGCCCCTCGCACGTCAACGACAGCAGGAGACGGACCGGATGAGTCGATGCGGTTATCAGGCGCCCGGGTGTGGCGCTCTTTGTTGGTGCTCGGTGCTTGAAAAAGGATAGAATTTTCCCGGGAAGATTTTTGACTGGTACAGAAGCAGACAGGAGCTGTGAAAAGCGGTCGCGTCTCAAGTCGGTATCACATCGGTCGTATTAAAAGAATCACTGCTCCATCCCCGTCACGAGCGAGTGCGCTCCGAACAGGCAGAAGAGCACACCACCCGCGATGGCGACCGCCCTCTCGGAGATGTGCTCGGCCATGTGGCGGCCCCCGATGACCGCGGCGCCGGTGCACACCGCGTGACCCACCACGCCTCCGATGGTCACGCCAACCGGGTCGCTGCTCGCCGCCAGGCCGATCGTCGCGATCTGCGAGCGATCGCCCCACTCCGCGAGGAACGTGATGACGAACGTCTCCACGAGCACCGGCGAGAGCAAGGCGCCCTTCTTCTTCTTCTTCGTCGACTTTTTCTTCTTGTCGGCGTCGGCGAGCTCCGCCTCAGTCTCCGCCAGCTCGTCGCCGCCGCCGTCCCACGCGAAGATCGACTCGTACAGCGAGCGAAGGCCGAAGAAGAAGAAGAGGCCGACGGCGAGGTAGTGCGTGATCTCCTTGGATATCTGCGGGTGACGAGGGATTCACGGGTGGGTGAGACGACGCGTGTGTGTGTGTGCGAGACGAACTCGTTTTTCGGATTGCGTCGTTTGATTGGTGGATGAAGGTTCGTTGGGGTGTGAAGGTGGAGTGGGACTCACCAGGTTGGGTGCGGCCCATCCCATCGCCGCGGATAGTGCGGTCATCACGCCGAGCGCTCCGATGGCGCCGGTGAAGACCTGTGGAGTCGATGGGGACGGGGGAACGGAAGCGGGGACGGTCAGCCGACAACCCTAGTGAAAGGCGAGTGAACTCCGCGGGGATCGGCGGGACGGGGCGTACCGTGAGGCGCGAGTGGCGCATGGCCATGATGGCGGCGATGAAGAAGGTCTTATCGCCAATCTCGCTAATCAGGATCATCGTCCCGCTCTTCACCAAACCCTCGAGGAACTCGTTGTCGTAGGTCATCATCATCTCGTCTGCAATCAATGAATGAATGCGCGCTGACTCGGAGCGGGGATGAGAACCTTTTTTCCTTTTTCGCCCGATTTTTCGTGGGGCCGCGCGGCGGTTTATTTACTCGACGTTGTATTTTACACAATTGTTAGACTAACTGTCAGTACATATCGCGAGAAATACCGTCGTCTGAACTGGGGTGTTGAAGTTTTGGCGATTCACAGTTCGACGGACCGAGCATAACGGAAGGCGCGGTCCGAGGGACATACATGGGCGTCGGGATGGGAGAGCCGGACGAGGGGGCGGGCCTCGTTGGGGATGGAGATGGGACTTCGAGCGGCGTGGATGACTTCAAGACGTGTTACCCGAACAAGTGGTACCGCCGATACGTCCTCTTCCTGCTCTTCCTCATCGCCACGCTGCAGACCACCGACCGGAACATACCGGCGATCTTGCTGCCAAAGATATCTCCCGAGTTTAACATGACGGACGCGGACGCGGGCATGCTCAACGGCGCCGCGTTCGTGTTCATCTACGCGCTCGCCACGATTCCATTGGCGCGCATAGCGGACATGTGCGGGCGCAAGTACCTCCTGGCGGTCTCGCTCATCGTGTGGTCCACGCTCACGTCCCTGAGCGGCCTCTCCCAGAATACCACGCAGCTGTGCTTCCTGCGGGTCGGGATCGGGCTCGGAGAAGCCGGGTGCACCCCCGCGGCGCAGTCACTCATCGCGGTCATGTACGGACCGGGCCAACGAGCCAGCGCGATGGCCATGCAGCAGCTAGGCCTCGCCGTCGGCGCCGCCGCCGCCAACTTCATCGGCGGGATGCTCATCGACTCGCTGGGGTGGAGAGGGGTCTTCGGGGTGCTGGGCATCCCGGGGTTCGTGCTCGCGGCGATCATCGTGCTCACGCTGGAGGACCCGCCTGTGGAACAGTCCATGGGCAAGTACCAGAGCGTCCCGGGAGATGAAGCCGAGGCTGGGGGCAAGCCGTCCGCGGCCAACACCGCGGCGACGTTGACGTCGAGCGCGTTTTGGGCGGAGATGTGGCGCGGGGTCAAGGAGACGTTCGAACACCTGCGCAAGCGCGCGACGTTCATCCACCTGTCCATCGGTGTGATGATCCAGGTTGGCGTGGGCTTGAGCATCATGGCGTTTCTGCCGATATTCCTGGTACGGTCGCACGACATGACGGTGAAGAACGCGGGACTGTCCATGGCGCAGGTTGGCGGGATCTTCGGCGCGGTTGGCATCGTGACGGGCGGTCTGGTGGGTGATTGGCTGGTGCAGAGGAGTGGGGACCAGCGGTGGATGCTGTGGTTCATCCTGATCTGCAACATCATCGCGGCGCCGCTCATGGTCGTCGCCGTGCTCATCAAGAGCAGGACGGACTCCATCTACCTCTCCGGCGCCGGGGTGGCGTTGTTCATGGTCATGGTCGGACCGCCCGGCGCCATCGTGCAGTCGCTGGTGCCCAACCACATGCGCGCGACCGCCGCCGGTTTCTTCGGGGTGCTCGCCAACCTTGTGGGCGGGTCATGCGGCCCGCTCTTCATCGGCTGGCTGTCCGACAGGCTCAGTGGACGGTACGGCGTTGACTCCATCAGGTACGCGCTGGCGTACTCGATGATTTTCTGCCTGTGGGGACAGGTGCACTGGTACCTCGCCTCGCGGGCCATGCCGGGGGATATACTGGAGAAGACGGCGTTGGTGCGGCCGCGGGACTTCTGCGCGGTGGGTGGTGGCGGGGGCGGCGCGGGAGCGGACGGGGACGAGGAGGCGGCGCGGGATGTGGAGGGTGGCAGAGGAGGAGCACGCGGCGGGGGTGGTACCTATGGGAGCTTGGGGGGCGGCGGGGGAGCCGGGCGTCGGCGCGGCGGCGACGGCACCCCGAAGGCGTTGGCGCGTCAGGGAAGCGATCTCGGGTTCGGCGTGTTCAGCACGCTCAGCATCCGGATCGGGGACGAGCCCAGAGAGAGGAGGGGCACGACGCATTACGGCTCGGTGGTGTGAGAGGCGAAATTCTAGCCTCCAAATTCTAGCGTTCTAGTTGTTCGTAAGAGTGCAGATACTGCAAAGATACTCACGTTCGCCACCGCGCAGCCTACGCCTCCGCGGCGACCTCGACCCTCCCGGACGTCCCGTCCGAAACCTTAGCCGCCTTTCCCGTCGTCTCCACCGCATCCGTCTGCCGATCTCTCTTTCCGACCACAGGGGAATCGTTTCCTTCTTCTCGGAAGTTCTTCTCAGGGACGGCCTCAGCCGGCGCCGCGCACATTCTCGCGTACACCGATCCCATCTCTCGCGCGGCATCAGCCTCCTCCCATCGGCCTCGAAGCGTATGCACCCTGCTCTGCGCGTAACACGCGCGGGCCATCAGCGCGACCTCGTCGGGCGCGTCCGCCGCCAGCTGTGTCGGCTGATCGAACGATGCGTCGGCGGGGGTGACGTCGGCGCGCTCATCCTCAGCCTTCGCGTCCTCATCCTCAGCCTTCGCGTCCTCGCCGCCGGCCTTCGCGTCGTCATCTTTTTCCCGTTCAGGCGACGTCGTGACCGCGACGTCGCACGTCGTCGCGGCGGGGGTATCCTCGTCACTCGGCGCGACGTTCTCGTCGTTGCGTTGGGATGAGATCCGGGTTAACAATTGCGCCATTCCCGGGGGGGTGCCCGGAACGACAGTCGCCGCCTCCGCCGGGACGTCGAGCTCGTCATCGTCCGCCTGCAGCTCCTCCAGCGACGGCGTCCGGACCAGCACGGGCATCTCGAGCATCCGCGGTCCTCCTTTCGCGTTCACCGCCGCCATCTCCGCCGCCCGTCGACGCCTGTGTTCCTCCGTCTTTCGCTCGATCTCGGCGTCGACGGTCGCGAGGCGACGGCGCTGCTGCTCCATCCACGTCGCGATCTCCTGCGTCGCCATTCGACGGCGGAGCTGCGCCACGATGGCTCCGAGGATGAGCTCGGCATCCTTCAGCCTGCCGTGCTCCTCCGCGAGCTCGGCGGCGCGAAGGCCGCGCTCGCAGAGGCTGGTGGCCGCCTGCCGATGGACGAACGCGCGAGCCTCCCTGAGCTGCTGCGTCGCCTCAAGCCGAATCGAGCTCGGGGAGTCGCACAGCTCCTCGCGTTCCACGGCGCCCGTGTCGAGGATCAGGGCCTCGCACGAGGACGCCCAACGAACAGTCTTGATCGGCGCGGGCGTCGCGGCGACGGCGATCATGGTCTGTGGCGAGCGCCGCGCGGTCTGTGGCGAGCGCACGTGCGAGTTTTTCCGGGCTGACGGTGCGTCCAGTCAGAGATCTCAGATCCGACGCGACGGCGGCGGGCGTCGATGCGTGGGCGTCGTATCGAGCGTATCGATCGCGAACTTCGCCGTGCCGTGACGAACGGGCGAGTTCTCCGAGATCTTCGACACGGGGGATCGAACGCGATTGAGGTCGTCCGGATGCGCGCTCGGCAACCCACGCGCTTTGTTTTGGGCGCGAAAAGCGTTCTGTTCCACGTGTCTATCTTCAGCTGCTATCTTCTTTTCGGCCGAGATCCTAACCGTGCACGTGTGTAAATACTAGCTATTTACGGTTGGAGCGAAGTACTTTATGAGAATTTCAGACTGCCCGCCCGTGCACATTTTCAAAGAAATGGAACCGGATCGAATCGAAGTGCTTCAAAACCAGAGTGGTTGACGAGCCCTCACCCAGTTTTTTGGCCGCCCCGACGAAATGGGAGCGGCGGGCAACGCTTCGAATGCCGGAAAGGCGGGATGCTCCGCCCTGGGCTCCTGCCTGGGATCCTTGGGGCGTATCCTCGCCGACATCTTCTCCGACGCCGAGAAAACGAGCCAGGCGACGCTGGTCCTGTGCGGCCTGCTCGGGCTTGGCAACATCATCACCAGCATGATCGCCTTCAGCTCCATGCACGGTATCCGGGTGGACCTCGTCGAGTACGCGGGGGATCGCACGGGGACAATAAATGCAGACGACGCCCTTCGGAATGCACGCTACTTTCTCAGCATGCAGTTCGGGCTCTTCGCCATCTTCTTCAGCACGCTCGTCTGGGGCGTGCTCGTCATTCTCGATAGGTTCAAATTTTCAGTAGGGAAAATCTTCATCCTGCTGGCGACAATGTACACCGTCCTGATGTACCTGACGCACGGTGTGAGCGTTGAAACCATTTCAAAGCCCACCCTCGAGAATGTTCAGAAAGATCACGCGACTTGGTGCAACGCCGAGCAGTACGAGCATCTTTGCTCCTTCGACCACGCCGCGGAGACTGCCAAGTATGAGGCTGCTTACGTGTTTGCCTACATGGGCATCGTTGGCCTCGTCTTCTACGTCTGCCTCATGGTCTACTTTTACCGCACGGATCTCCGCGCGGAGATCACCGACAAGCGCGCGACGCAGTCATCCTCCGACAGGTACAGGGACGACGGGCCGGACACCGAGATGGGAGGAAGTCCGCCCCGATCGCCGAATTCGCCGCCCCCCCGCAGCGCCTACGACAACCAGGCTTACGAAGACGAGGCGCCGGCGCGGTCCCCGCAGTTCGAGTCCGCGTACGGCGACAGGCCGGAGACGCCCCCGCCCGCGCGGGAGAACCCGTTCGATAAGCCGGCCGGCGGCGGCGGCGGTAGCGCCGGAGCCTCCCCGGCGGCGAAGAATCCGTTCGAGTAAAATCGACGTTCGCGTCTCGGGTGGTATTGCAACCTTCTATAGCTGGTCTCCGCGAATGTATAATAGAGTTAAGTTAATGTACACCGTCCTCCTCACGTAGTAGTCTACGCGCGATATTGCATGGGCTGATCACTTCCCAGCCCTGAGCCACGCGCGAAGGTCCGAGAAACGTCCGCGGTAGGTCACGTCGGGGTGCTCGTCGAATATTTTGGAGACGAGCGCCTGCGCTCCGAGCTCGGTGAGCCGCGTCTGCGCCCGAACGTCTCCCTTGGCGAGCTGCATGACGCACCCGCCGATGCCGTGCGCGACCGCCTCGTCCGCGTGTGAGTCTTCCAACTCGTCCTCGAGGTGCTCGAATATACCCGCATCCAGAAGCTTCTCCGCGACTCCGGACTTGGGCCCGGCGAGGTGAATCAGCGCCCACAGCGACGCGAGACCCGACCGTTGCAGGGGAACCACGCCCGGCGCGGTGAGCAGAAGCTCGAGCATGACGACAGCCGCGGACCCGTCGGCCACGACGTCCAGGTTCGCGAGCATCCGCTGCGCCGCGGGCGCGTGCACCAACACGCGAATGAGTTGCAGCGCGGCGTGCGGCTGATCCAGCGACTTGTCCGACATCCACCCGCTCAGCGCCTTGGTCGCCTCCTCCAACCCGCCCATCTCGGCGATGAGGTACGGCCGGTTGCTGCCGCTGTTGGCCAAGCGGACGAGCCCGTTGAAGCACCGCAGCCTGTGCCGCCACTCGAGATGTGGTGAACCGGACATGGTGACCATCGCCTGGATCGCGCGGCGGCGGGTGGCGTAAGCGTCGGCGTCACCCGCGCCGATGACCGCCGAGGCGAACGCGTCGCGTTGGGCGGCGCTCTCCTTCTTCTTCTGCGTCGCGACCTCCGCCTTCTCCCGCGCGCGTTTGGCGTTCCACTCGCGGAACGCCACGATCGCGGCTTTGGCGAGGTCGACGAGCTTGCCGAGGATTTCCTCGTGCGCGCTCGGTTTCGACTCTGGATCCGCTTCGTCGTCGCCCGTCTTCGCGAGATCCGTCTCCATCTGCTTGATGGCGATCTGCACGACGCGGTGCGCAGCCGCGGCGAAGCCGGCGAGAAGGCCGAGGATGAGAAGGACGCGGGTGAAGAAGAGCCCGATGATCGACGCCACGAGCCACCCGACCATCCGGAACGGCCACATCAAGATGGCAAAAATACCGCCGATGAAACCGCGGCTGCCGTTTCGCTCCCGCACGGGCCTCACCTTGACGTACCGCTTGGTGCCCAACAGCCGCTCCGTCCTGCTCTCCACGACATCGCTGTCGTCAGCGGGCTGGACGCGGCCGGTGCCGGGGTAATGCTTGGGCTTGATCGGCTCCACGCCCTTGGACTTAGGGGTCACGGGATCTGACTTTTCCGCGAGTTTGCGAGCGTTTCGGAGCGTCTTCATCGCCGCGACGTTGGACTCGGGGAGGCGGCCCATCTCCTTCATCACCTTGTCCTCGAGCTGTGCGCGCTTCGCGGCGAGCACCTGCGCGAGCCGTTCGGTGTCCTCGTCCGCGGTGGTGTTGCACAGGCCGGTCTTCGGCAGGACGAACGACGGCGGCAAACAGCACTTACCGGACTTGTCCGTCTGCGCCGCCGCGTAGGAGCAACCGCCGTCGCAACCAACCGTCGCTCCGCCGCCGCACACACCCTTGCAGTCGATCGTCGTGTCACCCTTGCACCGGCCCGAACAATCCTGGACGGCGCCACTGTCGCAAACCTCGTCGCATCCGACGATACCAGGGCCCTGGCACCGGATCACCTGACGCTTACCGCAGTGGTTCACTCGTTGCCGGTAGCCGTGTCCGCACCGAACGGAACACGCGGTCCATTCGCCCCACAGCGTCTGCCTGCATCGTTCCCCCCATCGCAACGACCCGCGCGATAGCTTGGGCGCGACGGCCTGAGGTAGGTCGCCGTACAGTTCCGGGTACGTGCAGAAGTAAACGGCGGGGCGCCACGCGTAGGTGAGGAAAGCGCCGAACGCTTTGCGCGGGGCTCCCGTGATTGGCGACAGCGATCGGCCCCATTCGTCGACGGTTGGTCCGATGGCTTCGTCGTACGACTCCTTGAAGGTGTACATGGCGTCGTCCACGGCGTCCACCACCGCATCCTTGGCCTTCACCAACGGCGGCTCGAGGCCGTCCCACACGAAGTCCAGGAAGGGCAGGGCGTATCGCAGCGGAGGGCCCACGACTGTCCACGAAAGTCGGAGGCAATTCACGGTTCCGCGGTAGGTGTACGCCGCGGATGACTTGACGCTCGCCCACGCCTCCGGGATCATCATGACGTCGGCGTACTCCGCCGCGATGGGAGCCGCGAGGTCGATGGCTCCGTCGGTGGTGTACCAGACGGCGTACTGCGTCGCTTTAGCCGTCCCGGAGATGGCGTCCAGGGTCTTCCTGCAGGTGAGCCTTGAGAAGTGGTACGAGGCGGTGGAGACGCCGAGGAATCGGTCGACGTTGTGGATGTCCTCGAGGACGCCGTCGCCGAAGAGGACGTTCTTGACGTTTGTGAGGTTGAGCATCTGGGCATTTCAGGGTTGGGGGGATGGGCAGGCGGTTGGTGAGCACACGTGTGTGAGCGGTCGGTGGGGAGCGCATTTGATTTGGCAAGAAACACTCGTGATTTCGGGTTGGGGCGTCGCCAAGCTCGGGGGCGCCCGGGTCGGCGCGTGGGTGGGTGTGTGATGTATTCGAGGGCACGTACCGCGCTCTGCTCCGGCGGGGGCGGGGACCCGAACACGCTGCCGTAGCATGACGTCGCGACGGCGACGATGGCGTAGGCTTGCACGATGGCGAACGCGGCGTTGAGCGGGGTGTGCCTGGAGCCGCCCGCGCCGTCGTCGGCGTCGTCCCCGCGCCGGCCTCTGCGGCCGAGGCGGGTGACCACCTTCGCGGGCTTCTTACCGACGACCGTCGAGCCCATCGTGGGTCTTGGGTCGGTCGATGAGGTGCGTCGCGGGTGACGGTAGGTGTGAGATCGGTCGGGGGCGCGAAGTTGGTGGTTACACGCGGGTGGTCTGGGCCCAAATTTGTCATTGAGTTAACTCAAGGAAATAGACCGTCAAAAACGGCACCAAGCAGTGCGCGCAGATCTGAATTGCCGCCGACGATCGCCCTCCCGCAAACCGCCTCCGCGCGGTCCACGGCTCGTGCATCCACCATGAGCCCGATCGCCGGGCACCACCGTAAGCGGGACGATGTCCACCCCCTCGAGGGCGCCTTCGGCTCCTTCGCGCGCGTCGCCGTCCTCGCGATCGCCGCCTACTTCGCCTACGACATCCGCCTCTTCGCGGTGCGCGAGTACGGCCGGATCATCCACGAGTTCGACCCGTGGTTCAACTTCCGCGCCACGCAGTACCTGGCGGACAACGGGTGGAAGCGGTTCAGCACCTGGTTCGACTACATGAGCTGGTACCCGCTCGGCAGGCCCGTGGGCACCACCATCTACCCCGGCATGCAGGTCACCGCGGTGTCCATCTTCAACGCTCTCAAAGCGCTCGGATCCAACTACGCAATGTCCTTAAACGACGTCTGCGTGTTCTTCCCGGCGTGGTTCGGCGCCGTCGCCACCGTGCTCGTCGCGTTCCTCACCGCGGAGTGCTCCGGATCCGCCAACTCCGCCGTCATCGCCGCGCTCGTCATGTCCATCGTACCCGCGCACACCATGCGATCCGTCGCGGGGGGATACGACAACGAATCACTCGCCGTCACCGCCATGTGCCTCACCTTCTTCGTCTGGTGCCGCGCGTTGCGAAACGAAAAGAGCTGGTGGATCGGATCACTCGCGGGGGTGGCGTACGTGTACATGGTCGCCGCGTGGGGAGGGTACACCTTCGTTTTGAACATGGTCGGTCTACACGCCGCCACGCTCGTCCTGGTCGGCCAGTACTCGCAGTCGCTGCACAAGGCGTATTCGCTCTTCTGGATAATCGGAACCTTGGGCGCGATCCAGTTCCCGGTCGTCGGCCTCGCGCCCATCAAGAGCCTCGAACAGCTCGGCCCCGCGTTCGTCTTCCTCGGCATGCAGGTGCTCGAGGTTGGCGAGCGGATGGTAAAGTCAAAAAAACTGACGGGCGCCGACGCGTGGCGAGCTCGCATCAACGTCTACGCCTGCGCCTTCGTCGGCGCGTGCGTCGGCATCGCGGCGCTGGCGCCCACCGGCTACTTCGGCCCGCTCTCCGTCCGCGTCAAGGGCCTGTTCAAGATGCACACGCGCACCGGTAACCCGCTCGTGGACTCCGTCGCGGAGCACCAGCCCGGTACGCCCGACGCGTATTGGCGGTACCTCCACTACTCTTATTACGTCGCGCCTCTCGGTTTCGTCGTTAGTGCCGCGCACTACGTGAAGACCAGGGACGCGTCCGCGCTGTTCCTGCCGCTGTACGCGATGACCGCGTACTACTTCGCCAACCGCATGGTCCGCCTGATCATCTTCCTCGGGCCCATCGCGTCTTCACTCACCGGCGTGGGCGCCGGGTACCTCCTCGACGACATCGCCGATAACATCCGCTGGCTCCAGAAGCATCTCTTCGAGGACGGGCCCGAGGGAGCTTCAGAAGACGATGAAGATAAGGACAAGGACGCGCCCAAGGCATCGAACGGCAAGGATAAGCCCGCTCCGTTCTCGCCCAACGTGTCGAGGAAGGGCGGCAAGAAGGCTGCCAAGGCGGCTGGCAAGGTCGGGTCCGCGTCAGTCGCCGACGACTTGAAGGCGAAGTTCGTCGAGCCCTTCCGCGAGCGGTACAACTCGAAGAACGGCCGCGGCGCGCGCTCGTTCGTGTGCATCGCGCTGCTGCTGTGGGGCGGGCGGCACGTCAGGCAATTCTGGGACTACTCGCACATGATGGCGCGCGGCATGTCGCAGCCGTCCGTCATGTTCAAGGGCACCCTCCAGGACGGTCGCACCGTCATGGTCAAGGATTACGTCGAGGCGTACCACTGGCTCCGCGATAACACCCCGGAGGATGCCCGCGTCATGGCGTGGTGGGACTACGGGTACCAGATCGCGGGCATGGCCAACCGCACGTCCATCGCCGACGGAAACACGTGGAACCACGAGCACATCGCCAACCTCGCCAGGTCCCTCACCGCCCCCGAGGAGAAGGCGCACCGAGTCATTCGGCACCTCGCCGACTACGTGTTAGTCTGGGCGGGCGGCGGCGCGGACGACCTCGCCAAATCCCCGCACCTGTTCCGCATCGGCAAGTCCATCGGGCACACGACCGGCACCGTGGACATGTACGAGATCCAGTCCAAGTTTGGCGTGGACCAGTACGGACGGCCCACGCCCATGATGGCCAACTCGCTGCTGTACAAGCTGGTGTCGTTCCAGGGTAAGGTTTCCGAAGAGCGGTTCCGTGAGGTGTACACGTCAAAGTTCCGCAAGGTGCGCATCTACGAGGTGGTCAACGTGTCGATGAAGTCCAGGAACTGGCTTAAAGATCCCGCGAACCGCATGTGCGACGCGCCGGGGTCGTGGTATTGCCCGGGGCAGTACCCGCCCGCGCTGGCAAAATTTACGGGAATCATCAAACCGGCGTATCGAATGCCGGCGTTCGCGAAGCAGCAGATGGAGGAGCGCGCGAGGCGTGATGCGGAGAAGAAGGAGGCGGCGGCGCAGAAGGCGGCGGAGATGAAGGCTGCGGAGGAGCTGAGGAAGGCGACCTCTGCTGAGGAGGGCGAGACCGCGCACACGGAGCTGTAGTCTGGGCATTTTCCCATTTTATTGAATTGAATTGACTTTGCCTCGACAAAAGTAGGCGCCTCGATCTCTCGACGGTTAACCCAGGTAGTGCTTATGCCATCGCCACACACCGAGGCCGCCCCGCACGGGACCTCAGGACATAGATCTCGCGCGAAGCTCGAATCCTTCGGATCGATGAAGGAGAAGCGTAAGTCGTCCACCGGCGATGCGCCGACCCCAAAGTCCGGCGGCGCGAAGAAGCCAAAGACCCCGTCCAAAAAGGCGGCGGTTGAGGAGGAGAATGACACCGGCACACCTGGGGTTCTCCTGAACGACTGCGAGCGCGCGTACCTGGCGTGGATGAAGAAGAAAGGGGTGAAGCTCAACGGCGTCTCCATCGGCCGTTTTCCCCACACGGGCCGCGGATGCGTCGCCACCCGCGACATCAAGGAGGGCGACGTCCTCGTCGAGGTGCCCGACGATGCCATCATAACCGCCGACAGCTCCGTCGCGGGATCCGCGCTCGAAGCCTTCGGCCTCGGCGGCGAGGCCCTGCTCCACGAGTACTCCCCGCGGCTCGAGCGCGAGGCTCTCGTGCTCGCGGTCATGGCGGAGATGTCGTTGGGAGACGAATCGGAGTTCGCGCCCTACCTCGCGGCGCTCCCGACGCTCCGAGCGACCCATTCGCCCCTCGGATGGTCAGGCGCCGAACTCGCCGAGCTCGAGGGAACCTCCGCGCTCAACCGAATGAACGCCGAGGATGAAGACCTCGAGCTCCCGAGCATGACCGCCGACCACTGGAGGTTCGTCGCGCGGCCTTTCCTCGAGCAGAACCCTCCGTTCGCCGCCATGCCCGGCGCCGACGCCGACGACGAGGATGCCGAAGATCTCGCCGAGGAAAACGCCCGGAAGATGTACCTTCACGCCGCCGCGCTCGTCGCCGGGTTCTCGTTCACGCTCGGGGAGGACGACGACGACGTCGATGACGACGATTCGGATTCCCAGGTGAGCACCGGCGGCGACACCGCGCAGGCCATGGTCCCGTTCTGGGACATGCTCAACCACGCGGACCCGGAGTCGTCCTCCGTCCGATTGGACCACGACGAGGACGGTGAGACGCTGCGGATGATCGCGGTCCGTCCCATCGCCAAGGGCGAGGAGGTGTTCAACACGTACGGCGCCGCCGGGGATGCGGAGCTGCTCAGACGGTACGGCTTTGTCATGCGTCGCAACCCGCACGGGGGCGGCGTGGAGGTTAGCGCCGAGGAGTGCCTCGCGGCGGCGGAGTTTTCGAGGTTCGAGGCGGACGTTCACGAGAACTCCGACTCCGACTCTGAATTCGACGACGAGGATAGGGACGACGACGACGACGACGACGAATCTGACGGTGATTCTGACGGTGAGATGGACGGTAAGATGCCGCCCATGAGCGACACCGAGGAGGATGAAGAGGATGACGAAGACGACGAGGACGACGAGGACGACTCCGGGGACGAAGAGCCGATGTTGACGGACTTCCGCCCCGGCGCGCTGGATCCCGAGGAGACCCTCACGCGACTCCGCATGCTCCGTCGATGGGGAGTCATGCGCAACAGTAAGCAGACGTTCCAGATCTCTCGCACCGGTAAGCCGTCGCTCGAGCTCAGATACGTCGCCAGGGTTCTCTCCATGAACAGGTTCCAATTCCGGAGGCTGCTAGCCGCGGATGCCTACGAGCGGGGCGAGCGGGACGATCAGGACGGGGCGTACTCGGACGAGGACGACGATGACGACGACGGGTTCGCGGGGTACAAGCCGCTCACCGTCGAGCAGGTGTGGGACGGCGACACGATTGGCACGGGTGAGACGCCCGCGATGACATCGCCGCTTTCTCTTCTTTCTCTTCCTTCTTTTCCTTCTTTTGAAACGTCGGGTCGACGACCGAGTGATCACGATACCTTTGTGGGATCTCCGACGAACTGAAAAGTTTGAGTGAGGAGGAACAAAGGAGCGCCGCAAGGCGCAAACCTCTGACGGTCATCGTCCCGACGAACCCGCATCGTTCTTCTCTTCGCCGCGCGAAATCCCGAATCTTTTTCCCTGAACCCCCATCTTTACGCCGATCGACGCTCATTTACTCACGTTTACCCACCCGTTCGCAGATGAAGGCGACGACGACGTCAGCGAAGACGAGGACGAGGAGCTGGAGGAGCGCGAGGACCAGATGGGCCGCGTCTCCGTCACCCTCGTCGCCCTCGCCGAACGGGCGCTCACCGGCGATAGGTACCCCACCGACTCGCTCACGGCGGACATGATCAAGCTCAAGCGGCTGGGCCCCGAGGCGCCCGGGGAGCGCGAGCACGCGGGCCTCGGCGGCTGGCGCGGCGCGGTGGGCGCGAAGGAGGACGCCAGGCGCATCGGCGACATCACGTTCAAGCCGAGCTGGAGGGACGAGGAGCGCAGGGCGATGCACAGGCAGCGCATGGCGCTCATCGTGAGGATTCGGGAGAAGCGCGCGCTCGTGGCGCTCAAGCGGTGGGCCACGCACCCGTGCAGGACCGAGGACGATATCCTGCCCCCGCTCGTCAGGGAGGAGCCCGGTGACGAGGATATCGACGCGGATCTGTGCCAGCCTGTTGTCTAAATTCAAACGCTTAACCTCTGAACGCTAATATCAACGCTTCGTAATTTTTTCCTCGGAAGGTTCGAAGAAGCCACGACCCCAACCCCTCTTCACTTTCGACGGCGCCACGGTCGCGCAGAAGATGAAGATGGAAGAATACGAGTCTGATGTCGTGTCACTTTTGCGACGTGGCAGTGTCTCCATCCTCGAAGTCATTGCCATGAAGCTGCCTGAAGTGTTCGCCGCCGAGATACTCCCCAAGCTCGACGTTTTTGACACGCTCAGCTTGGCCCAGGTGAGCAAGTCGTACAACGACGCGGTGTGGAGCGTTGAGGGTGTTCGTTGTATGGATGCGAAGCTGTAGGCGTACGCGGAGAAGACTGGAAAGAAACCTTTACCATCGATACACTTAGCGGCAATATACGACAACTTGCCCGCGCTCAGGGCCCACTTGGAGTCTGGGGAGGACGTCAATAGGAGAGACCCCGAGCGAGGGCGGACTGCCTTGCACCATGCGGCTTACTTGGACAAACCGGTAACATTAAAGGCACTGATCGAAGCAGGCGCTGATGTGAACGCACACGATAGTAGTAAGGGCAACACGCCGCTGTACTTTGCCGCCCAAGAAGACAACCCGATGATTGTCATGGAGCTCATAAAGGCGGGCGCGGATGTGAACCTCGCGAGGCCCAACGGCGCCACTCCCCTTCACATGGCCGCTCAACAAGGACACGAAAGTTGCGTAGTGGCGCTAATCCGAGACGGCGCAGACATTCACCGACGTACCAATATTGGCACGACGTCGATTAGATTCGCCATCGTTAACAAACACGAGAAGATCGCGAAGATGTTGAGACGACTTGGAGCGCGAGACGACTGAGAATTGTTTATAAAAAAGAACTCACGGCACGGCGACGAGGTCGTGCCACAACTGCTCTTCCGTCTTCTGCAGCGTCACCACAACCGTCCCGCTCCCGATCGGCCACGTGCGGTCATCCGGCCTCCCTCCACTCTCGCTCCGCCTCGTCCGTGTCGTTCATCTCACGAAGAGGCCGCCATATCCCCTTGCGCCATCCCCGGGGCTTCCCCTCCGCGCGAGCCTGCCGAACCGGGTCGAAAACCGTGTCGCAACGTCGAAGCGTGACGCCAACCCGCTCGCCGATGTCCGACGCGAACGTCTCTGTCCGACACTCGTCAACGTCCTCGTCACTCCCCTCGTCGTCGTCATCCTCCTCCTCGTTTTCCTCGCGCTGACCTCCACCCCCCGCGGGATGGATCGCGTGCGTCCACCGCGCGTTGAACGCCATGTTGAAAAACACGGCGGAACCCGGCTCGAGGTTGAGCTCGAACGAAGCGGCTCGTTTCGCCGCCTTCCACGCCACGCGCGTCTCCCTCGCCGTTCGCGCGGCGGCGGCGACCTTCGGGCTCGATTCGCGAAGCGCCGCGGCGCGCTCCCGCTCGCGCGCCACGGCCGCGGACTTCTCCTCGCTCCGCGGCGCGGCGGCGGACTTGGCCGCCGTTATTTCGCGCCATTCGGCGTCTTCGTCGAGCGCGAGGGCGAGCGCCTTGGCCGCCTTCTTCACGTCCGCGGCCGACACCCACCCGCGGCCTTTTCCCCCGTCACCACCGACCAAAGGCGCCTCAACCCGCGGCTCGAACGTCATGACCCGCGTCGCGCCGAAGCTGACGCTCACGACGAACGAATCGTCCTCCAGGTCCAGCGCCTTATCGCCGTGAGCACCGATGGAATCGCATCCGTCTCGGTACCGGTTCACCACGGCGTGGTTGCAAACCTGCCCGGACCGCTCGTACACCGCGCGGGACAGCTGTCGTATGATCACTGGGGGATGTCCTGGCGCGGGTTGCTGCGTTTGCGTGGGGTTGTACCTGTACGAGCACCACCAGACGCCCTCGTTCGTGCGCTGGTCCGATACGGGCGTGGACGCTCGGTAGCTCGCGGCGTAATACGCCTGGTCCCTCGGCACGGGCGATCGCGTCCCTCGCCTGTTCGCCGGCGTGACCAGCGGGTGCGTACGGGGCAGGTAGTCGCCCTCGACCTGCGTGTGGAGCGCGTGAGCTCCACTCACGGGATCCCAAAAGTCCGGGCAATACAGCGCGGCGGCTCCGGTGCTGGGTTCCCACCGGACGACTCGGGCGCCGACCACTTCCGGCGGCTTCGTCTCGCACCTCATACCTGCGAGTAGGCTCTGGATCTTACCCCTGCTCCACCTCGAAGCCTCGGCGACGACGGCATCGCACGTCGCCGCGCGCGCGCCGTCTGTCCCGGTGCACTCGACGATGGCGCGTAGTGCGTCCTCGTGGCCCCACCTGACGGCGAGAAGGCAGAGATTCGTGGGGTTTATCAATCCATGAGAGCCCGGAGACACCCGGAGACACACGCGGACGGCGTCGGCGTGCCCCCACCTCGCCGCCGCCTCCACCGGGGTCCGCCCGTAGGCGTCTGTCACCATGAGCGATGAAGGTTCAGCGTTTTCCAGAAGCGCTTCCAGAACGGCGGAGTGTCCTCTCTCGGCGGCGGCGTGGAGCGCGTTTCCGCCGGGTCCCTTACCTTCCGGGTCCCTTCTAGAACACGCCGGGTCCGCGCCGCGGGCCAGCAGGTGAACCACGGTGTCCAGGTGGCCAAACTCCGCGGCACGGACCAACGCGGTGTCCACGTCGGCACCGGAGCACGCGGCGAGGTCGAGAAGCGCGGCGACGACGGCGACGCGGCCGAAGCCGGCGGCGGCGGCGAGGGGCGTGTTACCAGCCCCCGCGGGCTCCGCCGCGGTCGCCACCGAATGCCCACACACGTCCCCTTCAGCCCCCTTTAAGTGTGCGCACAGCCCGGAAACGTCGCCGACCCACGCGGACCTCCACACGTCAACCCCGCCGTCGCCGTGGACCCGCGCGTAGTTCTCGTTGCGTCGCAACGCCGCGTGCATCACCAGCGCCCGGCGCTCGCGTTCGTGCGTCGCCGCCCCGAAAGTTTCACTCGACGGGTACACTTTCACGACGTCCTCGTCGCGCGCGCTCATCTTCCCGCAGCATCCCGCGTCCGTTATCCGCACCATCACGTACAGCGCGCGGCTCACGCCCGTTTTCCGAGTCTCCGATCCGACGCGTTCGACCCAGAAACCGCGGGTCAACGCCGCGGATGAAACGTCCGCCTCAGAAACGCCCCCTTCGCCGTCCCACCGCTGCAACCACGCCGCTATCCTCCCCCCGCGCCTTAACCGCGCCTCCGCGAGTGTAAGCAGCGCGAGGAACATGTCCATCGGCGTCACGGTGGCGTCCGGCCCGTCCCCGACGCCGATGGCGGCGGAACGAACGCCGTACGGCAGATCCGTCACGATGGCGTCCACCGCTTCGTCGGACCCGATTGGCCCACGCCACGGTTCGTCGAGTAAACTCGCGTGGCCCAGCGCGCACGCAGAGGCGATGTCGACACACAGACCCGCATCGCGTTGCATCGCGTCTGCCGCGGCGACCAGCGATTGCGCGTCCACGTCCGCGCCGATGACACGGGCGGCGCCGAGCTTCAACGCGGCGAGTAGCACGGCTCCGCCGCCGACGCAGGGATCCATGACGACGTCGCCCGGTCGGACGCGCGCGGCGTTGAGCGCGAGGAAGGCTTGCTCGGGGGGCATGGCGTTGGGCGCCCCCACGGCCTTGAGCGCGGCGCGGGAGTCCATGCCCCACGCGATGACCTCGCACATCGAACCCTCGGGATGGAGGTACACGTGCGGGTCGATTGCGGGATTCGATTCGTCGGCGAACTGTTTTTCCTCGGACGTGGCGTTGGCGATGAGCCACGCGCGGTTCGCCGCGACGTCCTTGCCGACGCCCGCGTCCCATAGCTCGGCGCCCACGCGCTCGAGAGCCACCCTGGGTACGCCCTTACGCCCCGGCGCGAGCACCTGCGCCGCGCATTTCGCCGCGCGTTCGGGTCCCATGGCGGTGGCGACCATTGTCGGATCGCCGGTCGCGACGGGCGCGAGCGCCATGCGCGTGAGCGCGCACCGTCGTACCGCCGCGCGCGCGGCGGTTAAGGATGGGAACGCCACACCGGCGGTCACGACCGTCTCCGTGGCGCCGCCGGACGTCGAAGGGACCGCGTCGCCGATCCACCGCGGCGTTGGGGCGTCGCCCATGCCGCCGCGAATTTCGGTGACGGCCGCGAGCGCGGAACCGAGCTCGAGGAGCGCCATGCTTCCGAGCTCGGCACCCACGCGCCCACCCTCCAGGACCAGGGTCACGTCCACGGGGCCATCGTCCGCGGACGGCGGCATCCCGGTCTTCCTCCTCAGACCAGCGCGCGCCGCTACTTTGTGACGAAAGGTCTACCTAATCTAATCTTAACGAAAGTCTGCGGGTAAGTACTGAATTGACTCTTCAGTTGTATAACGTTACTACGAACCGTCGCCCTGCGTCACGCTGTCCAGCGCCCCGCTCACGAGCTTCTTCACCTGAACCTCCTCCCTCGCGACCCTCCCGCGGTGCATCGCCTGGATCCGCGTCGCCGCCGCGTGCTCGTCCATCTCCTCGCTCGCCGCCGCCGCGGAGGGTATCCTCACGACGTCATCCGCATCCGCGCCCGCCTTCCCCAGGGGGGGTTCGACGATGGCCTCGCCCTCGGCGATGTACTCCTCCAGCTCCGCGATGCGCGCATCCTTGGCTTTGGACTCCACGCGAAGGCTCGCGATCTCCACGCGCGCGGATTCAACCTCGCGGCTGAACCCGTCGTCGAGAAGGCCTCCCCTCGAGGGAGCGCGGCTGCCGAGCCGCGACGAAGCGCCGGTTGGCGCCTTGGCCGCCGGCTTGCTCGTGGACTGCCGCATCATCTTGGTCTCGCGCCTGAGCTCGTTGATCTCCTTGATGAGCGCAACGTTCTGGTTCATCAACGCCATGTTGTCCTTCTTGTGCGTCTCCACGTCCTTGGCGAGCTTGCGCTTGAACTGGTCGACGGTTTTCTCCAGGTACTCTCGCTGGCGGTTGTATTCGCGTTGGATATCCTTATCCGGGGGCTTGTCGTCGATGTTCTGGGTCATGTGCTTGGCGTGAAGCGACTTGACTTCCTCGGCCAAACGCTTCGGGGTCTGGACGTGTTTCGTAGCCTCGTGGAGATCCTTCTGGAAGGAGTGAATCGCGGAGTCCCTGTCCTCGATGGCCTTTTGCTTTCGCTTGACGTCCTGGCCCATCCCGAGGAGCTTGTTGCGAAGATCCTTGATGGTGAGGTCGAGGTGGGTGTTGCTCTTGTTGTACCTCTCCAGCTCCTTGTCCATCTCGGTGATCTGCGCCTTCATGTCGGAGATGTCCTGCTCTCGTGGTTCGATGGTCCGTTTGAGCTCCTTGATCTTGAAGTCGAGGACAAACTTGAACTTTTCGAGCTCCTGGTTCTTCTTCTTCAAATCGTAGATTCGCTTCTCCTTGTCGCCGATCGTCTCGTCCCTGTCGCGAATCTCGCGCTTCAAGCCCGCGACGTCCTTCTCGAGATCCGCGATGGTGGCGTATAGATTCTTTTTATCGGTGAACAGGCCGGCGATCTCATCCTTTTGCTCAGCGATGCTCTTCGTCATGGCGGTGAACTTCTTCTTCATGATGCCGTTCTCACCCTTCAGACGCAGACTCACGTCCCGCTGCTCCTTCAGCTTGAGCTCGTACTTTTCCTTGAGCTCGTCAATCTCGAGGTCGGCGTCCTCCTCGAGCTGGTTCTCGCGCTCGTTCCCGGCGGCGCGGGCGTCCTCGAGCTGAAGGCGGAGAGTCTCGGAGTGCATCTGCTCATCCTGAAGTTTACCGCCAAACTCTTCGGTGAGCTCCGCCATGACCCGCTCGTGCGACGCGGCGAGCTTGTTGCTCTGCTCGTCCCATCGGCGGTTGAGCTCCTCCTTCTCCTCCACGAGCGCCTGGTACCGTTCAATCTCGTTCAAGATTTTGTTCTGGAACGATGACTCGGTGGCGCCCATGGCCTGCGCGTGTTTGTTCTCAGTCGTCTTCATCTGGTCCTCAAAGTCCATCTCGAGCTCGTTCTTCTCCTGGAGCAGCGCCTCGTGCTTGGACCGCTCGCCGTCGAGTTCGCCCTGGAACTTGTCGGTGAGATCCTTGATCTTCTCGTTCATGTTGAGGTCCTTGAGCCTGAGCTGGTACTCGCCCTGAAGGGTGAGCTCGTTGACCTGCACCTCGAGCTCGTGCATCCTGTTGCGAATGTCCTCGAGGTCAGCCTTGGTCATGAGAACCTCCTGCGCGAAAACCATCCCTTCACCCGCCTTCGCCGCACCCTCCATCATTCGCTCTTTGATGTCAAACACGGAGAGGACGCCGTCGTCACCGACGCAGAAGAGGAGGGTATCGTCGAAGTTGACGCGCATGCCCGTCACCGGGCCGGCGTGGCACTGCAGCTCCTGATACTCCTTCTCGCCGGCAACCGCGCCGCCGTCCAATCTGTAAATACGAACGGCGCCGGAATCGGTGGCGGCGAAGAGCTGCCTGCCCCCGTTGGTGAGCCGGACCTGTGTGAGCGTGGCGCCGTTCGTCTTGAACTCCTCGTTGAGCATGAGGTCCTCGCCGTCGAACTGCTTCAGGGTGGCATCGGAGCCGACGCCAAAGACAAAGCCGTCGTCGGGCGCGACGCACACAGACGTGTACTCGTTGGACTTGAGCACATTCTCTTTATCGCGCTGAAACGTCGACAGCGACCACTCGTACACGGCGCCGTCCAGGCCGGTGGACACGAGCCTTTTGTCATCAGCGGAGAACGCGATGCCGGTCACCTTGCCGCCGTGCCCGCGGCAGTTGCCCACGTTCTCGCAGGTGTACATGTTGTACACCTGGATCACCGAGCCGTTCACCGCGGCGAAGTATTTGCCGCCGTTGCTGAAAGAGCACTCGCGGCAGCCCTTGATGCTGAACTCGCGGTACGGCCTGATGTCGTCCATGAGCAAGTTGCACAGCCGGAGCTTGTCGGCGAATCCCACCAACACGTGCAGGCCGCTCGGGTGGAACGCCACGCTGGAAGCCTCCTCCGGGAAAAACTTGACAATCTCGTCAGCCTTGTCGAGGTAATTCCACACGCGAACCGACCTGTCGCTGGAGCACGTCACCGCCAGGGGTTTACGCACGCACAGGTCCACGCCCGTCACGCCCTGCGTGTGGTGTCCTTGCGTGAACAGAACGCACTCGATGTCCTCGCTCTTCATCACGTCGACGTTGGACATGTCAACCGTGTACGTCTGGTTGTCGTCCGTCTGGCAGAGCAACGTCTCGTCCGTCGGGGACAACGCGAGCGCCGTCACCCTCGCGTTCGGCGAACGCTTCAACACGAACTGCTTCACGCGTCTGTACAGCTCCTTCTCGTCGGTCTTCTCGTAGATGCCAACGGTTCCGTCCGCGCCGCCGCAGACGAAACCGGAGACGCCGTACGGGATCACGCAATCGATACCCTTCGAGTCCCCGGGGATCGCCGGGATGTGCGCCTTGACCTCGTTCAATTCGACCACCAGCAACTCGCCGGTGTCCGTGCCCAACACGCACCGCTCGCGTCGTTCGGTCCCGCCCTGCGAATCGTCACCCTTATCCTCGGAATCGTCGGGGAGCCAACAGTGCGCGGTGTAATTCTTATCACCGCCGGCTCCTCCCGCGCCCGAGGACTTGGCCGGCGGAAGCTTGACGTCCGGGAGCGCACGCACGCCGCTCTCCGCGCATTTGAACGTGCGAAAGACGCCCTCGCCGGCGCACGACGCGAGCGACGTGTCGTGCGCGGAGAATCGCACCTGAAGAACGGCGCCGGCGTCGGAACCCAGCGCCTTGGCCGGTACGCACGCGAGCTGCTTGCATCGCTCCCAGTTCCAGAGCGTGATGTTCCACTCGGGTGCGCCGCCCTGCGCGATGACCCACTTGCCGTCGGGCGAGAAGGACATGCTCACGTACTCCTGTGTAGTCGGTGGGGGATAGAATTGGGATGGAATGAAGTCAGTTGAATGAGGTCATCGTCGTGCCCTAATTTGGACGATCGTTTGGGTTGTTTTTCGTGAGTGAGACGAGACGCACCTTGGACCCGACGTCGCCCTCGAGCACGCGCTTCCTGGGCGAGCCCGTGGTGGTGGTGAGATCGTACACGGTGATCACACCCTTCTCCGCGCGTTCGGCGACGGCCACGTAGCTCTTGCACTGGCTGAACGCGAGCGCGGTGATGGCCTCGGTGTCCGCCCTGCCCGGGATGAACCGCTGCGTCTTCGTCTCCACGTGGTACAGGACGAGCTGGTGGCCGGCGACGTACGCCACGGTGGTCTCATCGACGTAGGTGACGTTGTCGGCGACATCGCCCTTCGCGCCGAAGACGTGCCTGGGTGGGGGATCGAGGGAAGGGAAAGGGTCAGCGACGCGATCGATCTGGCGTGTTTTATTCGGGAATTCGCATCGGGACCCGGGAATTGCTGCCAAAACGAGAGAAGCGCGGGGTAGGGCGCACCTCGGGGCGATCGTCGCTGTCGCCATGACGACCGGTGTCGCCCTCTCCTTCGCGACGCTTAGACTGGGCGGGTGACGAGGAGATGCCACTCCTGGACCGCTCGCCTTCAACCGGCTGAGCGTCGATGTGAACGAGAGAGGAACGGAGAGCTGGTTTTGGCTCACCTTTTGGAGGTGGGATTTTTGGGCGAACTTTTTGCGGTGCTACGAGTATGGGTATTGTTGGTCGCAAATGGACAATGATCACAAACGTGCTGAAATAATCATGTGGGGGTGCTGTTTACAATTTGTAAATCTATTTTCACCCCTTTGCTGCTGCTGCTTTCGCCCCTCCTGCTCATAGGGGCTTAATCATCGTGCGCGTGATCGAGCTGCTTGAGCTCAGCCTTGAGCTGCTCCATCTTCATCCCCATCGACCGCTGCGTCGCCGCCCTCTCCTCCGGCTCCATGTCGTCGCACAGCTTGTAGTACATACCTGCGGATGCAAGTGGGCGGATCGCGTCAACACTGGAAGTCACATGATGAAGTCGCTCGACGACGTATGGTTCACAGGTGGGAGGACACGGGGTGAGGCTATTCTTTGTTCACGTACCCAGCGTCTTCTCCGTCACCTCCTTGGCGTACTCCGCCTCCTCGTTGAAGTACGTGGTGCCGACCGCCTCCATCGCGGCTTCGATCTCCTCCCTGGCCTCGGTGAAGTTGTCGTTTATCTCATCCATGCGCTTCTTGACGTCCTTCGGGGACAGCGTCGCGGCCATGCGTGCGGTAAAGGAAGAGGCGTACCCGCGCGTGTGGATCTTGTGGAACGCGTTGACCCAGTGCCGATCGAGCTGTGCTGGTTTGGTCTGCGCGGAGACCCCCGCGTGCGCGTGGGGCACGCCGCCGCCGCCGGCGACTTTAGATGCGGCGTACGGGGTGATGTTGATGACCTTGATGCCCTTGGAGGGTGCCGCGGCGCCCCCGCGCGCGGACGGCGCGTGGGAGACGAGGTCGGACACCACCCTCGCGGCTTTTCTCATGACGCCAGACGTTCTCATGGTGCTCGTGAACCCGAGTCGGTGCCACTGGAAGTGATCGACGTGGCGCGAAAAATCGGGTTGTGAAGCGTCGGTTGTGGCTCAGAATGAAAGGTTCTTATCCACAGCTGTGCGCACTTCGAGCCCAGGCGACATGTCTTTGGTGACCTCCTTGGCGCGCCCGTTCGGCGCGCGCGCGCTCCGTTCGGCGCGCCCGGGCTCGCGGACCCGCCGTATCGCCCACCCCCGCGTCACGACGACTCCCCGCGCCTCCGAGAACGAGCCCGTCGTGGAGACCAAGGGAAGGTTCAAGCGACGCGACCCTGACGCGGCGCCGCCCAGGCCCGGCCCGATGGGCTCGGGTCCCGACGCGAACGCGCCGCCGTCGGGTATCAAGGTGATCCCGGTGGAGCAGCGCAGCAGGGATGCCTTCCAGGGCGTCGCGAAGGTGGACGGCGACGTCGAGGATGCCACAATCAGGAGTCTCAAGCTCGCCGCGGGCGACGTCCTCGCCATCATGACCTTCGCGGCGATCGGGCGCGGGAACCACGGCGAAGGGATGTTCCTCGGGGACGTCTTCGGCACCGCGTTGCCCTTCCTGATCGGATGGTTCGCCACCGCGCCCTTAACCGGGACTTTCGGCGACGACGCGAGGGTGAGTGCCCCTCCATCATCACGTCGTCGCAGTCCACAAACTCTACCCACCCGTCATCATCGCACCCGTCATCACGTGACCTTCATCTGACCCCGTCCCCTTTACCCCGATATCGCGCAGGGCACGAAAACGAGCAACGCCGCGTTCGCCGCGGCCAAGGGATGGATCGCGGGCGTCCCGTTGGGCCTGGTGCTTCGGTCCATCGGCAAAGGCGCGATGGCACCGACGCCGTTCATCGTCGTCGCCATGGTGGCCAACGGTGTGCTGCTGGTGGGCTGGAGGACGTGGTTCGCGGGTGCTGGTGGGTCGGGAGTGAACGGCGGGGCGGGCGGGAACAAGAAGGGGAACCCGCTGGAGTTCATGAGTCTGCTCATGTCCCTCACCAAGCGCTGGTGAGAGGGAGACGCGTTAAGTGTTACGTAGAGAGTTTGTAAACCTGTGCTATCATCGACAGTCGAACTCCAACTCCCCGCCCTGACTGCCTGATGCGCGATATTTTCGAGGCGTATGGCTTTTCAGTCACAAAAATGTGATGATCGACGGACCGTCGCTTTTATGAGTCATGCACATGAGTCATGGTGAGCCACTTGTCGGGGCCGGGCACGCTTGGTGCGAGGGCAGCGACTGACTTGAAAAGGCAGGGTTACCACACCCGACCGGTGCGGATCGAGGCGCGACAGGTCGCCTCCCGATTCGCCCGCGAAGCCCGCCGGAGACCCTCGTTTCCGGCGGTCCTCAAAGACGCTTTTTTCGAACTCGGAGCGTCGTTGCTTTCAAAGGAGTGCTCCATCTGAGAGGGGCTCACGAGAGCGAGAGCGATGAAGAGGTCCGCCGCGCTCCAGGTTCTTGGGGTCTCAGATGACCTGGACTCCAACGCCCTGCGCCAGGCGTACAGGTGAGCGTCGCGTGCCCCTCTAATCCCGCCTTTCCGCGCGGATCTCGCGCACCGGCAAAATCTTAGTAGGAACAACCGAGAGACGTCCCTCGCTCGACGTCCCCCGCCTCCCCGGCCTCTCTCACACGTCCTGACCACGCACCCACCGACCGCGATCCGACATTCGCAGGAAACTCGCGCTGAAGCACCACCCGGACAAAAACCCGGGCGATCCCGACGCCGAGCGCAAGTTCAAGGAGGTCGTCAGCGCGTACGAGTGCCTCACGCGCGAGGACGACGACGATGCCATGGCGGACGTCTTCGACTCCGCGGACGACATGCGGGACTTCGCCGCCAACTTCTTCGAGTCCTTCTTCTTCGGCGGAGGGTTCCCGGGGTTCAAGGGCGGCGGCGGCGGCGGCGGGAAGCCCAAGCGTGCGCGCGACTCCAAGGCGGCCGATGGAGACAAGAAGGGATCCAACGCGAACTCTGACGAGGACACCGACGACGACGACTACACCGACGACGACTACGACGAGGACTACTACGACGACGACTACAGCGACGACGACTACGCCGACCTCCACGACTTCTTCTCGCAGCCGCCGCCGGGATGGCGCGGACCGCCGGGGTTCAGGGGACCGAAAGGCGGCGGTTCAGCCGGGGGTTGGTTCGGAAACGCCACCGGCAAAGGTTCGCATCCGGGTAACCAATTCGACGAGTACCAACGAGCTCGGCGTCAAAGGGAAGGCGGCTCGAGCGTGGACGACGACGAGCTGTTCGAGCGGCTGGAACGCATGCGCAAGGAGGCTGCGCGGTACGCGGCGGAGCTCGCGAAGAAGGAGGACGAGGCGAGACGCGCGAAGCAGCCGCTCGAGAAGCTCCAGCGGCCCACCCTCGTGTCGCGGACCGACACCAGCATTACCCTGAACCTCTACCGCAGCAAAAACACCAACCAGACGTTACCGAAGGACCGCTGCTGGGAGCTCTCGCTGACGAAAGAACGCGAACGGAACTACTCGGTGTTTACGTCGGTGAAAGGTAAGACGGTGGTGACGGTGTCGGACCTGACGCCGGGGACCAGGTACTGCTTCAAGGCTAGGGTCGGCCGGGTGGAGTCGGGCGAGTCCGCCGGCGTGTCCGAGTGGGGACCGTACTCGGTCGAATCCGCGTACGCCACGTCGGGCAAGGCGCCGCCCGAAAACCACGCGCACAAGGCGAGCACTCAGCACAAGGAGCCCGAGAAGGCGGCTGAAGGTGTGGTGACGACGAACGGCGAGGATACCACCGACGGCGCGGGGTCCACCGCGACGCTCAGTAAAAAAGCCAAGAAGCGCGCGGCGAAGGAGAAACACGCCGCGGAGGAGGCTGAGGCTGCCGCCAAGGGCGCCAGTCAGGCTGCCGCGGAGACCAGCGCCGCGCAGGATAGGCAGGCTGCGCTGCGAAGGGCCGCCGAGGCTGCGGCGGAGCGCGAGATGGCTGAGATGGAGGAGATTCGTCGCAAGATGGAGTCGAAAAAGCAGCGGGAAAAATCCACGGTGGACGCCTCACTTTCGCACCAGGGCAACGCCGAGGGACACCAACCGACCGGCCAACCGCCCTCGGGCAACACCGAGGGCCTGTCCAAGAAGGCGTTGCAGCGCAAGAAGAAGAAGGAGAAGCTCGCGGCGGAGACGGCGCAGCGGTTGGAGCACGAGTCCGCCTCCGCCGCCGCGGTCACCGACGAGGAGTTCGCCCGGCGGCTACAGGCGGAGGAGGGCGGGTACGCGTACAACCCCGGCGCGCTCGAGAGCGACGAGGCACTCGCGAGGAGGCTGCAGGCGGAGGAGGACAAGTACAAGACGCACGCACCGCCCACGCAGCAGCCGCCCACGCAGCAGCCGTACAACCCCGTACAGGCCGCGCCGGCTATGCCGATGCCCAAGGGCAGGACGCAGCCGCAATACGCCCAGCCGACGACGCAGTCGGCGTTCGGCGCGGCGTCTAACGCCGCCGCGGCGCCGCCGCTTCCCCGGGGCGCGCCGCCGCCTCCCCCGCCGGGCGGACCCCCGCCCAACGCGAACAGGCACCCGCCGCCCAAGGCTTCCGCAGCGCCAGGGCCGTTCGGAGCCCCCCCGCCGCAACAAACGTACGGAGGTCACCCGCCGCCGCTCCCGCCGGGTCCCCACCCGGGACCCATCCACCCTCACGGCCAATACGGCGGAGGTCCGCCGCCGCTTCCCCCGGGCGCGCCGCCTCCCCCGCCCGGAGGCCCGCCCCCAATTCCGATCGGCGGCGGCGGAATGCGACCCAACCCTTACGCGGCCAACACGGCGCCGAACCCTTACGATCCGTACGCCAATCCGTACTCGAACGTTCACGAGTACGGCCAGTCGTCCGGAGGATACCGCCCCGCACAGCAGATGGAGGATGGATTCACGCGTACGCAGGCTGACCGGTGGAGCGCACCCGACCCGTGGGCCGCCATCAACGGCGACGGGGGAGAAGACGGCGCCGACGCCGGGTTCGAGCTTCCGTTCAACGGGGGATTCGAGCTTCCGTCGGATGACGATTTCGTCGGCGCGGTTCGAGACCACGCGGAGACGCGTCCCACCCAGCGCATCCAGCGCGGGCCCGGAAGTGTCCCACATCCAAACGGCGGTTCTTTCCACGCCGGTTCTCCTCAGGATGCCGGTTTGTTTGTCCCCGGTGCAAGTACGCACGCCGCGTGGTCCTCGTCGCCGCCGGGTGACGGACGCGGCGGCACGGGTCATCACGATTCGATTCATCACGCGCATTCGAACGGCTACGGCTACGACTCTAATCAGCAGCAGCGGCACGACTCGGCGTACACCGCGAACGGCTACGGCTACGACTCCAGTCAGCAGCGGCACGACTCGGCTAACGGCTACGGCTACGACTCTGGTCAGCAATACCCACAGCGGCAGTACCAAAACGCGCCCGGTTCTTCCCCCCCCGTCGGATCGTTCGGGAACGATTCTTACGGCGGCGCGTTTGGCACGTCGCCGGGGTCGGCGTACGGCGGTTCCTTCGGCGGCGGCGGGGGCGTGTGGTCGGGTCTCGAGTCTGGTCGTCAGCCGCCCGCTTCAAGCTCGGGCCAGGCCAAGCGCGGCGGGCTCGGCGGCGTGAGCCTGGAGGGGGACATGGACGCTTTGAACCTCGGCGGCGGCGGCATCTTCCCGCCGGGGGGCTCTTCCTTTTCGTTTCTCGAGGAAAACGGCGGAAACTGAGGCGGGAACAAACAAAGGACATGCGAAACTGATGAACTGAATCGAAGGACGAAACGAAGGAGCGACAAACGGAAAACGGGCGGCGTGTACACATCCGCGCATACGTACCTAGTGTCTCATCACGCGGGCGTTGGTTCCCCACCACCGACTTGGCTTTCCAGCAAGAACCTGATAGATCCGCTAGGGTCTCGTTCAGGGGTTGCGATGGCCATCAAATTCGGAGGGGGGCCGGCGCCTTCGAGACAACCTACAGTGTTTTACAATGCATACAACGACGAGCATACGTATCCACCTCGCGCACGCTAGTTCTACCTCGCAGTCACGTTGTACGATCGCCTGACGATGGTATCGTCCGGGTAGTACCGCGCCGGTCCCGGGCTCGGGCCTCCTCTAAACGCCGGGTCTCCCCCGCGAACGGTACCGGATCTGAAGCTGCTCCGTCCGCCGCCGCCCCCGACCCGCCCGCGATCGGCACCGGAATCCAACGTGTAGTGCCCAGGTCCCGGCGACGCCGACCCGTTAGGCCCATCGTGGGATGCCGAATTCGTACCCGCGATCCGCGGGCCGGTACCGAACAACCCGACGCCCGTCGACCCGTTCAATCGAAGCGTCCCGCTCGTCTCGTTCACGATCCGGCGTCGCTCCCACGCGTCGTTTTCTCCGTACATCCAATCGTAACTACCGGGCCCGGGGAAGTTCGCAACCGGGTTAGCGTCGTAGCCCTTACCTCGCGCAGCCTGTCGCCCGAAACCCCGGTTCGGGGTCCTCGGCGCGTTGTTGTTCGACGCGGCGTCGCGCGTCCCGCCGCCGCTGCCGCCGCCGCCGCCGCCGCCGCCCGCGCTTCGACCGCGAACGAAGGTATTCCCGAGCGTCGAATCGTTTCTTCTCGCCGCCGTCACGAACCCGCCGACGACGTGCGACTTTGTCGACGGCGACGACGGCACTTCGCGGCCAGCGTGGGCGTCGTAGTGCCCCGGCCCGGGGCTATCTATCCCACCGTTCATCCCACCGTTCGTCGTGCCCATGCCCATGCCCACCAGGTCGCCGCCGCTCATCGATCGACCGAAGGTTCCCTTGCGACTCGACGGCGACAGCGCCGACGCCAGTTTCACTTCGTACGCGCCCGGCCCCGGCGAATGCGACCGCGCGGATAAGGACGATCGTTTACCCGTGCCGAAGCCCGTCTGGGGTCGCGACGGGTACCTTCCACCCGCGGAGGACGCGCGGGATGTCCGGCCGAGCGTGTCGAAGTCATCCGACCGACCGGTCGCGTCCAGCACCAGCCGAGGAGACTCGGTGTCGTAGGGACTCGGACTCGAAGCCGTCGAATTCATTCGGTTAGCCCCCGGGGATGCGATGTCGTCGTCCCACGCGGACGACCGGGACGGCCCCCGCGACGGGACGGCCTCCGCGGCGTGCCGGTGGCCGCGCTCCGTGCCGCCCAACGCCTGGACCCTCGAGGGCGAACGCGTCCGGTCGAATCCGGACACGTTCGTGACGTACTCGCCGGGGCCGGGCGTCTGTTTGGTCGCGGAAGGCTTTCGCCTCGATGCGGATTGACGACTCGCGCTGCCCCTGCGGACCGCCGCGAACCCCGCGGTGGACGGCTTGCGCACGCTCGACCGGGTGGTGACCGACGCTGTTTCCCGCGTCTTTTCCGCGTCTGACGCTTCGTCCCCGTCCGTTGTTTCCGCGTCGACGGATTCTTTGAAAGAATCTCGAGACACTCGCTCGTCCCTGCCCCCCGCGTAGGCCATCGGCGCCAGCCTCGTCTTGACCTCGTCCAGGTACCGAGTTCCCGGCGATCGTGCCGGTTCGTCCGGCACCGGTCGCCGTTTCGCCTTCGAGGATGCAAAGTCCGTCGTTTTGTGCGGGTCCACGCCCTTCATCGATCCGGCGACGACGCCTGGTGAGTACCTGTCCGGTCCTATGCGATCATCCCCGCGGCCGCTGTACGTGTCCCGCGTGGTCGGGAGCGTCGGGATCATATCCCGGGACGTGTCGTCGGGTGACGGTTCGTATCCGTGGCTCTGCGCACGCGCGGGGATGCTGGGCGGCGCCGCGGAGGGCGGGCGGTCCGCGGATGATGAGAGCGCCCTGCGATTGGTAGCGGAGAGGGTCCTTCCGGTGGGCGAGGCGGTCGCCGGTTGGTCCCGCCCGGATCCCACGCGCTTGATCCAGAGGTTCGCCTTGTGGTCGTAGTACGTCCCGGGCCCCGGGGATTTGAGGGCGGTGTCGGGAGCCAGCCGGGGTCCGCCTCCGAACCCTTTCGTTTGGGAGCGGGCGATCGTCGTCGTCTGAGCCCCGATGCCCATGACCGACAAGTCGCCGTACGCGCCGGGCCCGGGGACCCGACCGGGCCGGACCATGCCGGTGTCTCGCCTCGCGGTGCCGAAGGGGGCGCCGCGGACGGAATCACGCTCCCGAGCGCCTCCGTACGACCCGGGACCCAGAGCCTGGTGCGGTGGGAGGGTTGGATATTTGCATGTGAGCGGCGATGGGGGATCATCAACACGCGGGGGATGCGATTTGCCGACCCAAGGGTTGGGCGGGGGGGTGAGGTCGGTTCGGGGGCGTACCTCGCTCGTCGTCGTGCTCGACATGCCCGTCTGTCGACGGGCTCGATACACGAACGCCATGGCGGTGGATCCGGGACGGTCGACGTGTGCTGCGCGCGTGATCTGTGGACCGCCCAGCCGACCAGACAACATCATCAAGTCGTTCTGGAAGCACAAAGATAAGACCTTTTACGCTGTGGTCTCGGAATGACACCTCAGCGCACGTTTTTCACACTATTTGCCCATAGAGCGACCGATCAAATCCAAAAGTTAACACCCGCCAAACTCGAACGCAGGAAAAGACGCGAGCCCGCGAAAGGGCACCTTTATTCCATCGCATCGCGCCGGGGGTTGGCGGTACCTTGGGGTGTCGTATCGACGGCGATGTCGATCGCCGTCACCAGTCACAAGCCCGGCGATGTCCTGGAGCAGGGTGCCGAGTGCGTGTTCATCGCCGAGTGCGGCGTGGGGAAGGACCGCGTGTGCGACGAGGTTCAGATCTTACTGGGAGTCACCGGCTGGACCGGCAAGAGCTGGAAGACGGTGCACGACTGCGCGCGCGTCGACCCGGGGACCGGCAGGGTGAGCGTCAGGTGGCGGGTTCCCAAGGACCAGTCCCCGTCCGACGCGTACGTCCTGAAGGTCCAGTCGCATCCCAGCAACGGCCCGACGCCGCAGGTCTGCGCGGAGGTGTCGGGGGTCAAGGTGACGACCCCCCTGGAGATCGTGCGCGTCGGCCGCGACGAGGTGCAGGTGCGATGGTCCCCGGGCGCGCTGCCCGCGGATTTCGAAAAGAGGGACGGGTGGAGGCTCGCCGTGGACGTCGTCCCCGTCGCCGACGCCGGCGAATCACACGAGGACGTCGTCGGCGACCTCTTCCTCCAGGCCGCCACGCGAGGCCTCACCGTGCACACGCATCATCGCTCCGTCCTCTACGACGTCTGCAAGGACGAATCAAACAAGCGGAGCAAACGCCTGACGCTCACCACGAACCGAACCTACCGCGTCGCCCTCGCCGGGTTCACCGTCGGCGAGCTCGAAGCCGTGTTCTCCACGTCACGCGCGGAGTGCAGGATGGGGATGGTTCGATTGGCCGCAATAGGCGGGGGGTACAACACGCTTCAGTCGGGCGCGAGGCGGGTCACGCTGGGAGACGCCGAGTACCGCCGCGCGGCGCCGGAGAAGCCCGATCCCCCGAAGAAAACACGCGGCGGCGATAAGACTCCACCCAAGCCGCCGCACAAGCCGCCGCAAAGAGAAGGCAAAGAGAGGGACACGCGCGACGGCGAAGAGAAGGAGAAGGGCGGCGGCGGCGACGACGAGGAAAACGTAAACGGCGAATCGGGGAGTAGCGACTCCCCGTCGATTCGTATCCCCGACGATTCGAATCACCCCGACGATTCAGATACGTCCAGGCGGGACGGGTCGCCGGGAGGAACGTCGGGGTCCGTGCACATAGGCGGCTTCGAGGTTGGCGAGCGCGGTGTCGGTCCTTTCGGTTCCGGCCGCGGGATCAACGTGTGCGTCCTTCGAGCGAGTGACCTCCACGTGGTGTTCGAGCGCACGTGGGACGTCAGCGGCGGGCGGAAACCGAGCGAGGCTGGGGCCGCCGCGAGGTCCTTGCGCGCCGCGTTCGAGCCGAAGGTTAGCGCCACGGTTAGAGCTGGCATCGAGATCGACGGGGGAGATAGCGGGTCCGGGGTCGACGGATCGATAGAATCCGCCGAGGAGGATCCCGACGCCGGCGCGCTCGCCCCGGGCTCGTCCCGTCGACACGAGTGGGGATCGCACATCGTCGCGGTGACCACCGCGGGCGGCTGGGCGATGCCGCGCGGTAAGGACGATACCGATCACGGCGTCGGCGCCGCGTTGGACGCTCTCGTGAACGCCCTGGGCGGCTCCGAGGAGGACAAAGCGGCTGTGAAGAGGAGCGTCACGGGCTCACCGCCGGGTCAGCCCGCGGGTGTCGCGATGCTCGCGGCGTGCTGCGCCAACGGCGGGGTACGCTCCAAACTGTGGTGCATCGCGGGGAGCGGACCGAAGGACCGCGCGAGCGTGGCCCTCACGCTGGGATGCGCCAAAGGCGAGTGGTTCCCGGCGCTTCACGGCGGGAACGTCGGCGACGTCGCCGAGACGGATGCGAAAGTACCGTGGAGCGCCTGGGGCGAGGAGCCCTGGTTCCTAAACCCACACACCGATGAAGGTGAGATGGACGCGACGTTAGGCCCGCTCAATTCTTCATCGCCACTCGAGGCGATCGCGCGGCGGCATGAACGGCCCGGTGCGCTCTTCGCGGACGACGCCGCCGTCGCCGCGTTCACCGCCGAATCCGTCCGAGTCGCCAGGTACCGGACCCTCGTCGCGGACGCCAAGGGCGAGATGGTCAAAGAGGTGGACACTTCAACTCGCGCGAGCGGCGGTACTACTACCGGCGGCACTACTCCCCGGACGGTGGCGACGGGTCTGACGTCCGCGCTGCTGGGGTACGCGCGGGCGCACCTCGGAGCCGCGGGATGGGTTCCCCTGTGCCGGCTCCGCGATTGGACCAACCCGAAGACAAAAACCAACCGGGGGAGCGGCGACTCTGCCGAGGCGTCACCGAACGGGCATCACGGGCATCGTGGAAGTCACAGGATGTCTGGCGAGGAGGTGTCATTGGTGCACCAAGCCGAGTCGCTCATCGCTGACCTCACGGCGACGAGGAGCGCGTACGTGATGTCGGAACTGGTCGCGGGTGGCGCGGCGGATTACCTCGCCAGGCGCCTATCGTCTCTCGTGACTTCCGAGGGCCGGCTGCTTCCCGATGGCGGCGGTCCACCCCCCGAGCGGTTCGTGGAAGGGTCCGGCGGCTGGGGAGCCAAGGCTGGGGCCGCGATCGAGCGGGGTATAGGGCAATTAGGGGCGAAGGCGACTCGCGTGGTGACCACCGCGGCGGCGCTCGTGGGTCCGCGCTGCGGCGTCCCCGCCGACGGACTCGCGGGTCTATCCATCGACGACCGGGATTTTGATCCCGAGGTTGCGGCGGAGGCCCGGAGGCTCGCCACGACGCTCGCGCAGCTGTGCGTCCACAACGGCGCCGCGCTCCTTCCCGATGCGGTGAGGCGATGCGGTGCGCAGGACGCGTTGATTCGATCGTTCCTCGGCGGCTGGCGCGGTTCTTTCGGGTCCGGCGGCATGTCCGAGGTGGAGGCGTGCGTGGAGGAGCTCGCCAACGCGGACCTCACCCCGATCGCCGTCACGCTCAGCGCGCCTTTGAACCTCGGTTCGGACTCGGACTCGGATGTCGAGTCGGAGGGTGAATCCGGGGGTGAGTCGGGGGGTGAATCCGAGCCTACGAGTTCAAAGCGAATTAGGTCGGTCAAGACGGTGCCTTTCGCCACGCTCACCGCGCTGAGGGCGGGGTTCACCTATCTCCCGTCCGCGTTCAAGTCCTCGAACGCCGCCGCCGGTGTCGTCGGGGGTAAGATACACGTCCTCGACGTCGTCGCGCCCGCCAAGCCCGGGGAGACGATCGAGCTGCCGGACCCCACACCCACCGTGATCGAAGAGGAGCCGATTACACCTCGCGACTCCACCCCGCCGGGTATCAAGTCCGCGCCGATGGAAAACGGGGTCGAGCCGTGGGACGGGAGCGACGCCGGGACGGTCGACGACGAAGGCATGGCCGACGAAGGCATGGCTGAGCTCATGGGGTCACCGATGAGGGTCCTGCCCTTCACGGAGTCCGCCAAGAAACTCATCAAAAACGACCCAAACGCTCAGGGCGGATCCGGTTCCGACCTCCCTCACCTCGCCGCGGGCCAACCCCCGGCGCCGGCTAAAGCCGTAAACCCTAACCCACCCCCGGCGATCAAGGGCGGCGTCGCGATGTTCCGCGCGAAGGACGGTGACTGGGACGCGCACGTCGCCATGGTACGGCAGGCGCCGCGGCTCGTCCTCCTCGCGCAGTCGAAGGGCGCAGTCGCCGCCGTATTCCTCTGGCCCACGCGCGACGACCGGCACCCGCGCACGCAGCCCTTGCTGCCGAGCCCCAACTTCGACACGCCGGTGGGTATACCCGCGTTCGTGCTGCCGGCGTCCGACCTCGACCCGGCGGTGAAAGACGCGGATGTCGACGGGTGGGAGCTGACGACGGGCGGCGGGTGGGCGGATGCCGGGGGGTCTACCGAGGCGGTGGCGGCGCGGTGCGGCGACGCGCTCGTCGCCGCGTGCGCGTCACGGCCGACGCCGGACGCCGCCGTCGCGCTACGCCGTCGCGCGGCGCGCTTCGACGGCGCGCGCGCGAGGCTCGCGAGGGCCAAGGAGGATGCGAGGGTGAAGGCGGAGGAGGAAGCGGCGGCGAAGAGGCGATTGGAAGAGGGCCGCGAGGGTGGAGGGGGCGAGCAGTCGTACTGGGACGTGGCGAGGGGTTGGCTCGGGTACGGCGGTAAGGACGGCGGTACGGAGGAGAAAAAGGGCGGCGACGAAGGGAATGACAATGATGAGACGTCGATGGAGGGCGAGGGGGGCGATGTCGAGACGGAGAAGGTTTCCGGAGAGGTCTCCGGAGACGCGGAGCCCCGTGAAGAGGCTGAGCCCGAACAGCCGGCGCCCGAGCCGGAGCCCGAGCCGGAGCCCGAGCCGGACCCAACGATCGTCGTCGACCCGCACGAACTCGCCAAGGCCAAGCGCTGGTCCATTGCCATGCGCATCGTGTACGCGCTCGGCGACCGGGGTAAACCCTTCCTGGACAAGTCCTTCCCTCCCTCTCGAACGTCGAGCGGCGGCGTCGGATCCGTCCGGGTGCTCTGCCTCGACGGCGGCGGGATCCGCGGCGTCGCATCGATCGTCGTGCTCGAGCGGATCATGGCCCAGGCTGGGCACACGTACGTCGGCGAGTGCTTCGACCTCGTCGTGGGTACGTCCACCGGCGGGATCATCGCCATCGGCGCCGGGTTACTGCGGATGACAGTCGCGGAGGTGGCGGATCTTTACGAAAACACCGCCGAGCAAATCTTCGTCAGCACGCCTTACCTAACCGCGGCGCGGTACGGCCCGGGTCACAACGCGGCGAGGTCCTTCGAGTCGCTCATGACTGACATCATGGGCAAGGAGTTCGACCAGCCGATGTACGCGTCATGCGCGCACGAGCGGTGGTACACCGCGGGCGTCGGCGGCGGCGGCGACGACGACGCGGGAAAAGGCGCGGGGTGCAGACCGGGCGGACCGCCCCGCATCTGCCTCGTCTCATCCATCGTCTCCCGCACGCCCTCGACGCCGTACCTCATGCGCTCGTACCGCCGAACGACCACCGCGACGGACGTCGCCACCGGGGAGATGCCCGGGGATCACAGGCCCGGCGCGGTGAGCGCGTTACGGGCGACCACCGCGGCGCCGTGGTACATGGCTGAGCACGCCGTGCAAAAGGAGCTCGGGCTGGGCCGCGCCACGTCGGATTTTGAATCCGCCGCGCCGGGTAAGACGGGCGGCGAATACGACGAAACGGACTCGGACGGCGACGGCGCGGGTGAGAGGGAGGCGGAACACACGGGCCACGACGACGCGAGCAGGGTCACGACGAAGCTTCGCTTCGTCGACGGCGCCATCGCGAGTAACAATCCAACCGCCGTCGGCGTTTTCGAGGCGAGGCGGCTGTTCCCTCGGGACCGGAAGCTGTGCGTGGTTTCACTCGGTACGGGCGCCGCGATCCCGCACGAGGTTCCTAGTACCGGGTACGCGCAAGGTCAGTGGGTCAGTAACCTGATCGCCGCGACGTGCGACGTGCTGCAGGTGGACGCCACCGTGCGGCACGTGTTGGGCGCGGGGGATCGATATTTCCGGTTTCAGCCGATGGGCAAGACGTTCGGTTGCGAGCTGAACGACACGAAGCGGGAGACGATGGAGGCGCTGCGTAGGGAGGCGACGGAGTATTTGGACACGGAGGCGGCCAAGGCTCAGGTGGCGGAGCTCGCCGCGCTCCTGCGCAAGTGAGGAGAGAGACGCTTGCAAAACATAGACTATTCATAGACTGTCAAACTGAGTCAGTCTGGCCAGTCACTCGTCCGAGAAAAAATAGGGTTAGGTACGTTCCCGCGGTGCCAGATGCGCGCGCGCGGGGAGGGTTATCCCCGGCACGTCGCGCGCTTCCCTCTCGGGAGGCGGACACGCCGGTTGTCGCCAGGTGTCCGTCATGGCGACGCCGATCCCCGAACCCGCGGAGGACGTTCCGTTCGTCGTGGGCGGCACCCTGGAGAAACTTCCGTGGCAATCTTACATCTTGAGGGGGGCGCTGGACACCGCGCAGCAGCGGAAGCTCGTGGACAGGATCGCATCGCTCGCCGGGTACGCATCCCCGCGTTGGACCGAGCGCGCTGCCGCGCAGGATCACCCCCTCATCGTCGCATCGCACGCGACGGGCGTCGTGGAGAGGCCTCGGGAGTGCAGACGCGCGTGCGGGCTCGCTCGTTGCATGGGTCACTGCGGAAGAAACGTCGGGGCGCTGTACGCTCGGCCGGACGACGTCTTCGACATGGCGAGGGCCTGCGCGCATCGCATCGAGCGAGACGCGGGCGAGGTATCCCACGATCCGATACGTTTCGACGCCACGCACTTCTGGTCCCTCGTGTACGGCGACAGGGACGCGGAGGAGTCAACGGAGGACCGCGAGGAGGAGAATGTCGGCGTGGATTTAGGCACGGAGGATCGAGGCAAGCAGTCTTCGTCGAACGGCAGCGTCGCGGGAGGCACCGCGGTAGGCAAAAACTGCGGCCGCATGCAGAGCCACCTGGACCGACCCGTCGGATGGACCCTAAGCGTGAGCGTGGGCAGGCCCGTGCGGTTCAACCTGGGACGCGAACCGGAGGATGGATCGATGTATCGGTCGAGCACCAACTTCGCAAACGCGGCGCCCGGTCAGGGCGGAGCCGGGATAGACGTGGTGCTGCGATCCGGGGACGTCGCGCTGTTCAGGGGGCACGCGGTGTTCCACGCGGTGGACGGGTTCGCGGATGAAGGAGTTGAATATGGATCGTCGCGGAATATGGATCGTCCCGAGGAGAGCGTCGAGTCGGGGGATGAGAAGGATGAATCGGGGAAACAAATGCCACCAAATGGGTGGGCAGACTCGCTCGTCGCGTGTTCGGGCGGTGAGACGCCGAGGGACGGGTGGCGGCCCGCGCGACTCGCGCTGCTGTTCAGGGACGAGGAGGATGCGCGGTAGTGAGGATGCGGCGTTGAATAGGCGGTTTAATTCGACCGCAATAGTAGTCGTGAAGTAGTCGCGGTCGTTTCTCCTCGCGAACCGGGGGCGTCCTCGCGGTGGGTGTTTGTCCAATGCGATTCACTGTGGACGAAGCGTGAAGAAACGGCCTTTCACGGAACGTTTCAGATTTTTGATTTTTTTCAAACCTCATCGGAACGAAGGTGATCCACCAATGCGAACCCGGCCAATCATCAGGTCTTTATTTTTCCGGTGCAACGAAGGGACGGGTTCGGGAACCGAGGACAAAAAAATCCTGGACTCCAGTGAGTGCGATTGGCCGTCACTTGTCGCTTTTGCCAATTTTTTTTAGAGCCCAGGGTTCGCGAACCAACAATGAAGGTCAATATCATCTCCCGATCCGATCCAGTTGGCAGAAGATCGAAACAGACTGCGAACGTGGTGACGCGGGTCGGATCAAAAACTTGTTTTGTTCGTTTTCAAACCGGAAATACGTCGTTTTTTTCTGACCGCGTCGCCGTGCCGGATCGCGAGCGGAAGTGGGCACTCTGCCTCTGCATACGCGATCTCGGCTGTTGCAGCGACGAGTTCAAGCGAAACCTCAACGAAAATAATGACGGAAACGTTGGTCCCATCACGCGCCGAGTTGGGTCACACGACGACGCACTTCGACGCATCGTCGGCGCGACACTACCTTCAGGGAGTGTGCGTTACCGCCCCGCCAATCAGAGGCGAACCGCGGCGGATACCGGGTCACACCGCGCCGCTTTCGGAGTCGCGAGCGTAACCCGCGAGTTTTTGCTTTTCCCGAGCGCAATCTGTTGAGACTCCCGCCGGAGATGGCGCCAGCAGCGGTCGCGCGACCCGGCGTGGGCGCGGAACCGCCCCAGGATGCGCTCACCTACGTGCGTGCGGTCAAGTCCAGGTTCCAGGCGACCAAGCCGCAGGTTTACGAAGCCTTCCTGGAGGTCATGAGGGACTTCAAGAACGCGAGGTGCGTTGAGGACGACGACCCAAAAGGCGCTCCACCGTGGCGTTTCTCCCCGATGATTCCCGGGCCATCCACCCCTCGACTGACGCGCGCCGCCCCGTCCCGTCCGCAGGAGCGACACCCCGGAGGTGGTCAAACGAGTTAAACAACTCCTCGGGGGACACCCCGATCTGCTCGACGGCTTCAACTGCTTCCTTCCCGAGGTGCGCGCGCCCCACACAACTCACCCGTCCCCGCCCGGAAAACCACGGCGGCTCTCGCGTCCACGCGCGGTGGTGGTTGCGCGCGCGGGGGAATCTTCGCGCGCGCCCGGGTCCGCGCGGCGCGAACTCCCGCGCGGGCCCACCGGTCAGCCTCCGCGAAGGGTTAATCCCGCGTCCGGGCGCGTCACCCGCGCTCGTTCGTCGCGTTCACGTTCGCGCGGCGCTCGCCAACGACGCTCGCCGCCCAACCCCTTCAGCCATTTTCACTCACGTCAACCTCCCTCCCGTCTCCTCACCCGCAGCCGTACAAGTTCAGCGCCGTGAAGGATGCCGCCGCCGAGGCGGCCAACGTGAGTGATCCCGCCCGCGAATCGCCCCTCATCGAACGCATCCACCCTTCGTCTCGATCCCGCGCGGGTTTCCGCGGCGCGTTCGCGCCGCGCACGACCGCGCGGCGCGTCCGAGGGCGGGCGCGGGGGCACCAAAAACCAGGCCTGAAACCGACCGACCACCTTGCCCGTTCTCCATCTGCGAGATTACCCAACCCCAGCGCGCGGGATCCGCGCCGCGCGCGTGACTTCCCCCGCGGATACGTCCGCGGGACCGCACGATGACCTAAACACTGACATTATCGTTCCACCCATCGCGAAACAGAGCGACCAACCCACGATCGGCGGCGGATACAACCTGCTGAAGCGCATCAGGCGCGTCTACGCGCACGACGAGCGCCCGTACCACGCCTTCCTGGCTATCCTGATTCGCTTCAGAAACGCAGAGTTCACCACCGAGCAGGTGCGCGCCCCGCCCGTGTTTCGCATCCAAAAACGACGGAAACTGTCCCGATCGAACCACCCGTGGGTTTATTCGATCGTCCGCGCCGTCCGCGGCGCCATCTCGGGCGCGCGCGCCCGCGCGCCGGCCCTTCCCGCGACCCCGCCGACCGGCCCCTTCTGGAATTAAAAAAAAACCACCGAGGAGGGCCGGCCAGACTCGTCAGCATCCGGCGAAATCTCGTCCAAAAAAATCTCCTCCCGCTCAGTCAGCTTCACCGATGATTGTTGTTTTCTCCTCTCCGTGCCCATCGCCCGTCGCCCTCCGTCGCTGACATCACTCGACCCAATCGCTGAACCCAAACCACCAGGTGATCAAGAACGTCGCGACGCTGTTCTACGATCAGCCCGACTTACTGCACGGCAAGGACGGCCTCGAGTTTTTCGTCCCCAAGTCGTGCAAAGCCCCGCAGCCGAGCCAATGGTTCCAGTGGAGCGTGAAGACGCACAACAGGTTCGGGCGGGTCTCCTTCCGCGTCGCCGTTCGTATGCTGTTGCTGTGCGAGAAGCGGTCGCGGAGCCAACCGCCGGATCTCACGAAGCGCAAGGTCCGAGGTCTCATCGGAGCGAAAGGCGCGAACAGCGACAGCGAGTTTTCCGACTCGGACAGCGACAGCGACACGGATTCCGAAGAGGGCAAGGAGAAGGACCCCGGGCACGTCGACCCCGAGGCGCTCCCGCCGGTGTGGGACGGCGTGACCGAGCTGGTGCAGTCGGAGTTTGAGAAGATGACGCTGGAGATTACACCGATGGACGACGACGCGTGCTGGGAAGACGCCAAGGCTCAGAAGGAGGAAAACGCGAGAAACGAAGAGGCGCTCGGCCGCGGTAAGCGGGCCAAACCCGGCGACGTTACGACGACGTCCCCGCCGGAGTCGCCGCCGCCGCCGGACGGCGCGCCGCGGTCCAGGAAATCCGCGAGGATCATCTCCAAGGTGAACAGGGGCGCGATGGTCACGAGCTACCGGCACCTGAGCAGCGGGCGGCACATGAACTCGGGAGGTAAGCACCACCACGGACACGGAAAGTCGCGGAAGAGCTTGATCGCCGGGATGAAGCAGAGCGGCGTGCACCACAGCGTCGCCGCGCTGTCCACGGTGAACCCGGACCTGGCGCCGATGAAAGACGCGGAGCTCAAGCTGGTGAGAAACACGAAGGAGATGTCGCTCATCGACAGGAGCGGCTTGCACAAGCTGCCCGAGAACTGCATGGAGCGGATCATCTTCTTCCTGGCGCAGGCGGAGGGCAAGGATGAGCTCACGGCTCAACGGGAGGCGCTGATGAAGTCGCTCGGGAAGAACCGGTGACGCGGTTTGTTTTGGGGTGCGTCCACTCGACGAGAATCCCGTCGTAGTCCTTCAGTTCTTAGCGACTTAGCCAAGACTTAGCCGCGCGTCCGAGGGAGACGCGAAGCGAAGTATCACGGTCAGCAACAGCGCATTGTCATATTACATTCACGAATCACACGAGCCCACGAATCACACGAGCTCACTAACTAATCACACGAGCTCACTAACTAATCACACGAGCCACAGCCACCCGCAAAACGCGCCAGTCGTCAAACCCAGGAGCAAGAAAAACACCATGATCGTCCCGCACGCCTCGCACTCCTTCGCGCCCACAACCTTGGGCGCCGTCATCATCACCACCGCGCTGTACCACCCGTTCGTCACCCCCAACGCCAGCGTCAGGACCACACCGCTGCCAACCTGCGAGCGAGACCCGCGCGACACGGATAGAAAAGCCGGAATGAACAAAACCCGGGAGCCCGCCAACGCCGCCATCGTCCTCGGACTAAACATCGTCGCCGCTGACGGAAACACACCCGGGACGCACTTCCCGATCACGTCCGCCAGGTTGAACGCGGTGATGAGCACCAACGGGAACCAGTCTCCCATCGAGTCGTCCCGCAAGTCCTCAGCCAACACGCCCGGGAAAATGCTCAGAGTAATCGCATACACAGCCGCTACAGTGAAGGCATGGTGCTTGATCTGTCGCAAGATCTTCACCCCGTCTTTACACGTCGTGCCCGTTCGTCGTGTCCCTTCCTCCACGCGCCACATCCCCCGCCGCGACCGCGCGAGCGTCGAGTCTATAGACGAGGAGTTCGTATTCGACGCCCCGACGCCCGTCAGCGAACGCTCTGACTCGTACTCGTCCTCTTCTTCCTCCAACGCCGCCTTACTCCGCGCGTTGGCCCTGTGCCACCGGTACACCTCGGATTTCTCCAACTGCCCGTATACGTACACGCACGCCAACACCCAGAGCGCGGCGACGACGAAGTACACGGCGGCGCTCTTCCCCGCGCCGCTCTCCGTGCTCGCGAACGACGCCTTGGTGAGGATGCGTAGGATGCTGACGATGAGACCGGATAGCGACGTGCCCCCCATGAGCGCCTGCGTGTACATCGTCGGCATGGACGCGACGAGCGCGAACAGAGACCCCTGCGCCACCGCGTCCGCCACGCCGTTGAGCGCGATGCCCACGCAGAGCACGCCGAGGTTCGCGCTGAAGAACGCGGGGACCAGCAGGCACACCAGGAAGAGGCCGAACCCGAGCCGTACCCTCACGCCGGGCGGTACCAGGAACCCGAACCTCAGCACCAGCATGAGCGAGAGCAGGTTCGGCAGGAAGTACAGCACTCCGAACACCCTGTCCACGTGCTTCCCCGGGTGCACGCGTTCGAAGTAGTCCACCGCGGTTATGTACGAGTTCCACGGGAAGAGGATGCCGGCGCCGAGGAAGAAGCACGCGCGGTAGACGAACCATGCGCGGTCATCCGGCGGGACGGAACCCGCGGCGGATGACACGGCGAGATGTACGTCCTCGGGCCCCAACGCCATCCTCGATGAAGCGCGCGACACGGACGGCGACGCCCCCGAGTGTGAGACGTCGTGCTGCTAACAACAACAAAGTGCCTTCTCGAGGCGTGGAAGGTCGGAAACCATATCAGAGAGGCCACGTACAGGCAAACAGTGAGAAGCACCCGTTGGCGGTGAGAAAATAAATGTTCATTCGCAGTGTGCGCGGCCTCAACAGCTCCACACCAAAGATGCCGTACCAGTCCGAGTCCATGATCGTCTTCGCCGCGCGCGAGGCGAAGAAGATGTGGCCCTTCCTCGCGGGCTTCGCCGTCGTCGGCTTCGGCGTCACGCAGGCCACCCTGGGGGTCACCGAGGCTGATAAGAAGAAGAGCGCGTTCATCAACCCCGGCGGTAGCCACTAAGCGATCGACCGGCGCGGGGGGTTCAGGGCGCCGAACGCCGCCCAAGGGACCGGTCATCGGTCACGGACCGGCGGGGCGGCGCGTAGACGAGCCACCTCGCGCTCACGAGGGCGCCGAGGGTGGTGGGGGGGGACGGTGCAGATTTAGGGTTTGTTTTTCGGGCACCGAACGGGTGTTGGAGGCGATCGAGGGGTGAAGGACCCGGACACACGACGCGTGTTTCACTTTACGCATTTGTACACATGTATCATCCGGCGGCACACGCCGCCAAACCTAGCTTAGCCTTTGTCAATAAGCGACGCGAAGGCTTCAACACGACGAGACCCACAACATCCTCCCCTGTGACAGATGACGAAAACCAGAAATATCTGAAGCGAGCCAGACAACAACAGGGGATGAATTTTCAGGCGGTTCCCTACGCAGCTGAGTTGCTCCAGTTCAACGGCTGTGATTCGAATAAACATCGCTACGGTTCACACACACGGACGTCTCACACCACGTCCGCCCAATCATCGCTCGCGTCGTCCGACCCAGCGGACCCGAGGTGGTGCGTCCTCCACCGCCGAGCCGCTCGCTTTTGCCACGTCGCCTCCTCGATCGCGCCGTCCGGTGACTTGGGCGCCAGTGGGGTGGCGTCGACCAGCTTGTCCACGTCCACGGTCACCCCACCCGACGCCGCGCGGCCCAGCACGAGCGGGATCCGTTCCGCGGCGGTCCCGCGGTCGCTTCCCGCGAGTCTGGTCACGGCGCCGACGACGGCGACGACGCCGAAGGCGCCGACGGCGGCGACGATGACGGCGACGCCCAGCGCCGTCTTGGCGCGGCCGACGCCGGAAGCCTTCTCCTCGGGGGTGACGCGCATGCCGAGGGACGCGATGCCGCTCGCGACCTCGGTCTCGGTGCCGGCATCGGCTTCCGCGTCGGCGTCCTCCTCGGGCGCGACGCCGAGCGCGGCGGTCTTGACGGAGCCGGCGGATCCGGATCCGCGCATCAATCCCTCGATGGCGGACATCTTCACGGCGCGAGCCGCGGCGGCTTCGCGCTGCGCCTCGGCGAGAAGCGCCATCGGGTCCCTCGCGCCCAAGGACGCCTCGCTGTGAACGTCGGTCTCGACGTGGACGTCCGTCGCGGTCGCGGTCGCCTCACCCGGGGCGGCGCCGAGGGCAGCCTTCTTGTCGCTCTTCTTCTTCTCCTCGCCGTCGAAGCCCCAGGGCATGATCGGATCCGGAGTGTCCTCGTCGTCGTCGTCGTCGTCGGACTTGTGGTGCTTATGATGATGCTTGTGGTGGTGCTTCTCGTCCTCGTCCTCGTCGTCGCCGGCGTCCTCGGCGTAGTCCGGTGGGTCCTCCGTCGGGGGAGACATCGGACGCACGGGGTTGCCGAAAGGATCGGCGGGGCCGTCGTCGTCGCCGCCGTAGTCGAGGCCTTGGTCCTTCTCCTCCTCCTCCTCCTCCTCCTTTTCATCATCCTTCTTCTCGTCGTCCTTCTCGTCCTTGTGGTGCGACTTGCCGAGCGCGGCATGAACGACGGGCTTGGGCACGCCGGGGATGTTGAGCTTGGCGAGCGACGACGCGATGGACAGGACGCGGGATTCGGAGTCGCGATCCACGCTCCACAGCGTCTGCGACTCGACCAGGACGTTCCCGCGGGGCATCCAGCCGGCGGCGATGGCGCGGTGGTCCACGCCCTCGACGCCGAGCGCCGCCTCCTTATGCTTGACCTCCTTCTCGCCGGTCTCCGCGGACTTGGACGACGCCTCGGGCGACGACGACTTGTCGGATCCGTGTTCCTCCTTCGCCTGCGACTTTTTCGAGTGATCCGCCTTGGGCTCCTCCTTCGCCTGCGATTTTTTCGAGTCCGCCTTGGGCTCCTCCTTCGCCTCGGACTGGACAGTCTTTTCAGACTTTGCGTCAGTCTTGGGCTCGGGACGCTTCTCCTTGGCTTCGGTGACAGCCTTGTCATCCTTGGGCTGGAGCTCGCCGGTGATGGCCGGGACGGGGGTACCCTCGCCGCACCGCACGAGCGCGCCGGCGGGATTGCCGAGCTTCACGCCCACGGCGGCGGCGCGGATGCGTCCGCCCCCCGCGGCGCCCGCGACGTGCGGCTGGCTCCACGCGAAGGTGTTCAAGTCCAGCGCGTGAACGTCGCCGAGGAACTCCTTGCTCTTGTAGTCCTCGCCGCCGATGATGTACATCACGCCGTTCTTGTGAACCGCGGCGTGGAGCCTGCGCTGCGACGGGGGGAAACCCTTCGTGTCAACCTTGGTCCACTTGACGTGTCGCGGGTCGGAGAGGTCGGCGTAGTGCGTGGCGGTGGACGCGTACGCGGAGCTCCCGCCGGTGTGGTCCCACACGCTGCCGCCCCACACCCACATGCGCTTCTTGTCGTCCACCACGGACGTGTGCTTGTTGCGGCGGACGGGTAAGTCGCCGGTGACTTTCGGGTAGAAGAACTCGCGGGTTTCGAGGTCAAACGCGAGCAGCTCGCCGACGTTGAACCCGAGGCGGCCCTCTACGACGAATCCGCCGAAGAGGTACATGACGTTATCGTCGGTGACCACGGCGGTGGCGCCGGAGCGCGCGAGGGGGAACAGGCTCCCGTCTTCGTGCGCCTGCGCGATGACGTCGGGGAGCCCGAGCGGTCCTTGCTCCGGCGCGGACTGCGACTTCTCGGTCTTCTCGTCGGACTTCTCGCCGGACGCGGACTTCTTGCTGGACTTCTTGGACTCAGGGGAAGAGTCGACGGGCTTTGGGGGCGAGTACTTGATCTCGCGCCACCGCCTGTCCTCGAGTCCGAGCGCGTACATGGTGTCCAGTCGCCCGTCGTTCTCGTCGCGCCCGCCGAAGACGATGAGCGCTTTTTGCTTCTTTTTGGAATTATCATCCAGAGTGATCGGCTTGGGGGTGATGACGGCGACGTGCTCGTCGCGTTTGCCGGGGTACACTTGCTCGACGGGGTGGAGCTCGGCCTCGATCGCGGCGGCGTGTTCACGTTCCTTCTCCTCGCGCTCCTCGCGCTCCTTCTTCGTCTCCTTCTTCTCCTTCTTCTCGGAGTGAGTGGAGCGGTGGGAGGAGTGGTGGGTGGAGTGCTCGGAGTGTTCGGAGTGGTGGGAAGAGGAGTGGTGGGAGGAGGAGTGGTGCGTATCCTCCTCCTTCTTGCCGACGCCGCTCGAGTGCTCGGCGGTCGTCTCCTCGGGCTTGGATTCCTCCTTCTTCGTCGACTTGGCCTCCTCCTTGTCCTCGCGAGCCTTGGCGAGGAGCTGCCTCACCGGCTTGGGCATGTACCCATCCTTGGCCACGCGCGAGACGTCGATGTTATCCTGGGACTCGTACCACTCGTTCAGCTCGTTGAGGGTCTTGCCGGACAACTCAGACTCCGATTCGGCTTTAGCCCCGAGCCTGGGCGCGGGCATGAGGCCACCCTTGGGGATGGGCTTGACCTCGATGTCATCCTGGGAGTCGTACCACCGCGAGAGATCGTCGAGGGTGAGACCGCCGACGGGCTCGACGCCGAGCTTGGCCGACGCGGGCTTCTTGGTGCCGACAGACTTGGAGTCGGATGGGCGCTTGGACTGATCATCATTCGCGGGTTTCTTCTCGAGCGCGTCCACCCAGTCAGCCTTCTTCGTGGGTTCCTCGGGCGCCTGGAGGCACGATTCGCCGGCGCACTCCCACTTGGAGTTGACGCCGTCGAACACGGCCACCTCGTCGACGTCTTCGAAGTCGTCGCCGTGGTCCCAGACGCGGTATCCTCCGTGGAAGTACGCCTTGTCGTCGCCCGCGTCGAGGGCGTGGCCCGGGGACGCGAGCTGCGAGACCCGCGCGTTGGTTGGCGGCGCGAGGTGGCAGAACACCATCCCTTGCTCGCTGCCGAGGCCCGCGAGCACGGCCGTGTCCGCGGCGGAGTCGCCGCCGTCGACGAGGCCGCCGTGGAGTAAGACGACCTCCCCGTCCGTCTCGCGGATGCGCCTCATGATGTCCTGCGTCTCCGCGGCGGACTTGGCGTCGCGCGCGCTCGGCTGCGTCTTCGGCGGCTTGGCGACGTCGGTAACGTCCAGCAGGTCATTCACGATGGTTTTCTCCGTGGTTTTAGGCAGGTTCTGCGCCATGGGCTCGACGGCGGGCGCGTCCGGGCCGGAGGCCGCGGGCGCCTCCGGCGACGGGGCGAACCACGACTCGACCGCATGAACGAAGCCGCCGGCGCTCACGGCCGGCGCGTGGAGCGCGAGGATCGCGAGCACGAGCGCGATACGGCGCGATGTGTGCCTAGCCATCGTTTCCCAGTCTCGATGTACCAGGATACGACCACGTGCGAGCCGATGGGGCCGCGCGCGATGGCTGTGGAAACGCACGGGCGAAGAGGCCGCGGGAGTTGAAATTTTGTAACCGCCGAGTGCTCGTCAGTCAGAATCGAATTAGATAATTACGAATTAGTGGACATGTACAAACCAGTAAACATGTGTAAATGGCGAGATATGGCGTATAGTTTTCGGACATTGGCGCCGCAGCGCACTTCTGAAACCGGGCCTCCCGATCGTTTGCCCCCAGGTCCCAGTTCGATCCTGGTTTTCGCCGTCTCTGCGGCACATCATCGCGAGCGCCATGCTCCGAACGACCGCCAACCAGCTCTGGACCCGGGTCGTCCCGGCGGCCAGGCAGGCCTATCCGGCCGCCGGTGTTGCGGTGAGTGACCACACGCGTTCGCGAACCCCCGTGGGACGGGTCATCCGGCTCGCGCCCCGGTCATTTTTAATCTCCCCGCTACCCTACCTCTTTCCCGTCTTGATGAGCGCGACGCTGACCTTTCACGCCTCCCCGTTCCCCACACAGACGCAGCGCACCTTCGCCGCGGCCGCCGCCGAAGACGATGCGCATGCGGTGAGTGAACCCCCGAGCCGAAACCGCGATTCCAACCGTCGACGGCGACGCACCGAGCGCTCTTCGGGACGACCGCATCCATCTGACCATCTCGCCTCCCTCCCTCAAAACAGCCCCCGCTGAACCTCTTCGGTCTCCCCGCGCGCTACGCCGCCGCGCTCTACACCGCCGGCAGCAAGGCGGGTAACCTCGCCACGGTCCAGGCTGAGTTCAAAACGGTGAGTCATCACTCGCGAACCCAACCCCGCGTCGCGCGTATCCGGGCGCGTATCCGGGAAGACGGACCCGACCGGGGAAAAAAACGGATCGGACTTTTCACAATTTCATTCTGTTTTCATTCATCACCCGCGCATCAGCTGACTCCTCTCCCCACCACCGCCGCCCCCAAACAGGTGATCGACGCGGCGAACGCGGACAATAAGTTCAAGGTTTTCCTGGAGGATCCCACCATGCCCAAGGCGAAGAAGATGAAGGCGCTGAGCGACTTTTGCGACGGCGCCAAGTTTTTGCCGATAACCAAATCGTTTCTCGGCGTCGTCGCCGAAAACGGGCGGCTGGACCAGAACCAGAAGATCTACGACGCGCTCGAGGAGTACACTCTCGCGGCCGCGGGCCAGAAGAAGGCGACGGTGACCAGCGCGCAGGCGCTGACCCCCGAGCAGCTGAAGGATCTGACGGCGAAGCTCGGCGCTCACGTCGGCGCGGGCGAGGAGCTCAAGGTTGAGACCAAGGTGGATCCCAAGTTGGTCGGCGGGTTCACCGTGGCGATGGGCGAGGACTTCTTCGACCTGTCGCTCATGTCCCGCATCAGGCAGATGGAGCAGGAGCTGTCCAAGCCCGTCTAAAAGAGGTGTATCGTGTCAAATAGAGCCTCGCTCGTTAGGGGTTGAGGACCTTTCAGTTGTATCACAGAGTTAGTTAGGTTTATACCACCCGACGGCGACGTCTCCGCCACTTATGCGACTAACTCTTAGCAGCACGGTCCTTTCTGGGCGCGGAACGCCCCGAGTTTCACGCCGTCCTTGTTCGCCGTCTCCTCCATCAAACTCGGGTTCTCCATCACGCCCTTGACGAGCTCCTCGAAAGCTTCCCGGACGCTCACCTTGGTCTTCGCCGAGCACTCCAGGAAGAGCGACCCGCTCTCTCGCGCGAACGTCTCCCCTTCCTCCCGCGTCACCCATCCCTCTTCCCGCTCCCCTTTCGCCTTGTCCACCTTGTTCCCGATGACGATCTTGACGCATTCGTCCACGGTGGAGTACATGTCCACTTCTTTGCTCCAAACCTCGGCGAGGGCGTCGAAGGTTTCCCGGCGGGTAATGTCGTAGACGAAGATGATCCCCTGCGCGCCGCGGTAGTACGCGGACGTGAGGGTCCTGAACCGCTCCTGGCCCGCGGTGTCCCACACCGTCAGCTTCAATCGTTTGCCGGCCATGTCCATGTACTTGAGCTTGAAGTCCACGCCGATCGTCGGCGAGAGCTCCTCGAAGGTGTCGTTGCAGAAGCGGAGGAGCAACGAGGACTTGCCGACGCCGCTGTCGCCCACGAGAAGGAGCTTGATGGTGTGGTCGAAGTGGGAGGTGTCCTTCCTTCCCTCGTCACTCATGGTATCGTACGCGTTGCCGAGACGATGCGTCCCGTTAAAAGCGGCGTTTCGTCGAGGACGGTGCGGGCGCCGGTGCGACACCACACTGGCAATCCGACGCGGACAATTGCCTCGAGAGCTCACGCAGTCCGATGAAACTTGGCCACGTCTCAGTCATCATTCGTGATGGGCACGACGCCGCGGCTGAGCGGCCTGGCGAGGCAAGCTCTATCCTTGCATCGAGCACTGCTCCGCGCGGCTCGAGGCAAGTCTCCGGAGGCGCGCGCGGGCATCGAGGCTTCCATTCGGGCTGAGTTCGAGCGTCACCGCGACCTCGACCCGCGCGATCTCATGTCCATCGAACACCGGATCCGAGCGGGACGGAAGAAACTCGCGCTGATCGAGGACCCGAACGTCAAGGCGGCGAGCGGGACGTCGCGGTAGCCGAACATAGAGAGCTAGAACATCGTAGGCACGTAGTCATAAATAGGATCGATACGGTAGTTATGTACATGAATCAGTCCAGCCCGCCGTAGTACCGGGCGCCAGCCTTCTCCGCCGGCGTCAGCGGCGTCGTGGGATCGATGCCGACGCCCAAAAGCGTCGGGCTCACCGACGGGGACAGGTACATCGCGGCGTCCATCAGGTGTTGCCGTGCCACCCGCGTGGTCATCAGCAGCATCCCCACGCCGAGCATCGCGACACCCACCACCGTCGTCCTCGTCTGATAGATCAACCCGCTCGGGTTGTTAGTGTCACCCCCGGGACGAACTCCACCGCCAACTCCAACCGCGCCGGACTCGTCGTGACCGAGGTCGGGCGCGACGTCGCCGGCGCCGTCCCGGAGGTCCACGTACGACGCCGCGGACGGCGCCGTGAGCGTCAGCTTCTCATCGGCACCCAAGTCGGCACCCAAGTCGGCACCCGAGAGGCCGCCGCCCAAACTCGAAGTCGCGGATCGAGTCGCGGCGTAAACGCTCTCCGCGCCGCACGGAGAGTCGCTCCAAGCGCAAGACCCGAAGTTCACCGGCTCGCACAGGAACGACGCCAAGCCGTCCGCGGCGGGCATGCAGTTGAACCCGCCGAGCCGCCCTGCGCGGTCCGCCTTGTCACCGAGCGCGGCGAGGATGCCCATGGACGGGCAAAATCCGTCGGCGCCCGAGGAAATTTCGTCGTAGTCGCAAGACTTCGCCGAGACGCCGCGCATGTCGACGCACTGGCCGAGCGCGGACGCGGGGGGGCACGAGCACCGGCAGGAGCCGTGGTGTCCGGACTCGGTGTTGGACTCAGCGCGGGTTCCGAGGGACCCGACCGCGTCTTTGACCCGCGTCTTTGACCCGTGCGTACCGCCGCGAGCGATTTTGTGGGATTTTGTCTTTTGGGATTTTGTCGGCGTTCGCGCCCTGCCGAGCCCCGCGGAGGCGGAGGCGGAGGCGGAGGCGGAGGCGGAGGCGGCGGCGGCGGCGGCGGCCTCTTCGGCCACGATTCTCGCCGCCGCCGCCTTCCTCGCGGCGCCGGTCGCCTCCTTCTCCTTCGTCGCGCGATGCATCGCGCCCCCCGCGCCGACGCCGCCGCGCATCGTCTGCCACATCGTCCGCCGGTCCCCCGTGGTCCACGGGTGTGCCTCGGGGGTCACCGCAGCGTTCAATATCGTCCACAGCGTCCGAAGCGTCGCCACCTCGTCCACGGTGCCGCTGAAAACGCCCGAGGCGTACGGATCGTTCGGCGAATTCGCCGGGATCTTCGAGCCGAGTTTCGGTTGAGGTTTCCGCGGCGCGAGGGATAGTCCCGCGGCGGCGTCCCTCGCGGCGTCCGCGACGATCGCCTCGATGGCCACCTCCTGCATCGCGTGGTCGTCTTCGCGTTTGTAAGACGCGAAGGGATCGACCGGGACGTGAACGGACTTTGGGTCGACGTGAGCGTCCAGAAAAAGGTCCTCCGGCGCCGGCTGGTCTGTTGTTCGAATCTCCACCGGGCACCTCGCGTCCGCTCCCCACGTGTTGCCCATGGACACGACCACGAGGTTGGCGTGCGGTGACGCGATGACGAACTTGCCGAGCTCGCCCGCGGCGATCGCGAGCGGGTACTCCGGGCCGTCCGCGCCGAGCACCGCGCCGTCGCCCGCCTCGAGGTCCACCGTTCGTTTCTCCCACTTGGCCTCCGCGCCCGGCCAATCGCATCGCCGGCGGATCACGGCGGTGTCGTCCTCGGTGTACGCGCTCCAGTCCTGCGTGTGCTTCTTACCGAGCTTGGGCTCTGCGCCCGGGTGGGTCCACGCGAGGAACCTGACCAATGGTGGGGACGTGAATGGTTAGTAATGCGGTGGTAATTGGGTAATCGAGTACGGAAGGGAGACTGTTAAGGGTACGCACCCGTACTGAGCGTTTGCTTTGGGAAACGCGGGCGCGAGCATCTGGTCCACGAACCAGCCGTCCACGAGTTGTTCCACGACGCCGTCGGCTCTGAGCCACTCGCCGCGGTTGGCGATGAGCTGCCCGACGCGCGCGGCGGCGCGGCAGGTGGCCATCTGTCCTCCCGCGGCTGCGAGTTTGACTCGTTCGTCGCCGAACTCTGGATCTCGCACTCGGCGTTCGAAGAGCGTCGGGGCTCCGAGAGGCGCGCCGAGGTGCTCTCGCGCCCACCGCGTGGCTTCGACGCCCGTGAGCTTCTCGATGAGTTCGGGGATGATCTGGTCGAGGACGCGGCGCTGGGTCGCCTCGGATGTGTCGAAGGAGGCGCCTGGGATGGCGTCCGCGCCCGGGGTGGTGACTGGCGCGCCGGTGACGCGCGACAGGAGATGGCGCGTGCTGACCTTGGACCAGGCTGTCGCGTCCCACTCCACGTCGTACATCTGCCCCGCGAGCTCCGGTGCCTCGACGCCGTACTTTTTCAGCGGCTTATCCAGGTCCAGCCCCGCGGACTTGACGAGCGCGCCGACGAGCAGCGCGGTGGCTGTCTTCCCCGCGCCGTCCACGAAGTGCAGCGAGTTGGCATCCGCGCCGTTGTGGTATGACTCGTGCACGATGACGCCGTCTTTGGCGACGACCAGGCAGTCGCGGTTGGTGAGCTCGCGTTGGTGCCGTGCCGCCGCGCTCGCGAGGTCCGCCGCGCGGAGGTCGTGCACCTCGGGTGCCTCGACGAGCCACTCGCCCGATCCCGGCCCGAGGCGGTGCGTGCCGAGGCGGAAGTACGCGTCGCCGTGTGAAACGAGGTCGAGGACGACGCACGACGCGACGGCGACGGTCGCCAAGACGACGACGAACTTTTGCGTCTTTAAGCACCAGCCGCCCATCGCGCACGATACGCGCGCGTGACTGCACGGAGCGGTGCGCCGGTGGCTGATGATGGTGGCGCTTGAGATGCGCGGCCTCTTTTATCGTCAATTTCCGTCGGTTACGTCCGATGTTTCATTGGCTCCGTGGCGCGCGTCAGTTTCCGTGACGACTCAAGAACCGTGGTCAACTGGGTCCAACCATTCGCCAATAATCTGCCGAGCTGGATATCGCGCGTATCTAAAATAGCTCCCGCCAAACGACGATCGATAACGACCCCCGCGCGCACTGTCCCACGCGCCCGACCCGCACGAAAAGACCCGACTCACGAAAACATGCAGTCCATCGCCACCTCCAACAAGATCGCCCCCGCCAGCCAGGGCGTCAGGCCCACCAGCGCCAAGGCTAACCGCCGCGCCACCGCGATCGTCCCCCGCGCCACCAAGGACTCCAAGGGCTCGGATGAGGAGGAGAGCACCGCCTGGAAGAAGTGGTTCCTCGCCGACGGCAACAAGGAGGAGGTGAAGTCCAAGGACTACCAGAAGTTCCAGGCCGAGATGGCCGCCAAGAAGGCTGCCAACAAGGAGAAGGCCGCCGCCAAGGAGGGCGGATGCACGATCATGTGAGTCACGGAACAAATCTATTAACAACCTCAAGTCGCCGCGAGGGTTGTTGAGCTCAGCTTCTTTTAGCCGTCACCGTGTAATAAACACCGCGAATCGTCGCTTCGTGTCGTCTACCTACGTCCGAGTTTCCTGCCGAACAACGCGCCGCCGATGAGCTTCCCGGCGCCGCCCAACACAGCCGCCACCGCGAAGAGCGGAAGAAAATCCGCAACCTTCTCGCCCCTGCGCTCCAACCGCCGCCGCCGCCGCCGCCGCCTCTCCTCCTGCTTGCGCAGGAGCCGGCGGAGCTCCTGCGCCTCCTCCCGTTCCAACTGTGCGCGCCGCTCGGCATCCGCGGGAGCCGTTTCAACGCACGGCGGACCGTTTGAACGCATCGTACCCTCCTCCGACTCGATCGCGACGTCGCGGAGAGCGGAGGTGGCTTCCACCTCGGCGTCCGAGTCGAGCGGCTCCATCTCCGCCGCCATCGCGCCCATGCGGCTGCCTTTGCTTCCCCGTGTCCCGGTGTCCCCGTTTGACTCGGGTGAGGGCGGCGCGAGCCAAGGGTTATCGGTTTCGTCGCGATCGTCGTTGGGTAAGCACACCGCGTTTGGCTCCGCTTCGACCGCCTCCGCCTTCTTCGTCTCAGTCTTTGAATCGTCGTCGAGCCAAGACTCGTCGCGAGCTCCGTCGTTTTCCGCGAGGTTCACCGCGCTCACCTTGCGACTCGCCTCCAGCTGCGACTCCAGCTCGCGTAGCCTGGAGTGGAGGTCCACGGCGCGGTCCACCGCGGTGGCTTCCCGTTGAGCGCGTCGACGCTGACGAACGTCCGCGAGGGTACCGTGCCTCTTCGGGCTGTCCTTCTTCACCGGGCTGCCGTCCTTCTTCACCGGGCTGCCATCCTTCTTCACCGGGCTGTCCTTCTTCTTCACCGGGCTGCCATCCTTCTTCTTCTTTGGGCTCCTCTTCTTCGCCTGGGAGACGACGATGTCCTCGTCGCACGGCGTGCCCCTCGGCGTGAACTGCGCCTTCCACAGCATCTCGTCGTCCATCGCGCTCTGCACCGACGCCGCGACTTTCGCCGCCTCCGCCTCGGCTTCAGCCTTGGCGCGAAGCTCCGCCTCCTCTCGCGCCCTCGCGGCTCGAGCCCTCGCCCGCGCGTCCGCCACCTCCTTCGCGAGCTTGGCGGCTTCCTCCTCGGCGGCGGCGGCCCTGGCCTCGGCGGCGCGCGCGGCTTCCTCCGCGGCAGCCTCCACCGCCGCCGCCGCCGTCAGCTCATCCTCGAGCACTCTAGCCGCCGCGGTCGCGCGTCTCTCCTCCTCCCGTTCGCCGTGTTCGGTGCAAATCGTCTCATCCCCCTTCGTCCCGGCGACGGCTGTCACAGCCGTGGGTTTAGCCTTCGATTCGTCCCTGTTCACGAACGGTGAAGCCTCGTCCCTGAACAGCGCGGTTGGGACCGAATCGGCGGTGCGGTTCCCGTCGGGCGGCGACTCGTTCGCTTTACCCGAACCCGAACCGCTCGAACGAAGCGGCGAGAGCCACGAGATGCCGCCTCGCGCGGACCGTATCTCCTCGGCTCCGAGTGACGCGAGCGCGGCGGGTGAATCCTCGTCGCGGCGCGCCTCCATCGACGCGTTCGCCCACGTCGTCCCCGCCGGGCTGCTCGTCGCGCCGTCCTCATCCTCGTCCTCGTCCTCCGTCTCGGACTCGACGTCGAGGTAGGTCAGGTGTGAGGAGGCGAGTTGGATCTTGAGCTCTCGGCTCTCCGCGATGCCCTTCGCGCCCGCCTCTCCCGCCTTGGCGAGCCAGCTGTCGATCGGGTCGGCGTCGACTCCGCCGGCGGCTTGCGCTTGGATCGATTCCATCAGCTCGAACTCCTCCTCGAGCCTTGAAAGGAGCGTTTCGCTGAGCTCCATCGCGCGCGTCGCCTCCGGTGAGTCCAGTACCTTCACCGCGGACTCGCGAATGGATCGAGCCGAATGGAGCTCCTCACCCGGGGTGCCCACCGCCGGTGTCGAGCCGTGCGTCATATGCGTCAAACTCATCCCGACCGGCGTCGACGACATCGACCCGGAGCTCCTTCGGGATGACATCAGCGCCGATAAGTTGGCGAGCGTCGGGGGCTCGACGTACGCCGGCGGGCTGAACGTGAACTCCTCGGACGACCGCCGCGAACGTCGTCCCGTGGAGGAGTCCCAAACGCGTTCGTGCTCTCCCGTGTGTTCGTCCTTACGCGTGACCGAATGGATCGGGGTGGGAGGCGAGTTCTCTTTGCTCATCATGTACGCGTTCGTCGGGGAGTCGGTGAACCCCAAACGGTGGTTCACGGGCGGCGTCGGCGCGTACTCCCGCTTGGCTTCCTCCACAGTCGTGTTGACCATGTTCCATCGCGCCTCCGCCGCGGCTCGAAGCGCGGCGACCCTCGCGGCAGCCTTCTCGTTCACGTCCACCGGTGTCGGGCAGTCACTCACGGTCGCCGCGAGCACGGCGGTTCGATCGTTCCATCCGTTCGCGGCGGCGTTGTAGGGCACGGCGGTGTCGTCATTTCGGACGGGGCGCTTCAATCCGAGTGAAATCTCCGACGCCGCCGAGTCGGATTCGGACCACCGCGAGGACGTCTCGTCGAGGTCACAGCTGTGCGTCTCGCTGCCGGCGGAGACGCGTCTGTTGTTTCCGTGTGTTGAGAGTGCGCCCTGGCGCGGGCCTTGGGCGAGTGATCCGCGTCGGTTTCCGATGACGTTGTTCCACGAGGTGTCCGGGTTTGGCCGGTCGAATCGTCGTGCGATGTTGGCGCGTTGCCCGCGGCTCCTGTCCTTGAGGTCCTCGCGTCGCGCCTCCTTGCCGGCGACTTTCCCCGCGATCTTTTTGTATTTCTCGTCCCGCTGGTTGGCGACGCGGGCGGCCGCGGCGGAGAGCCTCGCGGCGTTGCGCTCCCGTTTGCGCTCCTTCTCCTGCTCGAGCATGGCAGCCTTGCGCTGGGCGGCGGCAGCCATCTTGGCGTCGAGCTGCTCGTGTATCTCGACGACGCGTTTGGGATTCAACGGACCGGCACCGCCGTTGAGTTCCCTGCGAAGGTCCGCGGTCTCCTTGAGCGCGGTCTGCCTCTCCCGGCGCATCGCGGCCAGGTCCTGTACGGGTTGGTCAGGGAAGTCGTCGTGTTCAGCTGTCGCTCGTGGATTTGCTCGGGGCTGACGACCGGGCGTTGGGGGGGGGTGCGAGGAGGTTCTGGGCGGGTTCGCGCGGGAAACACACCTCGCGCTGGCTAGCCATGTGCGGCTTGGTCGTCGCCATCGCCTACGTGAAGCGTTCGATGGCGTTCACGCTCGTGCGGCTCCCGCGGCGCGCGCGACGAGTGTGGTCAAGTTCAAAAAAACTACGCTTCAAAGTTACTCCTCCTCGTAACAAGCGACTTTTTGGCCGCTTCGTCACCTCCACCCACAGAACCCGGCGCCGGTACCGGCAGTGAGATGTCCCTGAGCCTGACCGGTTCCCTCGTCCACCGCCGCGCGTCGCCCCTCCGACTCGCCCCTTCCCGCCGGCGACACTCCGGATTGAACAACAACACACGCGGCCGCACCCACGTCGTCCGCATGGGTCCCCCGCTCCCAACCTCCGACCTGCACGGCCGGGCGATCGGCCCGATGGACGCGCCCGTGACTCTCACCGCCTGGCTGGACTACGCTTGCCCGTTCAGCGCCAAGCTGTTCAAGACGGTCACCACGCAGGTCATCCCGCACTACGGCGACAAGGTCCGGTTCGTGTTCTACCACCAGCCCCAGCCGTGGCACCCGCAGTCCACCATGTTACACGAGGCCGGCGTCGGCGTTTACAACCTGGGAGGCGTGGACGCCTTCTGGAAGTTCTCCGCGGCGCTCTTCGACACCGCGACCGACTTTTACGACGCGAACACGTACGATAAGAGCAGGTCGCAGATCTACGAGGAGCTCGCGGCGCTCGCGCAGAGCGCCGCGGGGGTTCCGAAGGCTGATCTGCTGGCCAAGCTGAGACGGATCGAGAAAGAAGGCGAGCTCAACACGGGAAACGAGTGCACGCAGGACCTCAAGTTCTTCGTCAAGCTCGGACGGCAGACCGGGATCCACGTGTCGCCCACGACGACGCTCAACGGCATGGTGTGCGATACGTCCTCGGGGTGGAGCCTGGACCAGTGGAAGGAGTTCCTCGATCCCCACGTCGGCGAGTGATGATAATACAAACGTCTAAAAGTTATCGGCTCTGCATGTTGCTCAAGCTGTGAAACGAGTCCCCTTCCTCCCGTGTCATCCCAGGCGGCGTAGCGGACACCCCCCACGTCCCGGGTATCTCCACGATCTCCTCCCCACCGAAGCTCACGCCTTTCTTCTGCGCCGTCGGCAAATCCAGCTCACCCCACTCGCCGTGCCGGTTCAGACCGAGGTGTTGCAACGCGCCGATCAGTCCGGGATCACACAACTCGTCCGTCACCATCCCGCCCTCGTCCTGCGCCTTCACACGTATCCGTCGCCCCGCGGAGCTCCCGAAGCCTATCCCCACACCCCCGTGGCCGTACACGCCGGTAGTACCCGGCGCGCCGGAGAGGTACCGGCTCTCAAAGTCCACGCGATCCGCCCGGTCTCGATCGGGCACCGACGCGTCCACTAAACCTCCCATCTCCTCGGTGCCGGTGTACGCCACGGGCCGCGACTCGGGTCGGAAAAACAGTGGAAACGCCTCGGAGAGGAACGGAACCTTCTTATTGCCGGTGCCCGAGGATAGCGCGCGCTCGGCGGCGCGGAAGGAAGGGGAGGACTCGTGTCCGGTGAGGTGTCCGGAGTCTCGTTCGTTTTCGTCGTCGGACGCTCCGTTTTCGTAATCCACCTCCGACCGAGTGTGACGTTCGCACTCCTTGGTTATCAACTCGCGAAACACGTCCCGCCACGCGCTTGAACCTTCCGTGGACGCATCGCCCGTGCGCGCCTTGACGCGCGCGAAGGCGAGCTCGAGCGACGCCAGCGCGGCTCGGGGCTCGGACACCTCCCAAAAGTTGGAGTCGACAGCAAAGTCGGATCTGGACGCCCCCGACGTCTTAGACCCCTCGCCGTGCTGGGTCCCCCCGCTCGCCTCCGCCGCCACGGTCGCCACGTCCAGCATCGCCGTGTCCACCACGCGCGTCACCACCCCCAACGACGATCCCCTCGGCGCGAACCCCGCGAAGTACTCGTGCGCCAAGATCTCGTCGGGCGACGCTCGACGCCGCGGGTCGAAGGTTAGCATTCGGAGCAGCAGATCAGTCGCGACGTCCCCGACCCTTCCGGCGGTGAAACGCGATAGGATGTTCCCGGGCCGCCCGCGTATACCGCGCAGGTATCGTCGCCAACGCTCGGATGACACGGCGTCGACGTCGGTCCACGACGGGGTGCCGATGACGTCGAAGAAGAGGTTGAGCCGGGCTCGGATTCGGCTCTCCGCGAAGGTTTTGCGTTCGGCGTCGTCGCCGTCCATGGCTTCGTCGCTCTCATCACTAGACGACGTGGACATCCTGCGCCCGTTCATCTCATCGCCGACGCCGTTCGTGTGCGTGTGCGATGTATCGGACACAGGTTTTAGGTTTCTGTTGGCGAGGTAGTTTGTGTACATCTCCGCGGAGCCGGGGGGGGGCAACAGCGGATCGTCGTCGAATCTGAAAAGCGGCGATATGGTCAGCTGGGGCGTGTGCGCGCCGCAGCTCTGCCGCTGTAGTAACTCGCCGAATATGCACCCCAGCGCCCAGACGTCCATCGCGCCCGTGTACTTACCCTCGGACATGATCACCTCCGGCGCGCGGTAGCACGGCGTGGCCACCACGCCCGTGAGCATATCTCGCTCGGCGAAGGACTTAGCCGGCGACTTGGCGAACGACATCGACGAGCTTCGGCTGTGCGAGCCCCGGTTACGTCGCTTCTTCGCGCGTCGCCCGAAGAACGACACCTCGTCATCGTCGTTCCCTATATCTCCGTCTCCGTATCCCTCCCGCGTCGCCTCGTCCCCGTCCCAGGACGCGTTCACTCGCGACTCCGACCTTCCGCCCCTGGCCAGGCCAAAGTCGCACACTTTCACCACCCGGCCGCCCAGCCTGTTCCGCCCGCACAGGATGTTCGCGGACTTGATGTCCCTGTGCCACACCCCGCAGTCGTGCAGGTACTTCACCGCGCTGGACAGCTGGTGCATCAGCGATCGTACCTCCTCCGCGGACGTGTCACCTCGTAAGCCGTACAGGTCCCCGCCCGTGGCGTACTCGAACACAGCGTAGAGATCGACAGACACCGGTTTGAGCGTGAACGTGTCGGGGTCTAGTACCCGCGCGCCCGATGTGGCCGGGGTGTGGAAGATGCTGAAGATCTTGATGATGTTCGGGTGGTCCAGGCGGTTCAGGACGACGACCTCGCGGAGGACCCGGCGCGCGGCGTCGACGGTTTGGAGCGCATCGGGGACCCGCTTCAGGGCAACGATTCGGCCCGTGCGTTTGTCGAGCGCCTTGCACACCGCGCCGAAGGAGCCGCAGCCGAGGAGCGCGATGAGCTGGTAGCGCGACCCGACCTTCCACGTGTCCACATGACCGGTATCCTCGTTCTGCAAGGAGGGAGAAGGGAGGAGGGAGGAGGGCGGGGGGTCAGATGAGGGAGGAGCTTTAGGGCGATTTTCCCGGGAATTCTTTTGGGCGATAACAACGAAGGAAGGGGCGCGGCTGGGCGGAAGGGTGCCGAGAGGGTTCGGGGGCGCACCTCGACGTAATAGACGCCCTCCTCGCCGCCGGGTGCTGGCTTGACCCTCGGATCCTCGGACCCGCCGTCACCCGCCATCCCCACCCGCGCGACGTGCGTGTCTCTCCTAATGGGCCTAATAAAGTGAAATAATATCTTTGAATAAAGGCACAGCGATCCAGTTAGCGATCCAGTCAGGGGGCGGCAACCGAACCTCCGAAGATCTCCTCTGCGTGACAGGCTGGCTTTCTTAGCGGGCAAATTGGAACCTTTTCTCGGGCGGCCTTCTCCCGAGTCCACTTCGAACGGAGGCGACCTCACGCGAGCGACGAGACCTCACCCGTCGCCACCTCACCCGTCGCGGAGGAGGCTTCCGCGTTCCCGACGCGCTCCGGCGTCCTCTCGCGTGACACGGGTCCCTCGGCAGTCGCCGGACCCAACGTAAATTAAAAAAGAAGCTTCGTGCAGACGTGGCGAGCGGGAGCCGCGCTACGTATGGCGACGATGACGGCGCGCCCCGGGTTCACGGCGCCCCGATTTTCCGTCGCGGCTCGTCCATCCGCGCGCGTGTCGCGGTGCCTAACCAGCGTCGCTCGCGCACAGGCCGCACCCGGCGCGGTACCCGCCTCGGCACGCCCGTCTCGGACCGCCCCGTCCTCGTCGGTGAAGAAAGCGAGGGTTATTACGCCGCGTGGGAGATGCGGGAAGAAATCCGCGACGCGCGGCGACGCCGCGGTCGCCGCCGCGGCCGGCACGCAGGCTGCGCAGGAGACCATCGCCGGGATCATGGGCGACGCGCTCCCGCCCATGATCCAGCAACCCCTCGGCCTCACCCTCTCGCAAACCTTCCTCTACTCCGCGGCGTTCGCGCTCGGCCTCATGGTTTTAGTGGGAACGTTGAGGCCGGCGCTGGTGGTGCTGCACAACGCGTGGGACTCCATCTGGGGCGGCCGCGCGAAGCACAAACCGTTCACCGACAGCTTCTTCGGGTGGTCGTACAGGATCATGAGGACCGCGCTGCTCGCGGTGGCTCTCGCGTGGACATACGTCATAATAGTACCAGTCGCATCCACCGGGGTTCATTCACTCTTCCCGCCCGAGCGCTGCGTCCGGATGCTCCGCATCGTCTACATGGGCTACGCCATGGACTCGTTCCGTAAGCGGTACCTGGCGCGACTAGCGGGCGCGCTGCGACGGAAGATATACGGCAAGATGGAACCGAGCGACTTGATCCCCGCGCACGTGTACGACAGAGAAACCGGAGTGCTGGTCTGGGCGCTGACCGGTCTGGCGGCGATGGACTCGCTGGGTTTACCCCTGCCGTGGCTGGTCAAGGGCCTCGGCGCGTCCACCGTGGTACTCGGTATCCTGGCGTCCGTGGTGCTGCGGGATACGGTGGCGAATTACTTCGGCGGGCTCATCGTCATCGCCGCCGGTTGGTTCACGCCCAAGGAGGTGATTCGAATCCTTCTCAGCGGCCGGAGAGAAATCTCGGGCCGAGTGGAGCACATCGGTTTACTGTACACCAAACTGATCAACCGCGCCGGTAAGGTTGCGTACATTCCAAACTCCGCGATGGTGGCGTACAAGGTGGAGAACTTGTCGAGGGCGCCGTACCGAGAGTTCCGCGAGCAACTCGCGATTCCGTTTAAAGACCTCGGGCACGTGCCGCAGATCCAAGAGCGCATCGAGGCTTTCCTTCGGTCCACCGCGGGCGCCGACATGCTCCGAGGCGTGAGTCTAGCGCCGCGGTGTACCCTCACGGGCATCAACTCGTTCGCGGGGGGTGCCGTGCTCGAGATCGTGTGCTACAACGACTACAGGACGCTGCGACAGGAAGGGTTCACGACGATGCGGCTGCGACACCACTGCTTCTTGGGCATTGCGGAGATTTTTGAGTCGCTCGGCGTGGATTTCGCAATTGCCGGCGGGACGGGAGGGACCGGCATGGGGGGGCAAGACGTGAGCGATAACCAGCTGTACGGCTGGGACTCGACCGCGCAGGCGACGGGGGGTCACAAGCGGGAGGATGCGCTCATCGACCAGCTCGACGATCGCGCGGCGGTTGGTCAATACGCGAAGACTCCTTGGTTGTGAGGGTTCAGAGTCGCACGGAGTTTCTCCGCTTTCGAGTACGCACCACTGTTCACACAGTACGCGGCTCTTGTAATGATACGAATCGCATTCTACTTCAACGCTCGATCATTTGCTAACTATCTCATCTGCGCATCTGGGTGAACGCCGGGGAGGTCTTCGGCTGCCCGAACGCGCCTTGCTGAGCCTGCCCGAACCCGCCCTGCTGCGCCTGACCGAAACCTCCACCCTGCGCAGCCTGCCCGAACCCGCCACCCTGCGCCTGAGCGCCAAACGGGCTCGACGCGGCGGGCGCTCCAAAGCCACCCGCCGCGGGTGTTCCAAAGCCGCCCGCCGCGGGTGCTCCGAACCCGCCGGGCGCGGCAGAAGCCGCCGCGCCGAACGCTCCGCCGCCGCCCGCCGCCGCACCGAAGCCACCAGCTCCGCCGCCACCCGCCGCCGCGCCAAAGCCACCCGCGCCGGCACCGCCCGCGGCGGCCCCGAACCCTCCTCCCATCTTCGCCGCCGCGCCGAACCCGCCGCCGCTCGTTTGCGACCCGAAGCCACCCGCGCCGGCGCCACCCGCGGCTGCACCGAACCCTCCTCCCATCTGACCCGCGGGCGCTCCAGAGCCGAACGCGGCAGCCGCGCCGAATCCGCCGGCGGGACCGGCTCCCGCACCGAACGGAGCCGCCGCGTTCGCTCCAAGCCCCGCCGGCTTGCCGAACCCGCTGGCGGAGGGAGAGACGCCGGCGCCAAAGGGAGCCGCCGCGTTCGCGCCCAGACCGGCGGGCTGGCCAAAGCCGGAGGCGCCGCCGGGCGCCGCGGCGGCTCCGAACGGGCTCGAGGTTTGACCAAAGCCGCCGCCAGGGCTGGCCTGTCCAAAAGCGCCAGTCGGGCTCGACTGCGCCTGTCCAAAAGCCCCGGTCGGGCTCGACTGCGCGGGCGTGCCGAACGCGACGCCACCCGCGGGCTGTGCAGCTCCAAACGCGCCCCCAGGGCTAGCCTGTCCAAACGACCCGGTGTTCGCGGGCTTGGCTCCGAAAGCCCCATCCGTTGACGCCTGTCCGAAAGCCCCGCCCGAGACGGAAGCCGCCGCGCCACCGAAAGGAGACGCGGACGGCGTGGACGGCGTGGAAGGCGCGGATCCGAGGTTAAGACCCTTACCGAACACGTTCCCGCCGCCGGTCGCGGGCGAGGAACTCGAGTTCCCGCCGAGGCCGCCGAACGCGTTGCCGAAACCGGAAGCCACAGCCCCCGCGCCCGACCCGGCGCCGCCGAACGCGCCGCCGCCTCCCGCCGCCGCCGCCGCCCCGAACGGCGACGACGGCGACGTGGGAGAGCGCGGCGTGCCGGGCTGTTGCCCGAACGGTGACGCGCCCGCGCCGGGGTTACCGGATGAAGCCTTGGGCGCTCCACCGAACACATTCCCCGCGTTTTGGGCCCCAAACGCCGACGCCGTCGCCGCCGCCGCCGCCGCGGCCGCGGCTCCAAAGGCTGTACCGCCCGCGCCGATCGTCGCGGGTTTGCCGAAAGCGCCGCCCGCGGCGGTGGCACCCGCGGCGATCGCGCCGAAGGGTGACGCCGCCGACGCCGTTGCTCCGAAACCGCCCGTGGATGCCGCCGCAGCCGAGCCAAACGCCGAGGCCGACGCGGGCGACGCGGGCGCCGCCGCCGCCGCCGCCCCAAACGCCGAGGCCGACGCGGCGGGCGCAGTCGCGGACCCAAACACGGAGGTTGAACCGCCGCCGAACGCGCCGCCGCCACTCGCCGCCGCCGCGCCGAACGCGGACGTGGACGCAGCCGCCGACGAGGCGGGGGCGCCAAAGGCTGAGGCGGAGGAAGTCGTCGAGCCCGCGGCGCCAAACCCGAAAGACGCCGCCGATGACGCGGGCGCCGCAGGGGCCGCCGCCGCCGCGCCCTTCCCTTCCGCATTGTCGAGGTCCTCCTGAAGAGCCTTTTGCGCCGACGCGTACCCGGCGTTGGCCTTGGCGAGGAACGCCGAGCTGAACCCGCCCGCCTTGGGCGCCGCGGGTGCGGCTTCCTCCTTCTTGGCCGGCTCCTCCTTCTTGGCCGCATCCTCCTTCTTGGCCGCATCCGCCGCGCCCGGGAAGGTAAACGCAGGAGCGCTTCCCGCCGTCGCGCCTCCAAGGCTAAACGCGGACGAAGCCGCGGTGGTCGTAGATCCGAAAAGGGGCTTTACCTCTTCCTTCTTCTCCTCCTCCTTCTTCTCCTCCTTCTTCTCGGTGGAGGTGGCGGTCGCGCCGAATGAAAACCCGCTCGTCGTGCTCGACGTGGAAGAGGTCGCGCCTCCAAAGCTGAATCCGCCGGAGGACGACGCGGCGGAGGCGACATCATCCTTCTTCACCGCCGCCGTCGACGCGGTTCCAAAGCCGAACGACGCCGCCGACGAAGCGGGAGCCGCGCCGCCAAAGCTGAAGCCGCCGGTCGCCGCCGCGCCAGCCTTGGGCGCCGCGGGCTCCGCCGTCGCATCCTTCCCTTCCGCCTTGTCGAGGTCCTCCTGAAAAGCCTTTTGCGCGGCATCGTACCCGGCGTTGACCTTGGCCAGGAACGCCGAGCTGAACCCGCCCGCCTTGGGCGCCGCGGGTGCGGCTTCCTCCTTATTGGGCGGCTCCTCTGTCTTGACCTCCTTCTCGGCCTCCTCCTTCTTCTCCTCGGCGGGCTTGCCGGTCGTGATCGCGGGAGGCGCGAAGCTGAACCCACCCGCCGCGGGTTTACTCTCGGACGTCGCCGCCGCGGACGAATCGGATCCGCCAAAGCTGAACCCGGCTGATCCGCCCGCCGAGCCGGGAAAGCTAAACGCGGGCTTTGAAGAAGCGGCGGCGGATGAAGAAGCGCCGAGGCCAAAGGCGGGGGTGCCGCTGGCAGACGACGCCGCCGCCGAGGACGCAGGCGCGCCGAACGATGGGGCGCTTCCCGCGGTTCCAAAGCCGAACCCGCCCGACGACACCGCGGAGCTCGCCGCCGCGCCGCCAAAGCTGAAGGCGCCCGCGGCTCCAGCCTTCGGCGCCGCGGGCTCCTCCGCGGGACCATTCCCGGCGGCTTTGTCGAGGTCCTCCTGGAGAGCCTTTTGCGCGGCGTCGTACCCGGCGTTGGCCTTGGCGAGAAACACCGAGTTAAATCCACCCGCCTTGGGCGCCGCGGCGGGCTTGGCCTCCTCCTTCTTGGGCTCATCCTTCTTCTCCGACGTCGTGATCGTGGGGGGCGCAAAGCTAAACCCGCCCGCCGCCGGCTTGGCAGCTCCAAACGCGGGCGCCGGCGCCGCGGGAGTGGGCGCGGGCGCGGCTCCAAAGTTGAAACCCCCGGGCGCGGGCGCGGGAGCCGCGACGGCTCCAAAGCTCGGCGCGGGAGCGGTCGGCGCCGTGAACGCGAGTCCCGTCGCGGGCCGGTCCTTCTTCACCGTGCTGGTGATCCGCGGGTGCGAAATCTTCGACAGCACCGCGCGAACCACCGCGCTCTCCTCCGCGGGATCCGTCTCGGGCGGTGCGACGAGCGCCCGACCGGTGGCATCCGGAGACTTGGGCTTCAAGCCGGCGGGCCTGGGAACGACGGCGGGCAAGTCGAACGCACCCTTGGACGCGAACCTGCTGATGGGCGAAAACGCCGCGAGCGACGCGGGGGGCGGCGAGTGCGAGTCAACAATCGGCTGCTTCGCCGTCGGCGTCGAGGGCTTCGGCGCGTTCTTGGCGAGGTTTTCTTTCGTCTCGCCGGCGCGAATTTTACCCAGGACTTCCTCCAGCCTCGCCGTCTGCGAGTCGATCATCTCGCGTCGCCGGCGAAGTTCGCGCATCGCCTCCTCGCGCTCCGCGGGGGTGACCGCGTCCGCGGGCCGCCCGCCTTTACCGCTCGACTCCGGGAGGGGCACGGCGGCCGCCGCGAGCGACCTCGTGGCGGTCGACGCGGATTTCAGCGTGCCCCTCGCGGAGCCGCGAATGCCGCCAAAGCCGGCGCCGAGGCTCACGCGGCCGTTGGACGCGGACACGGAGCCGTAGCCGCCCGCGCGTATGAGCGAGGAAGGTACGGCGTTCGCACCCGCGCGTGGCATCGCCGCGGAATGCAGCGCGGCGCCCTTGCGCCCTCCGTACGGTGACGTGGTCCCCCACGGAATCAACGTCGCCGACTTGCCCCCAGGTAATTCAGCCGCTATCGCTCCCCGTTCCAGAAGCTTAGCGCGCCTGCGCTCGCGCTCCTTGCGCTCCACCGCGGACTCCAGCGCGGCCATCGCGTCGGTGAGACGCGACATGTCGTCGTCGATGCCGCGCCTGAGCCGGTCCAGCGCGGGGGGCAGCGGCCTGGACGTCGCAATCTCCAGCGCCCTCGGCCCGAACTTTTGCCTATGCCGCACCCGCGCGTTCCCGCCAGCCTCCCTCGCGGCTCGCTCCTCCGCCGCGCTCTCCGCCTTCTCCTCCTCGCGGTCCTCTCGCGCAGCCTCGGCGTCTTCGGCTGCGCGTTCGAACAAGGACTCGAGCTCCGAGCGCATCGCCTCGTCGCGGATGTTCTCGGCCCAAACGTCCGCCGCCGCGGGGCGCAGCGAGCTCGTCGCAGCCGCCGCCGCCGCAACGCCCGTAGCGAGCTCCGCCGCCGTCGACGCGAGCTCCTCGATTTCCTTCGCCGCGAACGGCGCGGCGTCATCGCGTCCTCCAGTACCAACCTCCACGGCGTCCACGAGCCCCGTGACGTCGTCGAGCATGGCGGTCGCCTCCTCCATCGCGGCGGCTATGTCCTCCATGATAGCCTTGAGACCCGCGGCGCCGGGGTCGCCGCCCTTCGTCGGGGGCGTGGCGCCGAACGCGGCTCGCAGGGACTCCACCTTCTTGCCCCATTGCGGCGTGGGTGAGCCGGTGATCGCCGCGGATTCCGTCACCTTGACGGGCGTGAACCCCCGGGGCATGGGTCCGGGCGACGGAGCTCCCCTCGGGGACGGACCCGGTGGGGTTCCGGAGACCATCAGGTCCTTGAGCTGCTTCTGCGCCGAGGCGAGGTCAAGTTCGCCAGCCTTGAGGGACTCGAGGAGCTGAAGGCCGAACTCGACCTGGTCAGAGGTGGCGGGAGGAGCGGGGGTGGCGAGGGGGGTGGTGGGCGGCGCGGGAGGCCACGGCGTCGCCGGAACCGGGCTCGGCGGAACCGGGTTCGGTGTAGCGCCAAAGCTGAACCCGCCGGTTGGTTTGGCGTCATCCTTCTTCGTCTCCGCGGGGGATGCGGGCCACGCCGGCGGCGCCGCGAACGGCACAGCCGCCGGCTTGGGCGCCGCTTCCTCCTTCTCCTCCGTTTTGGGCGCCGGGGATGGGGCCCAGGCGGGGGGAGCCGCAAACGGCACAGCCGCCGGCTTGGGCGCCGCTTCCTCCTTCTTCTCCTCCGTTTTGGGCGCCGGGGATGGCGCCCAGGCGGGGGGAGCCGCGAACGGCGCAGCCGCCGGCTTGGGAGCCTCCTGCTTCTTCTCGGGCACGTCCTTCTCATCTCCGGCGACGGGCGTGAACGCGAGCTTGGGAGCGGACTTGAATGCCGCCGGCGTGGAGACGGCCGCGTCGCCTCCAAACGAAAATCCGGCGGACGACGCGGCGGACGACGCGGCGGAGGTCGCGGCGGGCGCAAAGTTGAATCCCCCGGGCGCCGCCGCCGTCGACGCGGTTCCAAAGCCGAACGACGCAGTCGACGAAGCGGGAGCCGCGCCGCCGAAGCTGAAAGTAGCCGCCGCGGGCGCGGGCGCCGCCGCCGCGCCCTTCCCTTCCGCCTTGTCGAGGTCCTCCTGAAGAGCCTTTTGCGCAGCGTCGTATCCGGCGTTGGCCTTGGCGAGAAACGCCGAGCTGAACCCGCCAGCCTTGGGCGCCGCGGGTGCGGCTTCCTCCTTCTTGGCCGGCTCCTCCTTCTTGGCCGGCTCCTCCTTCTTGGGCGCATCCGCCGCGCCCGGGAACGTAAACGCCGGAGCGCTTCCCGCCGTCGCGCCCCCAAAGCTAAACGCGGATGAAGCCGCGGTGGTCGTGGATGCAAACGGCGCCGCGGGCGCCGCCGCGGCGGATGAGGCTCCAAACGGGGAGGCGGACGCCCCTCCGAACGAAAACCCACCGCCCGAGCTCGAGCTCGGCGCGGATGAACCCGCCGCCGCCGCGCCGCCAAAGCTGAACCCGCCCGACGCCGCCGCCGAGGACGCGCCAAACGACGGGGCGCTTCCCGCGGTTCCAAAGCCAAACGACGACGACGACGACGACGCGGAGCTCGCCGCCGCACCGCCGAAGCTGAAGGCGCCCGCGGCACCAGCCTTCGGCGCCGCGGGCTCCTCCGCGGGACCATTCCCGGCGGCTTTGTCGAGGTCCTCCTGGAGAGCCTTTTGCGCGGCGTCATACCCGGCGTTGGCCTTGGCGAGAAACGCCGAGCTGAACCCGCCGGCGACCGGCGCGACCGGCGCGACCGCGGGCTTGGCCGGGGACGCGACCGCCGACGCAGCCGCCGACGCCGCGGCTGGACGGACGGGCGACGACGCCGCGCTTCCCACCGCCTCCGCCGCCGCCGCCGCTCCGCTGGGCACCTCCTCGGCCTCCACCTCCCGTGCGCGAATGTTCTCGGCGTATCTCGCCGCGACGTTCTCGTCCAGGTGCCCCACGCGCATGACCGTCACCCTGTGGTCCGCGGTGGCCACGAGCACGGTGGGCCCTTGCGGCAGCGGCGGTCGCGACTTATCCGCCGGGTTGAGCATCCGACCCCCGCGTCCGCCGTCGTCCACCGCGAGCCCGGTGACGAAATTGCTATCCTCGTCGGCACCCGCGAGCGGAATCGCGGGGACGCACCGGTCGTCGTCAATCTGCAGCGCCCTGGCGCCGGAGCCCTTCCCGGCCACCTCCAGGACGCAAAGCTGGTTATCCCACGCCTTTCGATGCGACGCGAGTGCCACGTTCCACTGAGGGACGCGTACGCCGTGCAGGTACGGCCCTCGCAATCCAATCGTCTCGTCGTCGTCGATGTCGAAGGTTCCCTCGATCGCCACGCACGTCGCCGGCGGCGGTGGCGAGACGCTGTCCCAAAAGTTGGAAGCCTCGGGGGTTCCGGCGTCCAAGGCCAGGACGTGATGTGTGCTCGGATCTTCGCGTTCGCGCGCGGCGACGATGAGCGCAAGACCCGGCCGGGGTCCGAACACGAGTCCCTCCACGTCCACGTCGATCGCGCCGTCCTCGATGGCGCCGATGGACACTCCGCGCATCTCCGCGGCGAGGCCGCGTTCTTTGAGTTTGGCGAAGACCACCTGGCCGCCGGGATGCGCCCACGCGGCGACCGGCACCGGGGCGGACTGCCCGGGGCGCTTCCCTCCGAATTTCACAGCTGTGGATCCATCTCCAGGTTCGTCTCCGTCCGGCGGCGGCGCCATGGCGACCGCGACGACGCGATCGGCGATGTCCACGCCGTCGTCGGCGCCCGCGGTGCCCACGAAGAGCTTACCCTCGTCGGAATCCTCCGGGACCACGAGCGCGAGGTATGCGAGTCCCGCGTACTGCCAGGTGAAATCTCGGACGCGATCGCCCTCGTGATCTGGGGATCCGAGCGACGCCACGGCGAAGGGTTCGGGCGGCGACGCGCCCGTGGGATCGCGCGCGCACGCGACGAGCGCGCGTGTCTCGAGGAACCGGACCTCGCATCCGACGCACACCGCGAGTACCGTCTCGCACGGCGAGAAGGCGACGCATGAGACGTCGGGAAACGAGACGGTGGCGAACGCGTCGGGTGGGCAGAGTTGCTCGGACGCGAGCTTTTCCTTGACGGCGTCCGCGTGTGTCACGAGCGCCTCGGTGGCGATGACGCGCACCCCGCCGCCGTCGGCGAAGCACGTGACGCCGTACTCGCTGGAGCACGCGACGTGCTTGGCGTACCCTTTGGGTATCGGGAACGCGGCGCAGTCGTCGAGGTTGTCGAACGCGAGGGTGCCAACCGCCTGGAACACCAGCTGGCCAACCTCGGGCTCGGCGACGCTGTGCTGCGTCGACATGCCGACCCCAAACGCGCGTCTATCGACCACGGATCTCAGTCACCGACGATCGTACCCTCGTTCGCGTGACCGGTCGCGCACGAACGCCGTCTCCGGGGCGATCGTCGCGCGGTCGTGTATGCCCCCGCGCAGATCGTCGTCAGGGTTTCAAAACACGAAAAAGGCTCGGGCGAGAAGGCTGCACCCGCACTTTTCAGCGCGATGAGGAAGGGCACCGCGCTGACGCTGGCGCTCGATGTGGCGCCCTACGCGCTCGTCGCCGTCGTCGTGTTCACCGCCGCGCTCGGATCCCCGGTGCTGGCCCAGCTGTGCGCGGTCGTGATCGTCGTGTACGTGGGCAACGCGGCGTTCGGCGAGTGCGACCTCGCCTCTGCGGCGCTGGGCGACGCGCCGAGATCGGCGTACGATGGGAAGGTGGTGTGGATCACGGGCGCGTCGCAGGGCCTGGGCGAAACCCTCGCGGTGCACCTGGGGTCCATGGGCGCCAAGTTGATCCTCTCGAGCCGGCGGGAGGAGACGCTGCGGCGGGTGTGCGATGCAGCGCGCGCGGCGGGCGCGAGGGATGCACGCGCGCTGACCCTCGACGCCAGGGCGGGATCCGCGGCGATGCGCGAAAAGGGAGCCGCGGCGCTCGCGCTCGCGAAGGAGATGGCATCCGGGGCATCCGAGGACGAAACCGACGCCATGAACAACACCGACGACGCCGGCGTCGACTACATCTTCCACGTCGCCGGCGGGTCCCAGCACGCCGCCGCGGAGGACACCGCAGACGAGGTGGACCGAGACATGTTCGAGCTCAACACCATGAGCGCCATCGCGCTCACCAAAGCCCTGCTCCCATCCATGCTCCAGCGCCGGAGCGGCACCATCGTCGCGGTCGGGTCCATGGCGGTCAAGTGCCCAGCCCCGGGGCAGGCAACGTACGCGGCGACCAAAGCGGCGCTCTCAGCGTTTTGCCATTCGCTCCGAGGCGAAGTCGCCGATCGCGGCGTCAACGTCACGGTGGCGCACCCGGGGCCAATCGCCACGGGCCTAGGCGGGCAGACACGTGTCATCTTCGGCGCGACGCTCGCCAAGTCCACGTGCGACACCGGCGATAGCGCCGGCGATGGCGCGGAAGGTTCCACACGCGGCGCCAAGGTTGGCAAGAAGGAGAGGAGGTTGAATGCGCTTTGGGTTGCAAGGAAAATCGCGGCTGGCGCGGCGCTCGGGCTGGACGAGGTCGTCCTCGCCACGCAGCCCATCATGCTGCTCCGTAACTTCATGCAGTTCGTGCCGTCGGTGGGGTACAGGGTGCTGAACAAGGTTGGGCCGAAGCGGACGCGCGCGGCGCGCGCGGGGGTTAGCATGTACGAGCTCAAGTAGTGGGCACGAGTTAGCGTGTACGTGAGATGAAAAGTTAATATCGTACAACAGTCGTCGGCTATCGGCGCTGATCGCCCGGGGGTTGGACCGCCGCGTCGCTGCCTCGCCGTCCTCTCCGTCCTCTCCCTCCTTCCTCTCTCGCCCCCATCCCGAAGCACCCGCACGAAGAAGGCGAACGCCGCGCCGGGCCCGCATTTGCATTTGCATTTGCATTTGCATTTGCGTTGGCCCTCAGAGCCGAGCGCCTGACGGCTACCGAGCCGACGTTCTGCCTGCCCCCCAGCGACATCGCCCGCACCGCCCGTTCCTTCCACCGCACGAACACGCTCCGCGATCTGCCGCCGTCTCGCCGGAGCCACTCCAGCCACGGCCCCGGGACGTGCGGGCCGAGATGCCGCAGCAAGTGCTCATCCTGCGCGCGCGGCACGTCCATCATCACGCGGACGTACGCCGACGACAGGAGCACGTGCACGCGCCTCGCGTACTCCTCCGGGGATTGGACCGACGGCTCGGGGATGTCGTACTCGCCCACCCACGTCCCGCCGCACACCTCGCACGCGTCGTTCGGTCGCCCCGGGCCTTTGTCGGTGCTGATCCAGGTCTGCACGCAGGATTTGTGCGCCCAGCGCATCCCCCCGCGGCACAGGCACGGCTCGACGAGCTCGACGATCGGGACGAGGTCGCCGCATATCCGGCACTCAGCCTCCTCTCCCATGACGGCACCCCCGCGCGCGTGGGGCCGCCGACGAAGGCCCGGCGCCACTCGCGTTCGCGCCCCGGTTCTGACTATTTGCTCGTGGCGTTTGGTCACGTCGTTTCGCGGCCACCAGTTTCTGTTTGTCGACGGTTCGCCAAGATAAGGAGCACGTCACCGGCATTTGGACGCAGACGCGCGCGCACGTAGACGCGTATCGAACGACTCCGGCGCGTACGACACGGATCCACTCACCCGGATACGCACTCCCGTCGTCGTCGCCGCGCACCATGGCCGCCACGCCCACCCCGGAGGAGGGCAAGTACAAGGACATCCCGTCGATCTTACCGCTCGCGCCAGGCGGCGTCTACGCGGTGAAATGGGAGCAGCGGGAGAAGTGGGCGCAGTGCATCGAGACCCCGGAGGTTCCGTACACCCCACCGCTGGGCGAACCCAACCCGGATAACCCGCTGTGCTTCTTCGAGGTTCGCTCCGGAGGGTACTACCTCGGCCGCGTGGTGTTCGAGCTCAAGGCGGACACCCACCCGATCACGTCCGAGAACTTTCTCAAGCTGTGCGAGTACCGGTGCTTCGCGGGCACGATGTTCAAGGTGTTTCCCGGTAACTGGATCCGCGGCGGGGACTTCACGCAGCTGGACGACATCGTCTACGACCCAAACGACGGCGTGGACTTCTTCGACTTCGCGTCCCTACTCCCCGACGCCGCGCCGGGGGGGCAGAGCATCTATAGTAACCCGGAAACCGGCCCGTACTTCGACGACGAAGCCATGGACACGTACACGCACGACGCCGCGGGGATCCTCACCATGTTCAACCCCGGCTCGGCCAACTGTAACGGCAGCCAGTTCATGATCACCTACCCGCGCGTCGAGCCGGAGGTGCTCGACGGCTCGCACGTCGCGTTCGGGCAGGTGACGGAGGGATGGAACGTTTTAATGGCGCTGGAACAACTCGGCGACGCGAGGCAGGAAGGTCTGACGTTCCAGAGGATCACCTTGGAGCAGTGCGGGGTTTTGAGGTACGGGAAGGACGGCGTCGGGGGCGCGGCGCCGCCGCCGCCGGCGGCGGCGTCCGTGTCCGTGGAGGCTTCCGCTTCCGCGGGGAGGTGTGGGAGGGGACGGCGCGGGGGGAAGGCGTCGGCGAGTGCCGGGAAGAAGGTTTCTTCCGCGGCGAGGTTCGGGTCGGCGGGTGCGCGCGCGCTCGCCGCCAGGTTCGCGTACGCGTGAGTACCACGCGCGTGTGACGTAGTAGACGCATCGCAGCCGTCAAGAGGGCTCTCTTGACTCTTCATTCATTCATTCATTCGTTCGTTCGTTCATTCGTCTGCCTCCTCGCCCCTTCTCCTCCTCTCCGCGCGCGCGATCTGGGTGTCCATCAACTTCTCGATGGCGTCGCTCATGGTCTTGATGTACTCGCGCCCGAGCGGTGTCGACTTGGGCGGTTCGATGGGCATCGGCGGCAGGAACTGCTCGCACTTCCAGCGGCGGATCGCCTCGTCGAGGGGGTCGGGGGTGACGATGCACTTGATCGTACCGTCGTCGTTGAGGTAAACGTCCCGGCCGTCGGCCGTCTCATACCCCGCCCGGTAGTACTCGACGGGGGGCTTCGGCGGAGAAAGATCAGCCGCGGGGACTCCCACGTCTTCGCCCTTCGCCGCCGTAGGGGTCGTGTCCTTCGATACGACCGCGGCGGCTCGCGTCGGCTCGTCGGCGACCGACCTGGGCGCCAGCAGCTCGTGTCTGAGGTCGCCGAGGGAGTGACGCCTGTGCTTGGCGCGCTGCAGGAGCGTTGGGGTGGTGTTGCACCACGGACCGGGTTTGGCGGCCTTCGCGTGGGGCGTGGAGACGACCGTGACCGTCGTCTTGTCGCTCATTGTCGCGTCACCGTGTCTCCGGTGAGGAGAGGCGCGGGCGCGAGAGGTGGAGTGCACGAGGGGGTTCCGTGAGCAACGACACGAGCAACAACTTAGGTAATTTCAGAACAGCGTCCGAGAAAAGCCACGACGCACCAACACTCGCCCCCGCACCGCCTCACCATGCAGCTCAAGAACGGCATACAGACGCTCGATACGTACCGACCTACCTTCGATCCGCACTTGGATATCGCGACCGTGGTGTTCTCCCACGTGCAGTGCGTCAAGACCCGCGTCAACCTCGCGGTGGTGAGCAAGTTGTGGAGGGACGCCTCCAAGCCTGCCGCTGCGTACCCTCTCAGGTTCGACTTCGACGCGTTCCCGAGCACTTATCTTACTCGTGTCTTAGGACTGCTGGACAACGACGAAGCTCTGTCTCTACCCTACGAGAGAGTCGTTGGACTTCTTGGTGAAGCTGCGGAATACGGGCACCTCGTATGCAACAACGCAGCTTCCCGGGGGAGTGTAAGGCTGCTGAAGTGGGGGCGAGAGAACAACCTTGATTATTGGAATACACGCACGTGCGGTTTCGCAGCCGCACGTGGACACCTGCCCGCTCTCAAGTACTTGGACGAGAACGGGTGCCCTTGGGACTCGCTCACGTGCTATTACGCAGCCACACATGGACACTTGCCCGTTCTCAAGTACTTGCACGAGAACGGGTGCCCTTGGGATAGCTACACGTGCAGGTACGCCGCCCATCACAAACACTGGGACTGCCTGCAGTACGCGGTGGATAACAAGTGCCCGAAGTGGAGGAGGTACGCCCAGTGGTACGCGAAGCACCTCCGATGAAATGCCAACACTATAGACTAACATCATCACCATCACCGTGAAGCACGCGTCCCTCACGTGTTCCGTGTCGCGTCCACCACGTGTTCCTCTAGGGTGCCTATCTTCGCGGGCCGGAGCGGCCATCCGCTTCCGTACTGCTCCTGATCCACGATGAGCGATTGGTTATACTCCTTCGCCGCCGACTCCTTCTCTCGGTACGCCAGCTTGACGTCTTTGTCGAGCAGTGCCGCGTGCGCGGTGGCGCCGTCGAACCGTGCCAGCACTTTCCCAAGCACTTCAGATTTCAGTTTCAGCCGATTCATCGCGTCCACCGAGGCGGGCTTGTACCCAGCGGCTTTCAAAACTCGGTTCAAAGCGGCGTTGCCGGCGTCTACGTCCCACGGTGTTTCCGTGGACGCGTCTCTCGCCAGTGGTTTGCCTTTCCCCGCGAGATTGTCCAGCACGCCGGCGTTCATGGCTTCGGTGATTCTCGCCTCCGCCATCGCCTGCACGCCCATCGGGGGCGGCGGGGCTTCCCAAGGAGGCGGGTGGGGTTGCTCGGGGTTGTTCGTTGAATCATCATTTTGTTTTGCCTTTTCCGCCGCGTACCGCTCCGCTTTGGCTCGTGCGTCTTGCATCTGCTCAACCTTCTCCCGTAGCTTTTCTTGCTTCAGGAACCCCTCCATGCCTTTGATGCCGCCGCTGGCGAAGTTTATGTGCCGAATCCATCGGCGGTGCACCGAATCTCGGCAGCGTTCGGATGGATGCCCGACGCGACACAGATCTGTGGCTTCCGCCCTAAGTGTGGTAGAACTCGAGTGGTGCCCAGACTGTGATGGAGACGACGCACCGCCCGGGTCCGTGAATCGCACGGGGACGAGCCACCGCAGCGACGACCGAGGGGCTCGCATCGACGTGCGCAACATTTTGACAGTGTGGGGACGCGCGTGGAAGAGTGGGGGCGCGAAGGGCTCCGACACTGATGACACGCCATTTCTGTTTGGCTGGTATCGGCCAGAAAAATTTGAAAAAGTGTGGTGTGTTGCCGGCACCCCCCATCACAGATCGCGCGCGCCCTGGCACGACGATGAAGGTCAAGACCATCCAGGTGCTGTGGCACGCGAAGGCGGAGAGCACCGCGGGTGCCCCCAAGCCCGCGCCCGTGTTCTCCGTCGACTTCGACCCCGCCACCGGCCGCCTCGTCACCGGTGGCGCCGATAAGGAGGTGAAGCTCTGGTCCCTCGGTGAAGATGCCGACGGGAACGCCGACGTGACGCACCTCGAGACCCTCACCGCGCACACCAAGGCCGTCAACGTCGTGCGATTCTCCCCGGGAGGCGACATCCTCGCGTCGGGGGGCGACACCGGCGAGGTCCTCCTCTGGAGACGCGCGCCCGACGGCACTAAGAACCTCCACGGCGATCTCACATCATGGAAGACCGCAAACACACTCCGAGGACACTCCGACGACGTCCAGGACCTCGCGTGGGCCCCAGGCGGCGCCGCGCTCGTCACCGGGTCCGTCGATAACTCATCCATCGTGTGGAGCGAGTCCACCGCACGAGGCCTGATCCGCCTCGAGGGACACGAGCACTACGTCCAAGGCGTGGCGTGGGATCCCCAAGGCGAATTCGTAGCTTCCGCGTCGGGCGATCGAAAGGTCAACGTGTACGCCACGACCCCGCGATCCAAGGTGCCCGTGGACCCTACGCAGCTGGGCGGCTGGTGCAAGAAGCTGGTGTGCCAGAAGGAGATACGACGCGCGGTGGGAACGAAAGGGCTGCTCTTCCAGGACGATACGCTGGAATCTTTCTTCCGGCGGCTGGCGTGGTCGCCGTGCGGATCGTTCCTCGCGATTCCCGCCGGCGTGCACAGGGAACCGCACAAGGGTGAGGAACACGCGACGTACCTCTACCAGCGCGGGAGGTTCGCCCGGCCCGCGATGCGTTTGCCGTGCGTCGCCCCCGCGGTGTGCGTGCGGTTCTCGCCGGCGTTGTACCAAAAGCCCGGGGTGGACGCGCCCGCGACACCCGCGCCGGAGCGAGCGGACGACGCGTCGGTGAAGGAAACGGAGGTCAAGGTGAATGAGGAGGTCAAGGCGGAGGGTGCCGAGGGTGCCGACACAGCTGTGCGCGAGGGTGCCGAGGGTGACGTGGCCATCCCCGCGGATGGCGGCGCTAAACCCGCGTCGGACGCTGAAGCCGCCGTCTCCGCCGAGCCGGCTCCGACGGTCGACCTCCCGTACCGCGTGGTCTTCGCCGTGTGCACCACCGACACCGTGGCCGTGTACGACACGACCAAGGAAACGCCCGTGGCGTTCGTGTCGGGCTTACACTACGCCACGATCACCGACGCGGCGTGGTCGCCGTGCGGGATGAAGCTGGTGGTGAGCTCCTCGGACGGGTACTGCTCGGCGCTGACGTTCACGGAGAGCGAGCTGGGCAGGGTGTTGGTTCCGGAGGAGGTCCCGGAGCACATCGCGCACGTGTTACCCGCGCGGAGGGTCAAGTCGTCGGAGAAGAGGGCGAGGATCAAGGCGGAGGCGGCCGAGGCGGCGGCGGAGAGGGCGGCACAAACCCAGGCGCCAGCCCAGGTGGACGGCGGTCAGACGAAGAGGATCGCGCCCCAGCCCGTGACCGCGGACGGGCCCAAGAGGGTGATGCCGACGCCGGTGGATCCCGCCGCGCCGGTGAGCGTCGCGGTCGGAGAGAAGCGGCCGATCGAGTCGGCGGACGGGGGCGTCGAGAAGAAGCCCCAGCGGATCGCGCCGACGCCGATGTGACCACGACCACGGCGACCGTTACCCTTAGCGACGAGCGACGTTGACGAACGCGATTGTTTACATTCGATTTGGAATTGATAACGTAATACTTTGCTCGCCGGCACCGTCCCACACACCCTCTCCACCCTCTCTCTTTTTTTAAATCTCTTTTTTCAGTCTCTGAGCCATCCCCCTCATCCTTCGACACACTCCATAAATACACAACTTCTTCTTGCAGATATCAAACAAACGTCGGCGTCGGCGCGAGAGGAGACACGGGATATCATGTCGCGCAATCACGCCTCCACCTCGACGGTCGCCTTCGGGCTGTCCAGTTCCACCGGCTTGAACCTGTGCGTCTCCCGCGGCTTGCGCGGCGTCGTCTCCGGCGTCGGCATGTGAAACGCGGGCAGCGGCGTCGGCTTCAACCCCACGATCCTCGACATCACCTCGTTCGCAGCCTTGGACAGCCGGTTCATGACGCTGTCGGGAATACCGGGCGACTGCGTCGGGCACGGTCGCTCGAGCGCGATCGTCGCCTTCTTCAGCTGGGTATCCGCGTCCCGCTTGGTCCGCGCGAGCAACTCCGCGAGCGTGGGCTCGGGAGTGTCGACGCCGTGCAGGGTGGCCAAAGGTACGTCGTCGTCGGACTCCCACTCGGACTCGATCGCCGGGTACGAATCCTCAATCTTGTAGATTTGGTGATCCGTGCCGTGAACCTCGGGCCCGGCGTCGGTCCACTGCTGGTACTCAACCTCCGGCTCGGGCTCCGCGAAGAGGGGCTCGTGCACGATGGTGAGCGGCGCCTCGATGGCAACCTCCATGGCAGCCTGCTGCTTGCGGCGGCGCTTGGATGCGGCCGGGTTGAAGCACGCGCGGCGGCGGCGGCGGCGGGCGGCGGCGGCGATCGCCTCGCACCGCGCCGCTCGCTCCCGCTGCTGCCGGCGGACGCCCTCGTACCCGAGCACGAATTGGTACTGGTGCGGTTCAAACGTCGTCTTGCCGCGGTCGTCGCCGAGCTCGTTGTCGTCGCAAACCTCTTTATTGCCGCCGAGCTGCGCTCGCGCGCGGTAGCTGGCCGGCGCCGGGCACTCGAATCGGGCGAGGAGAGCCTTGCCGTTGTTTCGAATGCGAAGTTCGCGGTAATACCCGTACACGAGCTCCGCGTCCTCGTGGGTGGGCCCGTTGGGGATCCGCGACTTGACGACGGGCTCCGTCGCTTTGGCCTTTTTTGTTTTAGCCTTGGCGTTGGGCACCCGCTTGGTGTTTGTTTGCTTGTTGTTGTGTTTTGCGTTTTTGGCGCCGAGCTTGGTGTTGTTCGCCTCGGCGGAGTGTTTGAAAGGACCTTTCTTTCTGAGCTCACTTGCCCCCCTGCTAACCTTCTTGAGGGAGGTGTTCACGACTTTCTTGGAGGTCTTCTTCGTGGGCGTCGAACGAACGACGCGCGTCGCTGCCCGTGTGGCCTGCGTCGCGCGCGTCGCCCTCGTCGCCCTCACCTTCCCTCCCCTCGTGACAAGATCACTGCTCTTACCGTTTCCCGACCCATCCGCTTCAACCTCAGCGTCTGAACCGTCCTCGTCCACATCCGTCGAATCCGCATCCGCATCCACCGAAGGATCGGACCCGGACCCGAGCGAACCGGGCGATAGCACCGCGGCGTCCGTCCCCTCGCTCGGGTCCTGGTCCGAGCGCGGCGCACCTTTACCCGCGAAGTCGCCGGGTTCCACCGAGCCCGTCGGCGTCACCGGCGGCGAATCGCTGAGCGAGTTGGCGCGTTTGTGTCCGGCGTGGATATGAACCGCCGCCTCCGCGCCCAGCGCGGGGGTGACGGTATCCGACCGCGAACTGATGAGTCCGGCGCCGACCGCGTCTTCCCAAGGGGCGTGCGCCGCCGCGCGGGATCCGCCGGTTGGCGAGAGCAGGTCGGTCTCCGCCTCCGCCCACGAGAGGTCAAACTCTGGCATGGACCGCGCGGACTTGACAGCCGCTTCAGCCTCCGCGACGGAGGTTTCGCCGTACCCGAGGATGTCGTACGCGGCGTGCGCGGACGGGACCATGGCGCCGCTGTGCCAGCTGGCTTCTTCGAAGACGTCGAAGAGCGTCTCGAGTTCGCGTTCGCGAAGTCGTTCCGATTGTTCCTTCTCGACCCTGTCGCGGTTCACGGCGTTGAGCCAAGCCTGATCCTGCGACGTGGCGGTGTACATCGGCGCCGGGCCGTTGGGCTCGAACCTGCCGGCGAGCATCGACGGTCTGGCCTGGATGTACCCCGCCGGCGGGACGAACCCGGACATCGAGTTCTGGTCGTAATCGTCCACTGTGGAGAAGGACGGGAGGCGGATGTTGCCGTCGGCGTCGAGGTCCATCTGCATGGACTGCGCGCGGCGGGCAGCCTTCTGCGCGGCGGTCTGCTGCGCCTCGAGCTTGGCGCGCTTGGTCAGCAGGCCCGCGTTCCAGCGCGCCGAGCGACGGCCGCCGCCCGCGTCGAGCTCCTCGGATCCGAGAAACGTGGGGGCGGATGCGGAGCGCTTGGGGCGGTTGCCCCCCACCAGCGGGGTTCCGTCGGCCGCCACCTTGGGCTTGTTCTCCCGCGCCTGGGGCTTGCGGGGCCTCGGGCGAGCGTTCGCGTTGCGGTTTTGCTGTGAAAGTTAGGTTCGGAGTTGGGTTCGCGCGGGTCAGTCTCAGTGCGGCGGCGGTTCGGGGCTCTCATCTCGGGAAAAAAGAAAAGATTTATGCGGGCGCCTCAAGCGTCATCAAAGATTTTCCAGGGTTGCGGGGATGGGGGGCGCACCTTGGCGTGCCGCCTGTTATCGCGCACTCCGCACGCGTTGCAGAGCGTCTTGGGCCCGTCCGGTCCGTTGCGCCACAGCGGCGTCGTCTGCGTGTTGCAGTGCGCGCAGCGTTTGCCGGGGATACCCGGCAGGAGCCCGTCGTGCGACGGAACCTCCATAACCTGAGAAATAAACAGGGGAGAGGGGCACGTGAGACCACCGAGTTTGC
>Ga0302114_10000007_pt1 | contig 187116 bp, 109 predicted proteins | sample AG5_Surface_MG_FD_203107 | JGI IMG/M metagenome (GOLD analysis project Ga0302114, IMG submission 203107) | Marine microbial communities from Western Arctic Ocean, Canada - AG5_Surface | ecosystem: Environmental > Aquatic > Marine > Oceanic | place: Canada: Western Arctic Ocean | collected... | reverse complement strand
TCATCGCCTCAAACCACTTCGCGGTCGTCGGCCTACCCGCCCACACGTCCTTCCACCCGAAGTGCTTCGGGAGGATGTATTCGATGAACACGTACGTCGGGAACAGCGCGGCGTCGGCGGTGGACGGCTCCCTCCCACCCACGAAAGGTCCGTCCGTCCTGAGGTTCATGACTCCCTCGATGACGTCGAGCTGTCTGGCAACCTCCGCGAGCTGATCCGCCCTGGTCTTCACGTCGTACCCCGCGCGATACATGCATCCCTGGATGGGTACCACGTAGAGGTCGTGGATTCTGGTGGCGAGCGCGCAAACGGCGCGCGTCTCCGGGTCTTCGGGGATCAGCTCCGGTCCGTTCTCAAAAGCGTGGCAGATGTACTGCGAGATTACCTCGGACTCGGGGAGCGCCAGGCCGTCGGCGGTGACGAGAAGAGGCATCTTGCCCTGCGGGTTCATGGCGAGGTACTCCTCGGACTTGATCCCTCCAACCGAGGAAGGATCCTTGATGGTGAACTCGTCCTCGAGGTCTTTCCAGTAGATGATCAGTCGGTTCCTTGCGCCGTTGTTGCTGACCGGGACGTCGTAGAGGATGTTCTTGCCGGCTGCCACCGTCTGAAGAGACGCGCGACGGGGCGCCGCGGCACCGCGAGGTGCGCGGCGAAACGCGGCGGTCGGGCGGGCGAGAGAGATCGATGCGGCGATGCTCATGGCGTACGGGTCGGCGCCTTTGCGCGATCCGACAACCGATGTGAGGGCCGATGCGATCAACACGTCGACGACGTCCGATGCACTCGTTTTGCGACGACCTCGGAGGGTTCGTGCGCGTGTGTGTTGTGCGCACACGGCATGCGGTTGAGCACTTTATCAAAAACTTATCCGAGAAGAGTCAGATTAAACCCTCGTGCCGACTCACTGTCGACCGCGCCCACGCCGCCGGGCTGGGCATCTTCGCGATCATGAGCACCGCGCCGCGATGCACCGCGGGTGCCCTTCGCGCCCGCGCGTCCTCGCGATACGCAGCTCACGACTCGACCTTCGTCCCAGCGCTCCGATCGATCGCTCCGAGAGGTAAGGGAAATCATCGCAGGCTCGTCGTGTGGCGCGCCGAGTCTTCGCGCCCGCCCGAGCCCGCGCGCGACACCAGCGATCAGGACAACGTCGACGCACGTATCCGCGCCGAGCGCATGGCGGTCCGGCTCAAGCTGGCGAGCACCGCGGGCGCGAAGAAGACCACCACCGGGGGACGGCTCAACTCCTCAGCAGCCACATCCTTCGACGCGAAGATCGCCGAGGCCGAAGCCACCGCGTCGTCGAACAAGTCCAAGGTCATCGAAGAGGAACGCGCGGCGGTCAGGGCGCGCATGGGTAAGTTCCGCATGAACCGCTACGCCTTCGTCAACACGGGCGCCAACGCGGGCGGCGTCTACGACAGGGTCACCGGAGAAGCCGCGCCCGTCAACGACGAAACGTTCGCCATCGAGGACAGGGTGGACCTCGCCAGGGAACGCGTCAAGCAGGCGCAGCAGGAGCTCGTCAACGCCAAAGCCGCCCAAGACGCGAAGGAACGCGACCTCAACGAGCGCGTCGCCAAGCTCGAGAAACTCGCCGAGGAGCTGACGACGAAGCGGAAGGAAGAGTCCGCGGGCGAAGACGGCGGGAAAGGCGCCGAGAGAAAAGCGATACTCGCGACGATGAAGGAGATGCAAGGAGATTCATCGTCGCCGTCGACGACCGCGGCGGGCGCGGGAGCCGCGAAGATCGCGGTGGCCACCTCCGCGACGTCGCAAACAACCGGCGTGGAGTCGAATGACCCGAAAGATGCCAAGGCTCGCGCGGCTGACGCCATCCGAGCGCGGGCCAGCTCCAGCTTGAGCCGCCTGCGGAAACACCGCAAGTCGCGGCTCTCGCAGGCGTCCAGCCTGCGGAAGAAGCCGGTGACGTCGACCGCCGCGGTGGAGACTAGCACCGTGGCGGAACACGACCCCTTGCGCGACGCGGCAGCGTCCACAGCGTCCACGGCGAAGGAGGAGGACGAGAGTTTAGGCTCAACTTTATCGCGGGGAGCTCCAACGACTCCAACGGTGCCGGGCTCCAACGACGTGCTCCCGAAGCCGATCTTCGTCCTCTCCGACTCCACGGGCGAATCCGCCGCCAACACGTGCCGCGCGGCGCTCGGGCAGTTCGAAGAGTTGCTGAACCTCGCCATGCCCACGAACCTGTACATATTCCGGTTCCTGGACGATCCGTCTGATGCGTACAAGATCGTGAGGCAGGCGGCTGAGGACGACGCTCTGGTGGTGTACACGCTGTCCGCGCCCGAGATGGTCACGTCGGTGATGACCGCGTGTAAGCTGTACAAAGTTGAATCGGTCAACCTGTGGGGCCCGCTGCTCGAGTCCATGGAGGCGCATCTCATGATGACCAGGATGGGCGTGCCAATCACGGAACGAGGGGCATCCACCAACTCGCACACTTCGTCTGAGGCGCTGAGCACGGATTATTACCGCATGATCGAGGCGGTGGAGTTCACGCGGCAGATGGACGACGGCGCGCGTCCCGACAGGTGGCGAGACGCCGATATCCTGATCCTCGGCGTCTCCCGCACGGGTAAGACGCCGCTGAGCATCTACCTCGGACAGCGCGGGTACAAGGTGGCGAACCTGCCGCTGGTCCCGCGGGACGGTCAGCTCATGGTTCCAAAGTACGTACACGACGTGGACCCGAAGAGGGTGTTCGGGCTGCTGATCAACGGCGAGGTGCTTCACGACATTCGCACCAACAGGCTCTCGTCCATCGGCGTGAAGCGCGAGGACAAGGGCGCGATGGAGTACTCCACGATGCGACAGGTGACGCAGGAGCTCAGTCTGGCAAAGGCGCTGTACGCGAAAAATCCGGGGTGGACGGTGCTGGACGTGACGCACAAGGGGGTGGAGGAGACCTCGGCGAGGATCATGAAGATCATGTACCAGTCGGAGAACGCCAGTGCCTACTCGCTCATGAAGGCGACGTAGCTTTAGAATATATTTGTGTAAGACTCTTATGATATTTGGCAAAGACTTTGAAAGAATCGAGTATCGGGGCGGTACCTCCCCGTCGCGAGCGTGATGTGCGGAGCGATGCTTTTCGCGCGTGGTGCGTCTGCAGTTCCGTGTGCACGTGTTTACTGCTGCGCGCACTGCACCCTCTGGCCACCGTCGCCCTCGTCGTCGGAGTCGTCGGTGGCGTTCCTCTGCTGCTGCTTGTTGCGGCGCATCTCAGACTCCATGTCGACGTCGTGCATGGTGCACTCCTCGTGGTCGTCGGTGACCGCCGGCGCGGTGGGCTTGCCGAGGACGCTGGCGAGGGCGGCGAGGTCTTCGTCGGAGAGGTCGCCCGGGGCGGGGAACTTGACGTTGAAGTGGACGAAGAGCTTGCCCTTCTGGAACGGGGACTGGTAGGTGGGCATACCCTCGTCGTACACCGCCTTGAAGGAGTTGGGCTTGATGACGTCGCCCTCGTTGGTGGAGATGACGAGCGGGCGCTTGTCTAGGTGGGTGACGGTCATCTGGAAGCCGCAGAGCGCCTCGGCGAGGGAGATGCTCTTCTCGAGGAAGAGATCGGGGCCCTTGCGCTTGAACGTGGCGTGCTCCTTCTCCTGCACGACGAAGATGATGTCGCCCGGGACGGTGCCGGGAGCCTCGTCAGCCTCACCCTGGAAGGTGATCTTCTGGTTGTTCACCATGCCCTTCTCGATGTGCACCTCCAACACCTTCTTCTCCTGCACCACCTTCTGGCCGTGGCACTGCCCGCACTTGTCCTTCTCGCTGATGACCTGCCCGGAGCCGCGGCACTCGTTGCACACGGTCTGCATCTGCTGAACCATACCGGGCGCGATCTGCCTGACCACGACGCGCACGCCGCTGCCCTTGCAGGTACCGCAGTGCCCCGAGGCGCCGCTCTTGCTACCCTTGCCGTCGCACTTGGGGCACAGCACGTTCTTCGCCAGGCTCAGTTTCTTGGTCACGCCGTTGTACAGATCCTCCAGCGACACCTTGAGGCCGTGCACGACGTCCTCGCCCTTGCGCTGGCGCTGACGACCGCCGCCGCGGCCGCCGCCGCCGCCGCCGGGACCGAAGGGGTTACCGCCGAACATGGCCTCGAAGATGTCGAAGGGGCTGCCGCCGCCGCCGCCGCCCATGCCGCCCTCCTTCAGGCCCTCCTCGCCGTACTGATCGTAAATCTGCTTCTTCTCGGGATCGCTGAGCACCTCGTACGCCCCGGTGACCTCCTTGAACTGTCGGATCACGGTTGGGGATGGGGTTTTTGGTTCAGTGGATGCGCGTGGAGTGGGCGTGGGCGGTCGGATCGCGGGTGGGACGGCGCGCGTGGTCAGATCGGGCGTTGGCGTCGACGCGATCAAATTGTCGTTTTTCTCACCTTCTCCGGGTCGCCTCCCTTGTCGGGGTGGTTCTTGATGGCCGCCTTGCGGTACGCCTTCTTGATCTCGCTGGCATCCGCGTTCTTGGACACGCCGAGGATGTTGTAAAACTTCTCGGTGTCGCCCTGATGTTCGATGAAAAGGTCGGTGCGGCGATGGTCAGCGGCTGGCAGTCGGGTGAAGGAGGCCGGGGGGCGGCGCGCCAAAAAGAAGATCCAGGAAGAAACGGACGCCGGCGTTGGATGGGAGGCGCACCTTGGGGCGACCGGGCATGCCGCCGAAATGCATCGGGACGACTGTTCTTTTAGGCGGGGTTGAGCTTGACCCTTGAGTCTGGTGAGTTTACGACGAAGCTCGCGTTGAGGCGGCGCCCGACGTGTGGTCTGATCACCTGTCGCCGTCGGCGGATCCTGTATGTCCTGCGTCGCCTCGTTTTTGGTTTTTGAGGTCTGAGATTGACCGTACCATCACGTATGAAGTCTAGTTATGAATAAATTGATTTTCAATGGGCATATTATATAGACTGTTTACTCATTACCTCTATGCAGCCGCAAAAACAGCACCGGTCGATAAGAATCCCTCCCGTCCGCATTGCCCACGTCATTCCACCTGCGATATGGCAGCCGCAAGGACCATGGCGTGCCTGAGCGTCGCGTCGCTCGCGCGACCGTTCTCCTCCCGCGTCTCGTCGGCCTCGTGCCGCGCGGCGGCCGTCGCCGGCGGGCAGCGCGCCTCCCTCATGGGCGCCTCCCAGCCCAGGTGGTACCTCGCCACCTCCTCCAGCACCGCCCTCCAGCGCAGGCGCTCCAACCGCGGGTTCCTGACCGTCGACGCCAAGAAGAAGGGCTTCGCCGAGCTCCTCAGCGACATCGTCCCGAAGGACGAGGACTACAACGGCCGCCCACGGCTGGAGAAGGGCAAGGTGAGCGCCAAGCAGCACGTGCCAAACTCCATCGCCAAACCCCCGTACGCCGACTCCGGCCACCTCCCGCCCATGAACGAGGAACCGCAGATCCACGACGCGGAGGGCGAGGAGAAGATGCGCGCCGCCGGCTTGCTCGCCGCGCAGGTGCTGGACTACGCCGAGCAGATCATCAAACCCGGCATCACCACCGACTTCATCGATCAGAAGGTTCACAAGATGATCGTCGACGCCGGAGCGTACCCGTCGCCCCTAAACTACGGAGGCTTCCCCAAGAGCGTGTGCACGTCACTGAACGAGTGCATCTGCCACGGGATCCCCGACACCACCGAGCTGAGGGAGGGCGACATCATCAACGTGGACGTCACCGTCTTCTTGAACGGGTACCACGGAGATACCTCGAGGACCATCCGCGTGGGTGAGGTGACCGACGAGGTGGCGCGCCTGGTGGACGTGACCGAACGTTCCTTGGCGGAGGCGATCAAGATCTGCAAACCAGGGACGCCCGTGCGTAAGATCGGCGCCACGATCCACGCCATCGCGGACGAGGCGGGCTTCGGCGTCGTGGAGAAGTTCGTGGGGCACGGCGTGGGCAAAGAGTTTCACTCGGGGCCCACGGTGAGGCACCACAGGAACAACGACCCGGGGGTCCTGGTGAAAGGTCAGACGTTCACGATCGAACCGATGCTCACGATCGGGCGGACGCACGATAAGATGTGGAGGGACGGGTGGACCGCGGTCACAGCGGACGGCAAGTGGACGGCGCAGTGCGAACACACGCTGCTCATCACCGACGACGGCGTGGAGATCCTCACGGCGTCGCCCCTGAAGAAAACCGAGCGGTTCCCGGCCAAACAGGCGACCGCCGCGTAAACACCCGGTGATGAAACTCTAGCACTTCGATTCTTGTAACCATCTCGTTCAACACGCGTATTTGCACTCGCCGTCTCGCACTCTCGAAATAACTGTTTTTTGGTGCAAAAGCGCGAGTGTGAAAAACGAATCCCTACCCTTCGGTGGACACATCGGACACGCGCGTGAGGATGTCCGGACGAGGAGGAAGGGGCGGCGGGAGGGGCGGCTTTGGGGGCCGGGGCTCCTCCGGGAACCCCATCACCATCGACGACGACGGCCAGCCCGTCACCGGCATCGCGGACGGCCCGCCGAGCCTCTACCCGCCGATGCTTAGGATGCCGCCGCCGCCGGAGCTCACCGAGCGCGAGGAGGAGCTCTTGCGGATCCACCGGCGACTGCAGAGCTTCTGGCGGAACTCGTGCTATTTCCTGCACGACGAACCGGCGGCGCAGGAGATCCCGGAGGTCAAGATGGTGACCCACCGCGACAAGCTCGCCGCGCGGGAGAAGGCCAAGACGGAGAAAAAGACTGAGCTGCACGACGTGTTGGAGTCGTCCAGGGAGTACTTCCCCGAGGAGCTCTGGCCGTCAAAGTCGAAGAAGCGCAAGCGCGGGGGTACGGCGAAGTCCACGCGCGCCAAGGGCGGCGACGGGCAGGACGGCGACGACAGGCTCGAGCGCCTCGCGCGCCTCGAGAAGCGCCGCGAAGAGGAAGAGGTGGACGACGACATCGAGGACATCGACGGCAAGGACGCCGGCGTCGACGAGGACGACGACGAGAACGCCGGCGGCAAGCGGGGCCGAGGTACCCGGGTCGGCGAACACGCGGATAGGAAATCCAGGCACGGCGGCGAGCACAAGGACGGCAAGAAGGGCGGCGACAAGGGGGCGGACGACGACGAGGGCGAGGAGGATGACTACTGGGACGACGACGACGACGACTACCAACGAGGCGCGGACTGCGACGACGACGAGGGATACGACGACGACCTGGGCGGCGGCGACGACGAGGAGGCGTTCTTCTGAGTGTTGACACCATCGATAATCCATACTGTTACATCCTACCGAACTCCATCGCGAGCACCACCCCCGTCGACTCACTCACTGCATGCCACCCCCGGAGATCCTCTGCATGATCACCTGGCCTGTTTCGAGGTACCTGAGGGCGCACTGCGACAGGCACGCGCTCTCGTACCGGTCCAGGCTCGCGCCCGGCTTGGATACGCACTTGTCGAAGCACACGTCCGCGAGCTTCGCGACCACCTGCGGTTGGTTCGAGTGGGAGTTTCAGTGGGGACGGTCAGCAATCGCATCGTCAGGGTTTGGTAATCCATCGGCAAACGGGTCGAGATCGAGGCGATGGGGATGCGACGGACCTCGTTGAACATCGCCTTGCGCTTCTCCTCCTCGAGGAAAGACGCCATCTGCGGGTCCATGCCCTGTTGGGGAGCCATGTCGAACCGCAATCCACGTGTCACGCGCTCTGATTGAAGGCGCGACGTGGGCGATGATGTTGCCAAAAACTTTGTTGGCGCGCGGCGCGACTGACGGTGGTTGAGTGGTCGGCTGCAAAACGGGAATGTATGACTGTTTGCATGTGTAAATGCGGGGTGTCCGACCGATCTGGCGGTTACTCTTTGAGAGATGCGCGGCCTCTGCGGAACGCCACTCTCAGGGAGACGGAGACGCCGGCGCCGCATCCGAGTAAATGACGGACGAGACCACCCCACTGATCCCCACCAATGAGCGCGGGACCGGACGCCGGGCGTGCGGCGTCCAGTCCGAGGCGGCGCGCAAGTCCCTCCGCGCGGACGTGATCGGCGCGACTTGCGTGCTCGCCTTTGCCGGCGCGCTCGTCCTGGCCGTTCCGGTGCACAAGCACCCGCACCAGCCCATGGACTACTACGCCAAGACCGCGTACCCGTACACCAACCTCCACCTCGGAACCTACGACGCCGGTGACGTCCTACAGACCGCACGGGAGGCGCGTGGGTTCGCGCACACACCCGAGCGTGCGACGCGATGGAAAACCGATCGCTCCGCGTGGATGGCTGACCCGAGCGACGCCACCGTGTTCCAGTGGAAGGACGGCGAGTTCACGATGAACCTCGTCAAGCCGACCGCGTCGGAGCTCGGCATGACCGAGGAACCCGTGACCAGCGACGCGATGATGAAGATGTGGGAGACGCACGACTACGCCGGCCTAGGCGCCATGGGCGGCGAAGGCAAACACGACAGGTGAGTTTATTTTTGGTTATTTTTGGTTATTTTTGGTTATTTTTGGTTATTTCCATATGGGCAATTTTACTGACGTCATATTTTGTTCACAGGGTGTTCAAGGCTTTCAGCGCTCTCGTCGTCGGCGCGCTGCACCACGCGCCCGAGCGGTTCAAGCTGGGCCAGCCCCCGTTCCGCATGGTGACGCACCAGCGCGACTACCTCGCGCCTCCGTGCGTCCATAACGTACCTAAGGGGTCCAAGTTTCACCCGTGCCCCGTGGCCAAGAAGTGGCGGGCGCCCGTGTTCAACTTTGGCTCGGGGCTTAAAAACGGAGCCGTGTTTCCCGCCGAGGTTAACATGCCGGACCCCGAGTTCATCGACACGGTTCTCAAGAACCAGCACCCGAACCAGCCCATCTCCCCGCTGGGCGTCACGCAAGACGGCCTGGACCAGGCCACGCACGCGGCGCAGCCCACCAGGCCGTGGAAGGACCGCCGGGCCGTCATCGCGTGGCGCGGCGGCGATACCCCCGTCGCTCCACGCATGCCATTCGGCGCCGACTCCGGCGTCCGCGGCGAGGCGTGCGCGTCTCTCCTTCGAAGCACGGGGTCGATGCCCGAGGGTGACATCCAGGCGTACGTCGCCGGTAACCGTTCCGTGACACCGCCCACGCGCGTCACGTCGACGCAGCTCAACGACTGGGCCAACGCCAAGGCCGGCCGCGAGCAAGCCAGGACGCTCACGCCGCGGTGGCGCGCGGTGCTCGGGTCACTCTCCGCCTCGCCCGACGTCTCGCTCTCCCCCGCGGCCGCCGCGCTGGGTATCTCCCCGGCGGCGGTACCCAAACAAAAGCAGTGGCTGGACGCCAGGTTCACCACCCTATCCGCCAGCTCGCCGTGTTCTTCGGTTCTTCCCGACGCCGTCGTGGGCGCTCGGATGACGCACGACGATAAATCGTCGCACAAGTACCTGCTGGACATCGGCGGCGTGGGCGGCTCTGGTTGGATGGGAACGTTGGCGTCCCTCAGCACCGGAGCTCTCATGTTCAGGGTGGATTCCCCCACGGCTGACTTTTACGACGGAGAGTTAATCGAGGGTACGCACTACCTGGGCGTCAAGCCGGACCTCTCGGACCTGCGTGAAAAGTTCGAGTGGGCGCAGGCGAACCAGGCGGAGGCGTTTAAGATTGCCTCCGCGGGCGCCAAGTTCGCCAAGGAGGCCAAGGCTCACGATCTGTGGGACAGGTACGTGTCCAGGCCCATGGCCGCCGCCAGGAACCACTACGAGGCGCGTGGAGCCGCGGGCGACAGAGGGCGCTGGGAAGGCGAGAAGGGCGCCGAGGAGCTCGAGCGCAACCTCGTGCCCATCTACAGGTACGCGCCCCAGGGTAACATCAAGTGCGACGACTGCGAGGAGGACCGCTCGATGCTCGGGAAGATCATGATGCCCGACGCGGGTAGGGTGCATCAGCTCGCGTCCGCCGCCGCGGCCGCGGCTGCGGCTGGCGCCTGAGGCAGGTTGTTATTTTAGTCGTCTCTGTGAAATATCGCAAAACTCGATATGTTTCGTTTCTTCCAACACAGCGGTGAGCGCGCCGAGACCGAGACCATGACGACGTCCATCAGCGCGCGCGTCTTTTTAGTCAGGAGAGGCGACAACGTCGCGGTTCGGACGAATCGATCCCGATGCTCGACCCGCCCTACCCAAATCAGACCCCCTCCTTGGCTGTCGTTTCGGAGCTCAATCTGGGGGGGAATTTCCCCCCCAAACCGGAGAATGCGCCCCGCGCTCCGCCGTGCGATGGTCACGCGTGCGGCGGCCGACGACTCGAATTCTGGGCTCGGCCTGCTCAATTGGTTCGGTCCCGTGATTCCGCAAGGGGCGGTCGTGACCGGTGTCAAAGCGGGGTGGAAAGCGGCTTGGCAGACGATGGTCACGGAACTCGCCCCTCAGTCACGCGACGGCGAGTATCAGCGGCCCAAGTACGCCTTCGACGGAGCCATCGCCGAGGATCCAAAGGCGAAGTTCCCGTCGGTATCGAATCGATACGTGCTGTACGTGGGCAACGCGTGTCCGTGGTGCCACAGGGTGACCCTGACCGTCGCGCTTCGCGGGCTGGAGGATCGCGTCCGTGTCGTCAAGATGACCGACGACGCCGAACGAGCATCCCGCGGCGGATGGGTGTTCGAGAGCGACAGGCCCGACCCGGTGTTTCGCGCTAAAGACCTCCGAGAGGTCTACGATGCTTCGTTCCAGTACGAGGGCCGATGCACGGCGCCGCTAATGGTGGACGCAGAACGTAAGGTACCGGTCAACAACGAGAGCGCGGATATCGCCAAAATGTTAAACGACGTGGAGTGGCTCGGGGGCATGAACGGGCCGAACAGATCGTCGCGGTACGACGAGGGCTCGGTGCAGCTCAGACCTCCGGAGCTCGCGAACGAAATCGACACGCTCAACGACTGGCTCTACACTAAACTGAACAACGGCGTCTACCGCTGCGGGTTCAGCACCAACCAGGCGGCGTACAACCGAGCGGCGGTGGACGTCGTGGAGGCGCTTGAGGCGTTGGAGAGAAGGCTGGGCGAGAGCCGGTTCATGCTGGGCGACAAGGTGACGGAAAGCGACGTGAGGGCGTTTCCGACGATTGTTCGCTTCGACGCCGTCTACGCGACTCTGTTCAAGTGCCAATCGCGTCGCGTCGCGGACATGCCCAACCTAAGTTCGTGGATGCGGGACTTTTACCTACTTCCCGGCGTGTCCGAGACGGTGGACGTGGACGGGTACCGGAGCAGTTACTTCGGTCAGCTCTTCCCGCTCAATCCAGGAGGAATCGTGCCGACCGGACCGACGGAGAGGGAGCTCGGCTTAGGCGTCGACCCGGCGCGAGGAAGCCGCGCGCACTCGGACCTCTTCCATTTCAAGTGAACACACGCTTCGTTCTGTTCTTACATCTGTCGTACCCTTTACTTACTAATCGTACGCCTATAGAAATCTACCTTTGTCTGTTGTGCCCGGTGACGCCCCGCTCCCAGAGCTCGAGGACCACCGATTTTCTAACCGATCCGTCGGCGACGAGCGGCGATACCCCGTGCCTCTTCTCCGACGGGAAGATCACCGCGTCACCGCGTCGCAAGTCCACGTGCTCGGTCCGCGTTCCGTCCCCACTCCACGTCGCGAAAGTTCCTCCCCCGCCGTCGTCGATAACCTCCAGGTATATCGACATCGTCAGCACGCTCCCCGCGTCCCTGTGGTTCTCCTCGGTGACGCCGCCGCCGCTCGAGTAGACGTGGTACTCCGCCGACCGGATAAACACCGGCCTCCCGGGCAGGAGCCCCCACCCGCCTCCACTCTCGCACCGCCCGGCGTCCGCGTCGAACGCCGCTCGCAGTAGTTTCGCGCGGACGCCCGGCGCGTCCGCGCTCAGCGCGCCCCCCGCGTGAAGGTGCGTGATTCTGTGCGTCGGTAGCGAGTGGTACGTGTCCTCCACCTCGCTCCACGTGTTCTCCCCGCCCGACTCCATCGCGTTCGCCAGCCGCATCGCCAACGCCTCCTCCGACGCGTCGTTCGCCGACACGTCGTCCTTACCCGCGTCCAGCTTGGCCGCCAAAGCCTCCACCGCGCGAACGTCGTCTTCGTCGAGGACGTTCCTTATAATCGCCGGCGCCGAGTCAGCCACCGCGTCCGGGCCGCGGTCCTTTGGCACCGGTTTGGAGTTTGCCCACTCGTCCACGCTCGTGCCCTTGGGCGGGACGACGAACACGCCGTACTTGGCGTGTATCGGGCCCCTGTACACGTTCCATCCGTCGGGGTTGGCGTCGGATTCGTCGAACGCGACGCCGTCGTTGTAGTCGACGCACACGTCCAGGGACTCGACGCAGGTGACGATGGCGAAGGGCTCGTGGGATTCTGTCCACTCGCGCTTGAGCCAGGGCGACATGGCCTTGAGGCCGTGGCCGGTGATGAACAGGAGGAGCACCGAGGGCGCGGGGACGCCTTCGCCGAGCGAATCGTCCGTGCCGATGGACCCGGCGGGCATGGAGGTCATGTCGCGTAGAAACCATCGACATTTGCTCTCCACTGCGTCGCCCATGCTCGACGCGCCAGCCTCGCACCGCTCGAGGCACGGCGCGTCGATCTCCACCCCGACGCACCGACATCCGTACCTCGCGGCCGCCTCGTGCAGGATCCGTCCGTCCCCGCAACCCAGGTCCCACAGCACGCTCGAAGCGCTCAGCCTCGCCGCGGCGAAGACGTGCGGGAGCCTGCTCGCGGCGCACGGCGCGAACGGGGAGACGGACCTGGGGCCGGCGTGCGACCACGGCTCGTCCACGTACAGCTCGCTGGTCAGCACGTATCGCCTGGCGAGTTCCGACTGCTCAGCCTCGCACAGGTCCAGGCTCTCGTGGGTCGTCCCTGATGACGGGTCTTCCACCGAGGTGGCCATGTGTCGAGGTGCCGACAAGGGTGCGGCGCGCGCACGCGCGGGACCCGAGGCGAGGTACCGCGGCGGCGGCGTGAGGCGGCCGCGTGTGCGCGCACGCCGCGATGGATGTTGTTGTTTTTTGGCAATCGATCGAGTCCGACCGAGAATTGTAGGCCGACCAGCTCACGAAAATTCCGAAAAGCTCGCAGGAACTTTCTCCCGACTGGATCTTCGCTGACATCGTAACCGCGCGAAGCGGCGGTCTGTTGACCAATGACGACAGACGACGGAGCCTGCGGTCCAATGAGCAAACAGAGTTCGGGTTTCAGAAATCCTGAAATTCGCCAAAAAGTGCCGGCCCACTGTGAATTTTCTCTCACCAGACGCGAAGGGCGCTTCGCGTGGCGCGCTCGTGACGACGGGGATGTCGTGCTGCGAGCTCGATAAGCTCGTCCTCACGGACGATGACTTGGTGGCGGCGGGCTACCGGTCACACCCTTTCGACAAGGAGGGAAACTACGTCGGGGCTCCGACGGTGCGTCCGCCCGAACAACCCAATAACAAGGGCGAGAAATTGGCCACCACCGAACCCTCTTCGCCGCCGCGTCACGCATCGACCGCCCGTTCAATGAATCCACCCGCGCTGACCCTCGCATCATTCGTTCCCAAACTCGACAGCCCAAGGATGAGAAGGAGCGCCTCGCCGCGCTGCGCAAGAAGCTCCTGCTCGACACCAAGCCGGACAAAACCCTCGACGCGGTCACAACCATGTGCTCTGAAATCTTCAACATACCGGTCGTGCTCGTCTCCCTGCTGGACTCCCACCGACAGTGGTTCAAGTCCAGGGCGAACTTCAGCGTGACGGAGACGGGGCGGCCGGAGTCCTTCTGCGCGTGGACGCTGCTGCCCCAGGACCCGAAGGTCCTCCTCGTCACCGACGCGCGCAAAGATCCGAGATTCTCGGAAAATCCACTCGTCGTCGGCGAGCCGCACATTCGCTTCTACGCAGGCGCGCCGCTGCTGGTGGACGGGTACAAGCTCGGTACGCTGTGCCTCATAGACTTCGAGCCACACCCCGACGGCTGGTTCGACAGCCACAAGGTGCACCAGCTGGTGTCGTGCGCCAAGCTGGTGAGCCACGAGCTGAGCAAGCCGGCGCACCAGCCTTGGCTCGGCGAGGCGATGAACGCCATCAAAGAAGGGGTGTTCCTGCTGGACTTTGCGGTGTCTCCTGGGAACCCAGACGGCACGGACTCGGGTGCACACGACACGGTGAGCACGAGCAGCATGTCCGTCGACGAGGCGGACCGCGGGATGAGCACGATGAGCCTCAAGGACTCGAGCGACGGGCACGAGTTTGACAACGGCGGCCGCGCGACTCCGACGAGCCTGAGGAACGAAGGGAACAGAATCGGGAAGCACAACTCCAACAAGTCCCTCAACAACTCCAACAAGTCCCTCAACTCACTGTGCTCGTCCAAGGCCCAGATAAGCCTCGGCGACACCGAGGGATGCATCATCTACGCCAACAACGCGCTCAAGCGGATGACCCAGGCTAACGTCGACGACGTCGGGTTTGAGAAATCCGTGGTGGGTAAAACGTTGGTCAGCATGTTCGGCAACGCGGTGACGCCGGAGACAAAGGCGAAGCTCTCGCAGGCGCAGGATGACCTGAGGCGGGCGGCGAAGCGACGACAGGCGGAGTGGAAGGCTGCGGTGCGCGGGTACCAGCAGGATCCCAACCCGCCGACGATGCAGGTGATGGAGACGGCGCTGCGGGAGTTTCGAAATCGCGACGACGACAACGACGAGTACGACATTCGGATCGAGGTGGACGTGCATCTTCACAACCACGAGGACCCGCGCCGCGTGGTGCTGTCGATGACGCACTTACCGATGGACAAGGCGGGGTTCCAGCACATGGTCGTGCTCGTCACCGCGCGGGACATGACGGACGAGTTCCAGAGCAAGTTGCAGATGAAGGAGGCCAAGGAGAAGAGCGAGGCGATGGTCCTCGCCAAGTCCTCGTTCCTGGCGAACATGAGCCACGAGATTCGCACCCCACTCAACGCCATCATCGCGGGCAGCGAGCTGCTGTCGCACATCCCGGACCTCACCGCGGAGCAGCGCGAGCTCACGGACATGGTCATCAGGACGTCGCACACCTTACTCGCGCTCGTCTCCGACGTGCTGGACTTTTCCAAGATTGAAGCCGAAAAGTTGGCGCTCAACGTCAAGCCCTTCTCGATCGAGTCGTGCATCGACCTGTCGCTGGAGATGCAGAGCATCAAGGCGAACAACAAGCAGCTCGTGCTCAACTACTGCATCGCGCCGAACGTGCCCCAGCGGCTGCTCGGCGACGACATGAGAATCCGCCAGATTGTCACCAACCTCATATCCAACGCGGTCAAATTCACGCCGAAGGGTTCCGTCGAGCTGAAGATTCGCGCCATCGCGCCCGGCGAGGACGTGTCTCGCGCGCTGTCCGACGTGAAACACGCGGACGACGTCTGGGACCTCGTCACCGGCGACGCCAACGGCTCGCCCCAGGCGCCGTCCGACGGCGAGTCGGTCACGCTGCTCTTCGAGGTGACCGACACCGGCATCGGCATCCCGCCCGACGACCAAGCGGAACTCTTCACCGCGTTTCACCAGATTAACTCCTCGCGAACCAGGGTACAGCAAGGTACCGGACTCGGTCTCGCCATCTGCCTCAAGCTGGTGCACCTCATGCAGGGCGACATGAGTTTAATCTCTCAAGGTGTCCACTGCGGCTCTCGGTTCGCGTTCACGGCGAAGTTGGGCAGGGAGGCTCAGGCTTCGCCGTCGTTGAGCGCTCTGCCCTCGGCGCCGCTTTTGGGGCGGAACATCCTGGTGGTGAGCACGTGCGAGTCGTTCGTTCGCAACGCCAAATCGTTAGCCGTGAGCGCGGGGTTACTCCCCGTGGTGCTCACCGACGATCAGACCAGGAACTTACTCAAGGGGAACGAAGGATGGGGCGACGCGGTGGGCATCCTGATCGATCGCGAGTTCATGCCCAAGGGCGCGGTGCTATCGCCGCACCTGCGCGAGGAGTTCAGCGCGATGTTCAACTCGGAGACGGCGCCGGTCGAGGGCGGCGCCAAGCTGTTGGGGCTGAAGGACAAGCACGTGCTGGACGAAGCCAACGGGAAGTACTTCGACAGCTGCAGCGAGTTCATCAACATGCTCAACGTGTCCGTCATGCAGCACACGCCCGCGTACGAGTCCTCGCAGCAGCGTTTGACCTGCCCCGACACCATGACGCCCAACACGAAGGGCCGGCGCATCTCCAGCGACGCCATCACGGCGCCCGCGCCGTCGGTGATGGTGCTCACGTTTTCATCCGCGTGCGTGCTGAGCGAGCGCGTGATCGTCAACGCTAAGCCCCTCATCACCCGTAACTTCACGTACTGGATAACCGACATCGCCGACAAGTGGATGCTGCCCAAGGGGGCGGAGAAGCCCAAGAGCAAGCCGGGGATTCGGCGATCGCCGTCCACCGTCGGACTCACCAGCGCGGAACGGATCGAGTTCCAGAAGCAATCCACCTTGTTCGAGCTGGAACCCGACGCGAAGGCGCAGGTGCGGGTGTTGATCGCGGAGGATAACCTGATGAACCAGAAGGTTGCGGTGAAGCTGCTGCACTCGGTGGGTTTCAGGGCGGCTGTCGTGAACAACGGGAAGGAGGCGCTCGACTTGTTCGTGGAGAAGGCGGACGCGGGCGAGTCGTTCGATCTCATCCTGATGGACCTGCAGATGCCGGTCATGGACGGGCTGCAGGCGACGAGGGAGATTTTCGGGCACGTGCTGGCGAGACCCGGGTTGGCGAGGCCGCACATCGTCGCGCTCACCGCGGATGTGGCCGAGTCGGTGGTGGAGGAGTGCAGGGCGTGCCAGATGCACGGGTTCATCGCCAAGCCGATCAAGCGGGAGAAGCTGAACATGCTGATGGAGAAGATCACGATGTGGGTGATGGAGGGACGGCGAGAGTACGTGATGGACGCCGAGAGTTGGAACTATAGCTGATTAACTCTTAGTGGATGCGATGTATTTTACACAAAAGGACTCATCGCGTCGGTTCGTTCACCCCAGCAGCCGCATGAGACCGAGGCTCAGTGCGCCGAAGGACATGATCGTACCGACGGCGTACTTGATGACGTCATTCTTCGCCGCCTCGATCGTGGTGCGCATCGCCGCCATCTCCCTGTCCAACCTCGCCTCGGACTGCGCCATCTTGCCATCCTGCGCGGTGAGATCGTCTCGAATCCGTCCCCTCTCGAGGTTAAGATCGAGCTTCTGGCTCGAAGATACCTTCTCGTGGGTGTACCGCAGCTCCGCTCGTAGCTTCTCGCACTCCGCGAGGACCATGTCGGCCATGTGCTTTGAGTTCGCGGCAGCCTCCCTGTGCCGCGACCCGATGTCTTGCTTGAACTCCCTCAGTTCGCTGAGTTGCCCGAGGATGTGCCTCTCCAAGTCGGACTTGGTGGCGAGCGGCTCGACGGAGGACTTGGTCACCGCGAGGGTGGCCCGCGTGATGGCCTCCGCCTGCTGCGCGCTGAAGCCCGCGCGCTCGAACCCGCGGAGCAACTCGAGCGTGTCAATGACCAGGACGGACGACGGGACGGGCGACGGGAGGAGAGACGCCCTCGACGCGGCCTTCTCGAGCAGGGGTGCCTGGGCCACCGTCTCGCTCTCGGCCGCGTGCCCGCGGATCCTCGCCTCCGCCGCGGTGGAACCCGTCACCGGGGACGGCGCGGGGGCGGGCGGCTTGCTGGCGGCCTGCTCAGCCTGCTCGGCCTGCTTGTCCACAGCCTGGGCGGCGTTCGCTGCCAACAACCCGTTGTTGGACGAAATTGGCCGCGCGGGCTGGACCCACGAGCCGAGGTGCGCGGGCAGCGTCGCCCCGGGCTGATGATATCGCGCGGTCGCGAGGTGTTCGTTCGCACGAAGAGCGGAAAAGACGCGGGAAAGCGCTCGTCGCGACGCCATGGCGGTCGCGATACGTGCTCTCGGGCAATGAACTACAAGTATCTCGCCAGCGTGGACGCGTTTTACCTGAACTGCACTTTTTGGCAGTTGGGCGCTCGACTCGCTGACACACGCGCCAGCGCCCAGAGAGTGCCCGCGGACGATGGCGACGATGCTCCTCCAAACACATTCGCCGTGGGTGACATCGCATCGCGCCGTCGCGCCCCACGCTCGGGGATTGAAAGGCATCGCCGGCGCGCGCGTTTCGCTCTCCGGCGGGGTTAACCGCCGACGCGTCGGGGCGATGCAAATCGTGGCGGCCGCCGAGTGGCCGGGGATGAAACGGGAGAAGACAGCCGCGGACAAGGGCAGGGAAAACTCGGAGCGCAAGCCCCGAACCAAGGCTGGCGGTCGCGGCGCGAAGAGAGGCGGTCGAGGCGGCGGACGGGGCGGACGGGGCGGACGGGGCGGACGGGGCGGCGGCTCCAAGGCCCAATCGCCACCGCCAAAGAAGAAGGACCTCACCGCCGACGGCTCCTCCGCGTGGCGCATCTTCGACGTCAAGCTCCCGCTGGAGACGGACCCCGGTAAGGACAGCTTCGAGGTCACCGACGCCCTACGCGACGAGGCGTGCAAGGCCCTCGGCCTGCCCGTCGGACGCTCCAGGGAGGACGGCACGCACTTACTCAAAGACGGCGAAACGTACGGTGTCCGGGTGGTCCGGAAGTCGTGCGACGCTCGCAAAGTCGGCGACGTGGGGTTCTCGTACGTTCTAGACGTGGACGACGTGTGCGTCGACAGCGCCACGGTCGCGGGCGGGTCCATCAAGAAGCTGGACATCCGGCCGAAACCGAAGAAGCTCGAGCGGGTGCGACGCGACTGGGACGACGAAGTCGCCCTCGACTTTGACTCGGACTCGCCCCTTCTAGAAGCTCCGAATACCCCTTCTAGAAGCTCCACGGATGACGACGAACGGGTCGTGGTCGTGGGTCTCGGCCCCGCGGGGCTCTTTGCGGCACTCGCGCTGACGGAGGCTGGGGTCCCGGTGACGGTGCTGGAGCGCGGGCAACCGGTTGAAAGCCGCGGTCGCGACATCGGCGCCCTCTTCGCGCGCCGCGTGCTCGACGCGGACAGCAACCTGTGCTACGGCGAGGGCGGCGCGGGGACCTGGTCGGACGGTAAGCTCACCACGCGCATCGGACGGAACAGCGATGACGTGCGCGTGGTTTTGAAGTCGCTGGTGGCGTTCGGGGCGCCGCCGGAGATTCTGGTGACGGGTAAGCCGCACCTGGGCACCGACAGGCTCGTTCGCGTGCTCCGCAACGCCCGGGAGTATTTAGTGAGCAAGGGTGCGGAGATACGGTTCGGTTGCACCGTGGACCAGATCCTGTTCGAGAACACCGAAGATGTCGGCGATGGGAGGGTTAAAAGAGCGTGCGGTGTGGTGGTTCGGCAGAACGGTTCCGAGACGCCCGAACGTCTAGAGTCGAACGCGGTGATTCTCGCCTCTGGTCACTCGGCTCGGAACCTGATGGAACACTTACTGACGGACGGCATCGAGCTCAAGTACCAGCCGTTCGCGGCCGGGTTCAGGATCGAACACCCGCAGGTGCTGCTCAACGAACTCCAGTACGGCGAGGACCTCGCGCCGCTGGCGTCCAAGGGCAAAGGGCCGCTCCCCGTCGCCGACTACAGACTCGCGCACCAGTGTAAGTCAACCGGCGAAGTCTCCGACGTCCCCGGCGCGGAGTATACTCAGCGCGCGTGCTACTCGTTCTGCATGTGCCCCGGCGGCCAGATCGTACCCACGAGCACGGTCCCCACGGAGCTGTGCGTGAACGGCATGTCCTTCTCCAAGCGCGGCAGCCGGTGGGCCAACAGCGGCTTGGTGTCGACGATCACGGAGTCGGACGCGGCGCCGTTTTGCACCGCGCCCGGCCGCGAGGCGTTGGCGGGGCTAGACTTCCAGCGGCACATCGAGCGTAAGGCTTCCGAGATGGGCGGCGGGGACCTGACCGTGCCGGTGCAGACCGCGCCCGACTTCATCGAGGGCAAGGCGACTTTAGTGTCGGATTTACCGACGTCGTCGTACCGGCTCGGGGTGGTCCCCGCTCGGCTGGACCTTCTGTACCCGCCCGCCGTGACCGACGCCGTGCGCGAGTCCCTCATCGCGTTCGATAGGAAGATGCCCGGGTTCGCGGGCCCCAGCGCCTTGCTCCACGCGCCCGAGGCGAGGACGAGCAGCCCCGTCCGCGTGGTGAGGGATACGGAGAGTTACCAGAGCGCCACCGCGGCGGGTCTCTTCCCGGTGGGCGAGGGCGCGGGGTACGCGGGAGGGATCGTGAGCGCCGCGGTGGACGGTCTGCTGGCGGCTGGACGGGTCGGGGCGTTCGTGGGTGGGGTTTAGGGTTAGGAGTCGTGTAACAGTTGAACGAGTTACCTCAAGAGTTTGCCTCTTTTCAGTTTGCGCTTTTTCTGTCCTGGCGTTATCCAGCGCGGCGTTCATTCCATGACGGCGCGGATGGTGGTGCTCGCGCTAGGGCTGCCCGGCTCGCTAGGCCGACGGGTGGCACGCGGGGAGATGCGCGCGACGGTACGGGGCACCGGGTCGCGCCTAGTAGCTTCGGTCGTCACTCCCGCGCGCGTCGCCCAGGGTTTTACCGGGCGCCGACTCTCCGCCGCTCGTCTCGCGCATCACTCCGGACGGGGACGCGTCGCGCGGTCCTTCTCCGCCGCGACCGCCGCCGTGGACGACGACGACGCATCGAACACAAACGCGAAAGCCGCCGCCTCGAGATCTTGCCCGGGCGCCAAGGCTCCGGTGGAGGAGACCGTGGACGTCGGGACGCGCGGCGACGTCGGCGGGATCCAATGGGCGTCCGAGCGAATCCTGGCGCTGGACGCCGCGTCACCCGGCTGGTGGACACCGCCCGCTCCCTACGGCGTCGCGCCGACCCCCGCGCTCTCCTCCAAGCGCGACATCGGGCCGCCCGGGAGGTACGCGGACGGCGCGTGGTGGCGCGGGAACGTGCCGCCGTCTCTCCATCCCAAACCGACCCCGCCGCAGCTCCTCTCCGTCGCGCCCATGATGGACTACACCACCGCGCACTTCAGGCACCTCTGCCGCCTGCTGTCCTCCCACACGTGGCTGTACACCGAGATGGAGGTTGACCAGACCTTGGTGCACACGGACCACCCGAGGCTGGACAGGTACCTCGACTTTCCGACTGCGACGCATCCCAGCGTGTTACAGTTGGGAGGATCCGACCCAGAAGTGATGGCGAGGGCGACGGCGGTGGCGGCGCCGTACGGCTACGACGAGATCAACCTCAACTGCGGGTGCCCCTCGCCGAAGGTGGCGGGGAAAGGTGCCTTCGGCGCCGCGCTCATGCTGGAGCCGCATCTCGTGCGGGAAATCGTGTGCGCGATGAGGGAGAACAGCGGCGGCGCGCCCGTGACGGTGAAGTGCCGCATCGGCGTGGACGACTACGACTCGTACGACGACCTGTGCAATTTCGTGGAGATTGTGTCGTCGGCGATGAACCCGACGGCCGTGGATGGAAGGCCGCTGTTTGCCATACACGCCAGGAAGGCGATACTCGGCGGTTTGTCTCCGGCGGAGAACAGAACCGTGCCTCCTCTCCGGTACGAGTGGGCGTACGCGCTCGCCCGGGACTTCCCGGAGGTTGGGTTCGTCGTGAACGGCGGGATAGACACGCTGCGCGAGGCTGCGGACATCGCGGACGGGGTTGGGGTGCCCGAGGGCGGGGGCAGGCTGGTCGGGACGATGATCGGCAGGGCGGTTCACGCGGATCCTTGGGGGGTTTTATCCGACGCCGACGTGCGTGTCTTCGGCTCGGAGAGTAACCCACGGACGTCCAGGCGTGATCTGTTGGTCGAGTACGTCAAGTACTGCGACGCGACGCACGGGCGGTTCGGGACGACGAAGGATGGGTACTCGGTGCCGAGCATTCGGCACCTCATGCACCCTCTGCAGAATTTGTTCTTGGGCGAGCCCAACGCGAAGGTGTGGCGGCGGAAGGTTGACGAGGCGCTCAAGCACGACGCGAGGAACCCGGACGTGACGGTGGGGATGATCCTTGAGCGGACGCTGGGGGTGCTGTCGGACGAGACGCTGGACGCGCCGCCCGGGGACAGGAGCACGAGCGCCAGGCACGGTTTGAAGAAGAGCGGGGTGACGCTCGGGGAGCTGCCGCCGATGCCAACGCGGACCGTGCTGGTCCCGACGGGCAGATAGCAAATTCGCGTGAGTATGTAACATGTTATTAAAGTACAGCTGTGCTGCGCGCGCGTGCCCGGCTCCGGGCGCATATACAAGTATTCGGGCACTAATACGACGTGCCCCCCGCGGTCTTCCAGCTTGGAAAAAAGAATTGACGGAGAAAAAATTAACACACGATTCGTGTTCAGACGACTCTCGGGCGCTTGACCTGGAACACCGGCACGTCCCCCAGCGGTCGCTTGATCGAGTCCGAATCCTTCAGGCCCGCCCAGCACTCCATCGCGGCTTTGGTCCTGGACAGCGAGAGGGACACCTCGGCGGTGCTGAAGTCCTCAAAGTCCTCTGCGTCGATTCCGTTTGTCGTCTCCTCCTCGTGCGCGCTATCCGTCGTCACCGTCTCGGCCTCGTCGGACTCGTCCCCTCCGGACGCGATGAGCGCGTTGAGCTTGCGGAACCTGGCCTCCGTCTTAGCGATGAGCTCCGTGAGAACTTCGGTGCTGTAGAACGGCTGCTGCAGGACGCTGACGAGGAATGGCGAACGAAGCGAGAGGTTGGAGCGCTTGTCGTGCTTCTTCAGGATCTTCACCAGCGCGGTGTAGTTGAGGCTGACCCAGTGCTCCATCAGGACGAGCTCGCCGTGGAAATCTGCGAGCGCGCGGCACGCGGCGCGGCACCTCTCCATCGTGAACCTCGGCGCCCTCGTCCCGTCCCTGTTCACCACCCGCCGGTACGCCGCCTCGAGCTTGGTCTCCTTCATCACGAAGTCCTCCTCGGCGGAGATGAAGAATCTGTTGAACTTTTGCAGCTCGGCGTTGAGCGTCTTGAGGAACAGCCTCTGTTCGTCGGTCAGCTTACGCTTCTCCCCGGGCCTGATGATCCCATCCTCGTTCGTCTTGTGCTCCGGGATGGCCTTGAGGCACTTCTTCAGCGTCTTGTAGCACAGGAACTGCGAAGGAGACGGCATCCGTGAGAAAGGAATAATATTTCATGCGTTTTATGCGCGGCTGCGTACCTGATCGCTGACGCTGGGGTGAGTCGCGGCGATGATCTCGGTGAACTTCTGGCCGAACTTCATAGCACTGGCCTCACTTGGCTATGCCGGGCTCGATAGCCGGCGCAGGGTGCGACGACGGCGCCGCTCGCAATGGCACGCGCTGGCCGGTCGCACAAAAAGCAGAAAAGGAATAACATCTATCAGACGACTAATTTGGCAGTCAGGCAAGTTCGAGCACACGCATTTGGTTAGAAACGAACCTCGAAACTCGAATTACACGAGAAATGAAACATCATCCACACAGATAACGTTGCAGAAAATCACGCGAATATTGATCACTTTGGGCCCAGTCGTCCCGCGCACCTTGTTCAGCGAGGAGACACAAACACGACAGCCGTTCGTAGTCATCACGTGCACTATATAATACCTATGTCGCTAATACCTCCGTCGCCCTCGCCAAGATGGGTGCCCTGTCGTCCGGGCCCAGCGTCAACGCCTTCTCCAGGTCAACCACGCCGGTTATCCCGACGGTACCTCCGCGGTGATACATCGCGACAGCCTCCTCTAACTCCTCGACGCTCGCCGCCTTAACCCGTAGACCCATACCCTCCAGCGCCCCGTCCATCCGTGTCGACATCGTGTCCCTGTGCGGCAGGAACTTGCTCAGCGGTGCGAGGAAATCGGAGTGTGACCTGTTGGCGCGGTACCTCGGCTGTTTCGCCGGGTTTGACAGGTACTTCATCGTCTCCTCCCTAAAGTCCCACAGGAAGCTGGTGTGGTGCAGCCACCTGTCTTTCGATATGCTCTGCGCGTTCCCTCCCACCTTGCGCTCGTCGACGACGTAATCGTTCTCCCGCAGTCGCCACCCTGGGACGTCCGCGAATATCCCGTGCGGCGAACCTCCGTACAGCGCACCGGTCCAGTCCATGATTTGCCGCGGGAACAGCGGTAGGTTGGGCACCGCGGCGGCGTTCATGACCAGGGTGACGAACAGCGTGTCCCGATCGACGATCACGGTGCCGCCGCCGGAGAAGCGCTTGATGACCCGCACGCCGTCGTCCCGAGCCGCTCGCACGTCCACGAGCTGGTGCGGCTTGCCCGAGATGCCGAGCACCACCGCCCGATCCGGGGTGCCGTCGTTGAGCAGGCACCAGTTACCCGCGCCGGGGCTTCGGAGGAGCTTCTCCTCGAGCCTGAGCTGGCGCAGAATGCACAGGCCGGATGTGCGCACCACCCGCACGAGGTTCGCGGGCTGAGACGCGGACATCTCACCACCCAGAGAGCGCCCTCCGCTCTGATCGCGTGAGCCGAGATATTTTTTAGAAATAACAGAAGCTAAACTCAGTTCTCGTGTATTACAGTATGCGGTGTATTATGCAACCGGCGACGTGACCACCGACCGTTTCTTGCTCCGGTCCGAGTACGGCACCAAGGTCACGTCCCTCTGGTTCTTGTACCCCTCGATCTTCGGTTTTGGGTTCGCCTCGATCCCGTTCGCGGCGGCGATCGTCTCGAGGTAGTCCTCGTACTCGCCCTCCTTTTTGAGAAAATGCGGCGTCACCAGAGCGACGTTCTGCATGGCCCTCGAGTTGACCAGCCTGAGCCACGCGGCTCTTGCGTCCGCGTACTCCTCCAGCGCGATCTTCCCGCTGTGTAGCAGCCTGAAGTCTATGTGCCGTCGGCCCTCCAGCAGTTTGTAGGCACCCTCGAAATAGCACTGGTCCTTCGCGTAGGACTTGTGTTCCGACGTATCCGTCAAGCCGCGCTTGCATCGGTAGCACTGCTGCCAACGCTTCTGCAGGTCGGACACGTACGGCTCCAGGGCTTCGAAGAGCTGCGTGAACCCCATCTGGGATCCCTGCCACCTGGTCCAGTAGCTCAGCGCCGGGCCGTTGAGCAGCTTCACCTTGGCGCTCATGTGCGTGTTGAGCGTGGCGAGTCCCTCCTCCGTCACGAGGTGCTCGCGAGGCGTCACCTTTCGCGACCGCGGGAAGTTGTTGAAGGACCGGCTGCCCCCGGCCGCACCCGCGGCGAAGGACCCGCGGAGGTACGGCGCGGTCGCCAGGTCGTTGATCGAGCACGTGAAGTGCGTCCCGATTTCGTGGTCCAGAAGGCCCTGCACCCACAGCGCCCGCGAGTACTTCTTCCCGGGTTGCTTCGGCAAATTCAGCGTTCCCTCGCAGCTCTTCCGCCCGCGCGCCATCGTCATCGACGCCACCGCGAGGTTCTCGTGCCAACGTATCGTCACCTTGTCACCGATCCCGTGCGAGTCCAGGTACTCGTTCACGCACTTGCCCATGTCCCGCGCGCCCCCCGCCATCGGCTCGCCCCACACCGCCTGCTCGAACCGTTCGTCCTGTTTCGCCCCGTCGCCGTGCCGAGCCCGTTTTTCATCCATGATTCGTTGCGCGTGCCCGATCAAGTCGTCCCTTGGAGCGCCGTAGTCGTCCATAGCCTTGAGCGCGGACTCGGGATCCGCGTACTGGAACGTGGGATCCGCGGGGGGCGGGTTGTTCTTGGCGCGTTTTCTCCGACCCACGTCGTACGCGGTCCACGCCGCCAAAAACTTTTCCTTCTCCGCCTGCGCGTTGATCGGGGTGATGTCGCCGTACGCAACCTTGGGCCGGAGGCGTGTCGCCGTCTCCCGCTTCTTCATCAAATCCGCGCTGAACTTCGAGGCGTTCTCCCGGTGTTTCTTGAGGTCCCTGTGCGCGAACGTCTCGCGAAGCTGCGCGGCGCCCATAGTCGCAAACTTTTTTCCCTCCACCGCGTTCCACTCCACTCCGCCCTCCTCGAACACCTTGGCGAGCGACGGCGGCGGGGATTTCCTGGGCGGCGGCGGCGGTGAGCTGAAGCACGTGTTGGTGGAACCCGGGCCGGACACGGGCCGGCGCCTTTTCGCCTTCTCCGCAGCCTCCCTCTCCTTCTTCTCCTTCTCGGCGGCTTGTCTCGTCGCGACTCGCCTCGCCGCGAGTTCGTGCGGTTTCAGCGCCTCCAGCTTGGCGGGCATCGCCGGGGTGGCGTCCTCGTCCTCGGAGACGATCTCCGCGACCGGGCAGTCGTCGTCGTCGCTGTCGGTGGCGGCCTCGGCGGACACCTCCGTTGACCGCGAGGAGGACGCGTCTGAGGGTGAATTCGACGACGAGTAATTGGTATCCTGCGACGAGTCGTCGCTGGTGTACGTCGTCCCGCCGGACTTTGCGGACGCCGGGGTGGTGGCTCGCGACGACGCGGGTTTCCTCGCGGCGCCCGCGGGTCCCCGCGAGGCCGGCGCGCCCCTCGCGCTGCCGGTCGGCCTCGCCAGCCTGTCCCAACAGGTCTCCCCGGGAGTCACCGAGTCGAGCTCCCGTGTCGGTCTCGCGCTGCCCACCGCGCGTCGACGCGGCGCGGGGGGCTTGGACGCGGGGCTCAGCGGGGCCTGCTTGTCGCGCGCGTGTTTGGGACGTCGCGCATCGGCCGTGGCATCGTCTGTGAAGGGGCGGTCAGAGGGGCGGTCGTGTGGGCGGTCAGAGGGGCGAACGATCCCGGGCGGATCCCACCAAAATTGGGCACAAATGGACGATTCTCATCAGACGAGTCGGAGACGCACCTATGGGCGATGAGTCGGGCGATGTCTTACCGATCGCCCCGGGCCGCGGACGCGCGGGTGACGACGAACCCTTCCTCTGGGTCACCATTCCCTCGGCTCGGCTCCGGGAGCTATGTCGTCGGCCGCGTTGGATTGGATTGCCAAACAGACAACTTTTTGGCAATGCTGAGTGTGAGCAAAATGATGAGCGAGCATTTGGTGGGACGCGGGTGGCAAAAAGATCTTCCGCACTGTGCCAAACCGTGAAAGACCCTCCATTTTGACGAAGCGGAAGCCGTCAATGCCAAAAAAAACAAGTGGAGAAAACTCCATTCAAGGGCGGAATGCGGCCTCGTGATTGGTCGACACGCGAGTTATCCAAACCGTGCCACGATTACGACACGGGGATCTGGCGCGGCGCATCGCTCCATCCTCACCGCACACGTCGCACCGTCGATAACCAAAGACCAAAAAAGAGAAAGATGATGTCCCTCGTCTCCACTCCCGTCGTTGTGGCCCGCGCCGCCGCCCCCAAGAAGGTGCAGCGCAAGATCCAGGCCAAGGCCTCCGCCGAGGGCGCCTCCAAGACCGCGGTTGCCGGCGCGCTCGCGCTCACCCTCCTCGCGCAGCCCGCGCTCGCGCAGGTCCAGGAGATCTCCGTGATCGCCGATGGCGACAAGAAGGCCGCCGCCGCCGCGCTCGCCGCCTCCATGGGCGCCGAGCTCGAGGCCAAGAAGAACGTGTCCATGGCTAAGAACCCCGCCAAGACCAAGAACCTCGCCATCGGCCTCCCCTCCTTCTCCGCGCCCAAGATCTCCCTCCCCTCGGGCGGCGGTGCCCCCGCGGCCAAGGCCCCCAAGGAGAAGGCTGCCCCCGGCGAGGGTCCCAACCCCGTCCTCGGCGGCGCGATGCTCATCCTCTTCTCCCCCCTCCTCGCCGTCGCGGCCATCTCCGCGCAGACCCTCGCCCGCGTCGTCCCCCAGGCGGCCGACGGCAAGGATTTCTTCACCAAGGACACCCTGCCCTTCTAAGCGCGCGAAGTGTGCCGGCGGGTGAGAGCGGAGGGATCGCGGCGAAACGGGGCCGGACCTCCGCGGATGTGTTTTTGTAGCGAGTGACCGTCGACGGCCCTCGCGCGGCTCCGGCGTGGGCGCGCACTGAAGGCCTGTTCGACAATAGCGAACGCAGTCTTGTCAAGCAAGCAATGGAATATTTTTTTTCAAGTGTTAACCGCGCCTCACCGCCCTCCGTCCCCGCCCCCGTTCCCCTCCCCACCCTCATCCCCGCCGATCATCGCAACCTCCAGCTGCTTCTGCGTCGACGCGAGCTGCGTCCTCGCCTCGCGGACCATCGCGCGGAGCGCCTGGATGGTCGCCTCGCCCCCCGCGCCCGCGCCCGCGCCCGCGTCGAGCACGTCCGCCTCCGCCACTTCGTCCTCCTTCAACGATCCCGCCTGAGCCTGATCCATGGGCGCCCAAACCGTCGTACGCGCCCCCCGCGCCTCCCTCGCCGCGACGACCGCCGCCGCCGCGTTTCCCGCGCTCGTCGCCACCTCACCGACGGGATCGAGCGCCACGAGGGACCGGCCGCCCGGGCCGTCCCTGAAGAAGGCTCGAACGGCGTCAACCGCCTCGCCCCTCGGCTCCCTCTCCGCCGCCGGCCCTTCGAGCATACCCCCGCGGCCGGACTCGCTCGCAGCCTTGAGCCTCTGCTTGATGGACGTCGCGGGTAACGCGGGCGGGGCGGTAGGGTCCGGGGGCTCGGGCGTGGGGTGGGATAAAGTACGCCGAGCCCGTCGAGACGCGTGGTGCTGTAATACAAAAACACAAGGCAATGAAAAATCGAACTGCCCATACGGAGATAAATAGAAATACGGAAATAGAAATAAACTCACCTCGGCGAGGACGTCTGCGTACTCGGAGAGGTCAAAGTTGGTCACCGCGTCGAATCCCTTCTGTCGGACAGCCTCCGTGTCGTACGCCACCGCAGCCTCCTCCTCGCGATCGTACAGGCCGAGGTAGCGGTACTTGCGCCCCACGAGCTGGCCGATGCGCGCCTCCCACCGGCCCTTCTGGTGCCTGGTCACGCCGCGAAACTTGGAGCTGCCCTTGACGAAGCCCTTGCTCTGCCGCCGCAGCGATAACACGAGCTCCTCCTTGTTCACCGCGTCGAGTGCGGCGAGCTCTTGGGCGTAGTCGTTCATGTCGAAGTTGGTGCTGGCCTCCTCGCCGCGGCACTTGATGGCGGCGACGTCGTACGCGAGCGCCGCCTGCTGCTCCGAGTCGAAGCCGCCGAGGTACACCTGTGAACAAAACACGTCGTCATACTAATTGCCCATACACGCATTACAAAAAACTCACCTGCTTGCCATCCTCCCAGATGTGCGCCTCCCACCGACCCGTCCTGCAGTGGTGCGTCACGCCGCGGTACTTGCTCGTGGTCCGTGTCCCGCGCTTCTGCTCGCCGAAGCCCTTGGCCCCGAGCTCGCGCTTGCGCTTCGGCGTGTCGGCGGCGCGTGACGCGCGTTTCCGGGCTGCCGGCGGCGCGGGGGGCCGCGGCGGCGGGTACGCGTTGTGTTGTCGAGCCTGAAGCTGGTGCCGCTGCGCGGGCGTGAGCGTGAACAGCCCGGGGTTGATTGATGGCGTGGCGTTGAGGGATACATCGGCGGCGCCTTCCCTCGGGTCGCTCCACCACGGTTTGCCGTCGGTAGGGACGACGAGGCTGTCCGCGTGGCCGTACCGCGGGTGAGGCGGGTGCGGTAGGCTCAGCGGGTTGTTGTCCGTCTCGACACACTCGCCGAGACGGCCGTACACCGGGGAGTCGACGCGCGTCTGCCCGCTGGACGCGCTGAGATCCATGTCGTTTGTGGTCCACGGGTCGCCCACGTCGCACATGCGGAACATCTCGGAGCTCGCGAAGGACGCGAGCGCCTCGTCGAAGTCGGCGAGCGCGGCGTGCTTGAACGCGCTCGTCGGGTCGACGGGCGCCTCGACGTGCTCGAGGTTGGAGGCGAGCGGCGGCGGGGGCGCGCGATGGTGGAGTGGGGACGCGTCGCCGTCTTCGTCGACGGCGGAGAGTCGGGGCATGGTCGTCGGTCCGATGCGCGGAGGGGTGGGGGACGACGTTCGCACGCGCTCCGAAGGTTTGTAGTGCGCGCGTGCCCTCGGGGAGTGTCGAGGTGGGAGGGTCGAAACGTTCGATACGGGCTCCTCGTCTCGCCTCGGGCGCGCGACCGGGACGGATCGAGTCGATCGACCGATATCGATGTCGAGGCATCGGCGAAGATCGATCGCGTCGTGGTTCCCGAGGCGGTGTCGACGCTTCGACTTCGCACGGACAAGATAACCAAAAAAATCCAAACAAGAAAAAACCAACTAAGAGCGTTAACCTCCGGCGTTTACGTCGAAACCGTGATGTGAATTATTACACTGGGCTCGACGACCCCAAAACCTCTATGCGAATGACTAAGTATAAACGCCGTTACACTGTGCCGTCCCAATTAGATGATGCCGATCTTGTTAGCCACGTCGAGGGCGTCGTAGTCGGCGGTGAGCCGGACGTAAGCCTTCTTGGCGCCGTCGGGTCGGATGAGGGTGTTGATCTTCTCCGTCTGGATGTCGTACATGCGCTTGACGGCATCCTTGATCTGCTTCTTCGTGGACCTGGCGTCGACGATGAAGACGAGGGTGTTGTTGTCCTCGATCTTCTTCATGGCGGACTCGGTGGTGAGGGGGAACTTGAGGATCTGTTGGTTGATGGGGGGCGAGTGGGTCAGTTTTTGCTTTCGTCGCGCGGGGAGGGGGGATGAGGGGTGCGGGATCGGGACGCGGGGGGCGTGCGGCATCGATGGTCTCGTGCCGCGCCCGCCCGGGAGCAGCCGCATGAGCGCGTTCGCGGCGGTGACGCCGCCCTCTCGGCGCGTGCACCTCGACCGCGCGCTCATGCGCCAGCCGGTGCCCTCTCTCTGGTCCTAAAACCCTAAAACAATGGATGGGTACCCCGCGCGCGGAACGCGCGTCGTTCACGCGCGCGCGATCCCCAAATCGCGAGGGATGAGGCGTGCACGCACCTGGAACTGATCAAGCTTCTGCACGGACGCGACGGACTTGCGAGCGTACTTGGGCTCGCGGGCCTTCTTCAGGGTCTTGGGCCTGTGAGGGTGGGCGGGGAGGAGGGTTTCCGTCAGCGATGCGCTCCGCTTTTTTCCCGAGATGGGCACGGCGGGAACCCGCGGCCTGCCGGTCGTCGCGAGCGTGATTTCGGGGGGATTCTCACCTGTGGAAGACGGGGGAGAAGCGCTTCTTGAGAAGCTTTCCCTTGACCCCCTTCTTGACCATCTTCGCGGCCTTGGCCGCCTTGGCCTTAGCATCCTCTGCGGTACGAGGGAGGGGTGTGGAATTTCGCGGTCAGTTTGTGGGATCTCGGACGTCGCCGGAAACGGGTGCAGCGGTCATCGCGACGCGCGATTCGGCGCGGGAGAGCGCGGCGGGACACATCGTCGGGGACTCACCCTTAGCCATGTTTACTTAGCACGACGCGACACGAGCGAGGTGCGATGTATAGAGGGCTACCAGACCCGCGTCGGGGTGATTTTTATTAGGGGGAGCTGCGGCGATGCGCTTCTGAAGCGCGCTATGAGCGCTGATGACGGATTTTTTAAGGGATAACAACGTTGTCTCACTATTTGCTATGTGTAAATATGTATATTTGACGTGTAATTCCGTATTTGGTGTGACCTAGAAAGCATACAAATGGGCGCCAGAATAACTGCATAAGATTTGAACGATAAACGAGAGGACGTTGGAGGTGCCAACTCGCACGCTCACAACGGTGGCGCCTCGTGGAGGCGGCGTCGTTCGCGACCATGAGCGCGAACGACAACAAGATCGTCCCTTCGGACCAGGGCAGGTCGCCCGTGGGATCCGAGGGCGGCGAGACGCGGGTGGCCACGCGGGCGTACGCGGTGCGCAAGGGCGACACCACGCTCAAGATGCTCAGCTCCGAAAGGGGGCTGGACTACGACGAGGTGCGCCAGCTGAACCCCGCGGTGGCCACACGGAACGGCCTGCTCAAGGCGGGAGACGTGCTCAAGCTGCCGAAGGAGAAAGGATCGAGCGCGGCGAAGCGCGCGGCCGACGCCGTCGACGACACCACGACGGCGTCCGAACCGTCGACGGCACCTCCCGCGACAGCGGACGATACGAACGCGCCGGTCGTCGGAGAGGACATCACGCCGGCCGACGCGCCGCGAGGCGACTCGCGGGATGCACCCGCCGACGATACGACGGGCACCGTCCACCCGGGAACCGCACGGGCATCACGCGACGGCGACGACGACGCGGGATCCGCGATGGAGGAAAGAGGATCTTCGCGGACGCCCACGCCTCCCTCGTCCACCCCCGGGATGCCCCCCGCCTCCCCCGACGATCGCGCCGACCCGTCCCTCGACGAGGTGCGCGAGGACATGCGCCGCCGGGGCGTCAGCGCGGTCCGCGGCATCGGCGGGGTGGTCGGCGCGGTGGTCAAAACCGCCGGAGCGTCCGTGGGCGCCGTGCGCGACGCAGCCGCGGCGTCGTCCGCGGTGCTGAGGGAATCGAGCGATGACCTGCGGCGGACGTCGGACTGGGTCAACTCCGAGGTGACCGGGATCGCGACGAAGGCTGGGGAGGAGATCGAGAACCTGCGACGGAGCAGGCCCGCGGGCACGAAGGATTCATCTTTGGATTCATCGGACTCCCGCGACGCGGATGCATCCGACTCCCCTGCCGCGGTATCGAAGACTCCCCCGGACGCGGTATCGAAGACTCCCCCGCCGCCCCCGAGCTCACCCGCGCGACCCACTCTCGCGGAACGCGTTGAAGCACGCGCGGAACGGAGGCGTGCGGCGGAGGCGGAGTCGTCGGCTCGAAGGGAAAAGTCCAAATCGATGGCGGACGCGGTCCGGGGGAAACTGACGGAGGCTGGGCAACTGGTCCATAAGATGAGGCAGGACGAGGGAACCGCGCCGGTGCACGACGACGCGAACAAAATCGACGCGAAGCGGAAGGAGGAGGAGGAGGAGGAGGAGGATGCTGCGCGCGCGAGGCTCGCCGAGGCGACGGCTAAGCGCCGCGCGGAGGCGCAGGCCCGGGAAGCGGCGCGAGAGGCTGAGCGAGCCAAGCGGAGGGAGCAGCGCGGCCGACTTCGCGTGAAACAGGACGAAGAGCGACGCGATTCGGCTGCTGCGTCGGCTGCTTCGGCTAAACAACTCGCCTCCAAACCGGCGGCGGCTGCGGCTAAACCGGCTTCCAAACCGGCGAAGCGTAACGACACCGAGGCGCGAGCCGACATCAAGGCTATGGTTGAAGCCGACAGGTTGAAGGCTGAGCGCGAGAGGGAGGCGCGGCGGAGGGACTTCGAGGCGCGACGGAAGGCGCGCGAGGAGCGTCGCGGTGCGAAGAAAAACGACGCGTCCAAGCCGAAGCCGACGGAGTCCAAGCCCGCGTTCGAGTTGCCCTTCACGGTGAAGAAAACGCCGGGTGACCAGGACCTGAAGGACAGAGCCGGGTCCCCCGACTCGGAGCCGCCCGCCGCGAGCATCCGAGCCCTCGTCGACCGAGCCCGAGAACGCCCGGAGGAAACCGCGAGGGTATTCGCGCTCGCCGCCGCGGGAGCCGCCGCGGGCGCCGTCGCCGGGAAGCTCACCCGCCTCGGGCTCCTCGCCGCCGTCGGCGGCGTGACGAGACGGTTGTTCGAGAACAAGGCGATCGCCGCCGCCGGCGGGATTTTCTGGGACGGCGCCGGAATCACCGCGGCGACCCGCGCGAAACACGAGCTCGCCCGGATCAAGGCCGGCGGACCGGACGCGGACTTACCAACCTTCGCGGAGAGCTGCAGGGACGCGAGGGACGCGCGGCGGCTCGACCTACCCGCGCGCGTGGGACCCGCGATTGGCTTCGGGAGGTTTCTCCCGGGGGGCGGCGTTTTCGCGTGCCTGAAGCTGGTGCTCTTCGGCATCGCGGCGGAGGATCGCACAGCCGCTTCATCCGCCGCCGCCGCCGCGCCCGCCGCGTCGCCCGAGGACCAGGGCGGTGTCGCCGCGGTCGCCGCGTTGGCAGCCGCCGAGGCAGCCGTCGCGTTAGCGGAAGCGGCCGCCGAGCGAACGCCGGAGACGACGCCGGCTAAGATATCCCGGCTCTCGCCCGTGCAGCCGAGCTCCCCCGTCACGCCCGTTTTAAGTAACGTCCCGGTCACGCCGGCGACCGCCACACCGGGAACTGACCCACGGGGCGATTCCACCCCCGGCACCCCGCCCCCGCGCTCGGCGTACCCCGCCAAGACGCCGGGGAAGACCCGGGGCGAATTGAACGACGACGACGAGACCGATCCGCTCTCGCCGCGGACGCTCGGCGCGATCGGCATGTCCGGCGCGTCGACGCCGCCGCCCACGCCGGGGCCGGCGGCGGGCACATGCGCGCCGATGTTGAGCCCTCGGCGGCTTCCCGGCGAACACGCCGGGCGCGACGAGTACCGGACCACCGAGTTGAAGCTGGAAGGTCGCCGCGACGCGTTGATGCAGCGGTACGTCTCCATGGAAGCCGCGGAGGGTCGGACGGTGGACCCGGACGCGATCGTGCCTCCGTCGCCGGCGCCGTCGCAACGGTGGCTCACGAAGACCTCGCCGTCCGCGTCGCCCAGCCGCGGGCGCGTCGGGGTGCCCAGGCTGGATCTCAGCGGCGTCGCCGGCGGTCAAAACGACGAGTCAGCACGCGACGTCTCTCCCACCCGAGCGGCTATGCTGGAGGATAGGCCCGTGACCAACGGGTTGAAACGATTCGAGGATGAGCGCGCGGGTGACGATGAGCTCCGTTTCCGCGTGGAGCGCCTGGACCGCGAGTGCGCGGTGCTCGAGGGCCGCCTGGCGTTTCGTGAGGACCAGAAGACGCGGGAGTTACGGGTGATGAAGGAGAAGGAAACGGCGGATGCGGCGCGGCGGGTGAAGAAGTCCATCTGGCACTTCGCCACCTCGGTCAAGCGCCGCGCGTTGCTCGCGTGGGTGCTGGAGCTGGACGAGGCGACGCGACGCAAGCGACTGCTCCGCAAGGCGTTGGCGCGGATGAAGATGCGAACGCTGTCGGACTCGTTCGAAGGGTGGGTCGAGTTCAGGCGCAAGGCTAAAGAGCAGAGGCTCGAGCGTAAGGTTGCCGAACTCGAGCGCAGGGCGGCGGCCGCGGAAGCCGCCGAGGCTGAGGCGCAGAGGGAAGGGGAGGCGGCGAGGAAGGATGCGCAGGAGAAGGCTGCGACGCTCGCCGAGGCTGAGGCGCGCGAGGCGGAGGCGCGACGCGAGGTTGACGAGATTCGCGGCGAGGGCGCGGAGCCGTGGTCGCCTTCTTCCGTCGTGAGCCTCACCCCGAGACCCACCCCGAGGACCCCGAGGAACCTTGACGACACCGTCGAGGAGAAAATCGTGGAAGACGGGCCGGGAGAGGCGGCTTCAAAGGAGACGCCTTTGCCGCCGTGAATTTGGTACAAGTATTTAGTCGAATCGTCTCGTGTGTATTAGTCGAATCGTCTCGTCGTCTATCGTTGCGCGGTCAGTGCACGAGCGCGGGTCCCTGCTGCAGCGTTCGCAGCCTGTTCGCGAGTGTGAGCGTCCCCGCCTGGAGCTGCGCCACCTGGGTTCGTCTCCTCTCCTCCTCCGCCGATAGACCCGTCTCCACCCCTTCGTCGTCGTCCTCATCCTCGTCCTCCTCGGCGTTGACGTCGTGAGCCACGGGGTGCAGCCCCAGCACCAGCCCTTTCGATACCTTCTTCAGCGCCTCCCTGAGCTCCGGCGGGAAGTCGCACAGGTCCTCATCCGAGCGGTCGCCGTACCTGCCCACGCCTCCCAACGCGGCTCGGGTGATCTCGTCGTCCAGACCGTCCACCATCGGCCCCATCGCCGCCGTGGGCCCCTTCGCCCCCGTGTTCTCCTTATCATCACGCGTCGTCGTCGTCGTCGTCGTCGTGTCACCCTCGTACATCTCCAACCTGTCCGCCCAACGCACGCCCACGTCGATCGCCGCGCGCTTCGTCGCCGTCGCGGGCTCGGAGGGCTCCGTCGCCTTGCGTTTGTGCGCGCTGACGGTCTTCTGCGCCGTCGGTTGAACCTGCATCGCGCTCGCGGGCGACGGCGGCGACGCGATCGCCGACTTGACCTCCGCGGTCTTCTGCACCGTCTTCGGGGTCTTCGGCGTGACGCCCGCGGCGGGCTTCTGCGCGGACTTCGGGGGCCGTCCCCGCGGTCGCTTATCAGCGACGTTCGGGTCCCTGTCAGCCAGCGGCGACGAGAGGGTGGTGGGCTTACGCTTGACGTCCTTCTCGACGGCCTTCTCGGCCGCCTTCGCCGCGCGTACCGCGGACGCGGGGACGAAGTTCTCGACGCATCGCCTGCATCCGCGCTTGGCGTGGCGGCACTTCGAGCACCCGGGCTCGGTCGGCCAACACTTCACCATCCCTCAATTAATGACCGCCCCTTCGCTTTTGCACGTGGTGGTGCTTTTTTGCGATGCGAACGCCCTTCGCCTCCGGCGCGTGTGTCCGGATTGAGAAGGATTGGAAGCGAAACCTCGGACGCGGTCGCCGAGTGCGCGAGTGTGCGCGACTTCACGCGGCGCGAACTTCCTCCTAGTCGAGCGTGCGCGCGGCGTATTGACACGGAAGGCGGCGGAAACCCTCAATTTTCAGGACCGTTGTCATAATTTTGCCTGTTTTCTCGAATTCAAATTTTGGGGTTCGCGAACGCGGTCGACTGGTGGCAGGGTGGGCAGACTGAACACAATTTTTGGGTTGTTTAACTTTTGTGCCTGCGTCGTCGTCCCGAGCTATGGCTGTGCGTGACTGTCGCGAAATATGCCTTTAGATTGTGAAGAATGTACAACTAAGTTGCTCGGGCCACCCAACAACGTCCTCCCTATCTCTCTCTCTCTGCCTAAGATTAATGGAATCAAAAGTCCCACACGTGGTGCAGGGTGAACTCGGGGGTGGAGATCCCTTGGGGCGAGAGCACCGCCTTCGCGTTCACGTGCCAGCCCTTGAACTCCTCGGTGAAGTGGTAGGACATGCCCGCCTCCAACTCCCTGGCGACGAACCTCGCGGCGACCTTGCCGTCGAGGTTGTGCTGCAGGCGCCGCCGGGCGCCGAGCTCCATCTCCCACGACTCGCTCGTCACCCAGTTGTTGTCGGCGTTGATGATCCCACCCGCGGTGCTCATGTTCCCGCCGCTCTTGTGCGCATTCTCGTTCGCCACGGCGGCGGCATCGCCAACCTTGGCCTCGAACGCGTACCCGGTCACGCCGTCCCGGTCGATCACCTCGCGGCGCCACGACGCGAGCCAACGCGGCGTCGGCGGCTTCACGTCGCCCAGGAACGACTTGCGCGATCGGCCGCTTCGAGCGCTTCGACCGCTCCGGTTAGAATCCGCCGGGGAGACGCCGCGCGGGGACTTGCTCCCCCGGCCCCACAGCGCACGACGCGGGGAGACGCGACGCGGGGTCCCGCGGCCGCCGCCGTCCACGGAGCGGTCCGAGTCGGTATCGTCGTCGCCGGCTCCGCTGTAACGCGAGTCCACGCCGCCGGGTGAGTTCCCGTCTCCGTACCAATCCCCGTACTTGTCCCAGAGCTCCATGTCGTCCTCGTGGAGCCACCTGGAGAGGGTGAAATCGCCGTACGTCGCGTGCGAGTAGTTGAGCTCGCCCTCCAGGGCTCGGAGCACCGCGCCGTCGTTGCTCACGGTGTACCGGGCCTCCCACTCGACTCCGTCCACGGTTTCGCCCTGCATCTCAACCTGCGGGTTCCACTCGGTGCGGTTGTTGATCAGGAACGGGGGGTTTGGGCTCACCACGAGCGTCGGGGCGCCTTTGATCCCGAGCAAGTCGCCGACGTCGAGGGAGAAGCGGGACTTGGACGTGGCGATCGGCTGCAGTGGCTTGAACTCGAACTGCGCCTTGACGGCGTCGCCGAAGGACTCGGGCGTGGCAACCTCCACCTTGGCGTTGTGGATGTCCGGGAATGATCCGCGGAATCGGCCGGGTGCGCCGAAGAACCTGAACCTGGCGTCGGTGTGGCTCTTGTACGAGTTGCAGTGCACCTTCTCCTCCACGCTCTCCAGTCTCAGCGCCTCGGAGCCGGTGAAGGACTTGAGGATGGAGTTGACGATCTGGTTGGCGGGCGGCGCGTCGAGCTTCAGCTGCAGCTCAGCCTTCTCCGTCGCGAGGACGTCGACGGTGTTCTGCAGCCTGCCGATCTCCTGAGCCTGTGCCCGGAGCTGGTTCTGCGAAGGAGGGACGGGGCGGGGGGAGATGTGGGGACGGAGGCGTCAGCACTCGGTGGGCTCGGTTGGGTCGTCTTTGGTTTTTTTGAATCTTTGAAGTGTTAGTTGTGCCTGATCGCGCGCTCCGATCGGCGTCGGGTGCGGGGGATCGCGTGGACGCACCTGCAGAAGGGTCACCGTCGCCTTCATCTGGTCATCTTTATCGCGCTTGTTAAACATCTCGGCGGTGACTTCACCCGATGCGGGCGGCGCCGGCCTGCTCTGCGCGCCCGAGCCGCCCGTCGGCGCTTTCTTTACCAGGCGCCTGAGCCACAATCGCTTCCAGCTGGATATTTTCGAATCGATCCAGTCGACCGTGGTGTGGTTTCGAAGGTGTGTTTTTAGGTTAGGGGTTTAATTCCACATTCAGAAAAAGTTGCGTACGGCGCTCACCCTGAATTTCGCTAATTGCGCTCGAAACAGGCGCACAACGTGGGTGAAAACATGGCTCTAATCCGCTCTCGAATCCGTGGAAAACTCAGAGCCGTGAAAACTGCAATCGCGGCTGACTCGGACGTGCAAAAAGCGCGGCCTGCAACAAGGTTGGCGCCATTTGAGGGAACGCGCCGCGCCGCGGGGGACGCGCACGCAGGACTAGGAGCCGCCACGAACGCGCGAAAGAAGCGCGGGCACCTTCGATAAGACACACGAAACAGGCGAGACGATGACGACGTCGTTCGGAGTCGCCGGGACGCCGACGCGCGTCCCGAACCCACCCGCACGTGCTTCGCGGTCGATGCAAGCTCGGGGGGCCGACGTCACCGCGTCGCTTGGGCGGTATGCGGCGTCGGCGGCGCGACGACGCGGGGCGCTCCGACGCGATTCGCCGGTGAATCGCGCTCGACGCGGTGGTCACCGCGGTGAAAGGTTCCAGCCGGCCCGCGCCGGGCTGGGCGAGGCGCTCGGCGAGCACGCGGCGCGCGTCAATCTTGAAAACATACCCAACCTGGCATCGTCGACGGTGACGCAGACGCAGACGTCCTCGGTGGATGACTCCGTCGCGCGCCTCTCGACCGACTTCTCCAACGCCATCGCTGAGGTATCCCTAGGCCACGAGCTCGAGTACCTCGCCGCGCATCCCGCGCACCTCTGCGCGCTCGCCATCTCGTGCGGCGCGGTCTACTACATCATCACCCGGGGCCGGCAAAAGATCCGACGGCTCAAAGCGGAATTTCTGTCGCACGGCATCGACCTGACCAACGTCGACGACAGGCTGGACACGCTCACCTACCTGAAGAAGATGCAAGACCAGGGCATGCTGCCGCTGGGTCTGGAGGTGTGCGCGATGAAGCAGGCGGAGATGGAGGTGCTCTTCATGGGAAACGACGGCGTCGCCAAATGGAAAAAGTATTACGCCGAGAGAGGCATCGAGGTCGCGTCAGCCGGTGACCTGGACCGCGTGCGCAAGTACGTCGAGAACCTGCATCACCTGGAGGGATGCCTGCTGGGTATCGACATGGAGGCGCTGTCCAACTGAACGCGCACGATCGATTTATTCACGATTCAAATTCAACGCGAGAACCCGTCACACAGATCTAACAGAGCCTCTGAGCGCAATTAATAAGATGTAAAAAATCCAAAGTCGACTGAAACGCGTCCTCGACGTTAAAGCGACCTGATCACCCTGTCGAGCTTGGGCATCTGCGCCAGAGCGACGACCTGCCGTTGGATCTGTAAGATCGTCGACACCACGATCAGCATGCTGGTGAACCCCACGGAGATACCCACGGTCGCCTTCATCCACTGGTCCATCATCGTGCACGCCACCGCCACGATCCCGAGGAGCAAACCGCCGAAGAACCTGCTCCCGTTCTGCAGCGTCGTGAGGTACCGCACGGTCGCCTCGCCCGGCCGCACCTCCGGGATCCTCGCGCCGATCTTGACCATGTACTCGCTCACGTCCTTCGGCGTGTCCTGCAGATCCAGGTAGCTGAACCCGAACACGATTAGAAAAAAAGTGAGGTAATACATCGGAGACGCGCTGGAAAACACAAACTCCGTCGCCGCGCGGATGAACCCCGGGGGATCCATGACGTTCATCAGCCACACCATCCCCTCACACATGAACACCGCCACCAGCACCGGCTGCACGCCCAGCGGATTAACCTTGAACGGGATGTGGTCCACGTCCTTTCGAACCACCCGCGGCAGACCCGGGATCGACGGACCCTGAAAGTACAGCAGCGGCACCTTGCACGTGCCAACCTGGACCAGCACACTTCCCGCGATGAGCGCCAACCCGGCGCCGAAGAACGGAAGGACCTGCTCGAGCGACGCCTCGAGTAAGGCTGGGGCGTAGTACTTGGCGGAGTTCCAATACGCGCCGCACACGGACATGGTGATGAGCACGCTGGATCCCTGGCCCAAACCAAAGTCCGTCATCTCGTCGGAGAGCCACGCTAGGACGCACGAGCCGAGGACGAAGATGGGCACGATGGTCCAGTAATACCCCAGGGGTGAGATGCCGGCGACGTAGAACTGCCTCAGCTCGGACGCGGTGAGGAAGCTCTGGACGACGGCGATCGCGAACATGAGGTATCGGGTGTACTGCTGCACCGTGTGCTGGCCAACCGCGTCTTTGGTGAGCTCCTTCATGCTGGGCACGAGCGCGATGATGACCTGCATGGCGATGGACGCCGCGATGATGGGCCCGATGCCGACGTGGAAGAAGGGGATGCCGCTGCCGAGGATGGCGCTGTCGCCCCAGCCCCGCCCCGTGGACGCGGCGACGGGGACGATGGAGTTGACAAACTGGCTGAACACGTTCCCTCCCACCTGCGCGCCGGCCGGGGTGGCGAAGTACTTCATCGGGAACTCCGAGCACAGGCGTATGAGCACGATGTAGAAGAACGTGTTCAACATGCGCCGTCCCCAGTTGTTGGTGATCTCCTTCTGCACATCCTTGAACGCGTTCTCCTGCTTCTCCAGCTCGCGCCCGGATGACGAGGGCGGGGGAGGGGGTAACTGAACGTCGTCAGTGTCGCCGTCCCCGCTCATGGCCGGGTCCCCGAACTCATCCCCGGACATACCAGCATCGCTGAACACCCTGCGCGAGGCATCGTCGAACCCCCCAGACGCCGCGCACCGGCCGAGCCTGGCGACGCCCCCGCCATCTTTTCGTTTGTCAGTCGGACGCGCGGAGAAAACCCTCGCGCGCGCCGCGGTCGCGCCACAGGTCCGAGCCGCGCGCGGGACGCGGGGCCGCGTCGTCGACGACGCACAGATCGACGCGGTTGACATGTCGATCAAAACCGAACACCCGATCCGGCCGTCTCGGCGAGCTTTCGAGTGATCCTGAAGCCCTTGTGCAGTCTACTGAAACTATCAGATTCTCAAACGTGGACGACTTTTCACTCGCGCGAAGGCGTTTACGTACAAGTACTTTTACACGACGAGGCGAAGGATGGGAAAAGAATCGAACAAACCAAACACGTCTCCCCACTCAGTACCATACCGCATCGTCCCCGCCCCCGCCGGTGTCGTAGTCGTCGTCGTAGTCCCCGGCGTACCCGAGGTCGCTATCGTTGTGATAGGCGTATAAATCAACCTCGGGCGCGTCCCACTCTTCACACAGCCTGTATATCTGCGCCGACCTGGACGGCAAATACAGGGGAACGCCGGTACCCTGCCAGTCACACGGCCCACCCTCCGTCTCCGGCGTCGTCACCGTCGGGTCGATCCGGCCCCAGCCACCGAACTGCGCGGCGTCGGTGTCCAACACCAGCTCGTACCGTCCCGCGCGTTCGCTGCCCACCTTATAAAACGGATACGACTCGTGCGGGTGCAAGTTGGCGACGACGAGGCAGTTGTGTCCGACGTGGAACGCCAGGACGCCGCTGTCGTCCTTGCAGTGGTGCACGGTGGGCGCGAACCCGCCGCGGTTGGACGCGAGTAACCCGCACGTTTCATCCGATCGCATCAGAGCTCCGTCGAATCGAGCCAAGTCGGAGTAGAAGAGGTCCTCGTCGTCCCGGAGTGACCACTGGCGCCTGGCGTGGTTGAACGACTCGCCGTTGCCCTCGCGTGGGAAATCGACCCACTCCGGGTGCCCGAACTCGTTACCCATGAAGTTAAGCCACGCCTCGCCGCCCAGCGTGAGCTGCAGCAGTCGCGCCATCTTGTGCAGCGCGACGCCCCTCTCAACCGCGGGGTGCACGCCCTCCTCCCGCGTCTTGCTCATGCACCCGTACATCGCGGCGTCCATCAACGTAAACGCGAACGTCTTATCTCCGACGAGACACTGATCGTGGGATTCGAGGTAACTCACCGCCGGTTCCGGGTTGCGACCGGTGACGAGGGAGACGACCCGCGACGGGCTCCAGTTGAAATCCGGTTCGTGCGCCAGCCGAGCCCAGTGATCGGGCGGCCCCATGGACAGCCGCAGGTCAAAACCTAACCCGCCGTGCCACACCGGTCTGCACACGCCCGTCTGACCGCTCACGTCCTCGGCGATGGTCACCGCGGCGGGGCCGAACTTTGGGTCGTCGCGGAGCATCTGGTTCGCGAGCATGAGGTAAACGCAGGCGTCGTTGTCTGCGTGATCGCCGTAAAACTCGGAATGACCGCCGATGAAGTCCCAGTGGATCCCGCGGTGTGTGTACAGCATCGCGGTCACGCCGTCGAACCTAAAGCCGTCAAACTTGAACTCCTCGGACCAGTACCGTATGTTGGACAGTAAGAACCGCAGGGTCTCGTACTTGCCAAAGTCGAACATCCGCGTCCCCCAGAGGCCGTGCCATCCAAGTCCCGGGTCCTCGTGGAAGAGGTGCCCGCCCGTCCCGTCAAACTCGTTCAACCCGTCGATGGCGTTATCACTCGCGTGTGCGTGCACCACGTCCATGAAGCACTGCATACCGAGCCCGTGGCACTTGTCCACCAGGTACTTCAAGTCCTCCGGCCCGCCGCTTCGGTGCGCGGCGGCGAAGAAGTTTGTAACCTGGTACCCGAAGCAGGCGTAGTACGCGTGGTCTGCGACGGCCATGAGCTGCACGCAGTTGTACCCGAGCTCGTGTACTTTGGGCAGGACCTCGTCGGCGAACTCTCGGTAGGTTCCGCACCTCTGTTCCTCGGAGGACATCCCCACGTGCGCCTCGTAGATGCGAAGCGACGGCGGTTTTATCTTTGGTTTTTCGTGAACCCACTCGTGTCGTTCACCGGGGGGCGGGTCGTGGTAGACGCCGTTGTGGTAGCACCGCGCCTCGCCGCTCTCCTCGTCGCAGCACTGGACGATGCGCTGGATCCATGACGGCACGCGGTCGAACTGTCGGCCGTCGTGTGACTCCATGACGACGCGAACCTGCGAGCCGTGGGTGAGACCCGCGGCGGCAGGCACGTCCACTACCCACTTGCCGAACTCGTCGACGACGCCTTCGAATTCCCACGCCGTCCACCCGTTGAAGTCGCCCATGAGCGAGAGCCGCTTCGCACCCGGCGCGTACTCGACGTAGCGGACGTCCCCTGGCGACCCGCCGGGTTTTGGGTGCAGGCCGTACTTTTTATACGCTTCGGCGAACGCCTGGATGGTGCCGTGGTTCTGTTCGATCTCCTCGAGCCTGCCCTCGAACCTCTGGTACCTGCCGTAGAGTAGTTGCTCGTAGGGCATCAAAGAGGGTTCGTTGCGGCAGAGCGCGAGCCTGCCGTGGATCGGCCGCAGGCGAACCCGCGTGAGGTACTCCTCGTCCGTCTCGTTCTCCGGGATGAGCTCGTCCCAGCTGCCCGAGGCGTCGGCTGGGACTGAATCGTCGGACTGTAATTCCAATTCCGCCTCTACGGACTCCATGCTGGGCCTCGCGGGTCTTTCGGGGTCCGCCGCGCGTTTCGCAGCCTCCGCCGCGGCGATGGCCTCGGCGCGAGCCTTGGCCTTGGCCGCGTCGGACGCGGCCTTCGCCGCCTGCACCTTCAGCTTGGCCTCGAGCGCGGCAGCCTTGGCCGCTTCATCGCGCTTGGCCTGGAGTTCCGGAGGCAGCGGAACCGGGGGCGGTTGCGCGACGAGTCCTTCCGGGATCTTACTTCCGGGCTCGCCCGCCGCGAAGTTCACGACGCGACACGCGCGACGGTTCGACGGACGCATCGGGGGGCGCCTCACCGGCGCCCACATCGTCGAGGCCCGCATGGTCGCCATCGGTATCGGTGGAAAATCCGCGTTGATAAGAGTGTCCCGGATAGCTACGCGCGCTCTTTGTCACAAATCGGTGCCAGCGTGGCAAACGCGTGGATGTCGGACTCGAAATGTCCAATTACCTCGTAGTAACCCCAAATACGCCATTTCCGATACTGGCCCGCATACGAAAGAAAATAAGTCGGTCGGTTTCCAGGGTCATAGACCGTCTCACAGCCGCACACGAAATCGGCGAAATCGGGGGGCTGGGAATCGCTCCGAGGCGGCACTCCATCTCCTGTGGACTTTCTCGACTCTGGCCACTACGGACCGCGGGGGCTACACCAGCCGCCTGACCGAAAGGATGAGTGCGTAAGAGACTCTCCTGCGCGACCGGACGTTAGGAGACGTACACAGCAAGAACACAGTCGCGAGCCAAGAGGTGACAGACGCGAGCTTTCACACACAGAAGGTGCGCGCCTCGCGACTCCTCCCTCGTTTTTTGGCTGCAAAAACACCCATGTTTCAAGCCGCGCCGTCCGGATCTTGGCGTCTCGGATCCGACCCGGGTGGTAACGCGAACGCGCGAAAAGTCTCGATCAGCATCCGGCATCACTCGTCGTTGGCACCGAACCCATCCGAGGTGCCCGCCGGACGTCCTTCGGCGCCGTCGTCGGCGCCAAACGCCGCCGCCGCCGTCACAAAAAACGCGCGCAAGTCAACCGGGCCGCCTCTTTCTTTTTCCCGCGATCCGCCGCCCCGCCCACGTCCCATTCGCTAACGGTACCCGCCCGCCCTCCCCACGCGATCGCAGGCTACGTGAGTATATGACAAAGAGCGAGACGAGCAAGGCGCCGGAGCTTAGCAAACGAGGAGGTCACCGCCCGCACCGCAACTCGACGACGTCCAGCAAGAAGCCTGGATCGGAGATGGTCGTCGAGGAGGTTGCGAGGTTGACTCTCGCCGACGTTTCCGTCGGCGGCAAGTCCGGCCTCAAGGGCGGCATCCCTACCCCGAACGCCATCCCCACCCCGCTGAGCAACGGCAACGGCGCTCCCTCCGGGGAAAAGCCGAAGAAGCCCCGCGGCGGCAAAGGGAAAGGCAAGGCTGACGGCTCCGGCCCCGGCTCCGCCTCGGACGCCCCCAACGGCGATGCCAAACCGGCGACGGCTAAGCCCAAGTCGCGCCGGGGTAAGGGTGGTGGTAAGGACAAGGCGGACGTGGGTAACGTCGTCGAGGTTGAGGTGCATCACAAGCTTGAAGCCGACGGGAAGAAGGCGATCCCGGCGCCCAAGGGTGGCGGCTCGTTCGTCGCGCCCAAGCCGGAGGGGGACGAGAAGGGGGAGTCCAAGTCCAGAGGCGCGATTCCCCGCAAGGGTGTGATTCCCCTGCCCAAGGGCCACCCCGCGCTGGACGGCGCCGCCGCCAAGCCGGACCCCGGCGCCGCGGAGAAGAAGCCCAAGGCTAAGAAGGAGAAGAAGCCCAAGGCTGAGCGCGTGGACAAGGAGAACGGCGACGCCAACGGACTCGATTCCAACGGACTCGATTCCAACGACGCCGCCGCGGACCATTCCTCCGACCCGTCCTCCGCCGCCGCACCCAAGCCCAAGAAGAAGCGGGAGATCAAGGAGAAGAAGGATGACGGCAGCGGCGTGAACCGAACGCTGGCGCAAGCCACCGGGAAGGAGATTCGCCGACACCTGGAGACGGGTAACGTGGACGCCGCCGTGACGGTTTTCGACGCCAAGCAAAAAGTCGGCGGCATCGACCTGCAGACGGCGACGACTTTGATCATGGGCCTGGTGCGCGCGTGCCACCTCGCGGAGGCTATCCAGGTTGCCGACTACCTCAAGGAGCGCGGCATGAAGATGCCGCTGCGACAGTTCACCGCCATCATCACCGGCATGTCGCAGCGAGCTAACCCGATGGACGCCCTCGAGTTCCTCAACGCCCTGGAGCACATCATCGACTACGAGTCCAAGGCTGTGCACAACTACCACTTCCACTTCGCCAAGCTCGTGGTGCAGGAGTTTTTGGAGGAGGCGCTTCAGACGCTGGACCGCGTGGCTAACGCGCCCGCGTTTGGATTGCAGGAGAGCGGATTGGCCGCGATGGACGTGGTGATGAACTCGTCGCACAAGGGTGGCCAGCTCGCGCTGAACATCCCCGCGCTCGGTTCCGAGCTTCAGCGCGGGTTGATGAAGGGCGACACCGTGCTGCTCTCCCGCACGGGCGAGGCGGCGAGGCAGATGGGGGGCGAGATGCCCAAGGGGCCCGGCGGCGACGTCCACGTGTTCGACGAGGAGAACCTGGTGATGCCCACGGGCCCGAGGCGGGATAACACGACGGGGCCGGTGGGCCGGGGCGGGGCACGGGGCGGTGGGTGGCGCGCGGATTACGAGTTTGAGGCTGAGGTGAGCGCCATGTTTCCCAACCTCAGCGTGAAGCTCGTGGGGTGTACGCAGGCGCAGGCGCAAACGGTGCGGGGAGGCGGGTGGAGGGTGGACAAGCTCGCCAACCGCACGTCGTTCCTCCGCCAGCTCAACGCCCTCCAAGACATGGTCGAGGTCAAGCCCGGGACGAGCCAGAAGGCTGGCGTCGATCCCGCCATTCGCGACATTCTCGTCGCCGGTTGGGACCACAACCGCGCCGCCATCAACGGCATCCCGGATATGTGCAGCGCCGAGCGCGATCCCAACCTCACCTTGATGCAGCGCCAGCGCATGATCGACAACGCGATGGACCTGCAGGCGATGGCGCACATGAACAAGTCCCAGACCGACGCGCTCGAGGCTGCGCTGTTCCAGAGGGTGACGCTCATCCAGGGTCCCCCGGGTACCGGTAAGACGCACACCGCCGTCGCGCTGGTGCAGATGTGGCTCCGGAACCGCACCTCCCCGATTCTGTGCACCTCGGACTCGAACATCGCGGTGGATAACCTGGTGGACGGTCTGTCCCGCGCGGGTGTCAGGGTGGCGCGCATCGGCCGCCCCGAGGCTGTGCGACAGGACTTGATGCAGTTTATGGTTGAGTCCATCGCGGGGATCGAACCCGGGTCCAAGATGAGCAAAGATCAGCAGTACCAGGCTATCAACGGCGTGCTGCGACGCGCGGAGGTTGTGTGCGCCACGTGCGCGGGTGCCGGGTCGGACATCCTGGAACGGTTCTCCTTCCAGGCGTGCCTCATCGACGAGGCTACGCAGGCGACGGAGCCCGCCACCGTCGTCCCGCTCACGAAGGGGTGCTCGCAGGTTGTCCTCATCGGAGACCAGAAGCAGCTCCCGCCCACGATCATCTCGCGTGAGGCGGACGCCGCGGGTCTCGGCACCTCCCTCTTCGAGCGCATGCTCTCCAGGGGTATCCGCACGTTCATGCTCAAGGTGCAGTACCGCATGCACCCCGCCATCGCCGCCTACCCGAGCAAGGCTTTCTACGCAGGCGCACTCCTCTCGGGGACTCCTCCCTCGGCGCGCCGCGCGCCGATGGGCTTCGACTGGCCGGTCCCCGCGGTACCCCTCGCGTTCGTGGACGTCCCCGACGGGTACGAGCGATCGGACGGTTCGTCTCAGACGAACCCGGTGGAGGCGCAGAAGATTGTGAACATCGTCAAGAAGCTCGCCGGAAGTCACGACGTCATCTTCGGCGAGATCGGCGTCGTCACCCCGTACAGCGCGCAGGTCCGCGCGATCAAGCGCCTGCTCAACGGCAACAAGCCGGATATCCGAAGCCGTTTCGACGCCCCCGCGGATCCCAACACCATCCAAGCCCTCGAGGTTTGCTCCGTCGACGGATTCCAGGGCCGAGAGAAGGAGGTCATCGTGTTTTGCTGCACGCGAGCGAATCCCAACGGCAACGTGGGTTTCCTCGCCGACCCGAGGCGCGTGAACGTGATGCTCACCCGCGCACGCCGCGGCCTGATCATCATCGGCAACCTCGGCACCCTGCGACGGGACCCCGAGGTGTGGGGACCGTGGCTGCAGTGGGCTGGCGATAACGGATTGATTTGCGGCCTAGCCGCCGCCGACGCCGACGCCGCATCGCGGCTCGCGACCATCGGCATGAGCTCACTCGAGGAGATCGGCGGGCGCGGCGCGGGTGAGGTGATGACGATGGGCGCCATGCTCTCGCCGACGATGTGGGGCGGCGGGGGCGGCGGAGGCGGAGGCGCGATTCAGCCCGCCGCCGACCTCGGGCCGACGATGAAGGAGACGCGGGACGCGGACGTCCCCGACGCGTGGGACGACTCCGACGACGACGACGACGCCGCGACTGGCGTGACGACCGAGACGGAGAGCGTGACCGTGAAGGGATCCACCAACTCGCTCGCGGGTATGGCGGACAGCGCGTGGGATGACGATGACGATGACAGCGAGGAGTCCGCGTGAGTTTAAGCGGGGGATGAACAGAACAGAAAAGACTGGGTGCATTTTACCCGGTCGAAAAGAAACTAATACGAATAGCCTTGAAACGCAGCTATTATTCTCGAACCCCCACCGTCTACCTACCTAGCTAGTCTATGCACTCATCGCCTGCGCTCGATCAGCCCCCTGAACAGCGCGAACTGACCCGCCGAGTACGCCTTCGCGGCGCGTTTCACATCCGACGGTTCCATCGTCTTGAACGACGGCGGTATAGAAGCCAAATCCCCGCGACCCTCCAACGCGGCCACCGCCTCGCGGAACATGCCGTGCAACGCCGCCCTGGAACACGCGGGCATCGGCCCGCCGCCGCCCACGGGCCCGCCCGTCCGCCCGTCGTGCCTGCTCGCGCGCGCGTCGCCCCTCGCCCAGGTGAGCGATTCGTCGCTGTCGCCGGCGTCGGCTCGGTTTTTGTTTGCGATTTTCTCCCCGACGCCCGCGGCTCCCTCGAGCTTCACCGTGGTGCCCAGCGCGGCGCAGTGCCTCGGCGGGTGCACGCGCAGCGCGGCGGCGCTCGACGCGAACCCCCTCAGCGCGCAGCACGTGCCCAGACGCAACCGATCGGGGTTAAACTTACGACCCACCACCACGGTGTCAAAGGCGAGCGGCGCGGGCATCAGGTGCGAGAGCGCCGCGCCCTGTAACCCCAGCGCCTGCCACCGCGAGATCTTGTCGCTGCACGACAGCGTCATGCCCGGGACCTTCTCCGCGTCGCGCAACCGAGCGAACACGACACCCGGCGCGGGTGCCCGCTCGCCCCGCCCGGCCGCGCCCTTCACCGTGGTGGCCGGCTTATTCGGCGCGAACACGGCGGCTTCGTGCCGGGACCCGACGCCGGACCACAGCTCGTTCCACGGCACGTCGTCCACGTCCCTCATCGCGAACGACGACGACGACGTTCCCATCGACCCGGACGACGTTCCTATCGCCGCGCACTCGCCAACCGTCGCGGGCATGGAGCACGAGCCGCACGGCGCGGTGGACACGTAGAGGTGGAGTGTCACGCCCGGACGTAGCCGGAAGCCTCCGGCGTGCCCCGTCGCTTCGAGCAGCCGCCACGGCGTCCCCGCGCCCGCGACTCGGTACGTGGAGCTCTCGCGCGCGATGTCCATGATCTCGCGGTAGCACATACGCAGGAACGCGCGTCGCGCGAGAACCTCCGCGTGGCTGTCGTGCACCACGCTCTCCCACCGCGCCGTGCCCCCCGCGGCGGCGGCGGCGGCGACCTCCCTCGGCATAAACTTGGTCCCGGACCCGAGCGACAGCACCCGGAGCCGGTCGCCGTGACCCGGCGCGTCGAAGGGCGACGAGGCGTGCCTTTCGTGCGCGACGATCGCGGCGATGACCGCCGCGCCCCGCGTGTGCGTTGCGTGGTCCGGGAACCAGCGCCGGTACGCACATCCCGCCGCCGCCGCGACCCGGTTGGCGAAGAGCGTCGAAGTCTCGCGGAATCCGCCGGGAAGCGTCCCGCCGCCCGCCGCCGCCGCGTCCCTCTCCGCCGCCGCCGCCGCCTCGTCCTCCCAAGCCTCCAGCGCGGCGAGGTCGTCGTGGGGGATACGCTCGGGTCGCTCGCCGTTCGCACCCGCGTTTCGCCCGGCTATGGCGTGCACCCTCGCGTTTATCCCCTCGGGCACGCCGTCGTTGCCGTGGAGCCACACCCGCCGGAGCCCCCGGCCTTTTCGGCCATCCTCGGTCATCTGCATGGCGCCCAGTAACCCCATCGCGCCCTCGGCGCCTATACCGTTGTGGTCGAGGTGCAGCTCCTCCATGCTGGGGTGGTTCACGATCGCCTCGGCCAACGCGATGCACCCGGCGTCGCCGATGCAGTTACCGCCCACGTCCAACACCCGCAACGTCGGACACGATTTAACCATCCTCGCCAGCCACCTCGCGCCCTCGCCGCCGATGCGGTTCGAGTACATCGCAACCTCGTCCAGCTTCGGGAGCGACGCCAACGCCTCGGCCAAGGCGCGCGCGCCGCGAGGGCCTATGTCGTTGTGTTGCAGACCGACGGCGCGGTGCCTGTGCGAGTACCCTCGCTCCTGAGATAGGTACCGGGCAACCTCCTCGGCTCCGTCGTCGCCCAACCCTCGATCACCCACCGACTTCAGCGCCTCACTTTCCCCCGCGTTACGCAGCACGTTGGCGGCGCAGCACCCGTGCAAAACCTGCGCCGCCGTGCTCGGGGATTTGTGCGGGTGGATCTCGCCGCCCGGGTTGCCGGACACGGACACCGCGGTGATCGCGCGACACGTCCCGAGGCGAACCGCGTCGGCTATGGCCGCAACCCCCGCGGGTCCAATCTCGTTATCGCTCAGGTCCATCCCGACGCACACCGCCGCGAGGGAGACGGAGGAGGAGTCCGAGGGGGTGTCAACGGATGAGTCAACGTCGCCGCGCAGGGATCGCGCGAGGGCGAACGCGTCGTCGTCGTCGAGCCCGCGGCGTCGGAGCGCGCATCGACCGCCGTTTTCCACGCACAGCCGCGTGGCTTCCCGCACCAGGTCCGCGCGCCTGTTTACCCGTAGGTACCCGTCCAGCGCCGCGATGGACGCGGATGTCACCCGTGGGTTGTTCGCCAGCGCGATTTCCTTCAGCGGGCAGCCGCCTCGGGTGGCCATGGCGGCGGCGAGGACGTCGACGCCGCGGTCGGAGAGGTCGTTGGATCTGAGGTTGATGGACTCGAGCGATGGGGACGCGTTTGGGTTCGCGAGCGCCGCCGCGAGCGTCTCCGCGGCGGAGTCGTCGAGCCCGCAGTTTCCGAGATTGAGCCTCCTGAGCCGGACGGCGCGTTGGCTCAGCGCGCGCGCGAGCGGTACCATCCCCGCGCCGTCGGAGATGGGTTCGTCTTCGCCCCTGTCGGGGATGTCTCTCGCGGCGACGCCGGTGTCGGCCATGTGCACGCCCAGCCGGGGGTTATCCACCAGGCACAGCTCCTCGACCGCGCATCTGTAGTCCACGAGGAAGTCCGCGAGGACGTTCGCGCCCCCGTGGCACACCTCGGCGCCGGTCAGGTTCAGCGTCTGGGTTGGAGGGTAGAGCGTCAGGATCTCGTCGCACGCCGCTCGAACCGCGAGCGGTCCGTCCAGGGTCCTCCCCTTGAGGCTGAGACGCTCCGAGCCGTTCGCGGCGACGCGCGCGTGCACAGCCTCCGCAGCCTGCGCGGGCGTGAGGGGATCCCCGCGCTTCCGCCGCCGCGTGGGCTGCGCGGGCCCTCCTCTCGACTCCATGCCGCGCCCACGCGTTGTGCGTTGTGCGTTGCACAAACTTTTCATTCACGAATTGCTTTGGGCGCCATCACTTCGTCATGCGATGAAAGGGACGAACCCTATCACGCAGGGCCATCGCTGGCAGAAACGCGTGAAGGAGCGCCTGAAGAAGCACGAGCACGAGGAGGGCCAGTGGGAGCGCCTCGAGGACAAGAAGTCGGAGGAGATCCGCGCGCGACACGCGGCGGAAGAATCAGCGGCGGCGGCCGAGGCGGAAATCGACCCGGGCGCCGAGGCCATCTTCGCGGCGGCTGACGCCGGCACCGACCTACGGGACGAGGAGGGACTCGACGCCGAGGAACTCGCGGCGGTACGCGCGGTAAAGGCGGCCAAGGCGGCGGCGCAGGCGAGGCTTCAGCGCGTGCAGCGAGAGGGGGAGAAGTCCAACGGAGCTTCCGACGAGAAGAAGCGCGTAAAAAAGCAGCGGGCATCCACCTCCGCCAACCCGTTCGCGGCGCTCGTGCGCTCGCGACCCAAACCACTCGAAACCGACACCACCGCGCCGGCACCCACGGCGACACCACCGCCACCCGCACCCGAACCCACACCCGCCCCGACCGAGGCGCGCAAGTACCGAGCGGGGCAGGCGGCTGACATTGCCAAAAAACGAGCCATCGGAGTCGTGGGCGTCAAGGGCGGGAGCCAGAAGAAACTCAAGAAGCTCCTCAAGAAGAAGCGCGCCGCGGGGCTGGCCTGAGTGAGTGAGTGAGTGAGTGAGTGAGTGAGTGAGTTGGTGAGTGAGGCAGCGACCATGCCGAAGAAGAAGCGGGCTGTGGAGTGGCCCAAACCCAAGGGCAGGGTCAAAGTTCTGGAGCCGAACGACTCGCGATTTCCAGAGACACTCGCCAGCCTCGTCGCCGTCGACGAGCGGTGCTACGAACCCAAGCATCGCAACGTCGCGGCGCTCGCCCAGTCCGCCGCGCTACGACGCAGCACGGGCCTGGTCGCGGCGTGGGACCAGGAGGGTACCTGCGTCGGGTTCCTCACGTATACGCCCGGGTCCATGGCAGTCGAGGTTACGAAAGTCGCGGTTGATCCGAATGTGAGACGCGGCGGGTTCGGCCGGTACATGCTGTGGACCGCGGTGAACGCCGCGAAGGCTGGCGGCGCGTGTGAGGTGCGGCTGCGCGTGGAGTGTACCAACGCTGGAGCGGTGAAGATGTACGAGCAACAGGGGTTCATCGTGGACGTCGGGCGCGGCGTCGACGGGATTTCGTTTGATCTCTACGGACCCACCAGGCACGCGACCAACATGGTGCTGAACGTCGAGGGCGATAACTGGGTCCTGCCCCGCGTGCTGGGACCGTGACCGTGACGTCAATACAGAAGCGGTACGATGAATTGTAAAACGCTATTAAGTACCCTAATCACCACCCTCGTCGTCCCCCCCCACCGCCACGAACGCCACGGAGTCCGCCACCAACATCGCCGCGGTGAGCGCCACGTTCCACGCCACGACGCTGCATCCCAAACTGGCCCACTCGCCGTTGAGCCAATCCGCGCGGACGCCGTTGACCACTATCGTCGGGTCCACGCCCGCGACGGCGTCCTGCGGCGCGCCGAAGAGTAGCCTCGCGCCGACCGCGATGGCGACCGCCGCGGATGCCGTCGCGAGCGGGCGGCTCACCCCCGCGAACAACTCGCGGGGTCTCCGTCGCCTCGACGAGCGGGTCCGCTCGTTAAACTTTCCATCTTGTTCAAACTTTCCATCTTGTTCAAACTTTCCATCTTCAAACGCCGCCCTGCCCGCCGCGTCCACGCCGCTCGGTTGACTCCCCCGCACGTTCCGTCGCATGCTCTGCAGCCACTCCGTCGGCGCGTACCCGCCGTCGTCGTCCTCCTCGAAGGATGCGGACGCCGGTCGTTCCGAATCGGGCGCCGGTTTCCAAAACTCGAGGCTTTCTTCGAGGTTGGAGTCAAAGTCGCCGGATCCCCGGTCCAACAGCGACTGCACGCGTGCAACCTCCTCGGATGACCTACCGATCCTGGAGGAAGGACCGCGCGCGCCGGTGGAGTACGCGGCGGACGCGGCGTTACCCCCGAACATCGACCCGGTGGTCACCTCCCGGTCGATGAAAGAGGCGACGGCGACGATGTTGCTCTCGACGGATTCTTCTTCTTCGGCGGCGGCGGCGGCTTCCGCCTCGCCCCCCGTCGCCTCCGCCCACGCGGATGCCTCGTACGCCGCCGCCGCCGCCGCAGCAGCAGCCGCCACGGCGGCGTCCACCGCGCTGCAGTCCACGTTCTTGACCCTGCCGCGGCGCGAGGGCCAGGCGGTGAATCCACCCCGAGCGGCTTTCTTCCTCAGCGACGCGGCGACGGCAAAGGGAGACGCCGAGCCCGATCCGCGCCGCGCCCTCGCGCCGCCGCCGGTTCCCCCTTCCCTCCACTGCCTCGCGGCGACGCGCTCGAGTAACGGGAGCTCCGCGTGCGCGTTCACGAAGTGGATGCACTGCACCGGGCAGGCGGCGACGGCGTCCTCGACGGCTTCCCGCCCATCCGCCCACTGGTCCACTACCCGCGCGCAGCCGAACCTGGTCTCGATGTAGAAGCTCTGCGGGGCGATGAGCGCGCACTGGAGGCATCCGATGCACGAGCTCTCGTCCACGAACGCGGCGTCGTGTCTGCCTCGCTCGTCCTCGGGATCGCCCTGCGCAGGTCCCGACCACGCGGAGAGCGGAGTCGGGTCCATCAAGGACTGGTCGCCGCCCGAGTTTTTACCGTTCGATAGCCATTCGTGTCTGTCCTTATCGAACCGAGCTCGATCCGCGCGGGATGTGAGCACCGAGGCTGCCTCGTTGACCAGCGCCGCGGCCGCGGACGCGTATTCGCCCGCGAGGTCGGGATGGACAGCCTTCTGCAGGATGCGATACGCGGTTTTCACCTCGCCGTCGGTCGCGCTGGGCTCGAGCGCGAGGACCTCGTAAAGGTCCACGAATGGTACACGCGGCTTGTAGATATTTCCACCATCGGTCCGATTGGACGCGCGGGCGGGTTGGACGCGCCGTGATCTACGTTGAGGGCGCACATCACGCCTCGGCAGCGCGCGGAACGCCTTGGATCCACTCGATGCGGCGAGCATGCTCTCCACCCGCTGCTTGCGCGCGTCGGTGTGAACAGCCTTTTCCGGTTGGCGCGCAAAAGATCGATTAAATATCTGAAAAGGGCGAACCACGTACTTTTTGCGTGACGTGTTTTGCTAACAACAGAATGGTGCCGAGCGCGCCAGGGAGGACGCGCACAGTGAGGTTGATCGAGAAATTCAACACGGAGCCGTGCATCAAACGAATGTAATGTCATCATAGTGCTACTCCAACGAACTCACGGCCAACTTCACGCGGATGCCACGCAATCAGCCGCCAACTTCTCGATGTCCCCCGCCGCGTCGGCCAGCAAACCCTCCAACGAAAACGGCGCCGTCGCCCCGCGCGCTTTATGCGTCAGCAACCCCGCGCACGCGCCCAGCAGCCTATCCAGCGCGTCGACGCCCGGCGACGACGCCTTGGTCAGTGAGGTCAGCGCGGACGCGAGCGACGCCGCCGCCGCCGCCGTCTCCGAGACGCTCGGACCGACGTGTCTCGCCGCGTTTTCCGCGACGCGCACGTACCGCCTGGCGCGTTCGCTAGGACGGGACGACGGCGGCGGCGACGTGATCGTACCGCGGACCGTACCTCGCGGTGTCTCGGCGACCGGGTCCGGTCGTTCCCCGGGGGTGAGCGGGGGTTGAATCGAGTCTCGTGCGGCATCCTCGCCCGCGCCGGTTAGATCCAAGACGCCGGGTTCCGGGGGGAGCATCTCATCCGCCAGTTTCTGCGCGTCGAAGTATTCCGTCTCCGCCTCCTCCGCCTGGGCCACGACGTGCTTGACGCCGTGTAGCCAGCTCTCCGCGGTGTCCACCGCGGCAGCCGCCGCGGCGCCCGATCCGTTCCGCGGGTCGTACACGGTGATGTGGATGTACATGCCCCGCGCGGATCTGAGCCGCGTGGGCACGAGGCCCGATACGCCCCTCTTCAACGCCTCGAGGAAGTTCATAGGGGATGCGAATTCACCGGCGAGCGCCGCCGCGATGGTCGCCGCGGCGGGCGGGTGATCCTTGAGCGCGGGCGCGAACCGCGGCGTCTTCGACAACGCCTGCGCGACGGACTGGACCATCTCCGTGACCCTCGCGCGGGCATCCTTAGCCTTACCGCCCAGGATCTTCGCCGCGGTTTCCCTGGCGCTGAGCTCGACGGCGCGGTCCTTCTCGGCGACGAGCCGAGCGAGTTCCTGCTCCGCGGTTTCGCCCCCATCCTCCGCCGCCGCCGCGTTCCTCGCGGCGTCCGCCTCGGCTTCAGCCTCGGCGGCGGCGGCCCTCGCGGCGCGCGCAGCCGCGGATGTCAGCGCGGGAGCAACCGCGCCCTGCACGATGGCCGCGGCGCCCCTCGCGAGCACCGCGGCTCGCGCGGCGGCCGCGGGCGGTGAGAGGTCGAGAACCACGCACCGCGCGCCCGCGCCGCACCCGTTCCCGGGCCGAAAGAACCGAAGCACGCGGTCGGGTAAGTCGCACGCGGGAAGGTCGGTGGTGGCGATGACCACGAGCGAGCCGGGTCCGCCGCCCGGGCCGGCGTCACCCGACGCCGGGCCGTTGGCGCCGACGGTCTGTTCGAACAGGTCCCAGAGGTGCGACGTCGCGATTCCCACGCCGCCTTCACCGCCTTCACCGCCGGCGCCGGACCACCCCTCCGGCAGCTCGGCTGACGCGAGCGCCCATGATTCGAGCCTCGAGAGGTGAAGCAGCGAGGGACTACGCGCAGCCTGTCGCAGGGGTTCCTTCAAACCCCGCACGCACCCGACGGCGGGGTCGCCCTCGCCCTCGGAGATGAGACTCGCGAGCGACACCGTGAACGAAGGGACACCCTGAAGCATGTGCAGCGCGGCGCCCAGCGCGGTTTGCTGCCCTTGCCCGCCGTCGCCGCAGAGGAGTATACGCGCGGGCTGGGGCTGGCGGCCGAGCGCCGAGCCGTGCAGCGCGGCGGCAGCCTCCTCAGCCGCGGGCGCTTCGTCCTCGACGGCTTCTTCTTCATCCTCTTCGGCGGCGACTTCGGTGGACGCCTCGGTGGACGCCGCGTCTCTTCTCCTCCCCGCGCTCCCGTCCAGAACCCCGGCGCTGTCCAGTATCGCCTCGCAGATATCCCCGCGGGTGGATGACGCGCGTGCATCGTCCGCGGCGGCGCGCGCCGCGGGCTCCAGGGGCGCGCGCGCGTCGTTGAGCGCGCGCAGGACGTCGACGACGGGCGCGGCGAGCGCGGGCGCCAGGTGCCTCGGCAGCGGCGCGCCGACGGGTGATAGCGCGCCCCCAGCCGCGGACCGCCGTGCGCACGGGCCGGTGGACGTGCTCAGCGCGGCGGCCCAGTCCCCGGCGGTGACCCGCAGCCCGTTGCGCTTGGTGGACGCGTGGAGGAACGCCTCCCTGAGTTCCTTAGCCTGCGCCGCGCATTTGTCGACGTCGTGGGGGGCAACCGGGACCCACTCGATTCCCATCTCGACGCCGTCGTCGCCCTTCCCGGTGGACGCGGCTCTCGCCTGGAGCTGCGCGAAGCTCATGCCGTCGCGCTCCATCTCCATCCACTTGCCCACCGGCGTGGTCTGGTACCCCGGCCCGCCCAAGAAGCCCTTCCCGGGGTTGAGCACCACTCGAACGGAGCTCTTCCACTTGCGAGTGCCCTTCATGCCGCAGTGGCGTTCCCACCTGGCGGGTTCCTGCCACGATACGCTGTGTTTGTTCTCCCTGGTGGCCACCTCGCACGGCCCGCACAGGCACCGGATCATGCCGTGCGTGCCCTGCCCCGGGTGGAACATGCCGCACTTGTTCTTGCACACGACCATGACTGGGTTTTCATCCTCCGTCGGCGGCGGGTCCGGCTTGCAAACCTTCCCCTTCGAGACGCACTGCTCGCAGTACCACTCGCCGGTGGGTATGGCGTCCATCTTGAGGCACCGGTAGTGGCCGCCGCTGGGGCACGCGTCGCAGAGCACAAAGTCCTCCTCGCCGTCGAGTTGCCCGCACACGAGGCACGGGACATCCTCGAGTTGCGGCGGGAGCGGCGGCAGCGGCGGTTCAGCCTCGACGTCCTCTTCGGCGCCCTCGACCTCCTCAGCCGTGGCGCCCTCCTCCGCGACGACGTCCACGTCCATCGCCTCGTGGGTGTCCGTGGGTGGAAGCTCCTCCTCGGTTCCGGGCTCGAGTTTCACCTCCTGTTCTCCCTTTTGCCCGGGGGTTCCCTCGTTCTCGTCGCGGGGCGCGTCGTCCCTCTCGTTTTCCTTTGCGTTTTCCTTGTCCCCGTCGTCGCCGCCGTCCTCGTCGCCGCGGAAGCTACGCACGCGGATAACCTCGCCCTCTCTCCACAGCCTGAGCCAGTGGTGCTCGCCGCCCTCGTCGTAGGTCACCCTGTGCGACAGCGACGCCTTGTCGAACGCGGTGATTATCCCCGGGAAGAAGACGCCGTCGCCGGACCAAAACACCTGAAAAACACAAAGTTAAGTTCGTACGGGCAAACGGTACGAGAAACTTTTAAAAACACTCACCTCCACCCTGGCGCCGATCGCCTCAAACTCGTGCACCGCCAGCCTGGCGCCCGTGTGACCCTGCGTGGCCTGCTCCTTCGCCGCGGTCAGTAGCTCCTGGTACCGCGGGGGGTCCGGGAGCATCGGCTCGAGCTCCGCCGCGAGTTTCTCTCGAGTCGCGTCACCTGAGAGCAACCGCGGGACCCGCCTTCGCAGCGCCGATAGAAGCGCCGCGGAACACAGCGCGCGCAGATCCGCACCCGCCGCGCCCTCCGTCCGCGCAGCCACCGCCGCGATCGTCCGCTCCGCGGGCGTCGGCCTCCACTCGCGCGTGTGCAGCCGCAGAATCTCGCGCCGCGCCGCCGGGCCCGGAAGCGAAAAGTGAAGTTCGCGATCGAACCGGCCCGGCCGTCGCAACGCGGGATCCACCGCGTCCGGGCGGTTCGTGGCCGCCACCACCACGACGCTGCCCCGCGGGTTCAGGCCGTCCATGAGCGCCAGTAATGTGGCGACGACGGAGCCGTGGATCTGGTCGTGCTCCTGGCCGCCGCCGCCCGACTTTCTCGCCGGCGCCAACCCGTCGATCTCATCGAAGAAGATTATACTCGGCTGCCTTCGCTCAGCCTCCTGGAAGAGCAAACGTAAGGACCGCTCCGCCTCGCCCATGTACTTGCCGAGGCAGTCCGCGCCCTTGCGGTTGAAGAACGAGACCGGTCTCGGGCCTTTGGCCGCGGCGCCCAGCAGCGCGCGAACCGCCGCAGTCTTACCCGTCCCCTGTACACAAAACACTTGAAGTCAGTCCAGTCGCCCTCACGAAAATAAAAAGAAGGTTACTCAAATGAAAAGAAGAAACGTACCGGCGGTCCGTGAAGCAAAACGCCTCGGCCGGGGTTAACCCCCAGGCGCTCGAACGCCTCAGGGTACACCAGCGGTAGCAGCGCCACCTCCTTGAGCACCTTGATCTCGCGCTCCATCCCCGCGAGGGTCTCCCAGCCGCCGGGCAACGAATCGTCCCCGTCGACGCCGCCGCCGCGGAAAGAACCGCCGACTGTGACGCAAGGGATGCGGGACTTGTCCTTGACCGTCCGCCTCCGTTCGCGCTTCGCGAAGGCTTCCTCGTCGTCGCTGACGTGCTCCTCCTCTTTGCGCAGGCGCTGGCCGGCGGCCATGACCGCGGCGAGGATCTTCTCCGCCTGCGAGTGCATGTCCGCGCGGTCCTTGTCCTCTTCCCGGGGTACTTCGCCCTTGGCCTGTAGCCGCTTGCGCTTGCTCCGCCGTAAACCCGGGCGTTCGGTCTGCGCCCTGGGCCTCTCGACGGGCGCGTGAGGCGAACGCGGTTCGTCGCCGTTGAGGAAGGTGGCGGGATCCCCGTTCATGGTCTTGGACCAGAGCGGCGCTGGGGCTCGTTTGCGGTCGGCTCCGTGGTCGGGGCAGAGCACGGTGAATGCTTCGGCGTTGAACCTGCTGCCGGCGGCGTGCGCGCACGCGAGGTGGTAACTCTTCGGGCACTGCGGTAGGGTGCACCCGACGGTCGCGCCCTTCAGGCCGCAGTGGTTGCACTTGATGTAGGAGCCGCGCTTGAGCGCGGAGGTGACGTTTTTCAGTCGCTGCTTCCGCTGGTCAAAGTACACCTCGGGGCACCACATGACGCACGAGTCGTGGACCCACGTGCTCGCGATGCCGTCGCGGTCGGGCAGGAACGGGCCCGCGAAATGGCCCAGCGGGGGCGGGGCGCATCCACCCTTGCTCACGACGGGCTCGACCGCGACGGGAAGGCCGATGGGCCCGCGCTCCTGCGGGCACAGGCAGCACAGCCGCGTCGATCGTGGTTTCCGATGACCGCGTTCACCCCGGTCGGTACCCTCGCCGGCACGCGCATCTTTGAGTTCGCCGTCGTCGGAACCGCCCGCATCCCTCCCGCTCGGCATCGGCGCCGATCCACTCATCGAAACCCGATCCCCCGTGTGCCCTTCCTCCTCTCGGGCGCGCCTCAGTGTGGTCGTCAGGTACGAGTTTCGAGATTTCAAAAACAGCCGTGTTTGTGACGACTTTTACAAGTAGCGCTGCGCGCCGATACCTGGAATCGGGGTTCACACCAGCAATAAAACGCGCAAAAAGACACACACGGTCGCACCCAAGCGCCGCGCTCGCGCTCGATACCACGTGCGTTCACCGACCGAACGGCGCGTTCGTCATCCCGCGAGACTCCGCACTCTGGTGACCCCGAGCAGCGACCTCACGTCGGCGGATCGAGTAAAAAGCACCGGAGAGAAAAAAGAGACGGTTGCCCCACCAGTGTCGCGACGATGCCGAAGGGTGCGTCCCCGCCCCGCCCAGACTGAATCCCAGGTCCCACCCGCGATCGTACATCACCCGCGCGACCCCGACGATCGCAAACTGACCATCCCACCCCGTTCCCACCCACTTCTCGCGACAGCCAAAGCACCGCTTCCGGCTGTAATCGACGGCGCGCCGACCGGCGGCGGCGGCGGAGGCGCGCGCAAGCGCAAGGGAAAGGCGGCCGCGGACGGCCTGGCCGAGAAGATGGCGTCCGCGGCGGCGGTGGGCGACGACGACGTCGACATGGACGAGAACGCGGGCGGCAAGACGCTGGGCGAGCGCCTCCGCGCCATCGAACAGACCGCCGCCGACGCCCCCATCGACGGAACCGCCCCGCCGGAGAAGCAGAAACTCACCGCGACGGACCGGGCGGTGCTCGACGCGCTCGGGGGTAAAGGCGCGCCCCCCAAGGCGGACTCACTCGCCACCCTCCTCTCCCAGGCACTCGTCGCCGAGGACAGGGCGCTGGTGGAGCGGTGCCTCAACGTGAGCGACGCGCAGACTGTGAACAACACGGTGGCGCGGTTGCAACCGCACGTCGCCGTCAGATTACTCAACGCCGCGCTGGACCGCATGAGGACCAAGCCGACGCGCGGGGAGCAACTCGCGCGGTGGATGCGGACGGTGATGCTGCACCACGCCGGTTACATCACCACGTCCGCCAAGGCGCAGCGGTCCGTCATGGAGCTCCAGCAGACGGTGGAGGCGCACGTCGCCATGCAGCGACCGCTCTTGGGCCTGCTCGGTCGACTCGACTTGCTCCTGCACAAGCGGCAGCAGGTGCCCGACGGCGAGGACGGCGTGGATGGGACCGGGGACGGCGGGGAAGGTCCGATGACGGTGTACGCCGAGGGTGAGGATGACGTCAACGTGCTCAACGAGGTTGTGGGTAACGAGGAGAGCGACGACGACGACTGGGAGACGGACGACGAAAAAGATGAAGACGATCTCGATGGATTCGATGATGACGACGACGAGGACGACGACGACGACGACGAGGAGGAGGAGGACGAGGACGGGGAGGATATGGAAGATGACTTCGACGGCGAGGACGACGAGGACGAGTGAACGGACGCGGTTCCTTCGACGCGTATTCCGAGTAGTATCGCCGCGCGTTGAGGTTATGCTGCGCGTGTTATTTTGAAAGGAGTGACCGTGAAACCCGCGTGTCGTGATTGGTTTCAAAAAAGTCCAAAAAGTAACATTCGACCCATGCGCAAATCGTGTTGAAAGCAAATTTGAAAGCGAAATCCAAAATGGATGAAGGACGCTGACTTGGCGCCGCCGGCCGCCGGGGGATTAACCCATTTGCTCGCGCCGCTCCCGCCACAACCGAGCGCACCACGAGCGACCGAACAAAATGGATCGAATCGTCGCGCCCAACGTTCGCATATCGACCGCCCTTCGCGGCGTCGCGTCGCGCCCCGCCGCACGCCGCCCCCTCGCGGTCGCGTGCCGCCTCAACGCCGCATCCTCAAAAAGCGCCCCGAATCGCCGGGATTCCGCGGTGCTCTCCTTCCACGGCCGCGGCCGCCCCGCCACCGTCACGTTCGCCTCCGCCTCCCGCGGCGACGATGACTACCTCGACGAGGAGGAGGTCGACGACCAAGGGGGCGAAGGATTCGCGCTCGAGCCCGAGGACGAGCGCGTCGAGGAGATGATGGTCGACCCGTCCATGTCCACCCCCGTCATGGCCCCAGTCGAGCGCGAGGAGGAGGACCAGCGCAAGGTCCTCGGCGGACCCGTGTGCGACGCCTTCTCCGCCCTCGTCCTCGAGATGCGCGCGGGTGGACACGGCAGCGTCGACGAAGCCTCCGTCGCGCAGGTCTCCTCCTGGTCCAACCCCGAGCCGTGGTCCTCCTTCGACGGGATGGACGGGTACCAAGTCAAGTCATGCCTCGGCGACGTGCGAAGGACGCTCAAGACGTACGCCAAGGTCTCCGCCGTTCCGGGCGCCCTCTCCGACCGCTTGATGGGCGCGGTGGGCGCCGCGTGGCTCACCACCGCGGGGAAAGAAGACAAAGAAGCCGCGTTCGTGTGGGGCGGCGCGCAGAAACACGCGCAGTTGCTCAACGACGTGTGCGTGCACAAGGTTTTGTTTCGGGACGAACCCGCCGAGGCTGGGAACCGATTGGCGGCGGATACGCTGATGGTCCTCCAGGACCTGGCCACGTCCAGGGTCCAGCTGTCGGAGGACGTGGAGACCGTGGCGCTCGCCGCGTGCGCCGCGTTCAGCGCGCAGCTCAACCACCTCAACGCCCTCGACGAATCGTGCGCCAAGCTCCACGCCGCGTCGCCGCCGGCCACAACAGATGCGACTGCCGCCGCCGCGCAGGGCATCCTCCGACTCGGAGGCCGCAAGGGATACGACAATCTCGCCGAGGCTAGCGCCCGACGCGATGCCAGGCCCTCTCGCGAGTCCCGGTTCGATAGGAACGACAGGCGCGAGTCACGGTTCGATAGGAACGACAGGTTCAACGACCGCGGCGGTCCCCCGGCTCGCGACGGCGATTGGAATTGCGACGAATGCGGCTTTTCCAATTTCTCCTACCGGACTTCGTGCAAGCAGTGCGGCTCCGGCGGCGGCGGCGGCGGCGACGGGCCTATTCGCAACGCCGGCCGCGGCGGGTACGAACGGGATTACGACCGCGGAGGGTACAACGACCGCGGCGGGTACAACGACCGCGGCCCGCAGCGTACCTTTGAGCCCAGGCCCGGCGACTGGGACTGCCCCGGGTGCGGCTTTTCAAACTTTGCCAGTCGTTCGCAGTGCAAGCAGTGCGGCGAGGGCGCGCCGGGGGGCCGCGGCGGCGGCGGGTACGACAACGGCGGAGAGCGCGACGGCGGGTTCTACGGCGGCCGCGAGCGCAGGGATTCCGGCGTGAGGTCATGGAACGACGAGAGGGGCGAGCGAGGCGGAGGATACGGGGGTGGCCGCGGGGGTGGCCGCGGCCGAGGCAGGAGCGGCGGCAGGGGCGGTCGCGGTGGGTTCGGCGGTCGTGAGCGTTCCACGCCCGGCAGGGGCGGTCGCTACAACGACGGCAACTACCAGTCCGACGCCGGTGGTTGGGACGACAGGTCCGGCGGGGACTTTGGCGGGTATTGAGTGTGGACGTGTCGTGTTGTCAACGCAAAGGTAGTATTTCAGTTCGCGTCGTCTCTTCACCTCCCAAAAAGTTCGTCGCCTCGAGAAATAGTCAAAGAAGAGCCGCGCCGGCCGGGGAAGCGGGTTCAGTGGCTGAACCGCGTCGTATCGTGCGTCGCACTCGCGTGTCGTTCGTCGATCGAGGTCCGGTGCTCGATCCTGTTCGGACATCTCGCGCGTCATCGTCCACGCCTAAACTTTCATACGCCTTGACGCGCCTTCAATCGCCTTCCAAAAGAGCCGATCGAGATGGCCGACACGGTCCCGGACGACGGCCCGCTGACCCTGGACCAGGCGTACGCCGTCCTCGAGGTGGCCGATACGCACAAGGGCAACCTGGATGAGGTCAAGAAGGCGTACCGCAAGCTCTGCCTCAAGTGGCACCCCGACAAGAACCCGCCGGAGAAGGAGCAGGAGGCGAAGCAGCGCTTCACGCGCATCACCGCCGCGTACCACACCATAACCACGAACAACTTCGACTACCAACGGTGGGCGCGATCGTACGAGATCCCGTCCATGCAAACCCTGGAGGACGTCCTGAAGATGGCGCTCAGCGGCCGGGACCCGTTCGAGATCGAGGCGATGCTACGAGCCAGGGGAGATTACCGACCCGCGCACAACTTCGGCGTAGACGTCAACGTCCCGTGGACCGCGGGCAAGGCGCACGATCCCTCCTTCGACGTGGGCGGTCCGTCAGGGTACCGCAAGACGATGTCCATCGAGGACACGCGCAAACAAATGGAGCTCATGTGGGATGAAGGGAAGGTGGCGGGCGCTAGCGAGGATCGGCCGTGGGAACGAGTCGGCGGCGTCGGGTTCGACGGCGACGGTCTTAAGAACGGTCCGCTCAAGCTCGGGTCCTCCGGCGACGACGATGTACAACAACTGCTCGCGGCGCAGGTACCGGGTTGGAGTAGGGACATGCGCGCTGGGGACGCGGGCGCCGCGGCGACGGCGGAGCGAATCAACGACGTCGGCGTGGGTAAGTTTATTTTTGTTTTCACATGGGCGATTAGACTGACGTCGTGTTTATCAACAGGTCTCTTCAACGCCAAAAAGTATAAACAGGCGTTTGAGGCGTACACGGCGTGTCTCCACCTGGCGCCGGATAAGGTGGCGTACCTCGGGAACAGAGCCGCGGCTGGTTTGCGGTGCAAGGGGAAGGAGCGGGACGTGGTGAATGACTGCGAACGTGCGGTTGAGCTCCAACCGGACTACGCGAGGGGGTACGCGCGGATGGGACAGGCGCTGTTGGCGCTCGGCGACGCGGGCGAGTACGGCGACGTGGCCACGCTGCGCAGGGCGAAGAGTGCGCTGAAGAAGGCGCTGGAGCTGGATCCTAGCAGTGGCGCGGCGAAGAAGACCTTGAAGGAGGTTGGCATGTCGCTCATGCTGCACGCGGACTCGGACGACGAGGACTCGGACTAGTTTAGCCTAGAGGGTGGTCGCCTTTACACGCTAATAACACCGCTATGGCGATCACGCCAGGAGCTCGCTCTCTCGCCGCATCCTCAATAACCTCTCCCTAGCCTCGTAGAACGCCTGGATGTCCGCATCCGCCTGCGCGTTACCCGTGCTCGGCGCACCCTTCGGCGACGGCCCATCGTTCAATTTAACTTTTGGAGAGTTGGTGGCGTCGCCGAGGGGCGACATCGGCGGCGCCGGCGCCGAGAACACCGGGCTGCTCGCCCTCACCGTCGGACTTCCCGGCGGTGAGTCACCGCCCACATCCCCGTGACGCTCGACGAGCAGGTCGAACCAACGCGTGAAGTCATTCGCCAGCCGTTCGCTCGATTGCTCCGCCATCCGTTGCATCGTCTCAATCTCCCGCTTGGCGTCGCGGAGCTCGTCAAACGCGGCCCGGTACGCGGCCCGCTCGGCGTCGATGGCCGTCACCAACCGCTCCTCGTCGCCGTCCACGTCGCGTGCGCCGGCTTCCCGTCCCCGTATTGCCGCCCGGTTCTGTCGCATCTGCTCGATGAGTCCCTTGAGCCTGTTGATCTCGCCCTTGCTGCGGTGCACGCACTCGCCGAGCGTCTTTGCATCTTCGAATTTGTTCTTGAGGACAACCCTGTTCTCCTCGACGGCGGCGCGGCGGTCGTCGTTAGCCTTGAAGTGCTCGAACGCGCGGGTCCTGTCGGCGACGAGCGCGGCGATTTGACCGGGCGACGTTGGGAACGGGACGTCGGGCACTCGCGGCGGTGGCTTTGGCGCGGACGCCTCGACGAACCGATCGTCCTCGGCGGAGCGATTGAAGAAATCCACCGCGGTGAACCCCGACTTCTCGTCGTCGTCACCGGCGTTCTCCCTGCCGTCGCCCAGGCCCCTGCTCCGTGACTCGCGAAGTATCTCTGCCGCCTTCTTCGCCCCCACCGCTCCTCCCTCCCCTTTATGCAGCATCGAGACGAGGATGTCAATCTCGTCGTCGCGTTGCTTGACGACGAGCTCGAGCCTCTTCACCTCCGACCTCGACTCCTCGCCAGACTCCCCCGCCGCGACGCCTTTAACCACGCCGCCGCCCTGGAGCACAATCTCGCGGAATATTTTAATCGCAGCCTTGATCTTGAGCATCGACGCGCCGAGCTCGAGCGTCGGCTCCTCGTTCGCGGTTGGTAACTTGCAGTAGTCGGCGACGCGCGAACGAAGCGTATCGATTTCGCTCTCCGTCAGCGTCTCCCTCCCGTCGTCGTTATCCCCTCGCAGGATCCGTAGCTCATCCTTGAGCTCCCTGTTTTCAACCTTGAGCCGTTTGATGATCAACGCCGGGTCCACCTCCTCGTTGACGACCGCCTCGTTGGTGACCATCGCGATACGCTGCGCGAAGCGGCAGGTGCTGATCCCCTCCAGAAGGTGATCCCCTCGCGGCGACGCCGTGGCGATCATCACCGTCCTGCAGTTCCCTCCTAGTGAATCCTTGAGCATCATGGTCATCATGGAGTTTCTGTACGGGATGTGGCTCCGGCCTGGGCCCTCCTGCAGCGCGACGACGACTTGTTCCAGCGCGTGGAGCGAGAGGTTGATGTGCTTCGCCTCCATCAGCGTCTGGCCGTCGAGGCCCATCTTGTGCACGCGCTCGCTCCCCGCGAGGTCCACCAGGTTAACCTTGGCGCGTCGCACCGTGTCGCTGCCCTGCAGCCTGCGCTCCACTTGCATGGTGAATATGCAGTGCGAGCGCGACGACGCCTGGTTCATTGGCGTCTCCGTGATGGCCTTGTTGGTGTCGCCGAGGAAGAGGAGGTTCAGAGCCTCCTCCTCGTTGTCCGCTCTGTGCGTGCTCACGTTGCGCATCGTCACGTTCCCTTCGTCGTCCTCTAGCAGCTGTACCTTGGGTAGGTCCTCCAGCGCGGTGGTCTCGTGGTCGGGGTCCAGTAAGTCGTACCCTTGGTCGTTGTAAATCTCCACGTACGTGATCTGCACCGAGTAGGAGGCGTCGTGTCTCTTTGAGATCTCGCCGTACAGCCGTGATATCGCTCGCGGGATGATGCCCCGGTCGACGTATCGGTCGTGCCCGCCGCTGATGGTGAACGTCTTACCGGAGCCGGTCTGGCCGTACGCGAAGACCGTGCCGTTGAACCCCTCCAAGGACCCGAGCACGGACCTGCTCGCCACGCGCTCGAACACCTCGTCCTGCTTCGCCTCCGGCCCGATGATGCCGTCGAAGCCGAACTGGTACTTCTCCCGTTGGTTGTTGACGTATCCGCCCGTCTCCTGCTTGGGCACCTCCCACATGACATTGTTGTCGTTCTGTATCACATCCAGGGGAGAGTGGAACGGGGTGAGATGGGCGAAGAGAGAGAGAGATGGAGAACGCGTCGTCGTTTCATTTACGACATCGGGAAGGGCGTTGACCGTGGGGAGGTCGCACCTGGTTGAGCGTCACGAGGGGCGACGGCCTCGGGTCCGGCCGGACGCGAAGGTATATCTCCACGTTCCCGGAGGACGACGCATTTTCCTGGTCCGTCATGGCGAGCGGCCCTTGGCGCGTCTCCCGGCGCCGATGCCTACTGACACGGAACTGGCCGCGCATGAAGCTCCAACGGCAAAAATAACGGCAGCAAAAAATAAGAAATTGGACGAACAATCGCCCTTGCGTCTGACAACGTGACACGCCTCCGGCGCCCTATCTACGGTACAAGTACTCAGTACAGCCCCAACACCAGTTTCTCCACCGGGTCCATCGGGTACACCCGCCTGTGCCCCGGCAGCCCACCCCGCTCCACCGCCCACTCCCGCATCGCCGCAGCCGCCGCCTGAGCGGGCTTACCCGCGCCCCTTCGGATGAAAACCGCGGGCCAACCCAACGGCGCGTCCACCGTGACCCACGCGCCGTACCCGCGAGAATCGTAATTGGGGTTAGGGTTTAAATCCTCGGCACCCCCACCCTCGGCACCCCCACCCGTGGACGCACCCGTGGGCTGGATGGGCGAACGCTGCGTGGTCCAGACGTCGAGCCACACGTCGCCGGGGGGAAGGTACACGTGAACCCGAGGCGTCGATCGGTCCATCACCGGCGCTGCGAGAACATCCCGCCCGATGAGGAACTGCGTCGCCACGTTGCTCGCCACCGGATCGTGCGCGTAGTGCATCAGCAGCGGGCGGGTGATGGGCATGCCGGTGAGCGACGACTCGCGCATGAGCGTCCGGCGGTAGGGCGCCAGGCACCCGTGCAGTCGCGCGAAGGCGCCCAAGTGGTCGAGAAGCTCGGGCGTGTCCCACGGCTGCGCGTTGTGCAGCGGGCGGTTACCCTGGTGCGTCCGGAACACCGCATCGGCGAGCGCGCTGAGCTCCATCCAGCGCATGAGCAGCTCGCGGGTCCTGTGCCTACCCGGCGTCGCCGTGTATCCCCCCACGTCCGAATGCGAAATACCTAGGCCGGACATCCCTCCTTGCAACATAGCCAGGAGGGCGGACTTCATGCCGTCGTGCGCGTCCCACGACACCAGCTGATCCCCCAGCCACATCAGCCTCGCGTGCTTCGGGGTGAGCGTCGACGCGGACCTCGACCAGAACACGCCGTCGCCCGCGATGTCATCCCCGGATCCCTGTACACAAAAAACTTGAAGTCAATCTAATCGCCATGATCACGAAAATAAGAAAGAAAAAACGCACCGTCTCCAGTCCCGCGCGGCGAAGGGCCCGTCGATTCAGCTCGGCCCAATCTTCGGGGTACCTGTTGTGCACAGCCACCGGCAGCTCGCCGCTGTGCAACACGCAGTCGAAGGGGAGGTACTCGCCAAAGTCCGCCATCCACCCCGACGCGCCAGTCTCGTTGACCATGCGCACGATGACGTTCTCGATCCAACGCACCGCGCCCGGGTTGGTCAGGTCCAACAGACCGAAAGAGACGCCCGGTTCGCTCCCGAGGCGGTACACCCCGCCTTGGACCGTCCGGACCATGTACCCGAACTCCTTCGCCTCGCGGTACAGCCGCCCCTTGGACCCGTGCGCGTCCATGAGGAAAGGATTGACGTAGGTGAGAAGCCGGGTGCCTTGATCCGCAGCTTCTTTTCGAAGCTCGTGCCAATCCGGGTAGTGCTTCCGGTCCAGCTCCCAGTTCCACCACACGCGCTCGATCCCTATGCTGGTGTTCCTAGCGCCGCCCCAGTCCTGCAGCCACAGACCGGCGAGGGGCACGTCCGCCGCGCGCAGCTTGGCTAACACGTCCCGCACCCGCTCGGATCCGCCCGTCATGCCCAAGATGACACCCCCGGCGTAGGCCCACTCGGGTAAAGGCCCCATCCGCCCCGAGTACTCGGTGTACGCCTCGACCGTCTCCGGGACGGTCCTCGCGCCGATGATCTGCCCCGTCAGTCTGTTCGTCGGCGTGGTGGACAGGATGGAGATCTTCTCGTCGTCGGTGAAATCAAACTCTGCGTAGGAAAAGTTAGTCAGGAAGAGGCTCCTGCCCTTGCTGGTGACGTAGTGGGGTATGGCGCTGTACGTCGTGTGCCAGCTGCCGCCCGAACCGAATAACATGCGGTTGAACATGAACGTCGTCGGCTGCTTCCCGCGGCCGATCCCTTGCTCCGCGGCGATGATCGGAAGCTTCTTGCCGTTGTGCTCCAAACTGGAGTACTGCTCCCCCAACCCATATATACGCTCGTCGGGCGTGTGCGCGTACCTCAGGAAGATCTGGTTGATCTTCACGTTCCTTCTGCGTCCCCCGGGTGACCGTTGGACCCCCGGGACCTCATCCTCCCATCGAAACTCGAACGCGAGCCTTCGATCGGACTGCGGCGCAAAGGTGAGGGTATACCGCGCCACGAGTTTGGAACTAGCTTTGAAACGCAGGCGCTGGTGGGTGAGATCGTTCCACGCGGCTCGTACGTCGCCCCAGTGCCCGAGCCACCTGTCGAGCCTCGCGTCCTCCTTGATGAGTACCCCGCGGATCACCACGGACGGTGTCTCGTCCGGATCACCAGTGTTGAGCTCGACGGAATCGAGCGTCTGCACTGTGGTCTGCAGTCGCCTGCGGATGTCTACGCGATAGTGCCCGGCCATGAGTTGATGGACCCGCACCGGCCCGTTCGCGGCGGTGAGGAACGGGAGGCCGGGGACGGTGGACCACGCGACGTGCTCGCAGTCGTGCTCGCACCCGCCCAATCTCGTGTGCAGAACCTGAGGGGAAAGGGGAGAAGGATCCAGGGGCGGGAAGGTGAGGTTAGATTCAACAACGATGGGGCGGAGAAAACGGTCAAAGGTTTTCCTTGGTTCGGGGTGGTACGCGTGGGCGACACGACGTCGGTGGGATGAACGGGGGCGCGCACCGATAGTCGCAGGTTGTGTATGTCCCACTTCACGTGGAACCGCCCGACCCTGTGCGTCACGCTCGCCACGTCGGACGCGAGCCTGCCCTCGGTTTGCAGCCTGTGGTACGCCCTGTCCGCGAGCGGGGCGAGGAGGGCGAAGAGCATGACCACGAACGTGGAGCTCATCACCGGTAGCCTCGGCGCGTACAGCTGCAGAAGCCGCGCGCTCCTTCGTCGTCGTCGGCGGCGGCCGTCGTTGTCGTCGTCGTCGTCGTTCGCATCCCTGTCGTTGGTCAGCTCCGAGTCGTCGGGGGTGTCCGAGTCCTTCGATTCCGGCGGGGTATCCTCAGAGGTCGTCACGTCATCTCTCGTTCCGGCCCCTTTACTCTTTCTCCTCCTCGCTGCGGGCATGGTCGGTGAACCAGCGTCGCGGCGGATCTGACCGCGAGACTAAAGCCCCGTGTCCAAACCCCGTCGAATGTCCCCAGCGCCTCCGTACTCTGCTCGGCAACCTCGAAAGATGAAAACCTCGTCACCTGGATCTTTGACTTTCTCGCGCGTGGGTCGACGACGACGGCCCTCGACGCCGACACCGAGACGCGTTCAGAGAGTACGATTCGTGCACTGGTCTTGACTGTCATTAATGAAACAGGGTGCTAACGATTAGCAACTCGTGAAAGGTTATGCTACATTGTCGTGGTGGTCACAGCTGTCGAGGATGCGCAATCTTCAACTCACCCCCACTTTTTTTAATAAGTGTCACCTTCGAACCCCCTTCGAAGGTAACTCTTCCCCCATCCGCCTCTATTTCGAGGTCGCCGTCCACCCCGAGAGCAGGTTCCCGAGCAGGTCGGGGGAGAAATCCAAGTCGCCGCCGCCTTGCCCCCTTGGATCATGCATCGTCTCCTCGTGGGACACGCCGGTGATGTCGTCGTAAGGGTGCGAACCGCCCGCCGCGCCCTCGTCGCTCTTTGCCCTGCCCCTGCCGCGGAATAAGCCGTCGTACCGATGCCCGGTGGCTTCAAACGCGGCATCGAAATGCGCCGCGCCGAACCCCGCGCCGAACCAACCGCCGCGCGCCTTGTGTCCTGGAGCGGCGATGTCCAGCGGCGACCCTCCGCCGCGGCCCGCTCCATTGTCCGCGGACGCCCCCACTAGTTCCTGCTCGAGAGCCGCCGTCAACGGAGATCCAGGGATCAGACTCCCGGGGAAACCGGCGCCGCCGCGGCCGGATGCCTTCTCCACCTGAGCGTTCCCGATGGCGTTGGCGGCGTGGTTCCCGATGGCGTTGGCGAAGAGGAGTTGGCTCGCCGCGTCGTTGTTCGCGCGCGCGAGGTTGAGCGCGTTGACGATGAGCCCCGACTTCGAGGCTGCTTCTATTTGGGCTGCGAGGTTCTTGTTAGACGCCTTCGCCGCGTCCTTCTTCTTCCGTCTGTCCAGCCTCAGTACCTGCGACTCGTAGCAGTTGTGCCGGGCGCGGAGGGTACCGTCCGGGGTGCGAAACGCGTCGAGATCGTGAAACTTGTGGCACTGGTAGCAGAACCGAGACTGCTCACCGGCGTCCCGGCCCTTGAGCTGCACGCTGAGCTCCGCGCAGTGCTTCGCGCACGCGCGCGCCCTGCACTCGTGCGCGGAGGAGTACACGGTTTCGCAATCTATGATCTGACAAACGCGGTTCTTGCCCCTCTTGCCCGCCGGGGCCTCACCGAGCTCTGCCGCCTTGCGCTTCGCCCCACCCTTGGTTTTTTTCTTCGAGCCCTCGGCGGAGGGCTGGTCGTCGGCGCCGTTTGGTTCGGGGTTCGCCGACCCCGAGCCGCCTTCGTCCGGTAGCGGGAATTCCTCGCCGAATGACATGGTGGGCCACTCGTGCTGGTCGTCGACCGCGGTGGAGGTTCCAACGACCTGGCGGGGGAAGGGGGGATTTGAGGATTTGAGCGCATGCGTATTTGCCTGTGCGACTGGCATCCGACGCACATTTTTCTAACGTTAGGGTTGGTAGATCGGGCGGGGTTGGCGGGGAGAATCGGGCATCTACTGTGCTGGGCGTGCCGTGGACGACGGGTACGTACCATCCGGAAACCTTCCGTCTCGTTTTCACGTGGCTGTCCCGCCTGCGTCGTGGAGCCCCCGCGCCCAAGTCGACTGGGGCACATTCGTCTCCATGTTGATATTCGTTGGACCACACCACACGTCATTTGAAGAAGATGAGGACCAATCAGATTCGCATAAAATCCAGATATGGGATCCCAGTCTTTAGGTTTTCATTTTGGTTGTTTCGAAACCAAGTCAACATTCACATCCACGACAAGTGGCCGAGAAGAGAGCACCGCGAACTTCAGAACTCTTTCGTTTCGAGGGGATCTCTCTCGCGACGGCCACAAAGGCGTCGCGCCCCGGGCACTAGGCCCGCCGGCGACATGGCGCCCGAGAGCGATGGTCAGAAGGTCAAGATGGAGCGGCGCGATTGCGAGCCGATGCTCCTCCGGCACGTCTGGCCCGCGCTCGGCAAGCGTCGCACGCCTGGAGATATTTTGTACTGGCCGAGGAACGACCAGTTCGTGCCGTTCACGCACTGGGCGGTGTACATCGGCAGGCGCAAGCTGGCGCCGCACGGCCAGTCGTGGATGGTTGACACGTGCGAGGTCACCGGCGCGGAGTTGCCCGAGGCTGTCGTCCACCTGTGGGGCGCCGCGGACTCCTCGACGCGGGACATGAGCAGCGACGCGGTCGTGGTCTACAACCGCGTCGACGAGGTTGGCGGCACCCCGTACGATGGCAACCTCAAGTACGACGCGGCGCACACTCCGATGAAACCCGATCACATCCTGGAGCGGTGCCTCAAGGCGCTGGGTCACAAGGTGTACGAGGAACGGTTCGGCGGGTACCATGTCCTCGGGAACAACTGCGAGCACTTCGCCACATGGGCCCGGTACGGCTGGAACCAGAGCGCGCAGGTGAGCGACGCAACTTTTTACGGAGCGGTGGGGCTAGGGACGCTCATCGCCGGGCCCATCGGCGGGGCGTTCGGGTACGCGCTGCACGACTTTGCGTCCAAGGAGATCGGCTCCCTGCGACGAACCAAGTCCAACAACTTCAAGGACCACGCGGAGGACGCCGACGAGGAGGTGGACTGGGTTGTGGACTCGCTGGTGCGAAACACGGAGGACCACTTCAAGGCTTTGGACGAGGAGACGAGGGCGTACGCGGAACGACGGGAACACCTGCCCCGGGGTGCGACGATGTTGCCGGAAGAGGAGGCGGAGGAGGAGAGGAAGCGCACGCTGCTGCACTTCGACTCGCGCACCTCGAGGCTGAATGTCGCTGGATGGGACATCAAATTTGGCGGCGAGAGGGTGGAAGAAGGGGATGAGAATGAGGCGCTCAAAGAGGAGAACGCTCCAGAGGAAACGACGTCGCGATCCCACTCCGAGCGACCGGCACGACGGCACGACCGCGATCCCGTGGAGGACCTCAAGGGAATAGCCACCGGCGTGGGCAGCCTCGCGGCGAGTCTCTTTGGCGGCATGCTCAAGGTTGGCGGCGCGCTGGCGAGTGAGATTGCGTCGCAGCACAACGCGCATCAGGAGAAGTTGCGTTTGGTGCGGGAGCGGGAGGAGGCCGAGGCACGGGAGAGGGGTGAGATCGCGCCGCCGGCTGGGGTGGTCATCGAGGAGATAGCCGATTGAGTGTCCGTCCAGATGGGCGAAGGTAGATGCTTTAGACACGTAGGTAGCGACTGACAAAAAAAAGTTGTTCTCAGCTGTTGTTGACTCTGGCAGTCTGGGCTTCGCGCTTTTCCACGTTTGTTTTTTACAAAGTCCGAGGCCGTCTTCACCGGGGTTCACTTCGACCGAGCCCGCGGGGTCGTATCGGCGGACGAAGGCGCTCGAGGCTACGAGTGGTGTGTGTAGACCGAGATCCCCGGCAGTGCCCGCGCGCACCCGGGCGCGTCCTGAGCGTAGGGCGGGTCCCCCCGGGAATAGGGTTGAGAAATAGTGTTAATCTAACATTCCCGCTGTAGTCCGCCATGGAGCTCTTCCGCTCGGAGTCCATGCAGCTGGTGCAGCTCATCGTCCCGGCGGAGGCGGCGCACGACACCGTGCTCACCCTCGGGGAGATCGGTCTGGTGCAGTTCAAGGACATGAACCCCGGCAAGAGCGGCTTCCAGCGCACCTACTACAAGCAAGTGAAGCGGTGCGAGGAGATGCTCCGCAGGCTCCGCTACTTCGGCGAGCAGATGGGCAAGGCCGGCCTCATTCCCATGGCCCGACCCGCCCCTGACCAGGCGTGGACCCTGGACGAGCTCGAGGCCAAGCTGGAGGACCTCGAGGGCGAGCTTCGGCAGATCACCAACAACACCGAGAAGCTCCGCCGGGGTCACAGCGAGCTCGTGGAGCTCCAGATCGTGCTGGAGAAGGCGAGCGGATTCTTCGAGTCGGGCGGTCGGTCGGGATCGGTGAGCATGTCCGACGGTATCGGCATGCTCGGCGGCGCGAGCGGTGGATCGCTCGCGCGGGATGAGGAGACCGGGGAATCAAGCGGAATCAACGCCGCACTCCTGGGCACTCCCGCCCGGGGCATGGGCGGCGACAACTACTACGAGATGCGCCAGGATCCGGAGAGCGTCCGCCTGGGGTTCATCTGCGGCGTCCTCCCCACGCAGAAGACGCCGGGGTTCGAGCGTATCCTCTTCCGGGCGACGCGCGGGAACATGTACCTGAAGCACTCCGCCATCGAGGGTAAGATACAGGACCCGGCGAGCGGTGAGATGGTGGAGAAGACGGTGTACGTCGTGTTCTTCGCTGGTGAGCGCACCAGGGCTAAGATTTTGAAAATCTGCGAGGGCTTCGGCGCGAACAGGTACCCTTTCCCGGAGGACTTCTCCAGGCAGCGGCAGATGAACGCGGAGGTTACCGCGAGGCTTGGTGAGCTGCAGGAGACTTTGGACGCGTCTATTCGGCACAGGAACGCGGCGCTGTCGTCCATCGGACACCACCACGAGCTGTGGACGACGCTGATCAGACGGGAAAAGGCAATTTACCACACGCTCAACATGTTCAGCATCGACGTCACGCGCAAGTGCCTGGTGGCGGAGGGATGGTGCCCGGTGGTGGCCAAACCACGGATCCAGGACGCCCTGTTCCGCGCCAATCGCGCGTCCTCGGCGCAGATGGGGACGGTGTTTCAGCCAATCGCCACGGACCAGGCGCCGCCAACCTACTTCCCCACGAACAAGGTCACCGCCGTGTTCCAAGGCATCGTCGACGCGTACGGCATCGGGCGGTACCGCGAGGTGAACCCCACGGTGTTCACCATCGTCACGTTCCCGTTCCTGTTCGCGGTGATGTTCGGGGACTTTGGCCACGGCGTTTTGATGTTGCTGGCGGCGACGTACCTGGTCCGCAACGAGAAGAAATTGGGCGAAAAGCCGCTCCAGGAGATTATGCAGATGATGTTCGACGGCAGGTACTGCATCCTGCTCATGTCGATATTCAGCATCTACACCGGCTTGCTATACAACGAGTGCTTCTCGGTGCCCATGAACTGGTTCGGGACATCGAAGTGGACGGGTTGCGACGCCAAGAACACTAGCGCCGGTGACCAGGAGTGCGTCTACGGCGGCGTGTACGCCGCCGGCGTGGACCCGATCTGGCACGGCTCGAAGACCGAGCTGCCGTTCCTGAACTCGTTGAAGATGAAGATGTCGATCATCATGGGCGTGACGCAGATGATGCTGGGGATCTTCATGAGTTTGCTCAACTTTTTGTACACCAGGGATTTCCTCAGCATCGTGTGCGAGTTCATTCCGCAGGTGATCTTCCTCGGCGCCCTCTTCGGCTACCTGGTCATCCTCATGATCATGAAGTGGACCACGCCCGGGTCGACGGCGGACCTGTACCACGTCATGATCTACATGTTCCTCTCCCCGGGTAACGCGGACTGCGCCGGCGAGGGCGCGAACGGCGCGGCGGGCTGCCCCGAGAACGTCATGTTCTGGGGCCAGGGCGGGTTCCAGGTTTTCCTCGTGCTCATCGCGCTGGCGTCGGTGCCCGTCATGCTGTTTCCCAAGCCCCTCATCCTGAAGTGGCGGTGGGAGGCGAGGCAAAGGGGCGAGGGTTACACGCCGCTCGACGACACGCTCAACGTGGACGGGAGCCTGGACGACCACGTGCACGGCGAAGACGGGTTTGACTTTAGCGAGACGCTGGTGCACCAGATGATCCACACCATCGAGTTCGTGCTCGGCGCGGTGAGCAACACGGCGTCGTACCTGCGTCTGTGGGCGCTATCGTTGGCGCACGCGCAGCTCTCGGCGGTGTTCTGGGACCGCGTGTTCATGGCGTCGGTGGCGACGCAGAACCCGGCGGCGATGGTGGTGGGGTTCGCGGTGTGGGCGGTGGCCACCGTGGGGGTGCTGATGCTGATGGAGAGTCTCAGCGCGTTTCTGCACGCGCTGAGGCTGCACTGGGTGGAGTACCAGAACAAATTCTACCGCGGCGACGGGTACAAGTTCGCGCCGTTCGCCTTTGCCGAGATCTTAAAGGCTGAGGTTGAGTAATGTAGACAACGTAGAGTTGCACCGCGCGAACGAGGCAACGACGACTGTAAGACGACTGTAACGAAACGAAACGTTAAACGTTATTATTTGAAAGGGTATGAAAAGGTAGCAATTAGGCCATGTTCTGCGTCTTGGGCGCCTTGGTGGGTGTCTTTCCTTGATCGCCGCCGATCACCTCCGGGAACAGCTTGGCGTACTTGGGGTTGTCCTCGATGCGGTAGGATCGGAGGCCTGAGAGCTTGTTGTTGAGCGCACCCTCGGGCACGGGATCCTCGTATCCAATCTGGCCAGGCATGATGAGCTGGTCGAACGGCGGCACCTCGTCAACCTTCTCGGGTCCCTTATGGCCAAACATGGCGCTGCATATGGGCTTGAGGAGTGTGTTCACGAGATTGGCCAGGAACAGCGACACGGTCACGACGACGAAGAACAGGAAGGGGACGAGCGCGTTGAGGCGCTTGATGCGGGCCATAAAGTCAAACTGCGCGGGTGCGCCGGTGTAGTCCACGTTGGAGTCGTCGGCGTTTGCATCCTGGCTCATCGCGCCGGCGTCCATGCCGGTGCCCGCGATGGAGGGGAGGCCGATGGTGTACGAGGGGATCTCGTAGTAGCCAAAGGCCCACGTCGCGATGGCGAGGTGGAACCACGCGGCGTAGGGCGCCATGTTGAGGAACATCTCGTTGAGCTTGTGGTCGTACATCGGGGGCCTCTTGCTAAATTTGAGCAGGATCATCTTGTCCACATAGAAGATGATGATGAAGAGGAAGAACGCCGCGACGAGGAGGGGCGGCGCGCAGGAGCTCAAGATGATGGTGTAGTACAGCGCGCACAAAGCCTGGCCGTAACGTTTGGCGAGGGAGAAGTCGGCGGGCTGGTACATCTCGTTGAGCACCTTCTGGGAGTGGGCCATGCACCCGGTGAGCTTGCGCTTGATCCAGGCGACGATGTTGGGCGCCGCGGCGCCGACGGGGAACGCGATGATGTTCGTCACCGCGGTGCCCAGGATCATCACCATCACCTTGTTGTACCACTCCGCCTCAAAGTCGCCAAAGGTTCCCTGGAACAGCACCGGGAAACCCTCGAGGAACTCGATGAAGGAGTAGATGATGATGGGAACGACCATCTGGTTGACGATGAGCGCGCCGAAGGTGTAAGTGGCGGCCATAGCCTCCGTGGCGGACAAGGTCTTATGCCTCTCAAACTCGGAGAAGAAGGCGGCGCTGTTCATCAGCACCATGTTCGTGATTGTGGTCATGGCGATGGTGCCGATCATCACGCTCGCCTCCTGGAAGATCTGGTCGAAGATTGGCTTGCAGAACGCCTTCTCCGCGGCGCCGGAGTCAAAGTACGCGTTCATGAGCTCGCCGAGGTTGGAGAGGGACACCACGGTGGTGCAGTAGCACTGCTTGCAGGTGAGCGCGGCGCATTCATCCGCCTGTGATTTGCTCAGGAACCCACCGTCCCACACGCTGCCGGTCGCGGGCGTGTTGTACGAGCCGTACGCGCTGGGGTCCATCGGCCTGGCCCAGTCAGCCTTGACGATGAAGTCGCCGCAGTCTTCGTAGGATACGATATTGTTGATGAACATGTCCACCGATCTTCTCGCCTCGGACGTCGCGTTGTTGATGGCGTCCTCGGCGGCGAGGTCCCAGATAGCCTTGCATTCGAGCATGGGATCCGGGTTGGTGGTGGCGTCCTTCACGGTGTTGGGGCAGGCCACCGCGGGCGGGGACTTGCTGAGGGTGTCCTTGGCGTAGACGATGACGCCGATGGCGGCGATGAGGAGGATGAAGATCATGAGCATGGAGGTGGCCTTGCGCAACGCCTTGGTGGCAAAGTTGGGGCGAAGGACGTTCTCCCAGATGATGTCGCTCGACTCGGGCGCAGCCTTGACCTTCACCATGCGCTCGCCGCGGAGCTTGAGCTCCTCTTTGGGGCAGCACGACCAGCCCGGGCTGGCGTAATCGTCGACGCACGCGGCGCGAGACTCGGGGTTGTTGAAGGTGATGAAGGCGCACACGGAGGTGAACCCCTCGTTGAGCTTCTCGTCAATCTTCTTGGTCTGCTTGAGAATCTTCTCCTTCTGCTTCGCGATGGACTTCTGCTGGCTCTCAATCTTGTAGCCCTTGTTGACCCTGCCGCTGCACTGGATCTTCATGGTGATGAGGGTGTTGATCAGCTTGGCGCGGGTGATCCTCGCGCCCATGACCTTGCCGATGTCCTTGACCACGACGCAGTCCCAGATCTCTCCGTACTTGGAGAAGTGTTCCTTGACCTCCGCCTCGGTGGTGTCCGTGGGGATGCCCCAAACCTGAACCGCGTAGTCGGGGAGGGAGGTCACGGCGTCGTCGTTCTTCTCGACGTACTCATCCTGCTTGCGCTTGAGGTGCGCCACCATGATCAGGAAGCAGAGCATGGAGAGGGAGTCGAGGGAGACGACCGCGAGCATCACATCGCGAACGTCCCAACCGCCGATGGTGTCGTCCTGGCTGGTGGACGCCGTCACGCCGGTGGTGACCCGCGCGAGCGCATCCATGGACTCGTCGTCGAGGTCAGAGTCGGGGTTGTAGTAGAGGTACATGTAGTGCGCGATGACGCATCCGACCGGGATGGACATGAGGAAGAAGTAGAGCGCGAAGTTGCGGAGCATGCGGAAGTAGAGACCCATGCCGGGTCCGAGCATCTCGATGTCGCCCAAGAACCGCTTCCTGGACGACCAGAACGGGATGTACTCGCCGTTGTTGTCCGTCACCGCGGACTCCTTCCACAACGCCTTCGCTTCGTCGTAGTCGAGGGTCTTGGACACGACCGGGAGCTCGTCGCCCATGGCCTTGTCGTACTCATTGGCGTCGATGGTCATGTCGTTGTCGCTGAGGCGGCTAACGTTGCCGCCGGCGAAGAACCCCGCGTTGGCGGGATCGGAGGCGAGGATCGGGCCGTCCGTGGAGCCCCGGCGCGCGGCGAGAGCCTTCTCGTCCTCGGACTGGACGGACTCGTCCTCGGACATGGAAGCCGCGGAGGACTCGCCAGCGGACTCCGCCTCGGAGGCGGAGTCATCGTCCTTCTCGTTTTTCGGAGGAGTCTCGCTCATGGCTCACACGCAGCCTGCGACGTGGACGGCGGGTCAATCAGATAATTACGGTTGTTGGGTAGAATTACGGTTGTTGCGATCGACGTTCGACAAACCGATAGATCCCACGTCGGGTGGCCGTGCGGCGATGTGCGAGGGTTCACGCGCGGAAATCGTCGTTCGAGGGCTCACCTTGACGATCGGAGGGATCCTCTTGGCAAACGTACTGACGCGGCGCGGGTGGTCAGCGCCCGGTCGAATGCCCCTTTGGGCCTTCGATTCGTAAGCTTTCGATAGCACGTGCTAAAGTTGGCGACGCCGCCCGAAATCGACATCAAGTTTGAGGCACACACAAACACCCTCGTAATCCTATTTAAATTAGGTAAATATAGAACGCTACAAATCTACTAACAATAGTCACACGATGTATATTCGTAATTCATTGCTCTGAAAAACTCTGAGATGAACCTTTTCCGCAGAGAGACACGGAGGCAGTCACTACAACAGCGCGGCGCCGGAGGAGGGGCGCGCACTCTAGCCACCGGTCAGGCACCGCCCGCTGACCGCGATGGGTCACGGCGGCGATGGCGTATCGGGGACATCGCGACCAGGATCGACCAGACCGGCGCCCAGGCTCTCGGGGCTGCTTCGATCGCGACTGGGCGGTGCCGACGCGAACGTGGATGTCGACGCGTTGTTCGTGGCTCGACGCGGCGCGCTCGAGGCGTCGATGGCGTCCGGGAGCGCGAACAAGGGTAAAGGGGTCAAGGGTAAGGGGAGGTACCACGCGACTTCTTCGCTGGCGAGGGCGATATGCCCGGCATCGCCGGACTCGCCCCCGCCGGAGGTGCGCGTCGCGCTGGAGAGGTTCCTGCAGGCGGTGGTGAGGATCACCGGTGGGGACACGCTCTTACCCGACGCGCTCGCCGACGCGTCGCTCCTCGCGTTCCGCACGGTCGCACAGCTGGTGCGCGATGCGAACGCCGCGGCGGCGAAGTGGGCGGAGGAGGCGCAGTACGGGCGGGACCCGGACCTCGCCAAGAAGAGGGGCCAAGCCGAGGCGAGGGATTTCACAAAGAGGAAAAAAGCCGCGCTCATCCGAGAGCTCGGGCCGGTGTCCGACCAGCACCTGAACGAGTTCGACGCCGCGTGCAACGAACTCGTGACGCTGCAGGACATCCACGACCCAGCAGGCACGCACAGCTGTGCACACACGGATACAGGCACGGACGGTGGGTGGGAGTTTGGCTCGGACGTTCCGTTCGCGCCCCCCGGCCGAGGTCGAGCGCCGAAACTTTCCTCCGGAAGGTCGCCAGAAGGTCCCTCCACAACGCCAGGTTCGAACGTCCAACCCGTGAGCAGCAGCGCCGCGAGGATGGCGGAGCAGATGAAGGCGGGACTACGCGCCGCGTCAGTCTCGGACGCCGATCGTGCACGCGCGGAGCGAACCGCGTACGCGACCGGGTCTTCGCCTCTGGACTCGGTTCCGGCGACTTCCGGAGGCGACTTTGCGATACCCGCGGCGGAGGCTTCGGCGACGACGCAGCTCAACTGGCTCAAGGAACGGTGCGTGGAGATCAGCGGCGTTGAAGGGTGGGAGGAGACGGCGACGCAGCTCGCGCGCGCGTTGCTCGCGGGTGATGCCAAGACGGACGACGAAGTCGCCGCCGATTTATTCGACCTTCTCGGCGACGGCGGCGTCGAGGTGATCATGGGCGCGATCGAACGACGCGCCGCGATCGACGCGGCGCTGCGACGGAGGATATCGACGCTGCGCGAGACTTTGGGCGGTGGCGACGACGACGAGAGCAGGGGCGGCGCGAGGAAGGATGCGCCCGCGGCGCAGGTGACGATTCAGTCGAGTTCGGACATAAAGATGGAGAAACTTCGAAGGAAGGAGACACGAAAGGTCGGGCGACGGATCGCGCAGGGGCAAGGCGAGCCGTTGCTCGAGTGGCTCGCGAGCTCCGGCGTCGGGTTCGCGGCGTTGTGCGAGGGTGACTGGGACACGGCCGCGAAGGTACAGAGCACGGAGGACGACATCTGGGCGGGGCTCTACGGCCTCGGCGGCGGCGGCGGCGGCGGAAAGAAAGCCCTCCCCGCGGGGACCACGCGCAAGGTTTACAAGGGGTACGAGGAGGTGTACGTACCCGCGGGTGATCGCGCGCCCATCGGCGAGCACGAGCGGCTCGTTCCCATCGAGGAGCTCGACGATTGGGCGCAACCCGCGTTTGCGGGGATGAAATCTCTGAACCGAATCCAGAGCCGCATCTACCCGGCGGCGTACCACTCAAACGAGAACCTGCTGGTGTGCGCGCCGACGGGCGCCGGTAAGACCAACATCGCGATGATGGCTGTGCTCCACGAGATCGCCGCGCATATCGAGTTTGGGGAGTTGGCGTACGGCTCCGACTTTAAGATTGTTTACGTGGCGCCGATGAAGGCGCTCGCCGCGGAGGTGACGGGCGCGTTTGGCCGCCGGTTGGCACCGCTGGGTATCCAGGTGAGGGAGCTGACCGGGGACACGCAGCTGACGAAGAAGGAGATGGAGGAGACGCACATGATCGTGACGACGCCGGAGAAGTGGGACGTGATCACGCGCAAGGGCGGGGAGGTGAGCGTGGCGTCGTCGCTGAGGTTGCTCATCATAGACGAGGTGCACCTGCTGAACGACGAGCGCGGCCCGGTGATTGAGACGCTCGTAGCGCGCACGCACAGGCAGGTGGAGACCACGCAGAGCATGATCCGAATCGTCGGGCTCTCCGCCACCCTCCCTAACCCCGCGGACGTGGCCAAATTCCTCGGCGTGTCGGACGCCGGCCTCTTCGTCTTTGACCAGAGCTTCAGGCCGATTCCGCTGACGCAGATGTTCGTGGGCGTCACGGAAGGTAACGCGATGAAACGGCAGATGCTCATGGCGCAGATCGCGTACGATAAGTGCACCGCCGCGCTGAGAACCGGGAAGCAGGCGATGGTCTTCGTGCACAGCCGCAAGGACACCGTCAAGACGGCGAAGCAACTCGGAGAAATCGCGGCAAACGACCAGTCGCAGGGCGGGCTCGAGCTGTTCGCCCCCGAGAACCACCCGGACTTCACCTCCTGGAAGAAGGAGGTGGAACGCAGCAGGAATAACGAGGTGAAAGAGCTCTTCCACCGCGGCTTTGGCTGCCACAACGCGGGCATGCTTCGATCGGACAGAACCCTCGTGGAGCGCCTCTTCGCCGCGGGGGTGGTGAAAGTTTTGTGCTGTACCGCCACCTTGGCGTGGGGGGTTAACCTTCCCGCGCACACCGTCGTCATCAAGGGCACGCAATTGTACGACCCGTCCAAGGGTGGGTTCAGGGACCTCGGCGTCCTGGACGTTCAGCAGATCTTCGGTCGCGCGGGCCGGCCTGGGTTTGACACGAGCGGCGAGGGCGTCATCGTCACCGAACATAAAAAACTGGCGCACTACCTCGCGCTGCTGACGCACTCGACGCCGATCGAGTCGCAGTTCGTGTCGTGTTTGGCGGATAACCTGAACGCGGAGCTGGTGCTCGGCACGGTGTGCAGCGTGAAGGAGGGTGCGCAGTGGCTGGGCTACTCTTACTTGCACACGCGCATGGAGAAGAACCCCTTGGCGTACGGGCTGACTTGGGACGACGTGAAGATGGACCCCGGGCTGGTTCGGCACAGGCGCAAGCTGGTGACGGAGGCTGCGAGGACCTTACACCGCGCGAAGATGGTCAAGTTCGACGAGAAGAGCGGGTTCATATACCAGACCGAGGCTGGTCGTATCGCGTCGCATTTTTACATCAAGCAGGCGTCGATGGAGCTCTTCGACGAGCACCTCCAGCGGCACATGTCCATGCCCGAGGTGTTCCACATGGTGGCGCAGGCGACGGAGTTTGAGAACATCGCACCGAGGGAGGACGAGATGCCGGAGCTGGAGAAGCTGCGGCGGGACCGCAAGCGCGCGTGCCCGCTGGAGATCAAGGCGACGCTCGGCGACAGGGCCGGTAAGGTGAACCTGCTGATGCAGGTGTACATATCGCGAGCCCGCATGGAGGCGTTCTCGCTCGTCGCGGACAGCTCTTACATCTCACAGAACGCGTCGCGAATATGCCGTGCGCTGTTCGAGCTGTGCCTCCGTCGCGGCTGGCCGTCATTAGCCGAGGAGCTGCTCACGCTGTCCAAAGCCGTGGATCTACGAATCTGGCCGCACCAGCACGCGCTGCGACAGTTTGAGCAGACGCTATCGGCGGAGACGATCTACAAACTCGAGGAGAGGCAGGCGACGGTGGAGCGACTGTTCGACATGAGCGCGCAGGAGATCGGCAGTATGCTTCGGCTCAACACGTCCATCGGGCAGAAGGTTCGGGGGTGCCTGGAGTCGTTGCCGCACCTCACGATGGAGGCGACGGTGCAGCCCATAACCCGAAGCGTCCTGAGGGTCACTGTCGCGCTCACCCCGGAGTTCAGATGGAGAGACGCCGTGCACGGCGGGCTTCAGCGTTGGCTCGTGTGGGTCGAGGACCCCGTCAACGAGCACATCTACCACAACGAGACATTCATGCTGAGCAAGAAGCTGCACGGCGAAGGGAAGCAACACCTCGCGTTTACGATTCCCATCTTCGAGCCGGTGCCGCCGCAGTACTTCCTCCGAGCGACGTCGGAGTCGTGGCACGGGTGTGAGACGTTTCTTGAGCTGAACTTCAACGACTTGGTGTTACCCGACAAGGGACCCGCGCACACTGAGCTCCTGGACCTGCCACCCGTGCCCAGACAGGCGCTGTTCCCGCCGGAGAACCCCGCGCTCGGCCGCGAGGAATTCTTCAAGCTGTACGAGGGCAAGTTTGAGTTTTTCAACAAGGTCCAGACGCAGGCGTTCGACACGCTGTTTCACTCCGAATCCAACGTGCTCCTCGGCGCGCCCACGGGCTCGGGTAAGACCATCAGCGCGGAGCTCGCGATGCTGGCGGCGTTCAGGGACCACCCCGGCGGGAAGGTGATTTACATCGCGCCGCTCAAGGCGCTCGTCCGCGAACGCATCGAGGATTGGAAACATAAACTGTGCGTGGTGTTGAACAAGAAGCTGGTGGAGCTGACGGGCGACTACACGCCGGACATGCGCGCGCTTCAGGGTGCGGACATCATCGTGTGCACGCCCGAGAAGTGGGACGGCATCTCGCGTAATTGGCAGGCTAGGTCGTACGTCACGAAGGTTTCTTTGGTGGTCATCGACGAGATCCACCTTCTCGGCGCCGACCGCGGTCCGATCCTCGAGGTGATCGTGAGCCGCATGAGGTTCATATCCACGCGCACTGAGCGCCCGGTGCGAATCGTCGGGCTGTCCACGGCGCTGGCCAACGCGAACGACCTCGCGGACTGGCTCGGCATAGAGAAGCAGGAGGGACCGAAGAGCGGCCTCTTCAACTTCAAACCCTCGGTGCGACCGGTGCCGCTCGAGTGCCACATCCAGGGGTACCCGGGCAAGTTCTACTGCCCCCGGATGGCGACGATGAACAAGCCGACGTACGCGGCGATTCGCACGCATTCCCCGGAGAAACCCGCGCTGGTGTTTGTGTCGTCCAGGCGGCAGACCAGACTGACGGCCATAGACCTCATAGCGTACGCCGCCGCGGATGAGCGCCCGGATACTTTTGTGCACATGGACCCGTACGAGATGGAGACGCACCTGGCCAAGGTCAAGTCACCCGAGCTGCGGCACACGCTGCAGTTCGGGGTTGGGCTGCACCACGCGGGTTTGGCCCCCGAGGACAGGGCGCTCTGCGAGGAGCTCTTTTTCAAGTGCAAGATTCAGGTGTTGGTGTGCACGTCGACGCTGGCGTGGGGCGTGAACCTCCCCGCGCACCTCGTTGTCATCAAGGGCACGGAATTTTACGACGGCAAGACCCGTCGGTACGTGGATTTTCCAATCACGGACGTGCTCCAGATGATGGGAAGGGCGGGTCGGCCCCAGTTCGACACCAGCGCCGTCGCCGTGATCATGGTGCACGAGCCCAAAAAGGCGTTTTACAAAAAGTTTTTGTACGAGCCCTTTCCCGTGGAGTCGTCCCTCGCGGACCAGCTCCCGGACCATTTCAACGCCGAGGTGGTCGCGGGTACCATTCGTTCCAAGCAGGACGCGGTGGACTACCTGACGTGGACCTATCTCTTCCGCAGGCTGGTCAAGAACCCGTCCTATTACGACCTGGAGTCGGTGGAGCACGACGCTTTGAACGCGTTTTTATCGCGGCTGGTGGAGAACGCGTTGACGCAGCTGGAGGACGCGCAGTGCCTCACGATCGGCGAGGACGACAGCCTGGAACCCGCGACGCTCGGTCGCATCGCGAGCTTCTACTACCTGCAGCACCCGTCCGTCGCGCTCTTCGCGTCCAGCTTGGGACCGGACAACTCCTTGGAGCAGCTCCTGGGCGTCCTCTGCGGCGTCGCCGAGTACGACGAGCTCCCCGTGCGTCACAACGAGGACAAGGTGAACGCCGAGCTGGCGCGGCAGATCGAGGACGCGGGTGGGTTCAAGGTGGACGCGCGGCTCGCGGACGACCCGCACACCAAGGCCAACTTACTGTTCCAGGCGCACTTTCTCCGAATGCAGTTGCCGATGAGCGACTACGTGACGGACGCCAAGGGCGTTTTGGATCAGGCGGTGCGGATCCTTCAGGCCATCATCGACGTCTGCGCCGAGTCCGGGTGGCTCGCGACGTGCATGCACGCCATGAATCTGATGCAGATGGTCATGCAAGGACGGTTCATATCCGACCCCAGCGTGATGTCCGTGCCCGGCGTCGACGAGCAAAAAGCCGCGGCGCTGTCGAGGTCGGGGTTCGACGCCCTGCCGCAGCTCGTGGACGCGTGCCTCGTCAGGGAGGGCGCCGCGCGGAAGGCTCTTTCAAACGCGGGGTTAAAGAACAGGCAGGTGGACGAGGCTGTGAAGCACTGCCAGCGCATGCCGCTCATCGACGTCGACGCGAAGCTGACCAAAAACGGCACCGAGGTTGAGGTCAAGCTGCGCCGCGTCGCGAAGTATACGAGTAAATCGGCGGGTAAAGGCGGCGGCGGGCGGGGGTCCGCGCCGCGCGCCATCTTACCCAAGTACCCCAAGGTCAAGGAGGAGGGATGGTGGCTCATCTTGGGCGACAGAAACAACCGCGAGCTCCTTTCGCTAAAACGTCTCGGGTTTGGACACGCCGCGAGCGCAAAGTTGGCGGTGGACGCATCCGCAAACGCCGCGTTCGAACCGGACCTGTTCGTGTACCTCATCAGCGACTGCTACGTAGGACTGGACCAGGAGATCGAGGTATCGATCCCGGGAAGCGATCGCGGAAGTGTGGCGGCCCTCGGGAACGATCAAACGGAGGAAACGGAGGGATTCTGGCTCTCGGCTGAGGAGGTGGCGGCGAGACTTTCGACACGAGCCGCTGAGAAGGATTCCGACTCGGACGAGGACTTTTGGGAGATGCCAGCCGCCGCCGCGCCCGAGGGGGAGAGGTACTCGGCGGTGATGGCGGCTGAGATGCCCGTGGAGGAGGATCCCTTCTTCTGGGAGAACGAGCGCCAGTACCTCGACGCGAAGTAGCGAAACCGATCTTTGAGACTAGAAAAATCAATCGTAGAAAAATCAATCGTAGCGAGGCCCGCCTTGGATCATCTCCTCGCACGCGGTGACCATACCGCCGCACTCGACGTTCAGATCCTCCCGCCGCGTCTCCTCCGACTGGAGGAGGGACTCGAGCACCAGCTTCGCACCTCTCGGCAGCTGGTCCACCTCGGTCGCGACGATGTCCACCTCCGGGTCTTTATCGGGCCCCCGACCGGGGTGCAGCTTGGCCCACGGCTTAGCCGGTCGCCAAGTGGACCCGGTTTCCATGAAGCACATCGCCTGTAAACTGTCCTCCATGCCGAACCTGTCGCAGTCCTCGACGAACAGCCGGATGCCCTTGCAGTTCGACGGGTTCATCCCCGGGATCTCCGCGTGCCTGTTGTCCTGTATCTCGCCCTTCTTGTACTGCGTCTCGTTCATAGTGGGCTGGCGCTTGACGAGGCAGATCATGAGAACGTTGTAGGGCTCGTCGGTGCCGACGCGGGTCTCGCGGTCGAGGGACCACGCGGTCTCCTCGGGGATGAAACAGTCGGGGTCGCGCGGGTGCTTGCGCTTGTCACTCGGGTCCCTCGCGGGGCGGAAGAAGGTGCGCTTGAGGTTGTCAATCTCGTTCGGCACTTCGACGCGTAGCCCGTATTTGTCCACGTGCACGCGGCAGTCGGATCCCTCGATCCAAAATGGCAGCTCAACCTCCACCACGGCTTCCGTGTTGGACTCCTGCACCGCGTACGGCTGCTGCAGGCACCTGGCGTACATCGGGTCACCCTCGAACAGCCGCGTCCACGTCTCACCGGGCGTAGCCTTGGTCAGCGTGATGAGCATCTTGGTCCGCATCTGCGTCTGCATCGTGTCAACCGGGCAGTTCTGATCGACGGGAAACGCGAATCGTCGCTCGACGACGGGGGCGGAATCCTCCGCCTGGATCCGCAGTATGCCGAAGTGCCCGCCGCCGATCTCCATGTGGACCTTCTTATCTTGAAACCCCGTTGGTACGTGCACGGCGATGTGCACCTTGCGTTCGGTCTGCGCCCAGGCGTAGTACTTGCCCAGGCGGTGGTCGTATCGCTTTACGTGATGCGGGACGTCGCCGCTTCCGTTTACGTCGCAGGGCTTGGCGCCGAGGCCGTAGATCTCCGCGGCAGCCTCCTTGAACGCACGCGCCTCCGCGAGCTCGAGGTCGTTGCGGTAGTTCGGGTCCTCGATCATGCGCGCGCGCCCGTCTTCCAAGGTTTTGGACTCGAGTTCCTTCTCCGCGATCTTGCGCGCCATTGATCCGGGCGCGTTGTGCACGGGGTAGTGCAGCCCGTGCGGGCCTTTCCAGTGCATCTTCCGCGTGCAAAAGTCGCAGAAGCGGCAGTCGCAGACGTAGCACGTCTTGTTGCTCGGCCGCCCGCACACCTCGCACAGCACCACGAGCTGCCGCCCCGGGTCGAGGTCCAGTCCGAGCCGCTCGAGGTCGTCCAAGATGAGATCTTCGCCCCCCCTGGCTCGCACGGTGACGCCCGGGATGTACCGGTACTCGAACTCGCGCGCGAGGAGGTCGTAGGTCGATCTGCGCCCCGGATCCGACAGCGTCTCGAACGCGAGCTGGAGCTTCGCGAATGTTCGCGCGTCGCCGCCCTTGTCCGGATGGCACACGCGCGCCTTGGCGCGATACGCCGAGCGGATCTCGTGCGCCGTCGCGTCCCTCTCCACGCCGAGGGCGACGTAGTGCGCGTCGCCGGTGATGTCGTCGACGCGCGACCAAGGGTCGTCGCGCTTCCGGGCCCTGTCGTTCGCGCGGTCCATCTCGATCCTCTCTCTGACTGAACGCTGAACGTGGAGGCGCGCGCGGGGATGTGCGGCACCGGCGCGGGCGCTCCTCCACCTCGGGGCGTCCGAAAGAGCCAAACTCGAGCCGCGTCGTCCGTTTTTTGTCACCGAAAACGCTCGCTCGAAAAATAGATTGTCCGGCCGTTATCACATGAGACCAGCCGAAACAGACCCAGAACCTTGATATAAATATCGCCTTTTCGCGTGCCAGCGTGGAGACATGAAATCTTGATTTTGGAAACTTCTCACTTTTTCCGGAATATTCTTTTGGAAATCGTATGGCGCTCGAGTCTCTCGTTTTGTCACCCATATCTCACAGATTTTTATCGATTTGCCCGGTCTCAAAAGGCCAAACTCGATCCGAAGTGGCACACGAAGCGCCTCTCACCGGGCTCCACCTGGCTCGACTGACGTGTTCAGTCGGTCGGTTACTTGAAGTCCGGCCTTTAAAAACTTTTTCTTCATATGAGCAATTAGTATGAAGCCTTACTTTTTTAGTCATTTTCGGTTTTTCGGTCCGCCGCTCCCGGCGTAACGGAACGAGGCGGTAAAAAGCGATGGAATGCCGGCACCTCCGGCAAAGCACCGCGCGCGGTGCGTGCGAGTCCGGCGGGGGTTTTGGAAGACCGGCGCGTGGTCCTCCGGAACCTCAGGAAGCACCATGGGACCGAACCACCTCAAGATGGGCGGTCAGTGGGGCGTCGGCACCGGCCTGGCGCGAGTCTCGGAGGAGGGCGAGCTCACCGAACCTTCAGTCGAGGAGACCGATTGCCTGACGTGCGACGAGGCGAGCCTGTGCGAGCCGGCGTGCTCGCGCGGGAGCGACGCCCCCGGGGCGCTGGGTGTGCGCTCGCCCATCTCCGCGCCCGACAGGGAGTCCATCCACGTCGTCGAACCGGCGGTGCGGGTCGATCTCTCGCCCGCCGCGCCGCGTTTCCGCGACGCCCCAGTCGCGGAATCGACCGGGGTTCTCCCAACTGTATACGCGCGTGACAAACCCGAAAGTCTCGGGTTTCGGTCCAAGACCTTCAAGTTTCGCAGCAGCTCGGTGGACACCGGCCTGAACATGCTGGAGAACCGCGCGACGCACGTCGCGTCGGGGTACGCCATGATCATGCCCCTGACCTTGCGGGTCATGGAGAAGCTCAGGTGAGTGGCCGATTCGCGATTCCCCCGTCGCGATTCCCCCGGCGCGCGTTCTACGGCCCGCGGCCCGGATTTTCCATCGCGGCAAATCGCGCGGCAAAAGCACAGAGGCGTCGAGATTTTTTTTTCTTCCAAGCTTCGCATTTCTCGGAGGACTGATCGCCCCTCCCCTCCCCGCTCCCACCCCCGCCAGGCTCGACGGGTGGCGGTGCATGCCGAAGGTCGACTCCGACCTGTGGTGGCGCGCGCACTCGCACCCCATGGCGCCCGCCGGCCCGCCCCCGCCCGTCACCACGGACCTCATGCGCGTCGGGCGGCAGCTGCTCATCCAAGATGTACGCCCGGGGAAACGGCCCGCGACTGGTAGCGAGAGTTCACCCACGAGCTCGAGGCAAGGGACGGTGCACGACGTGATCCGCGCGGCGGTGGCGCGCGCGCAGAGCTTCGCGCCCGCGAGGGTCGAGGCGTTCGGCCGCGTCCTCGCCGAGGCCAACTGGCAGACCATCGACCGGCTCTCCGAATCGTCGCAGGTGAGCCCCGTTCCCCCCCGCGCGCGCCCACCCACCGCTCGCGATCGCGGCACCTTTTTCTCAGCCTTTTCGCGCCTTTTCCCTGGACGGCCCTGGACGCGCGCCGATCGCCCCGTGATGACACCCGCTGACGATCGCGTCCACGCCACTCGCCCACACCAAACGCAGGGAACGATGGTGATCTGGAGCCCCGACGACGACGATCTGTCACCCGAGGGCGTCCTGGTGACCCCGGCCGAGGCTGCGGCCAAGATGCTTTTCGGCGCGGACGAGGCTCCGCGGATGGTATCCGCGCTCACCGCGGGGCTCGCGGCGACGGAGCAGAAACACGCGCACGGTCACACCAACCACGCCCACGTCGCCACCCCGTCCAAGAACCGACGCCGAACGTCACTCGACGGGGACGATCGTCCGGCACCCCCGCGGCTCGCCAGGCACGCGAGCTTCACCTCGTGGGACTGGAACGGAAGCGGCGGAGCGGCGTCCCAATCCGAGGGTTGCGTCGAGTCCAGCGCGGCGGTTGAAAGGGGCGCACCTGATCATGGTGCGCTGGGCCTGCCCCGTCGCGGGAGGAGGCAGCACGGCGCGTCCGCGCTGCCCACCATTCAGGCGTCCCCGGGCGCCGTGGCCAAGAGGCGGAGGGTGTCCGAGGGTGAGGTTGCGGAAAACGACAGTCCGCGAGCGGCGGCGGCGCCCGTCGTCGCGTCGATCGCGCCGACCAAGCCGAGCTCCCCGATCGTCATATCCGCCAAGAAACAGTCGCCCCCGAGGCAGCGGGTGGACATGAACGTGGACACGGACGAAGAGTACCCGGGTGGCGCCTTGAGAGAACCCACGCACGTCGAGCTGGCGAGGGCGAGGGACCGCGCGGAGGAGGAGGCTGAGCGAGTCAGGCTGGCGAAGCGCGACGGCGAGAGCGACACGATGAAGGCGCTCCGTCGGCAGTGGGAGACGATGAAGGGACGGCCGATGTCGACAAGCTCGAGCCTGCCCACGCACGGCCGGCCCAAGAGCGGACGGGAGAATGACCGCACCGGCGACGGGGATACCCCGCCGCCGAAGATGGTTCGGCGAAGGGCGCCCAACTTAAAGCAGCGCCTCAACGACATCGTCATCCCGGTGCTGAACCCGGCGCGGAACTGGCAGTTCAACACACGGGTCACCGGCCTGAACCTGAGCAACGCGTCCATCGGGCCGGAGGGTGCCAAGTTCCTTGCGTCCGCGTTGCACGGCCGGCGGAACGCGGACGGCGCGTGGGTGTTCAACGGAGTGCTTCGATCGCTGACTCTCGAGTTCAACTCCATCGGCGACGAAGGCGCGGTTTGCATCTTTGAAGCCCTCGCGCCGCGGTGGGTCACCGACGGCCCGGACGAGATAAGCGCGTCGGACGTCTCGGGTCACAGCGGGTTTGACCAGGACGAGTGGATGCGCTCGACGGCTCAGGCGGCTCAACCCGCGAGGACGGATGGGAAATGGGTGTGCAACACGGCTATGCAGGAGCTCAACCTGAACTTTTGCGACATCGGACCCGCGGGGGCGGCGGCACTCGCCCGGGCGCTCGCGCCCCGCGTCGGGCCCGAGGGTGGATGGGTGTACTGCAGCGGGATCACGTCCGTGTCCCTATTCCACAACCACATCGGTCCGGAGGGTGCGAGGCTTCTCGGCGACGCGCTCGCGCCGCGGAGGCAACCCGTCACCGGCGAGCACGTCTTCAACCCCGTGTTCAAGGCGCTGAACGTGGGCCGGAACCAGCTCGGGGACCAAGGCCTGGCGCACATCGCGCGTGCCTTTTCCCCGAAGCGATCCGCGAATGGCCACTGGGACTTCAACCCCACCTTTGTTCACCTCCACGCCAACCAGAACAGCTGCATGGTCGGGGAGGGACCGCTAGCGGTTGGCGCCGCGCTGACCCCGCGGCCGAACCCCGACGGCGGTTGGGCCTTCGCGCACAGCCTCTCCACGCTGCACCTCGCCAACGTCCAGCTCGACGAGGAGGGCGGGCGCGCGATCGCGGCGATCATCGCGCCCAGGCAGAACGCGAGCACCGGCGTGTGGGTCTTCCCGTCGAACCTCCGAGTGTTGAACCTCTCGCGCACGGGCCTCGGCGACGCGGGCGCGGTTCACGTCGCGGAGGCGCTCCTGCCCCGCTGGTCCCCGCTCGCGCAGCTGGGCACCGGCGGCGCGTGCGGGCGCTGGCTGTTCAACCCGAGGCTGCGAGAGCTGCACCTCGGGGGTGCCACGATCGGCCCGGGCGGCGCCAAGGCGTTGGCCAGGGCGCTCACCCCGCAGCGCAACAACGATTTCTTCGCCGACGTCAAGATCGAGTCGCAGTGGGCGTTCAACACCGCGCTGCGCATCCTGGACTTGCGGGATAACCAGATCGGCGCGGACGGCATGGAGGCGATCGCGGCGATGCTCGAGCCCGTCCCGGTGGAGGTTGACTTTGGCACGCAGTCGCCAAACTCGGGATCGTCCACCCCCGGCGCGTTCAACGCGAACGCGTTCTTCGCCCACGGGGGAGCCCAAGGGAACGTCCAGGGTCCCAACTCGCGCGGCGGCAGCGCCAGGGGTTCCGACCGACGCACGCGATGGGTCCCCGGCGGCGGCGGGCTCGCGGTGTTGAACCTGGAGTTCAACGACGCGGGGCCCGAGGGTATCTGCGCCGTGGCCAAGGCTTTGACCCCGCGGTGGTGCGCGGGACCGGTTCCGGGACTCGAATCCGGTCGGTCCTCTCCGGTGACGACGATCGACGCGTACCCGCCCGGGCTCAGCATGAATTCCGGTGGGTCCCCGAACAGCAGCGCCGCGTCGTCCCCGGGCGCGACCCCGTACGGGAGCAGGCCGTCCAGCGCGAGGGGCCGCGGAGGGTTCATCAACCCTCGCTCCAGGCCCAACAGCGGGCGAGCCGTGTCGAGGCCGAGCTCCGCGGGTCCTTCCCAGACGGCGTCGCGCAGGTCCAGCTTCGGCGTCGCGGTCGCCAACGGGCTCGCGGTGCCCACGGTCGTGGACGAGCTGGTGTGCACCGGCGTCGGCGGCGACGACTGCGCGTGCGGCACGTGCCAAGGGGTGTGGACCCAGCAACCCGTCGCGGCTCCCCTCGGCGAAGGGTACTGGGTGGCGAACCGCGCGCTGCGGGGTCTCGCCGTCGGCGGGAACCGCATGGGCGACGAGGGCGCCGCGGCGCTCGCGCAGGTGATCGAGCCGAGGATGAACAGCGACGGCTCGTGGACCTGCACCGCGCTCCACGCCGTCGACGCCAAGGAGAACGGCATCGGCACCGAGGGGCTCTTGGCGCTCGCGAGAGCCGTCGAGCCCAGGTGCGGGCGGTGCCTCCGCGGGCGGACGTCGCGGCTCAACTCCACCGACTCGCTCGTTTCCATGGATACAGAGTGCAGGAGCGTGAGCCGCCCGGGGAGCACGCACGGCGCGTCGCTTCTATCCTCCGTCCTGCTCAACAACGCGGCGTCCGCGGCGGCCAACGCCGCCGGCGACGTCGCGGGATTGATGAACTCCTGGGGACTCGGGGGTAACTCCCCGGCGGACACGCCCAGGAGCTTCTCGCCCACGTCCGACGGAACGGGTGATCGCACGCCGTTCAGCGGAACCTCCCCGCGGGTCGGGTCTCCCACGGGCGAGTGCGCTTTCGAGATTCACAGCGCGGTGAGACGGCTCGATTTGCTTCACAACGACACGAGTGCGGATCTCAAGGCGGTTTTCCAGCAGCTCAAAACAACCGGGTCGCAATGCGACGTGACCATCTGAAGACTTCGAGGGTGCGACTGAAACAAGTCGCGACTCGGATCCTGTTCTTTTATCAGCTACTACGTGTACCAGCACCATTGATGTTGCCCGCGGGTCGACCGCTTGTCGACCCGCACCGTTGACTTTGAATATGATATGTATTTCTAAAAACTCCTATTCGGCTCGCCCCCTGGCCCTATTCGCTGACCCCTATTCGCCCCGACGCACGCCGTCCGGCAGGTCCGCCGGTATCTCCCAGAAGTCCTCCGCGTGTTCCCCGTGCGGGTTGGACACCCTGTCCGGCGCCATCCGCTGCGCAAAGTCCGCGTCGAGTATCGCCGCGACATCCCCGAGTTGAACCGTCTTTGCCCCCCGCGTGTACGTCGCCTCGAGCCAGACCCCGGAATCCTCCTCCTGGAACAGCGGCTGGCACACGCACGTCCCGTCGTCTACGCGTACGGACTCCACCTTGCCGACGCTGAGCCCGTCGCCGTCCCTGAACACCACCACGTCCCACTCCATCACGTCGACGGCCTCGTTCGCCCCGGCGCGGTGACTGGACGCGACGATGGGCGCGCGACGCGCGGGGCGCACCGTGCGACCGACATTTCGCTGCGTGCGCGTCGGGGAGGTGAGGTCGCGACCGGAGGTGCCCGGACGGGCGGCGACGCGAGCGCCGACGAACGGAGCCGACATCGGACGCGCGCGGGGACGACTGAGGATCAGATAGGGCTCCAGTCGTGACTCGGTGCCTTCTTGACTGACACGACAGGAAGATCTGAGGGGAGGTCCACAGGGAGCGTCCCAGGGATGGCGGGCCAGGACCGATGGGAGCGAGCGGTGCTCAGCGGTCAGTCCGCGATCGCCACTGCGCTCATATGCTTCGTCGTGCTCGTGACCCTCCCGCTCCTGAAGATGCTGGTCAGGCTCGGGACGCTCGTCGGTCTCGCGTCTTTGTACCTCAACAATCCGTGTCGCGAGTCCTCCACGCACCACAGGGCGTGGGAGATGCTCTTAGCGGAGCGCAGACGACGCATCGGGGAGAGAAACGCCAAGGACGTGAGTAACCTGAACGTCATATCGCTCATCAAGAACGCGGTGAACGACACATCGGGCCTCATCGGCGGCCAGCGGGTCATGTGCGACTTTGTGTTCTTCTCGTTCGCGTACATCGACTCCGAGTCTGGGGTCGACGCCGAGTACTTCGCGCTGGGTGCGATGGGCAGCTGGAAGATCGTGGAGATGGCGGTGCTGAGGAAGCTGGCGACCAACTTCGCGGTGGGGTTAGACGGGATGGCGGGAACGGGAGACGCGGGTAGAGGGGGCAGAGGGGCGGGGTAGCACGAGGATTGTTACCTGAGCGTCTCGGACCAAAAACGCATTTTTAGTGAGGATTTTTAGACCGTCGTTTTTGAGTCACGTGTTCGCGACACTTAGTCAATTTCTCGGAACCTCCCCATCCACGAGAGCTCACACCACGCCGCGTCCGCTGGACGAAGCTCGGTCCCCGGACGCGGTCGTCGAACCCCGCGTTTCCTTCGACTCGTGCGCGCGACCGCGAGCGAACCGTCGAGGTCTCCCGGGCCCCACAGCCCGTCCGCCGGACTCGCATCGGGTCTCGGTGTTGAAAAAGAGCGTTTCGTCGGGGGAACCTCGCGCCCGATACGACCGATGCCGGTGTTCGGCGTCAGCGTGCAGGATGCCTGCAAGGAGAGCGGCGGCCTGCCCAGAGTGGTCGCGGAGACCATCGCGTGGCTCGATGCGCACGGTGAGTCGACGTACATCGTCTGGGGACGCGCCCCGCGCGACCCGAATCAGTTCCCCCCGCCCAGATCCCGCATCCGTCCCCTGGCGCACCACGCTCGTTCCTGACCATCCCCGCTCTATCCACCCCGAATCCCCCGTCCGCAGTCGGCGTCAAGCCCACGGAGAACATGTTCAAGGTGCGCGGGGACCACAACAAGATCCAGGAGTGCCGCATGAGGTACGACAGGAACGAGGTGATGCCACTCAAGGGATGCGTAGACGCGCACGCCGTCGCCGGCGTGCTCAAGCTCTACCTCGCCTCCCTCCCGGAGCCGCTTCTCACGTACCGCCTGTACGACTCACTCCTCGCGGTCGCGGCGATGCCCTCGAGGTCACGCCGGGTCCTCGCACTCGGCTCACTGCTCGACTCGCTCGACGTCAGCGCCAAGCGCACGCTCTCCGCCGTCTCTGCCTTTCTCAAACGAGTCGCGCAAGCCGACGCCGCGGTCAAGATGGCGACGTCCGCGATGGATGCCGACGAGACCGCGAAAGTGGCGCGATGCGTCAGGGACCTATCCGCCACGTTCAGCCCCTTACTTTTGCGCCTGCGCGGCAGCCAGAGGGACGCGGCGGCGCTCGCCGAGGACACCGCCCGAGCCGACCACGTGATCGAGCTCCTGGTTGAGCACCACGCCGAGGTCATCGGTCTCAACAGGCACAAGCACAGGGCGGGTGCGAACGCGGGTTCGCACCAGGAAAACGAGGTTCACACCAGGAAAGGCCTGTCCGCGAGCGATAACGGGCACAACGCGCACAGGGACGAGCGCGCGCGAGTCGCCGCAGCCTCACTCGGAAAAGAAAACGGAGGAGGAAACGGCGCCAAGACGGAGGGAGCGCCGATGAAGACCGAGACGACCGCGTTGATCCACGCGCACCAGCCTTCCCGGCGACCGTGCACCCAGGTGGACACACACCAGACGAGTACACAAGATGAGTTCGGGTGGGACGCCGCGATGGACCGGACGGTGGACGGGTTGATGGGGTGGAGCGTCGGTGGGCTGATGGGGGGCGACGACCTGTTCACCGCGGAGATTGACCGAGCGGCGGGGAGCGCTCTGGAGGTGTTGTACGTGGGGGGCATCCACCGCATGCCCCCCGACGAGCTCGCGGCGGAGAAGCAGCACATTAAGCGACGGCTGCGGTCGTTCGATAACCACGTGGCGGCGTGCAGCGGGCGGAAGGCGACCAAGGAGGACAAGAGGCACCTCCGCCCCCTATACCTGCGGCTGGCGCACGTCAAGCGGCAGATTGGCGTCTTGGAGCAGTCGGGCGCGGGGCAGATGGGCGCGCACAGGAGCGCACACGTGAGGACTTAGGTACACCCGAGATGAAAGTCAAACTCCGGTTAAATTGACAATGTGGGACTGTGCCCCGCGTGCCCCCGCGTGCCCCCGGCGACAAATCGATCCCACTCGGCGTCGTCAAAAAAGTCCTCTTTGTTTGTCACTGATCGACCTCGATTTCCAACGGGATCATCACCGCGTTGGCGCCCGTGGTGTCCATCTTTGGGAACTTTGTGGACTGCGGGATCTTCTGCCGCACCACGTCCTGCGCGCCCCACTCGGTGAGAAGCTCCGCCACCGCGTCGAGCTGCTCCACGTACGCCGTCTCCGTGAGCGGGAATGACTTTTGCCCGACGTGCTTCCACATGATCTGCAGGTAGAGCTGCAGCTTGTTGAACTGGTCCCGTCGCTGGTGTATGCGGGTGTCGTACATCTTGCCCCACTTGTTCAGCACCAAAAGCATGAGCTCCTCGCCGCTCATGGGCGATCCCTCCTCGCCCATGATCGAGTTCGCCGTGGGGATGGAGCCGGCCTCCTCCTCGTCGGCGCCCCCGTTCTCTTCCGCCATCTGCGCCTCCAGGAACGAGAACAGGTCGTCTTCGTCGTCGTTCCCCGCGCGGACCGCGAGGGACGCGCCGCGATGATCGCGAGCGCCAATGGACACGCGCATATGTCCCGCACCGATCGTGCGCGTCCCGCGCCCGGCGACCGCCCCGCGTCGAACCATCGCACATCGTGGACGCGCCCCCACGGTCGTCGCCCCGGCGCGCATCATCGCGACGGACATCGGCTACCAAAGACCCGCGCGGAACGACGGCGAAGGTGTTCGCTGAGCGTACCTCACTCCTCACCGAACGTCTATCGACGGCGGGGCGTGGTTGGTGTGAACGCTCGGCCTTATCATGACAATCATCTTATTTTACGTGGCCTGCTGCGCGGTGAGTTGGCAGTTTGAGAGGCTACTTTTAAGTGATGCTATGCGCCAAAGACGGCGACGCTAACGCCCGCGGCGACCGCGATGGCAGCCCCGACACCCGCCAGCGCACCCACGGGCATCTGCTCGACAATATCCCGGTCAAACCCCGGATCGTTCAGCACCCGCCGCGCGTACATCACCACCAAACACAGCGCCCCGAGGCACAGCAAAAGGCAATTCTCGATGACCCGCCACGAAAACGGCAACCACAAGTCGTCGTTCAGCCCCGCGCGCGGGCTCGACGGTTTTCTGCCGGGCTCGGCGCCGATCCCGGGCGCGTCCTCGTCCGCATCGTCCACGGGGTGCCCCCCGCCGCCCAACCCGGCGTGGTCCCGAGACTGCCCCCGCTCGCCCCGCTTCGAGTCCCGGCCGCTCCGTTGGTAAAATCCTCGCAAAGCGCCGGGCGCGAACCATCGCTCCGCCAACTGAAGCGCCTCAACCCCGACCCACGCGAAGAACGCGGGGACGCTCTCCTCGTCGTCCACCGCGTTATGCATCGCGTGCGACAGCATGTGCGACGCCGCGGTCAGGTTCCGCGGTACCCCCACGCCGTGCGCGTGCGCCCACGCCAACGATACGGTTCCCTCGGCGACACCCGCGGCGGATGCCTGAGCGTAGTGCCACGCCACCTCCTCCTCGGGCGCGAGGCCGGCGGGCGGGCGCGTGTGCCTGCCTACCCTGACGCGTCTCAGGCCGAGGCCCCGCTTGTCCTCGGCGTCCTCGTCGTCGATCCAGCCGCGGGGAGCGAGCCAGCCGAGCGTACCGAACTGCCCGCACCGCTCGCAGTCAAAGGCGGGAGTCATCGCGGGTTCATTGCCGCTCGGGCGGCTTTGTGTTCCGCCGCCAGGTCCCCCCGCGGACACGACACGTTCCCACCGCGCGTTTCCCATGTCCACGTGCGACTCGTGGTTACCCATCGCGGCGCTTCGCTCCAGCATCGCGATCGCGAGCGCGGCGTGATCCGCGTCAAAATACTCCCCTCGGAACCCCGCCATCTTTTTGCCGAGGAGCCACCCCGCGTTGGAAGCCGCGGCTTCGCAGCCTTGCTCGGCGAGTATCGCGTAGCGCACCAGCGCCTGCCACGGGTCGGGCGGTGCGGTCGTGACTGATGACTCCCCCGTGATTAACTCCCCAGTCTCCGGGTCTCGCGTCTCCTCCTCCGTCTCGACTGACTCCCCCCCGTCCAACACTCGCATGGCGTCCTCCTGCTCCGCGGTCCACCCGCTCCTTTCGTCGATGAACACGCGGAAATAGTGCGCCGCGATGTGGCAGTCCGGCGTCGTCCCTTTACCCTCCTGGTACGCGATGGCGATCGCCAGGGGCGCGCGCCAGTGCCCGGCTTCGTTCGCACCGGCGTACAACTCCAAAGCCTTGGTCTCGTTCGCGACGACTTCCAAACCTTGCGAGTACATGGACGCCAAGTTGAACTGCGAATCCGGGTCGCCAGCGTGGGCGCCGCGCTCGAAGTGTTCCCGGGCGGCGGTGAGGTTCTTCACGGTGCCTTGGCCGTTGAACGCGAGGACTCCGAGGCCGTTGTGCGCGGCGGGGAGGTCCTTCGCCGCGGCGGATTCGAATCGGCGCTTAGCCTCGGTGAAATTTTGCGGGATGGATATGCCCCGCATGTGCATGTACCCCAGGTTAAACTGCGCGAGCGGGTCGCCTTGGTTGGCGGCAGCCTCAAAGTTTCGGGCCGCGGCGGCTTCGTCGCGGTCGACGCCGTGGCCCAGCAGCCGGCGGTAGCCAACGTGCCGCTGCGCCTCCGGGACCCCCCGCGCGGCCATGTCCTCCTCCATCATGATCTGCGCGTCGCCGTCCTCAACCTCCTCGTCGCTGACCCACCCGGCGTCCCGCTCCCGGTCGCGAAGACGTCCGGGTTCACGCGGTAGAACAAAGTCCCCGGCGGCTTCCGCGTCTTTCGCGACGTCGTCGGCGACGCGCCTCAGGTGCGCGAGCGACGCGGCGCAGTTCGGCCCGTTTGCCGTCTCGGGGAACCAGCCCCGGCCGAAAAGAACGCGGTCGCCGAGCGCGACGGTCGCCTCGCGGCTGCCCATCTCGCTCGCCAGCGCCAGCGCATCCCGCGACCACTGCGCGCTCGAGCGAGTGATGACGCCATCGCCCGCGAGGAGATCCGTGGGCCACGCGGCGGACGGGACGAGACCCGCCTCCGCGACGGCGGCGAGAATGAAGAGGGCATCCGCGACTGGGCCCCACCGGGCCGGCGTGTCGCGTTCCACCGTATCGCGTTCCACCGAAGCCTTGTGCGCGTTGATCGCGGACCGTACCGCGTCCGTGATGACCTTCTTAGCGTCGGCGATGTGGTCGTTCAGCTCGCGGCTCGGCTCCTCTGGATCGCCGGGTTTCGGCTCTGATCCCGGCAGGCCGATGGATCGCGTGATGAACCGGCCGACGTATCCCACCCCCGCGAACTCGGCGCGATCGAACTTGAAGACGATGTTGACGCGCGATGTATCCCCCGGGACGCGGTCGAGTTGGAGGTACGTCTCGGCGTCCAGGTCGGCGGTCGCCTTGCCTCCGTTGAAGTCGGCGTACGCGAGTTTTACGCAGGCGCGGATCGCGTCTCTTGCACGCTCCAGGCCCACCGTCGCGTCTTTCGCGAGCCTCTCCGCGCCCCCCACGCCGCGGCCGGTGACCTCCAGCACCTCCTCGATGGACGGAGCCGTCTCGGCGAGCTCGAACATGCCGGCCAGCGCGCCCTCCACGTCCCGGTGCTCGACGGGCCCCAAGTAAAGCGACCGCTCGAGATCGTCCAGCCGGCGCCTCAGCTCCTGGGACCCGTCGTCTTCATCCGTCGCGGACGTCTCCCCGTCCGCGCCGTCGAGGATCCCGGAATCGACGGACCCCGGGTCTTCATCGTGGGCGGGCGGAGCGTCCACGCCGGCCCCGTCCTCCCCGAAGCCCAGCGCCGCGGCGACGTCCGAGTCGGCATCATCCTCGGCGCGGACCGAGATCACGAGGACGGCCAACAGGACGGTCAACAGGACGGCGACGAGGCGCGGGAGGGCGAGGGCTCGAACCGCGTGGCGCGGTCGCGACGCCATGGTCCCCCGCGGAGGACCCTAAATACCAAGCTAGAGGGTTCGCGGGTGCGCTAACCCCGACCCGCCTCTGGCACTGCGAAGCGACCGAGCATTTTTCCCCCCAAGGTCACAGCAGGTCAGGTGAAGCTGGATTAAACGCGATGATAAAAAAAGGACACCCAGACTCAAAGCCGCGCCCGACTGGAGCAAGTCGCGCCGACGCGTTCGTGCTCCCATATTCGTGCTCTAGTTACCTATGCTCTATTCACAGTGCGTATACCTACATGTTTGTACAGCCGGAAGGACGATGCCCCCACTTTCGGCTCTCGACGGTGACAAAATACAATTCGCATCGCTCGGTGCCATCCGCTCCTCACGCCGCGGCTTCGGTGATGACCCCGTCCATCCCCGAGTCGATCATCTTGTCCACATCCTCTTGAAACTTCTGGCACACGTCCGCGGATAGACCCCGGCGCCACGACTGGAACGGGATCGACCCACCGAACCCAGCCTTGTCGTACTCCTCCCGCAGCTTCGTCTCCAGCAGCCTCTTCTTCGTCGCCCGGAGCGTCGCGTCCTCGCCCTGAGCCTCGGCGCTCTGCGAAGTCACCGGCGCCTTGCGCTTGTAAGCCTTGCGCGCGGGTTTGGTGCTCCCGTTCGTCCCGTTCATCGCGGCGTCCAGCGCGTTCTTAGCGTCGGACGCGCCCTGCACCGTGGGGTCGTCGCCGTCCGCGGGGCCGTCGGGTCCCGAGAGCATCGACCCCGAGAGCTCCAACCCAGACTCGCTCAACCCGGTGGTGGACTTGGACGAACCACGCCGCGTGGACTTACCCCGGGCGTAGACGACGTCCAGCTTGTCCAGGGGCATCTCGGACGCGTTGGCGCTGGGTACGAAGTAGGCGACGGCGCCCTCGGGGGGTGCCTCCCCGGGCGCGAGCGCGACGAGCCGACCGGCGGAGAGGTTGATTGAAACCCGCTTTTGCGCCCCATCCTTAGCCTCCTTCTTCTCCTGCTTTTCCAAAACCTGCCGCAGCTTGCGCTCAGCCTTCTCCGTGCGCTTCTCCAGGTTGGTCATCTTCGCCTTCTCCTCCTTCTGCTCCCACTTGACGTGCTTCTTCATGTGCCGGTCCAGGTCGAGCCGCGTCATGTACGTCATGCCGCAATCCGGCACCTCGCACTTAAACGGGCGCTCCAGCGTGTGAAGCGCCTTGACGTGGACCTTGAGCGCGTTCCGTGAGCTCAGCGCCTTGCCGCAGGTGGGACACTCGAAGGGCTTGAGCCCGCTGTGGGTCTTCTCGTGGCTCTTGAGGTCGCCCGACGAGTAGAACGCCTTCCCGCATCCCTCCACCTTGCACACAAACGGCCGCTCGCCCGTGTGCACCTTGCGGACGTGAATCGCCTTCTGCGTCGCGTGCTTGAACGACCGGCCGCAGCCGAACGGGCACGGGATGTGGCCGGTGGAGTACGGCGTGGATATTTTGGTCACCACGTTGTTCACGATCTTGCGCCTGCGCGTCGGTGGGGAGGTGGGGAGGTGAGTTCTACTGGTCACACGGTGGGGGGAGATTTCGCCTTTGCCCGTGCTTTTGTCCGCCGCTCTTTTGTCGGTCGCGGTGGATGAGTGACGGGGGACGCGCTTATGTGACTCACCCGCTGATGTAGGTCATCGTTCCGTCGCTCCCAAGCTCTGGAGCCGGGCCGCCGGAAGTCGCGGCGGCGGCCTGCAGCTGCAGCTGCGCGGCCCGGGCCTGAGCGTCGTTGAACAAGGTGTTGCTCATCGATTGGGGCATCGGGACCCCTTGCGGTGCGAAGCCCGGCATCAGCACGGGAGGGGGTCCCATCCTGCGAATAAATGGGTACATGATCAGATCATGGGGTAATGAACGCGGCGCACGTTTTGTTCGGGGCGGATACGACGCGGAACGAGCGTAAGGCCGTGTCGGTCACGCCGAGGGAAAGGACGGGAGAAATCACTCACCCGTGGTTGCCAGGCGCGAAGCCTTGCATTCCGTTCTGCAGCTGCCGGGTCTGCTCGTTCAGACCCGACAGCGTCAGAGCCGGATTCTGAGCGCTGAACAGGTTCTGCATCTCCATCAACGCCCGGCGGGTGGAGGCGACGCTCGCGCCGTGCCACTGACGCGCGTCTCCGGCAAACTCGGAGGTCGTGAAGATCTTCCGGCGTTACTCGTCCTCGAAAGGTTCGTTTCTGGTCGGTACAAATCGCGAAAGGTCGCGACGATGGAGATTTTTTGGCGATGAAGCGTACGTGCGAACAGTCTGAAGATTTCGCATTTCGCAAAATGGAACGTGCCACGTTTTATCGATCTCCCAGACCGTGCTTCGCGAGTTGGGTATTGACCTTTCGAATGCGAGGAGGGACCGTGAGACGAGAACCGAGAGTGGCGAGTAACAGGTGAGGAACGTCGGGTGAATAAATAAATCAAACGACATTCTCGAAACACCCGCTGCTCGCGCGCGATTCCGCTCCGCCTCGCGCGCGATTTTTTCGACCTTTTGTTCACTTGGAGCCTCGTTCGAACGACTCGAGCCGATGGATGTCTTGAAATTGCATGAGATGATTTCACCCTCGGTTGTTAGCCCGTTTTGAACGGGCAAGTAGGGATCACACCACCTCGACGTGAAGACAGCGCGCGACATGGCTTCCCGCTTCGGAGCCCGCGTCGCCCTATTCGGAGTGGCGCTCGTCGTCCTGATCGCGGAGGCGCAGGCGCAGACCCCGCCGCCGCCTCTTCCTCCCCAGGACGTCTACACGCCCCCACCCTCGCCGCCCCCGCCAAACCCGAGCCCCCCGCCCCCATCACCGCCCCCGCCGTCGCCGCCGCCGCCGAGCCCCCCGCCCGCGGACGGCACCAACCGCCTGATAACCGCGGAAATCGCGGAGTGTAACATCATCGACGACGGACCGGACGACAACCACGACTGCTGCATGTGGTACAAGTGGTGCGACAACACCGCCGTGACGCATCAGTGCAACGCCACCACCCTGGAGAACTGCTACCGCACCGCCGGCGGACGCGACAGCCTGGACGGCACCGCGACCGAGCACTGCAGGGCGTGCGCCATGTGTGACGACGCCGACGGCGCCGCGGTGGACTCCTACGCCAAGCGCTACCTCGCCGTCACTGATCCCTTCACCGATGCCAATCAATACCACGCGTGCTTCGACACCCGACGCACGGTCAAGACGCAATACTACAATGTGGACCCGGGCAACATGAACATGTCCGACGTCAACAGCCAGTACGCGCGCCGGTACTTAAACCTCAACGAGACCGAGTTCATCTACTGCAGCAAGGTTAACTTCAAGTGCATGAAGCAGAAGCCCGACAGTGCCAGCGGCGGCGGCGACTGCACAATCAGGAAAGGCGTGCGGGTGCCGAACCAGCACAAATCTCTCTTCGGTCGTCTGTACGACTCGAGCCTTAAGGACCCGCGCCGGGGACCCGCGGCCGGGCGTCTCATGCCGGGGCACGGCTATTACGTCTACGAAGCCGAGCGCGACTACGACAAGGTGGCGGAGATGCACGACAGGGAACGAGCGACGGATCACTCCGGGTACAGGTACCCTTACAACGTGACCAAGTTCGACGGCGACGGCATCCCGGAGAACATGACCGTCCCGGCGCAGTACGAGAACACGTCCGATCCCATCGGCAAGAAGTAAGATTAGTGAGCTCAGACAACAACCGTCATCGTGCGTGCTCCGTGTCGTCTCATGATACGAGTCGTGTAATATTATTATATGAGCAAACAGGACAAGTACACGCGGCGGTTTGAAGATTATTCCCGTCTCTCGGGAACAATCACATGTCCCTCTTCCCCTGGTCGTTCGCGTCGGCGAGCCTCTCAGCCTCCTCGGCAACCTTGGCCATGTCCGCCTTCGAGTCGGCGTAGGACTCGTCGTAGACCCTCCCGGCCTTCTTCTCCTCGGCGGGCGCCGGCGCCGCAGCCTCGGGCTCGGGCTCCGCAACCTCCTCCTCCTCGACCGCCTCCTCGACAACCGCCTCCTCGACAACCGCCTCCTCCTTCACCGGCGCCGGCGGGGGCGGAGCCATCTCGGCAACCTTGGGCATACTCACCTTCGGGACGCTCACCTCGGGCACGGACGGGGGCTCGAACGATCCCACGGCGCCCGCGAACCCGCCCGCGACGTCCTTGACATCCTCAAAAAACGCCCACGGCGACTCGTAGCTCAGCAGCTTGGCCAGGATGGTCAGCTCGATGCCGATGACGCCGGCGTACTCGAGCGCGGTCTTGTAGTTGACCACCGCCGCGACGACCGCCACGAGCCCGACGAAGGGCACGAGCGCGTCGGTGGGCTTCTTCGAGGTGATGGACGTCTTGACGCTTCCCGCGACTTTCTGCGTAAACGAGGACGCCGCCTCGGACGTGTCCTCGCCCAGACCCTCGAGCGCGTTCTTGGCGTACTTGCTGCCAACCTTGAGACCGGAGGCGCGCCAGGCGTCGAAGCCGCCGGCGACGACGAACGCGCGCCTGCCCCCGAGCCCGGTGATCGCCTTGGCGAGGTCCTTGGCGTCGGGGCCCAGGACGTAGACACTCGCGCCGTTCTTGGTCAGCGCCTTGACCTTGGTCGCGGCGAGCTCGAGCTCGACGGCGCGAGGGTTGGAGAGCACGCGCCTCTCGTCGGGCGGGAAGGTGACCACCTCCACCGAGGCGCCCTTGCCGCGGGCCTTACCGCGCAGGTCCGGCACGCCGTCGTTGCGCCTGGCGTCCTCGGACCGGGTGTCGATGATGAACGCTTTTCGGTTCTTCTTGAGCTGCTCCTCCACGACGAAGGGGTTCTTGTCCCCAGCGTAGCCGCGCGTGGCGGCGCCGAGGACCACGAGGCCGATCGGGAGCGCGGCGGCGAGGCCGATGAGCGCGACGGCGGTGTCGGAGTCGGTCTGCGCCTTGGCGACGACGTCCTGGAACTCAGGGGGAAGCGCGGCCTCGATGGACTGAACCGTGGAGGTCACCGTCGAGTTCACCGCGGACGTGGCGCCGCCGACGGCACCGGTGACCGCGGATGTGGCGCCACCGACGGCGCCGGTGACCGCGGACGTGGCGCCACCGACAGCCTTGCTGGCCTGACCGAGGCCCTGACCGACGACGCCCGCGCCCTCGCCGGCGACCTTCGCGGCGCCGCTCAGCGCGGGGCCCGCGACGGAGCCCACTCCTTTCGCGGCGCCCCCGAGGGTACCCGCCGCCTGGGATCCGAGGCCGCCGATGGCGCCGCCCGCCTTGGAGGTGATGCCGCCGATGGCACCGCCCGCCTGCGAAGTGACGCCGCCGAGGCCGCCCTTGAGTCCCTCGAGCGCGCCGACGGCTTGCGATGTGAGACCCCCGAGGCCGCCGCTCAGGCCGCCGAGCGCGCCGTTGAGCGCCTCGGACGCCTGCGCCGCAGCCTTGGAGGCGGCATCCGCAGCCTGGGCCGCGGCATCCGCAGCCTGCGCGGCGGCGGCATCGGCCGCGGCGGAGGCCTGAGCGGTGGCGTCGGCGACCGCGTCGGCGGCCTGAGCGGCGGCTTCGGCCGCGGGGGCTTCGGATGCCTCGGATGCCTCGTCGGCCCTCGCGGCGTTGGCGGCGGTGACGGCGAGGATACCTGCGGAGAGCTTGGCGGCGTCGCGCGGCGCGGCGCGGCAGACGACGGGCGCGGCGCGACGGGCACCGGCGCGTCGCGTTGCGGGCGCGGGGACCCTCTGGACGGAGGCCACCGACAGCGTTGCCATGGCGGACATGATTGATGCGCCGACCTGCGAGGAGGATGATGGAGAGGGTGGGGGGACTTTGCGGTCAGCGATGACGCACGGGCGACGGTCGAGACGCGTTCATAGGGCACGGTGGAAGACGGGGCGGCGTGGACGGAGCGTGGACGGAGCGTGAACGTCGGTCCCACGCGCGATCCGCCCGGGCGTTGATCCCGCCTCTCGTCGCGAAACGCGGCGGTTCGGGAGTACGATCGGGTCGCGGCCGGCGGGTGCGGCGGCATGGCGCTCGGTGTCCACGCCGTGACGGGCGCGAAGGGACGCGGGATGGGTTTGCGCGTCGGGGAACTCGCTCACCTGCGTGATGCGGTCGAGCTGCGGCGAACAGTGGGGAGGTTGGCGGCCCGGGAGGTTGACGTACCGCTCGTGATAAAACGAGAGCCTGGTTATCACAGGCGGATCCACGGTGGCAGTTCTGCCCGTTCTGATTGGAGAGAATTTAACCTGTAGCGATGCACAGCGGACCGGTCAGTTCCATCTCCGAAAAAGGCCCAAGTTCGCGACTCCCAGCTTCCTTCAAAAAAGCTGCTTCCTTCAACGACAGGGGGGAAAGAAATTCACGCGCGGGGTTGGTCATGGCACGCGGCGTGGGGCGACTGGGTCGCGCGTTCGCGACGCTTCTGCTCGCGACTCTACTCGCGACACTCGCCACGACTCGAGCGACCGCGTCGGATGACCCCGATGCGACCTCCCGCGCGCGGCAAACCTCGCATCTCGCGACGCACGCCGTCGGGGGTGCCGAGAAGCCCCACGAGCTACGGGTCGGCGACGCCGCACCCCGCCGTATCGCCGCCACCACGCGCAGGCCCGGGATCCTGAAGCTCCACGGCTACCCACGAATGCTTCAGCACAAGATGTTCCACCACCTGACGCTGGAGATTTACGATGAGGGCGGATTCGTCGCCAACTCGTGCGTCCTCCATCGCGTCGTCATGGACAAAGACGACGGAGAGGTGCGGCGGACCAAGGTGCGGCAGCGCAAGGGCCCATCGCACCCCGGGCTCGCGGGTCTCGCCGGTGGATCCGCACCATCGCACGCCACCGGCCCGACCTTCGTCGTGACCTTCGGGCCATTCGACGTAGGGACGGTGCTCACGCCCAGATGCGAACGGTGGCGGGGCGGCGCCGCGGAGCCGCTCTCGTACCGAGTCCGGCTCGTGTCGTCCGACGGGCCGGACACCGGGAAGATCGCGAAGCTCGTCGTCGGCGCCGCCCTCGTCGCCCTCGCGCCCGCCGTGAGCGAGATGACCTTGGCCTACTACGGCGTGGGCATGGCGCTCTCCGTCCTCGCCGTCGCGCTGTTGTTAATCTACAGAGTCGCAAAGACGCTACCGGGGGGGCGAGCGATGAAGGCGGGCGCGGGGGCATCCGCCGCGATCGCCGCGCTCGTGGTCCCGTCCGAGCACCTCTCCGCGGTTGTCGAGGGGTACGTGCACCTGTGCCTAAAGCCCGTGTCCCTCGTGGCGCGCGCGGTGTACGAACAGAACCCGGACGAAGCCGGCTTGCCTTACGCCCTCGCCGCCACCTGCGTGATGTTAGCGGGCGCGGGGATCGGCCTGTGGGTAGTTCGCCGGTGGATGATCGATGAAATCACCGGCGGGGTGGCGCCGTCCGTCGCGGGGTTCGCGTGCGTCGCCATGCGCGTCGTCGGGGTTGTGTTACTACAGTTTTGTACCCTGGACCTTCTCAGCGGGTTCACGCTCGTCGGAGCCGGGCTCGCGGTGACCGCGCTGGACGTCGCGAGGTCATGGCCCACGCACACAAACGGCTATAAAAACGGCCACCCGCGAGGCGGAGCCGCGCGACGGATCCTGCGAAGGGCGGGGCGATACTTCTCGGACGAGGAGGACGATGAGGAGGAGGACGTGTACGGAGGCAGCCCGGAGGATGAGTTTACGCCGACTGGGAGTTCACGCCGCGGGTCCCAAAGCGGCCCGCGAAGGAGACGGACGCCCGCGACGCCCGTGGACGCTGACCACCACACGGGGAGTAGGCCAGCGGACCCAGCCGGGCGGCGGTCCTCCTTCTCCTTCGGGAACGTGTTCGGCGGGCCGGGCGGGAGCGCTCGGAGACGCGGGGGAGGCCTGCCAGAGTCCATGGACCCGGAGCCGAGAACGCCGCCCGCGTCCATCGTCGGCGCGGGGGGCGCGATGGAACCCTCAGGGCGCGGGCTCATGGGCTCCCTGTTCGGGAAGAAAACGGCGGAGAGACGGTCGGGGACGACACCCGCCTCTCGGGGAAAACGGAGCGCGAGCAAGCTGGGCGGGGGTCGGATCGCGGCCAACGCCCCAGATTCGCCGCTTCCGCCGGTGGGGATGGCGGCGGCGTCGCGCGGGCGGTTCCTGAGCGCCGCGGAGTTCGACGCGCAGAGCAAGCGGGCGACGGACTCGGGCCTCGACGACCTCTGCGACACTCCCGATTTCAAACGGTGGATGCGCACCAACGCCGGTCGGATACACGTGGGCGGGACAGACTCCGACGACGACGCGTGAGTTCACTTTTACGTAAGAGTTAAGAGTTACGAAGATTCTTGTACCTTCGTACGACTTTCCGCGCGTCTACCGCAACCCTAAACCCCATCACAATCACGCGCCTAGCCTAAACGTCCCCACCCGTCTTACTCGCACCTCGGGCCTGCTTGGCTGTCCACGCCTCCAGCTGCTCGCGGTCAATCTCCAGTGTCCCGTCCTCGGACTCGATTCCCGGCGCGCCCGCTCTACCAGTCACCACCGTCTCGCCCCGGCTCCCGAGGAAGTCCTCCACGCTCCCGGGCTCGCCGAACCAGCCGTACCTGTCCGCCACGAGGTGCTGCACCTGGCACCCCGGGCATCGCACGATCACCACGCCGTTCTCGTACGCCTGCCTGCTGAATCCCTTGGCCGCGCGGGTCTCGCACTTGCCGCACGTGAACATCATGTAGAGATCCTTGCGCTTGTCGGCGCTGTCCTCCGCGGTCGCTTGAACGTCGTTCGTCGCGTTCCCCGATGGCGACGTCACCGCGGGCGCGTCTTTATCGTCGTCGCCGCGGGTCGGGGCGGTGTTCGAGATCCCGCGCGCGGCGAACGACCACGGCGCGTGCGCGCCCGTCAGCGCGCGGGTGGCGTCCCATCGACGAGTCTCGGATCTGGCGTCGAGTAGCTCGGTTCGGACGCATCGGAGGGCGTTCGTCGTCGGCCGCGCGGCCGACGCCATCGCGCGCCTCATCGTCGCGATCGCCGCGCGTCTCATCACGGCTCGGACGCCGTCCCTCATCGTCTCGTCTGCCTGCTCTTCTCCGCCTCGTGCTCGTACTTGAGGTAGGCAACCTTCGCGATGGCGGCTGCGCACACGACGCTTCCGATGCCGGCTATCCAGCGGTTGTAGGGGATGTACAGCTCCGGGTTGAACACACGGAAGAGGAGCGTGTCTCTGATCACGGGCTTCTGCGGCTTTGGGGTGTTCTCTACCATGCGGGTGGCACTCGCGCGGGGAGAACTGCCTTCACGAGAAATATCGATGCGAACTTGGCGGGAAATCACAAGTCAGGTGGCGCGCGATGGACGCGCTGCCTCGCGATGTCTTGGTCCAAATCCTGAGTCAGCTGCCCGTCCATGATGTGATATCGATCTCTCAGGTATCGCGTTGGATGCTCGAGGCATCCCAGGATGATAGAGTATGGGTGAGGAGGGAGGAGTGGCGGATGATCTCAGTGCCGCAACGCGCGGTTGGGAAATGGGTCGGCACCGTCCTTGGACTGCCTTGGCAGGTGATCGCACGGTGCATGCGTATCCAGATACCAGCGAAAGCCTATGATGAAGTCGATGTCATCCATGAAGATGCAAACCCGAATTTAACGCGTCGCTGCATCCTTCCCTGCAGCGTGTGGGTGGACTTTACTCGGCACGGACCTCTGGGAGCAGTGGAGATGTCGCGTTTGCGCATGGTAACCAACGATCGAGTTTGTCAGGAGGTTCTCAAGGATCGGACGAAGGACCCGGATGCCGCGGAGGACGCTCTGCGGGAATTCCTTGTTGATGTGTTCAACGAGTCGGGGTTGCCGCATTCAGCTGAGATGCCGTCACCGGAGGATGAGTATGATAATGAGTATGATTCTGACTTTCAGTGCGGGTATGATTCTGATGGAGAGGTGGTCACTGAGGGGTGGGACGATTATGAGTGGAGGTTCCGAACAGAAGAACGCCCACCTCCAAGAAAACAAGGGTACAAGGGCTTCGGCTTTCGAGACTTCGTATGCTACGGAGAGGTGGATGGTTTGATACTGGAGTTAACACCTAGAGTATTGGTCGCCGCATCGCTCATGACTCGGATGGATGCGACGCTGTTTGATGACGCGAGTGACAGTGCGAACTCATCGACGCCGCCGTGGTCTCGAAAAATCGAGGAGACCAGGAAATACAACTCGGGGTGGACGTGTTGGGCCTCGCAGGTGTTGCGCCCTCCCAACCCGAAAACGGAGTGGTCGCTGCTCAGGGCTCGCATCGTGGGTGTCTCAATGAAGGCCATGCACAAAGTGCAAACGCCGCCCTTTGATGCTCTATCGTTGGATCAATTACCGTGGGGACCGGCGGTGAGAATCGTCATGCAGACGGTACAAAAAGGCCCGAATGAGTCATCAGATAACGTGGACGATCCGCAGAGAGCATCTGCTTGGCCCTCCTTAGTCCAAGGGCCGCTTCCTGGGGCTGATGCAGAGAGAAAGCGTCGGCGTTCAACTGAAGAGAAATCATCAAACATGCGAGGATTCACAGTCGGCGGTTGCAAACATCGGCCGTCACGTAATGTGCCGTTGAGCGTCAGAGGCTTCGTCAAAATGATGTCGAGTAACTGTCGTCAGCTGTTTGATGATCAAATAATTCGCGATCCAGACTCACATCGGGTTGTGGGCATTGCCGATCCAACCGAAAAACACTGGAAGGAATATGTAATTCGGAGAAGGGTGTTCGAACTGGAGAACCTGGTGTTCAAAGGATGGAATTCAGAGACGCACGACTATTCGTCGGAGACTGCTGCATTGGTTTCACTGGTGATCTTATGGCGCGGGTTGCGCCATGAAAATGTCAACATGGGGGACTATGAAAGTGGAACACTCGACGACTCCATGTTCGACGCTCTGTTCATATTTTACGAGCTGTCGGAAAGGTACAGACACGGTCGTGCCGAAGGTGCCGATGAAGCCGAGGAAATCGTGAACACGCTGCGACGAGACGATGAATCCATCCCCATAGAACGGTGGGACGAGCGACACGCTCTTATGCTGGCTGATACATTTCCGAAGTACCTCTTGGACGCCAGAACTGCTTGTGATCCATGTATGCTGGCGTTTGCTATTGGGGAGCTTGCTCAAAGTTGGCATACTTGGCAATGGCGTCGTGACAAACCGAAGCACATACCTCCGTCAGAACTCGCCGATAGAATACGCGAGCTAATGGAGCGGCGCACGTACGAGGCGATGCGCCTGGGCCTGACCCTGTTGGGTGTCTTGGAGTGACCTGACCTCGACGAGTAGCACTTTTAGCTGTCAACTCAGTTTTTTGGTTTTTCCAATTCCGAAGCTAACAAAGTTTGAACCCGGCGGTCGCCCCTCACTCTTCCCGCGCGCGATGAGCGGAAACTACCCCACTCCCCCGCCGCAGAGCGCCACGCAGGGTCAGGAGACCACACTGGGTCAGAGTAATGGCTTCGTGGATGGATCCTACCCGTGCGGCTCGCTCTTCGGCATCCCTCTGCGCATCCACCGGCTCTTCTTGGTTTACATCGCCGTGGTGTCGCTTCTGGGCTTTATTCAGGGCGGACTGGAGGGTAGCCCGGAGTACGGCTTCATGATTTTCCTCGTGAACGGCCCGGTTCTGTTCGGCACCGTCCTCATCCACGAGCTCGGCCACTGCTGGGCGACGTATCGGGTCGGGGGCACGGTGGAAGGTATCCTGCTCTGGCCGCTCGGTGGGCTCGCCTTCATCGGTCACTCGGGAGAGGCGAAGGAGGACCTCTTCGTCTCCATCGCGGGTCCCCTCACCCACATCCCGCAGATGATCGTGTGGGTCATCCTCCTCGCCGCGTCCGCGGACGGCGACGCATCGCTCACCTACAGCGGCGTGTTCTTCGAGGACTTGTGCAGGCACGCCATCATCATCAATTTGAGCTTGTTCCTCTTCAATCTGTTTTGCCCGGCGTACCCGTTGGACGGCGGACGGATCATGGTCAGCTGCATGCTCCTGTGCGGCGTGCCGGTGGGCACCACCGCGAACATCACCGTCGCCGTGTCCGCCGTGTTCGGGCTCCTCATCGTCTGCCTCGGCGCGGTCTACCTCAACTTCCTCACCATATTCGTCGGCGGGTGGGTGTGCAACCAGGCGTATGAGCTCTACCAGGTTGTCAAGCAGGGCAGGCTGGACGTGCACCCGATATTCCACAAGTACGCCAACGACGCGCGGTACTCGGGCGGCGGCAACGCGGGCGGCAACCACGGAGGCATCGCGACCGCGCTCGGCGGCAGGGTGTGAGCTCAGCTCTCTGTGTGATCGATGTAAACTTACAATGCGAAAAAGTACTCGTACAATACACTCTTTGCTCAGGTCCTCGCCCTCTCGAACTCGCCTGATGAATCCGCCGGCGCCGCGACCTCCTTCTCGTCTCCTTCCTCCTCCTCCTCCTTCTGCACGCCGACAGGGCCGGGTGCGATGGGCGCCAAAGGTCGCCGCCGCGCGCGCGCGCGGCTCGAAGGCTTCTTCGCCTTTGGAGTTTCCTTCATGCGCTTCGCCTCCGCCCTCGCCGCCGCCGAAGCCTGCGCCGCGACGACGTTCTCGCGCATCAGCGACTGCAAGATGTCCTCGGTGTCCTCGCTTCGGAACGTGCCTCCTCGGGGCCAAGGCGCGAACTCCTCGTCGTCGAGCTCGTCGATGGAGTCCATGGTGACACCGTCGAGCTGCAGCGCGCCGGAGATGCCCGACACGCCCGCCGCCTTGAGCCGACGCAGCTTGGCCCGGCTCAGCTTCCCCTCCGCGCTCTGCTGCCTCTGCTCCTCGACAAAGACGCGCTGCGCGATCGGGTCGTGCAGCGTCACCCTGTGCTGCCGGAGCCCGTGGAACTTCTCGAGCTCGCCAAGCCACGTCGGCGAGAAGTTCTCGAGCTCGATGCCCGCGTTGACGAGCGCCTCGCGCTCGTATTCGGGCATCGGCGTAAGAAGCTCGGAGCCTCCTTCGTCCCCATCCGCCGTCGCCGCTCGCGCCCTCTGCTTCGCGAGCCACACCGCCAGCGGCGAACCGAGCGGCGGTTCAATGAACTCACCCTCCGTCTGCTTCCACCGCTTCAGCTCGTACACGTACTCGCACCCTTCATCTCCCAAGACGTAGCGCCAGTCCTTCATGCGCTCGGACGCGCCTAAAAGCGCACCCTCGACGGTGAAATCAACCCGGCTCTCCGTGCCAACCTCGAAGGACACGCCAGCCTCCGCCGCGTTGGACGGCGTGACGGTGTCGGCACCGTTCTGCTTCTTACGCGGGCGCCCGCGTTTGGGCTTACCCGGGTTGGTCAGCTCGAGCTGCGACGTGGGATGGTACCCGTCAAAGTTGACGCCGACGGCGACGAGCCGCTTGAGCGCCTTGGCCCCGAGTTTCCCCACGGCGTGCTTCTCCTTTTGCCGCTTGAGCCAGAGCCCTAACCCGGCATCCGCGCGTTCCGTCGGTATGTTCACGGTGCCCTGCTTGCACTGGTACTCCACGAGCTCGTCGAACCACATCTCCCACGTGCGCCGGGACTCGCCGATCCGTTTCGTTTCTTTGACGTTGGCGTCGAAGCCGGCGACGTCGAGCATGTACATCTGCTCCTGCGACAGCCGGCCGAAGCGGCGGAGCTCGCGAACCTCGTTGACCCACGGCTTCATCTCCTCGTTCTTCTTGTTCTCCTTGGGAAGGCGCCCGCGGTTGGAGAGCTTGAGCGGGCCGAGGCGTCCGCCGCCGGACACTTTGGTGCGCACCACGTACTCGAGCAGCCGCCGGTTCCATTCGTTGTTTGGGACAACCGCGAGGATCTGCGGTACTTCGCGGATGAGCTTGGGGATGTCGCCGTCGTTGGCGCCAACCTGTCGCAGGCACTCGACGGCGTTCCGCGTGTTGCTCTGCACCGCGCGCATCATCTTCTTGTCCACGAGGGCGCGGCCGCGCGGGGTGACCCTCCACGCGGCGGCTGCGCTGATGGTGGCGACGGCGTCGTCTTTCTCAAACCCGAGCTCCTCGAGGAAGAGCGCCGCGTCGTCAGCCTTGACGCTGCGCGTGGCTGTCTGCGTCCGTTGCGGCACCGGTCTGCGCTTCATGACGACGTGGGGGAAGACTTCTTCGTTCCATCCCTCGCCGCGTCGCTCGAGGACCATGACCAGCTCGGTCTCCTCTTTCGTCCCATTCTTGCCCCGCGGCTTGGCTCGTGCGCGCGTCGTGGTGTCCGCGCGATCCGCCTTGGGCGGCGCGGCGTTGAGCGCGCCGTCGGATGGGAGGTCGTCGTCGGAGTCCCACTCCCCGGAGCCCGTGGCGATGGCGTTGCGCGGTTTGGACGCCGCCGCGCGCTTCTTGCGCCCGCGCGACGGTCGGGACGGGATCGTCGGGCCGGACGAGGTGGACGCTTCCGATCCATCATTCCCGCGTCGACCCGCGGGGTCCCCGCCGGCTGCGCTCGTGACGACGACGCATCGGCGCGACCTCACGGCGGATACGCCACGACCGTGACGATTCCACCCCAGCAGCGCCGCCGCCGTGGCGTGCGACGCGGCCAGGGCACCGCTCACCATCCCACCCGGTCCCCGCTGACGACAGGCGACGCTTCTCGCCGAGGATGAATGTATTTCCCCCTCGGACGCCCGCCCCCAAGGCCGCGACACGGGGTCAGCAGCGCCTGCTCGACCTCGCGCTCGCCTTCTCGACTACGCCGGGCTATCCACCGACGCGCGCCCCTGCCACCAGCGCTCTACGTGCGCTCACAGGGGCTCCGCGCGGGGTCCTTCTGCTGGGTTAACCGCGAAAATCATGAGAGTTGTCAGGAGCTGAGGACGACAGCGCGACGCAGGAATTCCTCCAATCACAGGCCTGGATATTCCAGCAAGATCGCGCCGAATCGATATTTCTTTTGGCCTTTTCGTCTCATCGGCCTATGGTTATTATCCCTGAAGTGATGAACTGGCGCCAAAATTACAACTGGCAAGCAGATTGAGTGTCCCGGGTCTACCGGGTGCCGAGCAGGGATGCGAAAAGTTTGAAATAAGACGCATCCACAGCCTAATTACGCTATCCTCTCAGCCTCCACGCACCAGTTCCCGCAGTCGAAGTACACGCGGTTCACCCGTACCCACGACCCGAGGTGGTCGAACAGCGTCTCGAGCTCGCCCTCCTTGTACACGTGGCAGTACCGCTGGTACACTTTAGGCGCCTCCGGGTCCTCCGGTGCCATGCCTTCACCTTCACCCGCACCTTCACCCGCACCTTTCTCACCACCCGCCCCACTTGACTCCTTTCTCTCCTCAACCCGGACTAGGCCCTGGACCCCAGCCTTCTTGTGAAACGGCACCAAGACGTCCTGGGACTCGAAGTGGTGCCCGCTGACGCCGCCGTCTCTTTGCTCCAGCGCCCACGCGTAGAACAAAGCTACGCCGTTCACCGTCAACAGCCGCATGGTCTCCGTGACGAGCTTACGTCTGCGATCTTCGCTGGATATGTGGTGAAGCACCGCGATGTTGAGCGCGACGTCGAAGGATTTGGAGCGTAAGGGTAGGCACACGGCGTCGCCGGCGAACACCTCCAGGCCTCTCTCCACCGCGCAAATCTCGAGGAGCCCGATGGAAAAGTCGCAACCCACGCCTTTGCCGCCCAGGGACTCAACCTCCGGCAGGTTCTTCCCGTTGCCGCACCCGACGTCGGCGACGAGGGACCCGGACTGGACGTGGCGACGGATGAAGTCCTCCACGCCGCTCCACGCCCTGTACCTGGTGCCGTGCCACTGTTTAGCGACGGCGTCGTAAACGCTCTGAACGTGGAGTCTCTCAACCGACGGCAGCGCCTCGGCGATTGGGACGCCGCCGTCCTCCTCGGTAGCTTCCTTCGTGTCCCCTACCGCGGCTGCAGTGAGAAGGCTCTCGGGGCACGCGGGGCACGAGCGAACCTTCTCCTTCTTCTCGAACACCGTGCCGTCGTGCGCAGTCACCGTCGCCCTGGCCACCTTCGCCTTGGCCTTCGCCGCGGCTTTAGCCGCCTTCTTCGCCTCCTTCTTCGCCGCGTTCTTGCTCAACACCACAGCTTCGCCGTCAGCCGCCCGTGCGTCCACATCCTCAGCGATTGCCTTTGCGATCACGCTCCCCGTTCGCTTCGCCGCCGGCGCCTGCGGCAAGGGTCCGCATCGGCCGACGGCGCCGATCGGCCCGACGAGCCCGAACCCGCGCCAGATCCCGCCCGCCCTCGCCTCCGCCGCCGCCGCCGCCGCCCGCCTCACGTCACGAAACTCCCGCCTGCACCGCTCCGACCTCGCCACGCGCGCGTCCATCGCATCGCCGTCCTCACCCCGGCGCCTGAACGTGAGGGAGATGCGCGTGTCGGTCACCGGCGGCACCGCATGTTCATACAAATCAGCCGCGTCTCCGTCGACGACGACGGCTGATCCGACCGGAAGCGACAGCGCGTGCTCCTCGTTGAGACGTTCCTTGACCATATTGTCATCCCCTGGCCAGACCATCCCCCGGCCGAGCACCATGGACTGCTCGGAGCAGAGCGAGACGGTGACGAACGGGCGGTCGAAGGCTGGGTTGTCGATGTGCGGCGGGATCCACTGGCCGGGTCCGTAGAGGTTGACGGTGCACGAGTCCGGGCGTTGGCTCGGGGTGACGCACCCGCGGGCGATGAGGGTGTCGACGACGGCTTCGAGTTCGGCGGGTAAGGGCGCGACCGGGACGTGGGTCTCCACGCGGTTGCTGTGCGTGTAGGTGCCGAACTGGAGCATCTCTCGGCTCTGATTGCGCACGCGCCACTTCTCCGGGATGGGCGCGTAGGTGTTGCCGGGGAGCTCGCCCGCGCGGCCGCGCTCGAGCGCATCGCGGATCCACGCCACGAGTACATCGTGCTCCGACGGGGACCCCGACGTGTCGACGATGCCCTCGACGAGGCGCAGGCCGCCGGGGAGGGTGTGGGAGGAGTCGGCGGTTTCCTTCTCGTTGGCGGCGGGGGACCGGCTCGTCGCCGCTTCGCGTGGCGCCGGCCGCCCCGTATCGCCCGCGACGCTCTCCTGAACCGTCGCCTCTTTCCCCGCGCTGTTACCCATCGCGTCGACACCACCCAACGGCGGTGAAGAAGCCGCCTGAGGATGTGCCAGCGCGTGCACGATCTCTCCCCTTCTTACCGAAAGTTCGCGAAGTAAGTCTCGTTTGACGAATATGTTATGTTACCGATTGATAATGCGGCTAAGAGGGTCTAATACCTGCGAACGTCCTTCGGCGGGTGGAACTCCAGGTTGGGATGCGTCTCCGGCGTGGCATCCTCGTCCTCCTTCCACATCTTGATCGTCTTGTCCGCCTCCACGGTGATCAGACGGGTCCCCGTGCGGTCAAACGTGGACGCGAAGATGCCAGCCTCCGACTCCATCGACCCCGGCTGAACCTTCGGCGCCGCCTGCTGAAAGTTGTGCCCGCTCTTGTAGTCCCAAAAGTACAGCGACCCGTTGTCCCCGCCGCTCACCACCACGTCGTCCTCGTTCACACTCAACGAGTTCACGATGGACTTCTGTTGCGACAGCATGTTGTGCATGAACTTGCCGTGCGGGAGACTGAATTTTTTGATGTTATCCGCCGAAGCGGACAGGAGCGTAAACTCCCTGGGGTGCAGCGCGAGCGCCCTCACGCCCTTCTTGTGGTACGTCAGCGTCTCCGCGCACTTACCGGCCGCGAGGTCCCACAGCTTCACCGTGCTGTCGTACGAGCCCGTGATGACCTGCGGGTTATTCTCCTGGGCCACGATTGAGCCCACGGTGTTGTCGTGGCCAGAGAGGCAAAACACCTGCGTCTTGGTTCGCATGTCCCACACCCTGCACGCGCTGTCCCTGCCGCCCGTCATGAGCACGTCCAGCGCGGGGTGCAACGCGAGCGAGTACACGCCGGAGAGGTGCCCGTGGTAGTGTCGGATCACCTTGTTGTACTCGAGGTCCCAGCACTTGACCATCTTGTCGAGGCCGCAGCTGAACATGTACGGGTGCCTGTCGCTCACCGCGATGCCCATCACCTGCTCGATGTGGCCCGTCAGCGTCAGCTTGAGCTGCCCGGACGCCAGGTCCCAGATCTTGATCGTGCGATCCGCGGACCCGGTCGCGAACCACTCGTTCGACGGATCCACCGTCACGGAACGCACCCAGCCGAGGTGGCCGCTGATCACGCGGTAGAGCTTCCAAGGCGCCCTCCACTCGGGCTTGGGCCATTTACTCGCCAGCCTCGGGATGATCTGCGCGCTGAAGTTGTACCGCTTCTTGGTCTCTGGGACGATGGAACCGGCCTCGCCCTTGAACTCGACGATGGCGTTGGCGCCGCCGGATCCGAACGGCTTTGCGGCCGGGACGTCGTCTATGGAGTCGATGAGCTTGGAGATGTCCGTCTCCTTGCCCTTCTTGGCAGCCTTCGCGGCGTCCATGCCGGGGATTGCGGCGTCCGCGGAGGCGGGGCCGGGCGCGGCGGCGGCGCCGGTCTGTGCGCGTTCATCCTCCTCGCCGGCGCGCTTCTTCTTCTTCTTCGACGGCTGGATCTCGGGCGGGGGCATGTTGCGCACCGCCTGGTACTCGTCGCGGATCTGCGTGAGGAAATCGCGGGACGAACCAGTTAGGTTTACTGCGTTGGACGGTTCTGCGGGGCGTGATCGCGGGGGGCGGTTGAATGACGCGGGGTGGAGGTCGCACCTTGATGGACATCTTCATCTTCGCGCTCCGTTCGTGCATGGGCGGGCGCGACATGATCCAGTTATCCTTTCCGAAAGCCTCCAGCGTCGCCTTCTGGTGCATGAGCACGAGCTCCTTGAGCGTGCGCTTCTCGATTGGCTCGTCGCTGAGGGGCTCGTCCTTGACCGCGTCCTCGTACCCTTCGCCGGCCCTGTCCAGGGTGGCCCACGGCATGGCATCCCTGGTATCCATCTTCTCCTTTTTGGATTCCAAACGACGTCGGAAACCAAGTCTCGAGCGGCCCGCGCGCGTGGGGAAGTGCGCGGGAAGCGTGATTCAGTCAAGAGCCCTCTCAAACCCCAAGCAAGTTGGTTTCAAGTTCAAAGAAACATCCGCAGAGCACTCGGTGAACGCGCGTGGAGCCGCACACGATGGCCGAGGCGTCCCAGAATGAGGACATCGCCGATATCCTCGCGGAGGCGAGCCAGATGGAGCAGGATCCCACCAACATCGTGGCGAGACTGAAGCGGGCGTACGTCAACGAGAAGAACGCCCCGGAGCTCCTGCCGTTCGAGACGGACCTCCTGGCGCAGGTGATGGCCAAGGTGGAGGACCAGGAGCTGGTGGTGCAGCAGAACAGGGATGCCGCGGCGGCGGCCGGCGGTGGAGGAGGCGGCGGCGCGGGCAGCGGGGTGGACGACCTCATGGCGCACATCTACCACGCGGAGCTCAACAGGGTCCGGTTCTTGATCCGCGCGTACTACCGCACCAGGCTGTTCAAGATCGAGAAGTACGCGGTGCACACGGCGAAGGATGAGCTCGGCAAGCTGTCCCCGCAGGAGGTGGAATACGCCGAGAAATACGTCAACATGCTCGACGAGCACTTCGGCAGCGTCTTGAATCAGATGCCCGAGAAGTACACGAGCATGCTGCAGCAGATCCAGGACGACGACACCGACTACGACATGATTCCCGAGCCCAACCTCGATAAGCACGTGTTCTGCAGGGTGCGGGAGGACAGGCGGGACGTGATGTTCGACCCGAACGATCCGGACAACACCATGGACCTGGACCAAGGGGACATCATCATGGTGCGGTACAGGTTCATCAAGGGGCTACTCGAAGACGGAGCCCTCGACCTCATCTAGATTTTAACAAGAAGACACCTTCAGAGACGAACTCGCGTTACAATGGGACTAATACGGGCAAGCCTTGGGCAGCTTGGTCTTGACGTTCTGCCCGTTGAGGTCGAACTTCTTGTTCCCGCTGCCGCCCATGATCATGCGACTGCCCTCGTACCGCCTCGCCGCCTTTTGCGCCTTCTTCACCAACGCCGCGATGTGCGCGGGCACCCCGTAGAAGCGCCCGTTCTGGTCAAACTTCGCGAGCTTATCTCCGCCGCCGCCCACGCGCATGGACACCAACCCGCGTTCGGCGTTCTCCGCCTTGATCGCGAGCACGGACTGCCTGTTATCCTCGGGCCTGTGCCGCTGCCTGTAGTACCGGCGGAGCTCTCTGGGTCCGATTCGTTTCTTGGTTCCGTCGTCGCGGGTGATGATGAGCTCGTAGCCGTTGTCCGCGAGGCGAACCGGGGCGTTGGAGAGGTCCAGCTGCATCCCTTCGTCCTCGTCGCTCTCGGAATCGTAGTCCTGTGGGGTTGGGGTGGCGGAGGAGGGATGAAGGGGGGAGTCAGTCGCGTGCAAATTAGTGCGAAAAACTCGGGCGCTTCTCGTGGCGGCATCTCGTGGCCGTCTCGGGTCGTTCGGGGTTCGGTTCGCACCATGTCGTCCTGGTCTTCCATCGCCATCTTCTCCATACGCGCGAGAACCTCCTCCGCCTCGTCCGACGCCATGGACTCCCAGTCGTCGTCGTCGCCGTCGTCGCCGAGGGCGCCGACCTCGTCGCGCTCCTCGTCCTCGAACTGGGCGTCCTCGCCGTCGGAGATCTCGCCGGCCGCCAGCCTGCGCGCGTACTCCTGCGCCTCCTCGATCTCATCCTGGTGGTTCTCCGCCCACGTCTCGAACCTCTGCGCCTTCTGCACGGACCTCGGGAGCTGCTCCGGGCGCTTCAGGTGGGACGTGCCCGTCACCTTACCGGACCCGTTCTTGCCCGCCGCCGCCTGCTGCATGACGCGCTCGAAGAGCTCGTTGCCCACGACGGGCAGGCCCGCGACTTTGCGCTTGAGGTTGTATCGGTGCCAGTCGGAGCGGTAGTGCTCCTTCAGGTCGTCCATGGTGGTGAACACCACGCCGGGCGCGGTGTGGCACGTCAGGCCCTCGTCGTCGTACTCCTCCATCCTCGAGGTCAATGAGCGGCGCCGGTAGGAATGGAGAGTCTCGGAGCTCGCCGTGAAGAGTTGGTGTGCCGCCTTTTTGATGAGTGGGAGATTTAGACCGTTGATTCTGAGTCGCCTTTTGGCTGGCTCTCGTACGATGTTTGCTCATACGATGAGGACTTTTTGCACAAAACCAGCGGCGGTGCAGAGTCACGAGCGCGCTTTTTATCCTCGCGTCGACATGGCCATGGCGGCGGCCCACGGGCGAATGGGCGGAGGGTTCGGGGGCGCGGTGCGCGTGTTGACGGCGCGACCGTCGCGTGTGCCCGCGTCCGTGACCCGCGGCGCGTCCCGGAGGCCGTGGACAGCCGCGGTGACGCCCTCACCCGGGAGCGGCGATTGGCGAACAACGCGGCGTGGCTCCAACGGAAGGCACCCGGGCCCGGGGTCGAGGGAGCGCGACGTCGCCCCTCGGGCGGTCGCGGACCCGCGCGGGGCCGGGGTGGACGACGACGACGCGGTCAACACGCCGAGTCTCGGCCGTTCGTCCGCTCCCGTCCGCGGCCGCGGTGGCCGCACCCACGGAAGGGGCACGAGGGGCGGTCGAGGGGGCCGGGGCGGCTCGCGCGCGTCGTCGCCGCTGCGCAACTTCAGGAGCCTCTCGCCCGAGGATGTCCGCGTCGCGGCGTCCATGATGGACGCGTTCGACGCCGCGCTGCGCCGCGGGGACCTCGAAGGATGCGTCGCCGCGGTGCGCGCCCCATCCAACGCCCCATCCGACTCCCCGGACGACCGATGGGTCGGCGCCACACGAGGCGGCGACGATGCCCCCAGAGGAGGAGGACGCACCGGGAAGAGACACCGCGGGCTGATGCGGGAGGTCGGGCGCAGGCTCAACCCCGCGCACAAACAGTTCCTGGCCGCGTGTAAAGACGCGCGCAGGCTCGACCTAGCCCTCGCCTACGCCAGGTCCCTGCCACCCAACCCGCGGCTCCTCTCATCCCTCCTCGGAGCGTGCGCGCAGGCCAAAGATTACGCATCCGCGGTGTCAGCGTTTGACCTTTACGAACACCACGGCATCGCGCCCGACGCCTTCGCCTACAGCGGCCTCATCTCCGCCGCGGGTAAGTGCGGGGACATGGCAAGTGCCGAGGACGCGCTCCGACGCGCCATTGAGACGGGCGCGTGTGACCAGGTTTGCATGAATGCCTACGTCGACGCGTGCGCTCGAATGGGCGACTACGCGGGCGCCCGTGAGACGGTCGATACCATGCGGCATATACACGGCGTGGCGCCGAACGTGCGCACGTACAACTCGCTCATCACCGCGGCGGCGAGGGCGGGGAACCTGTCGGCCGCGAAGGCTGTGCTGGAGGAGCTGGACGCCGACGAGTTGGAGCCGACGGATCGAACCTTCGGCTCGGCGTTGTCCGCCGCGGCGAATGACGTGGCACGGAGCGCGGAGAACGTGCGGTGGGCGATCGACGTGTACAGACGCGCGTCCGAGGCTGGCGTCGGCGCGAACAACCACGCGGTGTCCAGCTTGCTGACCACGTTGGCGCGCGGCGTGGCATCCGGGTCGTGGTCTGGCGACGACGCCGTTGAACGAGCCGAATCCATTGTCGACGACCTGGTGGACTTCCAATCCAACCACCCGGGTTCCAAGGTTCCCAACGCGGCGGTGTGGAGCGCGTTCATGAGCGTCTGCGCGAGGTGTGGACGCGCGGAGGCGGCGCTCGGCGCGCTGAGGCTGATGCGAGACAAAGGGTACCCCCTGGAGCCGTACACTCTGGCGTCGGCGCTCACCGCGTGCCGGGGCGCCCCCGCCGAGGAACTGACGGCGCTCGAGGTGTTTGAGAGCGCGCCCCCCGAGGCGTCCAACACCACCGCGGTTCGCAACGCCGCCATCGCGCTGTACGCCGCGCGGGGCAGGGCGGACAGGGCGTTCGCGCTCTACGAGGAGATGCGAACGGAGGGCGCCGCCGCCGCCAACGCAAACTTTCTCGAGTCCAACGCTCCGGACACGATCACCTACAACACCCTCATCGCCGCGTGCGTCGCGTCCAACAAATCCACGCGCGCGTCCCACCTGCTGACGGACATGATCGCGGCGGGCGTGCCGAGGTCGGAGCGAACGTACGTGTCCCTGATGGCGTCGGCGTCGCGAGCCGCCCCCGAAGGTAAGGGCGCGGCGGCGGCGGCGAAGGTCTTCGCCGAGGCGGAAGCCGACGACACCGTCGGACCCGCGAACGAGTTCATCTACACCGCGCTCATCGACGCGCAGAGCAAGGGAGGGGACCCGAACGCCGCGTTCGAGACGTTCGGGAAGATGAAAGCCGCCGGGGTTTCACCGACGGTGGTGACCTTCGGCTGCCTGCTCAACGCGTGTCGACTCTTCGCCGCCGAGGATGCCGAGAAGGTTGGCGACGAGTCGATCGATCCCGCCGAGCTCGCGTACGCCCTGTTATCGGAGATGAGCGACAGGGGGGTGGTGCCCAACGACAGGTGCCAGAACGCGCTCGTGCGCGTCGTCTCCGAGGCTGGGCGCATCGACGACATGCTCGACGAGGTCAAGGCGATCGCGCGCCGCCGCGGAAAGTTTGAGCGCACGACGCTCGAAGGGGTGGTTCGCGCCCTCTGCCGCGCATCCTACGCCGAGCGCGCGCTCCGTATCCTGTCCTGGATGGACGTCCGCGGGTACTCACCGTCCGCGCCGACGTACAGGGCCCTCGTGCAGGTGTGCGCCACCGAGGGCCAAGTGCAGTGGGCGTGGACGCTGCACCAGCGGATGAACCGTTTGGGGTATCGCCCGGACCGACCCACGTGCAGCGCGCTGACCCAGGCGCTGTGCCGCGCGGCGGTGGCGGTCGACTCGGGGGAGGCGCGCGAGATGCTCCGGCGCGCGATCGAGGCGTTCGAACGCGCCGCGATGACGGGCGTCGCCGCGGAGGGTGAGGGCGAGACCAACGCGTGGGACGAGGACGAGGATGATAAAAAAGGTTTGGGCCCACCCGGGATGACGGTGGAACAGGAGATTGCGTCCATGGAGGATCATCAGTCCAGCTGGGACGCGGTCGGCGACTGGAGCCTGGCGAACGACGAGCCAGTCGCGCTCGGACCCGCGTGCCCGCTCAAGGGCGAGGTCGCTGCCAAGACCGCCGCGGTGGTCAAGAGGGGCAAGGTACCGCCCGAGGAGGTGCTATCGCCCGGCGCCGTTCGTTCGCTCATCGCCGCCGCCGCGCGAAGCGGCGAGCTCAAATTCGCGCTCAAGCTCTACCGCGCCCCGGGGGGCCGCGCCGCGTTGAAGCCCACGCGGGTGCACGGCGCGGAGGCCAACGCGGAGGATGGCGGCGCGAGACGCGAGGCGTTTGAGGTGTTGTGCGAGGCGTGCTGCCACGAGGGCGACGTGAACACCGCGCTGGAAATCTTCGACGACATCAAGCTGTACGACGTGCGGGTCAGCAAGGTGACGCTGGCGTTCCTGGAGGCGTGCTGTCGACGGTCCAAGGTTCCCGAGTGGCGCGTCTTTGACGTGTGCGCGCAGCTCCGGCACCAGGTGACGGCTAAGAAACAGGCGAGGCTCGCCGCGCAGATGCCCACCAAGCAGCGGTCGCATCACGTCGCCGGCGTCGTGGAGATTGGGGACCCCGAGGACGAGGACGACGCGGACGATGCCCCGGTACCGAGACGGCGTCAGGATGTCAAGGACAAGTGGGAACGGGCGCGGCGGGAGCGAAGTAGGGACAGGGCGCGGGAGACGAGCGCTGATGCGTCTGGCGGTGAAAATTTGGACTTGGCGTGGCTCAAGCCGGATGATCCGTACGGTGACTACGACGCGTACGACGGGGACGGGGACGAGATGGACCCCTTGCAGGCTGAGCTGCGCACCGAGGGGTTGGGAAGGGGTAACCGTAAAGACTAGCATTCATTTACTGTAAGAGTTGCACGAGTTGATTGACGAGATGCGAGTGCACGACGAAACTGTTCACCGCCCTGGCTGGACACTGGAAGACCCGCGTGTGCCGTCGAGTTTTGGTCTGTCTGGTCGGGGTTCAAACCGAAAAGCAGCATCAGGCCCGACTCCATTGAATCGCACGCAAGATGGCGGAGGAACCCCGCGAGAAGCGCGAACGTAAGGCGACCGTCGAGGTCTACTCGATCGCCTCGCCCACCAAGAAGGAGTTCGTCATCCCCGAGGGTGCCGGCACCAAGGTCGGCGACATCCCCAACGGTGCGTAACTCACTTTTCAAAATCTCGATTGCTTTTGATCGATCCGACTTGGATCCCGTTCGCTGACCTTCCCACTCCTCGACGATTCCACAGTCGAGTTCGCGCTCGGCAAGTTCAGGTCCGACGATGAGTTCCTCAAGACGGTCCACCGCATCATGTTCGGCACCCCCGGCAAGGCGACGATCATCAAGAAGAACATCCGCGCCTTCTCCGGCCTGCCCGAGGGCGACGAAAAGGCCAAGTCCCGCGCGGAGGACATCCTTAAACGAGCGTTCGCCACCACCCTGAACGCGCTGCTGGACCTCTTCGACCTGCCCCGCGGGTCCGGCGAGGATGGCAAGAAGGAGGCCAAGGAGAAACGCATCTTCGACTGGCTCATAAAGCCCGCGCCGTCCGGCAACAAGAACCTCAAGGGTGAGTGCCCACCTTTTTCCATCGATGTTATGATGTGATCGTCTCGCCCGACCAACCGCCCGACCCAACTCGATACCCACCTCGACGCGTCTCTGACAATCTCCCAACCCAACTCGTATTCGAAAACCACAGAGGCTGCGGACGCCAAGCGCGAGAAGGCTGCCAAGAAGCGCGACAGGGTCGCCGCCAAGAAGGACAAGGCCGCCTCCAAGAGGTCCAAGGTTTCGTCTGGCAAGCTCCCGGACGACGTCAAGGGTATCAAGGCTGAGCTCAACGCGCTGGCCGCGAGGCAGGCCGCGCTGCTCAAGAAGCTGGAGAAGGCTGTCGAAGGCGGCGCCAAGAAGAAGGCCGCCCCGAAGAAGAAGGAGGAGGCGGCGGAGTCCGACGAGGAAGAGGAGGAGGAGGAGGCGTCCGACAGCGAGGAGGAGGAGGAGGAGGAGGAGGAGGCCGAGGAGGAAGCCGCGAAGGAGGAGGAGATGCCGGCGGCCCCCACCCCCGAGCCGTCACAGCCCGAGCCCAAGACCCCGCCCAAGACCGAGGCCCCGTCCGACGAAGATCTCGAGGCGGCGGTCAAGGCCATGCTCTCCGGCGTCGACCTCGAGTCTGTCTCCATGAAGAAGATCCGCGTCGACCTCGAGGAGAAATTCGGCGTCCCGCTCAACGATAAAAAGTCCATCATCAAGGAGTTCGCCCAGAAGTACATCGAGGGCTAGTCACGGTATCACACACCGATGCGTGGGGCTCGCGTCCCGCACGTGACACACACACATAACGACGCGATGGACACGTCTCGGCGCCGTCGCTATAATAAAAATCCAAGACATTCCGATGATGGCACCGTCTAACTATTCGAGTGCCCGCACACCTCGTCTCTGAGCGACTGAAGGAACGCGGCGTGCGCGATATCCCCGCGCGCGCTCGCCGCGGCCGCGCACCGCTCCACCGCGACCCTCCACGCGCTCATAACCTCGTCCCGTCCATCGAAAATATTCGAGAGAACCTCCACGCGCCGGGTCAGCGTCGCCGTCACCAGCGACCACTCCACGCACCCCGCGGACACCATCTTGACCAGCATCGCGTCTATACCCGCCCTCATCGCCGCCACCTCGGACCGGCCTCCCCCCGCGCGCGACTCGTGCCGTCGGAGGGAGTCCGCGGCGAGGGCGAGCGCCTTGGGGAAGTCGCCCAGTCGAGCCGCGCCGCCGTCGGGGAAATCCGCCAACTCTCGCTGAAAAAACGCGCCCAAGTCGAAATCCGTCTCGCGCGTGAACGCCGAGAGCGCGGCGAGATCGACGGCGGCGGCGAGCTTCGACGCGTGGTCGCGAAGCGCACGGCGCAGGTTGGGCGGGAGCACGGCGATCACGCCACCCCGTGCGCCGCTCACGTGCTCCACACCCTTCGGGGTCCCGATGATCTCCTCGTCGAGGGACCTCCGCGGCGACGGCGCCGCCGGGACCTCCTTCTCCTTCGGATCCTTCTCAGGTTCCGGCGCGGCGCCGAGCCACTTGAAGAGCCCGGAGACGATCCCGACGTCCCCGTCGTCGGAAGATGAACCGCCACGGCGTTTCTTCTCCGCCGAGCGCGCAGCCGCGCGTCCCGCCGCCTCCTCCACCGCGGGCCTCGCCAAAAACCGGACCAACTCGCCCACCAGCCCGTACCGACCCCCAGCCAGCGCCGCCCGCAGCACATCACCCGCCGCCTTCGCCCCGACCACCGCGCTCACCAGCTTATCCACCACGAGAAGGTAGCACGCCGCCGTTCTGAGCTGCCCGTCGGCCAGCGCGTTCGCCTGGAGCAAAGACGGGTCCCCCGCGAAACGGAAGAGCTCGGGCCACTCGGCGGAATCCGTCTTTCTCGCCACGGATACGACAACCTCGGCGTACTCGGAAAACTCGCGACACAGCGACACCGCATCCCCCAGCGCCTTCTCCGCCGTGGACGCCTTCACCGGGTCGTTCTTGTTCGACACGGAGCTCGGTCCGACGTGGCGGTCCAGCGCGGAGAATAGGAGCCACTCGAGTGAATGCGTAAACCGGGGCTTACCCGCGCAACGCCTCGCGACGCCGATGGCGGCGCCGCGCTCGCCTACGCGCAGCAGGTGACGCAACATGCAGGGTAAGATGGGCTGCGCCTTGGGCGTGGGCTCGAAGCACGGCTGAGCGGTGCACCTGGTGAACGCGAGTCGTTGCGTACATCCCACGATGAGCGGGGCGGATCCGCCCAGCACCACACCGAGCGGATACGCTTCTTTATCAAACTCGAGCTCGGGATCCGTGAACGCGACGGAATCGCCGCCGCCGCCGTGCGAGGGTGCGGGTGATGAGGGCACGCCTGTGGACGGAACGTACCACACGCGCGTACCCTCGGCGCCGTACGTCCACCACGACCACCTCGCGTCGGCGTCGCAGTTGGGCGCCTGCGTCGCGTCTCCGGATGCGATCCAGAAGCGCTCCACGCCATCCGCCAGGCGCCGCTCACAAGTCTCCCCTTGCACCCCGTCCGACCCAAGGTCGATCAGCGAGAGGATCCCGCCGTCCCGCCGAAGCATCATGCAGTGCGCGGGGATGGGCGGCGGGGGGGGCTCGGGCGGCGGGCCGAGAAGACCGACTTTTGGCGAACGAAGAGCGGACGCCTGAGCCCGAGTCGCCGCCGGGCTCGTCGAATCGGGCCGAGGGGGCATCGACGGTAGGAGCGCCAGCTCCATCGGGCCGCGTACCTTCGAGTCGCGCAACGTGACGCGTCGCACGGATCGAAGCGACGCCGTGCCGCGATTCAGCGTGACCTCGAACACGTCGATCCGGAGCCCGCCGTCCTCACTTTCAGCGCGAGTCGCCACGAGCAAAAAACGTCCCAACGCGCTCATCGCCACTGGCTCCCCCGTCAGCTCGTGCTCGAGCAGCACGGACGTCGCGCTCAGGTGGTTCCTGGGGTACACGCGAAGGACGTGACGCTCTTCATCGGTGTAATTCGATCGCGACCCGCTCCAGTCGAACCACGATCCACCGCCGGTTCCCGTCAGCCGGGCGGACACCGCCACCACCCCGCCGTCCAGCCACGCCAACCCCGTCGCCACAAACTCCCGCTCGTGGCTCACATCCCCGAAGAACCTCCACTTGCCCGTCTTGGTATCAAGAAGGACCAAACCTTTGGAACCCGCGGCGGCCACGTCACGGCCGTCGCCGCTCTCCGCCAAGAGACGAAGCGGCCAGTTCGGAGACGCGTACGCGTGCGGGATCATGATATGCCGCGCCGAACCGTTCACCCCTGGTTCATCCATCATCCCCGTGGCTGACGCCATCCCCGTGTCGTCCCCGTCCCCATCCCCGTCCCCGGCGTCGAGGACTATTATCCTATCCGGCGCCCGAAGCAGGTGCGTCCGGCCGCCGCGGCCGAGGTGGTGCCGGGGGCTAGCCGCCGCGAATGAAAACTCGCGCAGCCGGCCCTTCGTTCCAGCCAGCCCCGTTGGCGTGGCACCTTCACCGTGCGTCACACCTTCACCGTCCACGTCGCCTCCCCCGGACGCGGACGCGGCGAAGAGCCCGTAGCCGTCCGCGGTCCACGCCAAACGCGCGGTCCCGCCGTCGCCCGCATCGCGCGTGCGTCGTCTCGCGAGCGTCTCGGGCCTGCCGCCGGCGAAATGCCTCGGGCTCAACCCCGCTTCTTGAGTCGCCGGCGAGGATACGACGCTTCCGTCACTCCCGGGGATAGTGTCGGGGACGTGGCACCCCGCGGTACCCCCGCCCTGCGGCAGGGTGCACATCAGCCTGCACCCGTTCGCGGACCACGTCGCGACTCCCTTTTTCCACCACCCCACGCAAACCGCCTCCCCGTCTGCGGCCCAGCCAACGTCGGCGCACCCGCCTGTGTCGCTCACCCCGTACCCCCAGTCCGCCAGACTCAACGTGCGCAGAAGCGTCGGCGGCGCGTCCACGGAGGACGTATCACCCTCGAAGTCCACGCGGTACAGTCGAACGACACCGTTCGACGCGCCCACGGCCACCGTCCTCGAAGAAGGCGCGGGCGACAGAGCCGCGCAGGCGGCGTCGCCGTCGCCGAGCCACCGATCCAACCGAAGCCGCTCCGCCACGTTCGTGTCCGTATCTCCAGACTCCTCGGTATCACCACCGCTTATCCTCAGAAGTGCGCACCGCCCCGAGGACATCACCGCGACGGCGGCTCGCATCTCGTACGAGTAGTCCATCCGGGTCACCGCGCCGGTCCATCGGTGTTGGCAGTGTTCATCCGCGTTCACGGCGCACGGATCCCCGCGGCTCAGCACGTCCACGCCGTCGCCGCGATCATCGCCGCCGTCCCACGAGCACTGCACGATATGTCCGGTGGACGTGCCCAGGAGCATCACGCGGTGGTCGCCGGCGATGGATAGGCACACGCCGTCGTTGAGCGGCGCGGCGGCGTGTTCGTTGACGGGGGAGAGCATGGGGCCGAGGGAGCCCGTGCGTCTGTGGTGGCCGCCTCCCTCTGTGTGTCGATCGTCGTCCGCGGGGTTGGGCATCACGGGGAGCACGATGGACCCGGGGCCCACGGTGAGGGTCGCGCGGAGGATGAGCTCGCATCGCTCGGGCAGCGCGTTTGGGTCGACGCGGTTGGAGTCGGAGGGCGATGCGTTCGGCCAGACGACATCGAAGAGCCGCGCGCGACCCCCCGCGGCGACCACCGCGAGCCGCGCGTGGCCACCCCCGCGCCATCTCGCCGCGAGGTACGCGCCCTCCTCGGCGACCGCCTCCGCGTCGCGCGCGTGCCGCCCGACGAGCCTCCGGTGCTGCCCCGTCGACCAGATCTCGACGGAGGATGCGAAGACCACCGCCAGGCATCCCAAGCCCGCGTCGAGCTCGAGGGCGACGACGGGATCGTCCCCGCGGTGATGCGTCCCGCTGGCCAGCACCTTGGGCCACGCGTACGCGAAATACATCGCGCCGGGTCCGCCGAGGCACTATCCTCCCCAGCTCCTCGGCGCCCACCCTCTGCTATGAGAAACCCTCGAGGTTCGAAATCTTTTTAGCCCCGGAGTTAACAAAGCATCCATCACTCGGGCGGGCACGCGGGGACCAGTGAGCCGCCGCGATGAGCCTCGAACGCTCGCCCACGCTCCGCTCCTCGGAGGAGGAGAACGGCCTGCGAAGGGCGCTGGAGATTGTCAAGAAGCAAGGGGACTTCTACAAGCGTCAGCAAGGCCTCTCCCCGTTCTCCTTCGCGCTCGGATTGTTCAACGTCGGCTTCACCGGCTTTTGCCTGGGGCGCTTCGTGGAGTACTACTGGGTCTGGCAGGTTCTCAAGTCCCTGGTGCTCAACTACCTGTCCTACAGCATCAAACTGAAGAACCACCAACGACTGTACCTCATGGACCTCTGCCACTGGCTCTCGTTCGCGTACTCCATCGTGGGCACCATTTCACTCGCGGCGTGGGCCATCCCGGGTTGGAAAGAGTGGCTGGCGCCCGTGACCTCGTCACCGTACGTATTCCGCGCGTGCTTCTGCCTCGCGAACGGCCCGCTCGGCTGGGCCGTCCCGGCACTGGCCAACGCGCTCATCCTGCACAGCGTCGAGCACACCGCCGCGCTGTTCATTCACATCTCCCCGCCCATGGTCACGTGGGCGCTGCGCTGGCACCCGGAGGAACACGAGACCGCGTTCCCGGGGATCTTACCCATGCCGGGTCTGGACGATACGACGAACGGATCCGGGGTTGGGTACGTGGAACTCATCACCCCCGCCGTCACGGTGTACGCGGTGTGGTGGGTAGTTCACGTAGTTTGGCTCGTGTCGCACGGGAGATGGCACGGGCACTCCAACCCGTCGAGGTCCAGCCACGATACCGTTTTTCACATGACGATGCGCTCCATCCCGCGGCTCGGGCGGTGGATCGGGTACGTCAACGATAGGCCGGCGGATATTGGGCCGTGCGTGAGGTACATGATGGTTCACGCGGCGGCGTGTCTGGCGGTCACCGCGCTGGCCCCGGTGTTTTGGTACAGCCTTTGGGCTCACACGGCGTTCATACTCCTGCTGCTGGCGTCCTCTATTTGGAACGGCAGCCGAAGGTATTACGGCATGATGACGTCGAGCTACGAGCGTAGACTCAGGGCGCTGCTGCCGGAGTACGCGAGGAAGAACGCACCGAGCGAGGCTCCCGAGAAGCACGATCACGCCGATTGAAGAATGATGTGATTATTTATCGTCGACAGGAGCGTTTCGAGAAATTCGTCCCTTCCGAGGCGCCCTTTCGCCTTCGCACTCCGCCCCGCGCCTCGCCGCGCGGTCATCCAAAACCCTCATCTCTCGTCGCGATATCCTCACCATGGACGCTCGCACGCTGAGGATCATCAACCTGATGGACTGTTTAGCCGATGACTACCCGGTGCGTGTCCTGTACACGCGCTCATGTATGGATCTTCCCGAGGTTTCCTCCCGGTAACGCCTTTGTTCCGTCGCGCAGGACGTCCCGGAGGCCCCGGAGGATGAGGCCGTGACCTGGACCGAGGAGCAACTGCGGGAGTACTACAGCAGCGGCGGAGATATTCGACCCGAAAGAAGGGACACGTCCGTCGCCGGCGGGTTCAGGGACCTGCCCCCGCCCGAGCCGGACAACTTTCCCGAAAACATGCCCAAAGTCTCCGAGGAGCTCGCCGAACGGCTGTTGACCGTCGAAGCCTACCGCGAAGCCGCGTTCGCCAACGGCATCCCGTTTCGCCCGAACGGCCTGTTCCCAATGAACGATCCCTTGCTCACGCAGCTGTCCAGCGACCCGGGGTGTCACGCGTTTCAGAAGAACGTCCTCGGATTCGACGAGGATGGCGAACCCACTTACGTCCCCGCCGACTCGTTCGCGCACGGCGACGGGGGAGCGGCGAACGGCGTCGACCTGCGCTGCTTCTATCGCCCTGCCACCAGAACCGTCGTCGCGGCGTTCAGGCTCGGATCCCGCGCGGCGATCGCCCACCACATGTACACGACCGCGCACGGGGGGTCGATCGAGACGGTTTTAGACGAGACAACCGCGGAGGTTGTCAAATGCGCTTTAACGCCGGCTGTGGCGACGACGGAGATGAAGGCGACACTGAAGAAGCCGCTGGAGCTGTTCAAGACCTATCGCGTCGACGCGGAGCTGGTCAGCTCCACGGATGTTAAGAGTATCACGAAGGCGACGATGACGGATCCGTCGAATCCGAACGTTCCGGTGGCCATCGGCGAGGCTATCCTCGCTCATACGGCTCGGATCGCCGCCATGTTCGGCAGAAAACGAACAAGCTTCAACACCGCGGTGTGATGAGTACCTTCGTACATTCGTAATAAATAGGTTAGATGTACAGTCCCGTCACGGGAGGCCTAATATGCGTTTAACGTCGTTGATCACGCGCTGGTCCAGGCCTTGGCGAACCACGGGCGGGAAGAACAGGAACTTCGCGATGGTGAGCTCCACGGTGAGAAACACGACGATGGCCAGCGGAGTCGGGAACCGCAGCTTGGTCCTCCGTTTGATGAACCACTCCAGGGTACACAACGGCGCCTGCGCGGTGAAGAACGCGGTCCACTCCCAGCCAAACTCGCGAGCGCCGCACATGTACCACATGATAATCTCGTGCGCCAGTCCGCTCGCGAGGAAACACGCCGTCGTCGCCGCGAGTCGCCGCGCCGCGGATGGCTTCTTCGCTTTTCCCCGTCTCCGCTTTGACCCCGGTTCGTGCGTTGGCAGCGCCGTCATGGATCCCTCGATGATCGGCTCGTACACCACCTCCCTTAAGAGCGTCCCGGCGACGAGGTTCCACCGCTTGGCCCAGAAGTTGGTGGCGGACGTGGAGAGGAACGGCATGTCGAAGTGGGGCGACAGGTTGATGCTGAAGACGCTGCTGGAGACCAGCCCGGCGAGGTCGAATATGAATCCCAGGACGGCGTACAAGCCGAACGAGTAGCAGAGGTTGAGCGCGAAGGATCCAACCTGAAGCCTGGGCGCGGCGTAGATGACGGTGCACAGCACGGGGATCCTGCAGCACGCGCGCGCGAGCGTCGCGGTGGGCGATAGCTCCTTGGATACCTTCGCCTCGGCCGCGCTCGACGACCTGGTTCGCCTGGCATCCGGATTTTGGTTCGGGCGCCCTCCTCCTGACGAGCCCTCCTCTTTGATTGGCAGCGCGCCCGCGGCGAGGAACATGAGCGGGGATCCGACCTTACCGACGAGTTGCCCACGACCGAACGCGAGACCCATGAGCTTGAAGTTGGTCCACCATCCAAAGTTGGTGAACGACACCGCGCTGGCCAGTACCTCCTCGAACGGGTCGAGCGTCTTTGAAGGGAAATACACGTGGCTAATCAGGCATGGCATGAAGAGCAGGAGCCTTCCCCATCCGGGCGGAACCTTCGCCCTGATGACCACCTCCCTCGCGTAGAGCAGGTTCACCACCGCGAGCCCGCACACCACCAAGAATCTCTGCACCTCTCCCTCGGTTGAACCCATGGTGCGGTGTGCGCCAGTGTTCAATGGAGTGAAAAAGTTCGGGCCGGTGTCCACGTCAGATAACCTACAATGCCCTTTTCCAGCGGGTGCCCACACACGAGGCCGCACGGTGCCGACACGACGATGTCAGCCGCGGTTTCGGTCGCGGCGGTGGTCGCGTCGGTCGAGCATCATCGTCCAATCGTTCGTCGCCGGGTCGATTTTGGCCGTCTCAATCGAGGTTGGGAGAACGCGCGCCGGGTTCGCACCGCCGCCTCTGAGGCTGAGCATGTCGTGGCCCAGCAGGACGCCTCGGTGGTGAACCTCCTACGCTGGGCGGAGTCGGACTCGCTGAGACTCAGCGATAAGGTGACGGTCGGCGCGGCGACTCCCGGGGGGCCGCGCGGGTTGATCGCGGCGCGGGATATCGAGCGAGGCGAGGAGGTCATCTCGCTGCCCACCACCTGCACCGCCTTCGACGCCGACTACGCATCCGCGGATGAAAACTTTGGCCTGAGCGGCGCCGTCGAGGCGTACACGTCCAGCCCGACCAGGGGCGGCGACGTCACCCCGGAGGTGTCCCTCGCGCTCCTCATCGCGCTCGCGCGTCGCCACCCCGAACGCACCCCGTTCGGCGCGTACGCCGCCGCGCTGCCCGATGACCCGCCCCACACGCCGCTCCTCATGCCCGACGACGAACTGGAGGCGTTGGTACCCTACCTGCCGCTGAGCCTGGTGGACGACATCGACGCCGCGAGGCAGGAGATGTACACGCTGTGGGACATAGCGTCGGCGGTGATGGAGCGCGTCGAGGTGGACGGTGAACCCGCGGCGGCGCTGGACGTGGACGAGTTCGCGTGGGCGTGGATGATGATCCGGTCGCGAGCCATAACCTTCCGGACGCGTTCCACAGACGGCGACGGGACGGACGCGCGACGGTGCATGGTTCCAGTCGTGGACATAATGAACCACGAGTGCGCCCCATCGCCGTGCGATAAACCCGATGGACGCGCCCACGAGGGTCCAGCCGTCGAGCTCGAGGCCCGCGACGGCGCCGTGGTTTGGAGAGCCGCCCGGGACGTACCCGCCGGGTCGGAAATATCGTGGACCTACGGAAACCTGTCCAACGAGGCGCTCTGGCTGTGGTACGGGTTCGTCCCGACACCACCGTCGCACGCCGGGTGCGCGGTGGCGTTCACGTTGCCGGAGTCGTCGCTGAGGGGCGGGTTAGCATCCGTCGCTAAGGATGACTCGGAGGAAGCGACGGTGGCGCGCGAGGACCTCCTGGTTCGATCCGGCGCTTTCGACGCGGCGGGGGTGAACGAGGCGGGCGGACAGGAGCGCGCGCTGCAGTTCGAGGTCAAGCTCGGCGAACGTCCCAAGGTTCTGGCCGGGATAGCCGGCCTGATGTGCTGCACGGAGGATGAGGCGTTGGCGGTGCGGCGCGCGATGATGACCTTCGGCGGTTGCGTGATGGACGAGGAGGAGGAGGATACCGAGGACGCCGTCGCGGTCGTGGACATGAGCGGGCGGCTGAAGGTTCGGCTGTGTCAGGAGAGTCGGCGGCGCGCGGGTCGGTACGTGGCGTTCATCTTGGAACGGGTTGAACCGATGGCGTGCGGGGAGGGTGGTGAGTCATCGGGTGGTGAGTCACCGGCGCCGGGCGGGGTTGACGACGCGAATTGGTCGGCGGCGCTTCGGGTTCGGGCGGGCGCGCGGGAGGTGTTCCGGGCGACGAACGCGATGCTGGAGAATGATGCGCTGCTGACGGACGGGGGATGGATAGACGACGCGGTCGCGAGCATACTCAACATCTATTAACTCGGGATCAAGTCACGAGCTCGCGCGTATTCCGCCGGCTACCCTTTACGGCTATGTCTTTCCGTCGTCGTCGCTCTCTCTCTCCGACGCCTTGTAGCACAGGAATACGTTGTAGAGCACCTGCACCGCGTTGATGTACAGGATCCTGTCACCCGGCGACACGAACCTGAAATTTAGCACGTGGAACACCGGCCAGAACGACCAGTTGACCTTCAGCGTGTCGAGCAAGTCTGCGCCCAGCTTCTTCTGCAAACCGCCGCCCGTCAAGTCGTCCCCGTTCCACGCCAGGTCCCACGCGAACAGCATGGTCACCAGCACCGGCGCCCACGCCACCTGATCCGCCGCCACTTTCGCCGCCACCGCCAGGGCACTGGTCGGGTCCTCGGGCAGGACGTACTGATCCAACGCCCCGTACCACGCGCCGGAGATCGGTCCGTAAATCGACCCGCCGAAGATGGCGTTCCGTCCGCACCGCCCCAGGTCGATACCCACTCGCTCCCCGTCCTCGCTGCGGCTCGAGGACAACCCCTGCGCCACGAGATCGGCGACTAAGAATCCCACGAGCGACGTCGTCGACTTGACCAGGAGAGGGGAAGCCTGGAGCGCCGTCTCGTACGACTCGATGAATCCCGCAGCGCATCGAATCTCGCGTGCCGATCCCTTCCCTCGCGTCGAACCCTGCGCTGTTCTCACCCTCGCTCGATGACGGCCACGGTTGACGTACGACGTCGAGAGCACTCGCGGCGCCGTGACTGTCAAGGTGGTCATGCGTCCGAAGGGGTGCCTCGGGACGAAGTGAAGTGTGAAGTGTGCAGGGGAAAATAGAACATTTTATTTCACAAAGTCTTAAACAGCAGCATCACTTCATGTTGACGGACGTCTCCGACCCGGGCGGCACGGTTCGGAACTCCGTGCTCTTCGTCCGTGTCTCCTTGGCCACGGGCGACGGCAGCCCCGCCGCCAGGAAATCCCCCTCGTCGCCCACCGTCGGACTCAGCGAACGACCCCGGGCGCGCTCCCTCGACTCCGCGATGGGAACCGTGAGCGGCGCCATGAAGGCTGAGTACGCGTGCATGACGTTCCTCACCTTGCTCCACCTCTTCTTGGCCGCGATGTTCACGTTGACGTCACCGGCGGAGAGCGCGGCGTTCTCCTTGGAAACCGCCGCGTTTGCCGCGGCGACGGCTAGTTTCTTTTCTTCCATCGCCGCCGCCGCCGCTTCCTCATCCGTCATCCCGGGGAATATATCGAGCGGGAGCTGCCTGGCGATGAAGCCGACGGGCAGGGCGCAGAAGCCGATGACGATGCACACGGCCCACTCGCCGCCGGTCAGGTTCATGAACCCGATGGCGGGACCCACGACGGTACGGCCGACGCCCTCGATGAACGCGGCTTGCGTGCCGATTGTGAGGAAGATGATGAAGCAGAAGATGGGCGAGTCCTGGATGCCCTCGAAGACGTTCCACTCGGTGATCTTCCTGCTGTTGATCTCGGAGAAGATCTGCATGAAGACGAAGGTGTTGAAGATGACGGAGTTGACGCGGAGGGTTCTGTAGTGGGCGTCGCCGTCCGTCTCGTCGATGCCCAGTAGGTCCTGGCCGGCGAAGAGGAGCACGAGGCAGACGATGAGCTGGTACACCGACATGACGACGATGTTGCGCCACATCTCCCTGTTGACGAGGGGTGCGGATCTGCCGAAGGGCTTGCGCTCCATGAGGTGCGGGGACGGGGGCTCGGTGGCCAGCGCCAACGCGCCCATGGAGTCCATGATCATGTTCACCCAGAGCAAGGGAACCGCCGCGAGGGGAAGCTCGGTGATGCCGGCCGCGGCGGAGATGAAGTTAAGGCTCACCGCCACCACGTTAACGACCAGCTGGAACTGGAGGAACTTGCGGATGGACTGGAACACGTTGCGGCCCCACAGCACAGCCTTGGCCATGGACGCGATGTTATCGTCGAGGATGACGATGTCGCAAGCCTCCTTTGCGATTTCGGTGCCGGCGATGCCGAGCGCAAAGCCCACGTCCGCATCCTTGAGCGCGGGCGCGTCGTTGGTCCCGTCGCCCGTGACGGACACCACCTCGCCTAAGGACTTTTGCAGGTTGCACAGGGTGAGCTTATCGGCCGGGGAGGAACGAGCGAGGACCCTGATCTTGACCGCCACCGCCTCCTTCTCCGATTGGCTCATCTTGCGGAACACGGGCCCCTCGAGGATCAAGCCGTCGTCGCCGTCCTCGAGGATGCCAGCCTCCCTCGCGATGGCCTCCGCGGTGAGCTTGTTGTCGCCGGTGACCATGCGTACGACCACGCCAGCCTGGCGCAGGAGACGGACAGCCTCGGCGGTCTCTGGTCGGATCGGGTCCTTGATGCCGGCGACGCCGAGGAGCGTGAGGTTCGCCTCCGGGGGCTCCTCGCCGAGCGCACCGGGCGCCGTGTCCAGGTCGACGTAGGCGATGCAGAGCGTGCGAAGGCCGGTGGACGCCATGTCGGTGATGGCCTTCTCCGCGGCGGCGAGATCATCGGCGGAAAAGTCAGTCACGGATCCGTCGGTCTGCATCATCTTGGTGCAGAGCTTGACGACCATCTCCGACGCGCCCTTAACGTGAAGCCTCACGCCGCCGTTCATGGGCACGGCGGTGCTCATGCGCTTACGCGCGGACGTGAAGTGGTACCTCTGCGCCACCTCGTGCTTCTCGCGGCCCGCGACGTAGGCGAAGTTTGTGGACGCGGGAAGGTTTCCTTTCCCCGCCGTTCTCAGGTCCTCGACCATCTGGAGCAGGGCGCACTCCGTCTTGGACCCGATGTGATCGATGGTTCCGTTCTCGTTGTGCGCCAAGTTGGCGTCGGAGTTGACGCAAACGCTCTCGGCGAGCAGCGCGGCGAACTCGTCGGCGATGTCCTTCGGCGGGACGGAGTCGTACTGCGTTCCGCCCAGGTACGCGTCAGTCACCGTCATCCTGTTCTGCGTGAGCGTCCCCGTCTTGTCCGCGTTGAGCTGCGTGGCGCTGCCCATCGTCTCGCACGCCTCCAGGCGCCGCACGAGGTTCTGATCCGCCATCATCTTGCGCATGGCGAACGCGAGGCCGAGGGTGATGGCCAGGGGAAGGCCCTCGGGGATGGCGACCACGACGATTGTGACGGAGTTGATGAGGTAATCCAAAATCTCGACGCCGTCCCATCCCTCACCCTCGGATCCGTTGACGATCCAGCGGATCATGGACGCGACGAACGTGGCGATCGCGGCGCCGATGCCAAAGTTACCTACGGTCACCACCAGCACGTCGAGCCTGTCCTGCAGCGGCGTGGAGCTGGGATCAACGATGAGCGTCTTTAAGATGACGCCCCACTGCGAGTTGGAGCCCACCGCGACGACTGCCATGCGGCCGGATCCCTCGGAGATTGTCGTCCCGGACAATAGGAACGGGTCCTTGTCGTGGGACTTGGCGATGCCGATGGGCTCGCCGGTCATCGCGGCCTCGTCGGCCCTCAGCTTGCTGCCCTCGAGGAAGACGCCGTCGGCGGGGATCTTGTCTCCCGCGCTGACCTCAACTACGTCGCCCACCAAAACCTCGCCGGCGGTCACCGCGTGGACCTCGCCGTTGCGGACAACCTTGACGGCGTAGTTGTCCTTGATGCTGTTGAGCTGACGGAACTTTTGCTCCTTGACGTAGTCGATGTACGCCTGCAGGAAGACGACGACGAAGACGACGAGAACGATGGCGATGCCCTCGAGGTAGCCGTATTCCTCGCGGTGCTTCTTGAGACCCGCGCCGATGCCGAGCGAGATTATCGCCGCGACGCACAGGATCTGGACCGTGAGATCATCGAGCGCGTCCCTGCACAGCTGCAGGAAGCTCTTGGGCGGAGGATACTCGAACTCGTTGACCCCGAACGCCTCCTTGCGCTTAGTAAGATTCTCCTCGGAGAGCTCGGTTCCGCACAGGCCCAGTTTCGGGTCCGTCTTGAGCTTATCGGCGATGCCGAGGTGGCCGCCAGCCTTCGCGATCGCATCCTTATCGCGCTCCGTGACAGCCTCCTCGAGCTCGGCCGCGGTGAGTTCGAACGTCATCGCGTATGGCTGTGCGCGAAGGAGTGGAAGGGGCGAATTCGCCCCATTTTTGTTTGTTACCGCGTTATGCCTCGTTTATACCTCATATATCGAATTTCCGTATGGGCAAACATGCACAATCGACCTCACAACTGAGAAGACAGCAAAACTCGAGTTCAAAAAAGTCAGAGAGTTCGCATCTTGCACACATCGGAAGAGGCTCTCGAGGGAGGAGAGTGAGAGGCCGTCCGATACGAAGATGGCGGAGGACGTCCGGAGAGAGTTCGTGGTAAGCGCCGTGCTCGATGCGGTCGCTCCGTCGCACGCCAGGGACCACCTCCGGGCGCAGCTGTCGTCGGATCCGAGCGGCGCGATGGGGGCGTTTCTCGACGACCAGACAACGACGGTGCTCCAGGCGACGCTCGTCGGGGACGCCGTGACGTGCGCCAACGTGGTGTCGTTCGACACGTCGTCCACCGCGCAGGTGGTGCTCACCAAGCTGCGGCCCGGTTCGCTGCGCCCGAGCGATATCCCACACGCGGTGTCGGTGTCGTCGATGGCGCACTCGCCGGTCAGCGCCCTCTACCATCAGCTGCGGCAGGTGTACGGACCGATGCTCGGCGAGGACGCGCATGGAGCGTCCCCGGTGGACGCCAAGCTCCGAGGCCTCGTCGCCGACCTCGAGGCGGGTTGTCGCAACGTCATGCGGCTCACGGGGGGCGTGCCCGGGGACCACCACGCGGGACGGACACACGGACACGACCCGGCGGACTCGCCCCTCGAAGCCATCACGTCGCCGCTCGACGAGTTCTCCCTGTGGAGCGAGTGCGCCTACTCCAAGGACGTCAGCGAACGCACGCGAACAGCCGCGAACGAGGTGTATCGTGCGTTCGAACCCGTCAAGACACGGTTCGAGAATCTTGACGAACTATCGGACGAGGACGTGCTCGAGCTGGTGGATGAGGTAGGCGACGCCTTGGACGCCGCGTGGCGCGTGCCGAGCGGAAACAACTCCGCCTCGGGTTCCCCCGGCGGCCAGTTCCCCCGGCGACGCGCGGAGCACCTGATGCGAATCGTGGGCCAATCCCTCGTGGGACACGTGCAGGCGCGCTTGCGCGAGGTATCGCTGTGGAGCGATGGGTTCAAGTCCATCGAGGGGACGCTGAGGTTCGGGCACCGGTGCCTGGCGAAATGGGAGAGAACGGCGGCGGATCTCACCGAGCTCAACTGGCGCGAGGGTACCGGCGGGTGCCAACACTGGACAGGCCAGGCGTTCAGGGACCCGGAGCTGAGCAAGGCTCGCGAGCGGCTCGACGAGGTGTTCAGGATGCGCGAGGCGCAGGCGGAGCTCGCGGAGCTTCTCTCCCCGGAGGAGGTAAAATCCCTGGCGCTCTCCGACGTGTTCGGGCCCTTCGCTCACCTCGACCCGCTGCGTGTCAGCGAGTACACCGCCCCGCTGTGGGAAGCCGCGCGCGGCGACTACGACCGGCGCATGGCCCCGATCGAGGAACGGATGTCGCAGAAGCTCCGGGAGCACTTTGGAGGTTCGCTGCTTCCGTCGCTTCAGGCGTCGATGAGAAGCCGGGGCGACGACTCCGCCGACGCCATGGCGCAGCCGCACCAGGTGTTGAGGGAGGTTGCGAGGTACGCCGAGCTGTTGCGACGACCCGCGGTGGCGCAGTCCCTGAGTGTCGAGCGTAACGCGTTGGCGGATGCGCTCGAGCGGTTCCTCGGGGATGTCAAGTCTGAGTGCGACGCCCGAGCGAGATCCGGCGACGGACCCGGCGGCGCTGGTAGGAACACGACCGAGAAGGTGGAGGCTGTGGTTTGGGCCACGCAGGCGCGGGAGCGCGTCGCCGTCGCGCGCGAGACGTGCGCGGCGCTCGTGATCACGACGCGTGATACGGGTGGGAACAGGGTGCAGGACGCGGAACAAGACGCGGCGGGGCGGCGGGGATCGGATTCGGCCAAGGAGGCTAAGCACCTGCTCCGCGAGATTGACAACCTTCGCAAGATGCTCTTCAAGGATTGGCAGGAGGGCATCGTGGACCGACTCGGGGAGTTCAAGCTGGACCTTGGATCCAAGCTGATGGACCTGGATTCGTCGTCGACCGGTCAGGTCAAGCTCCATTACAACTCCGAGCTCGTCAGTTTACTGAGGGAGGTGCGGCAGCTCTCGGCGTTGGGGTTCACGATTCGCAGGGACATCGCCGCCGAGGCTGAGACCGCGAGGAAGTTCTACAGGCACGGCATGGTCCTGCGGCAGGTTGCCAACTTTTACAACAACATCGCCTCGGAGATGATTTCGTGCCAGAAGCCGATGATGCTCGACGACGCGGTTAAGTTTGAGGAGGTGCTCACCAACCCGAGGGACGGGCTCGGGAAGGTCATAACCTGGAACAACCCCACGGCGCTGGAGAAATACATCGGTAAGCTGCAAACCGTCGCGGGGGTCCTCACCGATAAGAACCGCCGGCTCAGGAAGTGGCACGGGACCCTCGGGGAGAAGGTGTGTGCGCTGTTCGCCATGGACCTGGTCCGACAGAAAGAGGCGTGGAAACGGGCGGTGAAGGAACTTCGATCCATCTTTGCCAACCTCGAGATCGAGTTCCGTAAGGACCTGCAGAGCGCGTGGAGGGTCCACTGGGATCACCAGCTGTACAAGGCGCTCGAGTACCAGTATCACCGCGGGCTGGAAACCCTAAACGAGATGCTGCCGCAGGTGAACGTGAGCCTGGTGTTTAAGCAGCGCAAGCTCCAGTTTGAACCCCCGCTCGAGGAAATTCGCACCGCGCACTACAAGCAGGTCAAGGACTTTCTGAACCTCCCGCTCGTGTTCAAGGGAGTCAGCGACGCGAGCGAGAAGGCTGGGTTCTTCCGGGGTATGATGGACTCCGCGGTGGGCGCCGCTGGCTGCGCCAAGGTGTACGACAGGACCGAGGCGCTCTTCGTGAAACTCGCGGATGAACAGAAAAAATATGAACACTGGGTCGCGCTGGGCACGGTCGACCTGGACACTTTCGTAGATGAGCGGTTCTCCGAGTCGAAAGAGTTCGAAGAGGGGTTCAGGCTGGTGAAATCGGCGAACAAACAGGCGGACAGGATTCCGCTGGAGATTAAGGTTGACTGCTACACGGTGTCGTGCCTGCCGCTTAAATCCGCGGTTGAGAAACAAATCAAGGAATTGCAGGACACGCTGAGCAATTGCCTGCAGCGCAAGGTTGTGCGCTCGAAACAGACCATCGAGGAGTTCATCCGATCGGGCAAGGAGCTCCTGGACACCAAGGCGCAGACCATCGAGGAGATTGGAAACATGCGCAACGACGCTAAGAACCTGTCGGCGGAGTTCCAAGGTAAAATGACGCAGCTTCGGTGGCAGGTGGCGGACCTCTCCAAGTTGCTGAAACAGTCCGGCGGGTCGGGCGCGCAGGCGGCGGCGCAGATTGACTTCTCCTCCCTCGACTCCGAATGGGAGAACCTGTCGACCAAGCTCGAGCAACTGGAGGCGCACCTCGAGATTCAGAAGGACAACCTCAAGGTTCAGATCGTGCACCGGATTTCGGATTTCGGGTCGAAAGCCGAGGCTTTCCGCGAGCGATGGTTCGAGTTCAAGCCCAGGGGAATTCCCCAGGGCGAGTCCACCCTCATCATGAACAAGCTCGAGGACGACTACCGGTCCCTCGAGGAGCTCAAGGAGGAGGGCGAGCGGCTCAGGCAGGACTGCGAGCACTTCTCGATGGAACGCCCAGAGTTCCCCGTGCTCGACGAAGTCTCAGGCGACGTCGAGGCGACGCGCGAGGCGTGGAGCCGCATCGGAGATTTCAACAAGGAAAAGAACGAGCTCGCGGGGCGCGATTGGATCCTCATCCGCGGCAAGCTGTACGAGCTTGACGATTTCCTCGCCAAGTGGGACCAGAAGGTTCGGTCCAGCGAGAATAAGGACGCCGTCGCGGTCATGCTGCTGGAGCAGATTGAGGAGTATAAAAAGGCTATTCCCGCGCTCAAATTTTGCCGCGGCGAGGGATGGGAGGGGTCGCACTGGGCGCAACTGTTCTCCATGCTGCGGTTCCCGACGAAAGGTCCCGAGGCGGTGACGCGCGAGAACCTGACCCTTCAGCACTTTCTGGACAGGGCGGACCTGCTCATTGAGAAATTGGACCAGCTGAAGAAGCTTCACTCGCAGGCGCAAGGAGAGGTTACGCTTCGCGAGGCGCTCCACCAACTCAAGGTTTGGGGTTTGGACCGGCGGTTCACCACCATCAAGCACGCCGTCGCCGGGCCGAGGGGCGGCACGGTGTCGCTCATCAAGGACTGGAAAGACCTGTTCACGGAGGTTGCAGACAACCAGAACCTGGTGTCCTCTCTGTCGTCTTCGCCTTTTTTCGCGCCGTTCAAGGAGGAGACCAGCGTGTGGGAGACCCTCATGTCCAACCTGGCCGATCGACTGAACCACATGAACGCGATCCAACGGAAGTGGCTGTATCTTCAGCCCATCTTCGCGCGCGGCGCGTTGCCGCAGGAGCAGCCCCGCTTCAGGCGCGTGCATGAGGACTTCCAGGGAATCATGGCTTCAATCGACGCCGACTCACTGGTGAAATCTTTCGCCGAGATGAGAATGCGCGAGGAACACCTGCACGAGATGTCCACGCAGCTGGACATGTGCCAAAAGGCGCTCGCGGATTACCTCGAAGAGAAACGTTCGATGCTCCCGCGGTTCTATTTCATCGGCGACGACGACCTTTTGGAGATTTTGGGGCAGGCGAAGAACCCGGAGGTGATCCAGGCGCACCTAAAGAAACTCTTCGCGGGGATTCATTCCGTGATTTTCACAGAGGGCGCCGGGAGCATCACGGCGATGAAATCCATCGCCGGGGAGATTGTCCCGCTGCAGAAACCCGTCATCGTCAACGAAGCGGTGGAGGTGTGGCTCGCGGACCTGGCTGCGAACATGGTATCGAGCCTGAGCGGCATGCTGATCAAGTGCCTCGCCGAGAAGGACTACGAGGCTTTCCCTTCGCAGATTCTCAGCCTCGCGGACCAGGTTCACTTTTCCAAAAAGGCTGAGGCGGCCATCTCGCGGGGAACCCTGCCCGCGCTTCTGGACGAGCTCCAGGGCCAGCTCCAGGAGTACACGTCCTTCGACGTGGAGGGCATGCGCGTGATGCAGCTCAAGGTTCAGAGCCTGGTCATGGACCTGATCCATTCCATCGACGTCGTGGAGCAGTTACAGAAGGAGTACTGCTCAAACGTGGGCGAGTGGGTGTGGCAGCGGCAGCTCCGGTATTACGGCGAGGGCAGGTCAGGCGGGGTGCAAGTCAGGATGGACAACGGCGCGTTCGCGTACAGCTACGAGTACCAAGGCAACGCGCCGAGGCTCGTGTACACCCCGCTGACTGATAAGTGCTACCTGACGTTGACGCAGGGCATGCACCTCGGGTACGGGGGTAACCCTTACGGACCCGCGGGCACGGGCAAGACGGAATCGGTCAAGGCGCTGGGTCAGGCTATGGGCCGACAGGTGCTGGTGTTCAACTGCGACGAGGAGTTCGACTTCAAGTCCATGGGTCGCATCTTCACCGGCTTGCTCAAGTGCGGCGCGTGGGGTTGTTTCGACGAGTTTAACCGCCTGGAAGAGGAGGTGCTCTCCGCGGTGTCGTCGCAGATTCAGACCATCCAAGCCGCGCTCAAGTCTCGACTGGATTCCATGACTTTCCTCGGGAAAGACATCGATGTTAACCAGAACGCGGGCATCTTCGTCACGCTGAACCCGGCGGGTAAAGGGTACGGCGGGCGAAGCAAACTCCCTGATAACCTCAAGCAGCTCTTCCGATCCGTCGCCATGACGGTGCCAAACTTTGAGCTCATCGCCGAGGTGATTCTTCTCGCCGAGGGATTCCGTAACGCCAGGGTCTTGGGCGGCAAGCTCGTCTCGCTCTTCTCCCTCAGCAAGCAGCTCCTGTCGCCGCAGCAGCACTACGACTGGGGGCTCCGTGCCCTCAAGACCGTGCTCGGTATCGCCGGTAAGCTCCTACGCGACGCGCGCACCGCCGCCGCCGCGGGCGCGGGTCCCCTCGTCGACGCGACGACGGAGGCGCAAATCGTCATCCGAGCCACGCGGGTCACCACGCTCCCGAAGCTCACCTTCGCGGACGGCCGACGGTTCGCCGACCTACTCAACGACGTCTACCCCGGCGTCGAGGTGAGCGACGTCAGCGACGCCGAGCTCGAGGCGGCGATTCAAGAGGTTCTGGAGGAGAAGCACTACGAAAACGTCCCCTCGCAGATTGAAAAAGTTTTGCAACTGCACATCGCGTGTTCGCAGCGCATCGGCATCATCATCGTCGGTCCCTCCGGCTCGGGCAAGTCGTCGCTGTGGCACATACTCGAGGGTGCGTATAAGAAGCTGGGTAGACCGGTGAAGCGGTACGTCATGAACCCCAAGGCTATCCACCGCCAGCAGCTCCTCGGGCACATGGACATGGACACGCGCGAGTGGTTCGACGGGGTGCTCACGGATTCAGCCCGGCGGGTGGTGAAGGAGTCGCTCGATCAGCACAGCTGGATCATCTGCGACGGTGACGTGGACCCCGAGTGGATCGAGTCCCTCAACTCGGTCCTCGACGACAACCGTCTACTGACGCTACCCTCCGGTGAGCGCATTCAATTCGGCTCGAACGTCAACTTCATCTTTGAGTGCGACGACCTCAAATTCGCATCCCCGGCGACGGTGTCGCGAACGGCGATGCTGTTCCTGTCGGAGGAGGCGGTGGAACCGTCCCTCATCGTCAAGGGTTGGCTGTCGCAGCAGCCTGAGGACGTTCGCTCGCAGCTCGGAGGCTGGTGCGACGAGTACTTCTTCCAGGCGCTCGACCGAGCCCTCGGCCTCGGCACGGTGACTAATACCACAAAGGTTGGCACGATTAAAAACGCGCTAAGCCACGTCGCCGGCGCCGACTCCAAGCAACAGTTCGCGCGCGGTCTCGCGCGTGGATTCGCCGCCAACATGGACCCCGCCGCGAGGAACACGCTGTTGAAGGACCTCGAGCGGCTGACGGGCGAGAGGGACTTACTGTACGTCAGCGCCGCATCCGTGGATCGCTACGACGCGCCGCCGGCGGGAATCGTCGATGGAAAATGGCGCGGCGTCGTCATGGTCGACGCGGTTGCGCAGACGCAATCCCTCGTCGTCCCGTGGCTCGATTCCGGCCAGCCGTTCGTGCTCGTCGGCCCCGAGGGGTGCGGTAAGGCGATGGTCCTCGAGGACTGCTTCGCTCGGCTTCGTGGGTCGTCCGTGGCGACGCTGGCGTGCTCCGCGCAGACCACCGCGGCGAACGTTATTCAAAAATTGGCGCAGTGTTGCGGCCAGCCCGTCGCCACCAGCGGCGTCACTCATCGGGTGCTCAGACCGCGTGATTCCGAGCGCCTGGTGCTGTACCTGAAGGACATCAACCTCCCGAAACCCGACAAGTACGACACGATCCAGCTCATCGCGTTTTTGCAGCAGCTGCTCACCTACCGGGGGTTCTACGACGAGAGCCAGGAGTTCATCGGGCTGCTCAACATCCAGATCGTCTGCAGCATGAATCCCGCGACGACCGTGGGCCGGCACGCGATCACCACCCGCTTCACCGCCATCGCGGGCATAGCGTACATGCCGTACATGTCCCGCGATGAGATGACAGAGGTGTACTCCACGATGTTCGCCGAGTTTACCCAAGGGACAAACTACGAGAGCCAGTCGCAGCGGCGGCTGCTCGCGGAGACGGTGCTCGACGTCTACGCCGACGTCACCCGATCGTTCAGCGCGGATGACCACAGGCACTACAAGTTCACGCCCCGCACGGTCACCGAGTGGATCCAGGCGTTAAACCGTTACGACGTCGGCGCGGTGGACCTGCTCGAGGCGCTGTACTACGAGGCTGGGCGGACGTTCAGGGACAGGCTCGTGGGCGCCGACGCCGTGAATAAATTCGATTCGCTCATCGCCAACGTCTTCCGAAAGCACTGGCGCAAGGACGGGCTCGGGTCCACCGGCAACGTGTACACGACCTGGGCTATCCCCCTCGATGAACGCGAACACACCATGGGCGTCGCCGCGCCGATGGCGTCCATGCCCGCGGATAGCTTCGCGGAACACGCGCGAGCCGGCTTGCTCTCTTACGAGCGCGAGGTTAAGGATCTGAACATCATCCTCTTCCCCGAAGTGTTGGACCGCGTGGCTAGGTTCAACCGCGTGCTGAGCCAGCCCGGCGGGCACTTACTGCTCGCCGGACGGTCAGGGGCTGGACGCAGGTCCACGGCGTCGCTCGTGGCGCACATGCAGCACATGGAGTTCTTCAGCCCGAAGATGACCCTCGCCTACGACGAGCGCGCGTTCAAGGTTGACCTGAAACGGATCCTGGCGGAGGTTGCCGTGGAGAACAAAGAAACTCTCCTCTTCATCGAAGACCACCAGCTGGTCACTCCGGCGATCTTAGAGACGGTCAACTCGCTGCTGTCCAGCGGCGAGGTCCCCGGGCTGTTCACCCAGCTCGAGCTCGACCAGATCTTCGGGCCGCTGAAGGACCGGATGCTCGCCGAGGGCACCGTGATGAGCCCGTTTGACTTTTTCACCGCTCGAGTCAAAGCCGGACTGCACATCGCGCTCAGCATGGACCCGTCGGACCCGGAGTGGCCAGGACGCACGGAGTCGAACCCCGCGCTGTTCACCCGGTGCTCGATGCACTGGATGTCGGAGTGGAACGCGGAGGGCATGCGGGCCGTGCCGGAGATGCTGCTGAGGGAAGTTTTCGCGTCGGCGGAGGAATCGGACGAATGCGCCGCCGTCGTCGAGCAGATGTCAGCCATTCAAAACGCCGTCGGCGGCACGCCCCGACAGTTCGTCACGTTCGTGGACCAGTACAGGCGGATCTTCGCGCAGAAGCGCGAGGAGCACATGGAACAGCGCGACCACCTCGTGGCGGGGCTGCAAAAGCTGGAGGAGGCTGCCGATCAGGTCTCCGACCTGTCCACGCAAGCCATCGAGCAGCAGAGGCTCCTCGCGGAGAAGCAGATCGAGGCGGACGACGCGCTGCAGCGCATCACCGTGGCGATGTCGGCCGCGAGCGAGCGCAAGAAGGAGGTTGAGGACTTGCAGGTGAAGCTCGGCAAGGAGGAGACCGACCTCAGCGCGAGGCGTGGACCGATCGAGAAGCAGCTGGCGGAGATCCAACCGATGATTGACTCGGCCCGCGCCGCCGTCGGCTCCATCAAATCCGAGAACATCAGCGAGGTGAAATCGATGAGGCAGCCCCCGGAGACCGTCAACGACGTCCTGTTCGCCGTGCTCACCCTGATGGGTAGCACGGACACCAGCTGGACAGCGATGAAACGGTTCCTCGGAGGTAGGGGCGTCAAGGATGAGATCATCAACTTTGACGCCAGAAACGTCACGCCCCGCAGCCGCGCGGCTGTGCAAAAGTTGATGGAGGAAAAGGCTGCCTCGTTCGAGCACAAGAACATCCTGCGCGCGTCCGTCGCCGCCGCGCCCCTCGCGGCGTGGGCAAAGGCTAACCTCAAGTACTCCACCGTCCTGGAGAAGATCGCGCCCCTCGAGGAGGACCTTCGGGAGCTCTCCGAGTCCCTGGACACGTCGCGGACTCGGATGGCGCAGTGCAAGCAGGACTTGGTGGACCTGGACAGGCAGGTTGTGGACCTCAAGAACGAGTTCGGCAGGCGAACCGGCGAGGCCGAGGCGCTGAAGCTGAGCCTGAAGAAAGCCGAGGATCAGCTCGAGGCTGCGGAGAGGCTGCTCGGCAAGCTCGGAGGCGAGAAGACCAGGTGGGAGGAGCAGGTGACGACGCTCGAGACGGAGCTCACGAGTCTCACGCGCGACTGCTTGCTCGCGGCGGGTTTCATCGCGCACCTTCCGTCATTGCCCGAGGACCAGAGGCAAGGCGCGCTGGCGCAGTGGACGAGCTTCCTCGGCGTGGAGAGGTTCGACCTGCGCCGGTTCATGTCGACCGAGAGCGAGATGCTGACGTGGAAAGCCGAGGGCCTCCCCGGCGATATGCTCTCGATGGAGAACGCAATCGTCATTCTCAACTCGGCGCAGGCTCCCCTCATCATCGATCCCTCGACGCAGGCGAGCCAGTGGCTCAAGGCACACGTCGCCAAGGACGAGAGCACGTCGCTGGAGGTTGTGACGATGCACGACAAGCGCTTCGCGAACAAGCTCGAGCTCGCCGTTCGCTTCGGCAAGACGCTGATCATCGAGGAGGTTGACAAAATCGAACCGATTCTCTACAACGTCGTCCGCAAAGATTTCGAGCGGCAGGGGCTTCGTCTCATGGTTCAGGTGGGTGACAAGACGGTCGATTACAACGAATCGTTCAGGATGTACCTGATGACGCGTAACCCGTACCCGGTCATTCCCCCGTCCGCGGCATCGATCATCTCGGAGGTGAACTTCACCGTCACCCGCTCGGGCCTCGAGGGCCAACTTCTCGGTCTCGTGATTCAACACGAGCAGCCCGAACTCGAGAAGCAGAAGAGCCACCTCCTCCAGGTTGAGGAGGACCTCAAGGTGCAGCTCGCGGGACTGGAGAAGACCTTGCTAGAGACCCTCGCCACCTCGACGGGTAACATCCTGGAGAATACGCAGCTCATCACCTCGCTCGACGAGACCAAGGCGAAGGGAACCACGGTGAAGGAATCCTTGGAGGAATCCACCACGCTGCAGCTGTCCTTGGACGAGCAGCGCAACGCGTACCGCCCCATCGCGGCGCAGGGTTCCAAGCTCTACTTCCTCACCCGCGACCTACGCGCGCTCAACCACATGTACCAGTTCAGCCTCAACTCCTTCATCCTCCTCTTCAAGACGGCCCTCAACGAGAGCACGCCGTCCGCCGCGTTGGAGAGGCGAATCGAGATGCTCTCCGTCGCGCTGCTCAGGCTCGTGTTTGGCCAGGTCAGCCGCAGCATCTTCAACCAGGATCGCCTCACGTTCGGCATGCACTTCACGCGCCACCTCGCGGCGGAAGACGCGGACGAGACCCAATGGAACTACTATTTCGGTCTGGAAGCCGGCGACGGACCCGGCACCCGGGGATCCGCCCCGAGCTGGGTCCCCGAGAACGCGACTTCCGCTTACGCCAACCTCGTCTCAACCTTCCCTTCCCACGCGTCGGATCTCCGCCTCAGCGACGGCGCCACGTGGGGCGCATGGATCGACTCGCCGGTCGCGGAGACGTGCGTGCCCGCCGCGGACGCCGGCGCGTTCACGCGGCTTCTCCTGGTCCAGGCGCTCAGACCGGATCGGCTGCAGTCCGCGATGGATTCGTTCGTGCGCACGCAACTCGGCGTCGAGTCGATCGCACCGCCTGCGCTCTCCCTCCCGCGCGTGTGCGACGAGGCCGATGCGACGACGCCCGTGCTGTTCATCGTCACGCCCGGTTCGGATCCGAGCCAGGAGCTGGAGGAACACGCGGAACGGGCGATGGGTCGGGGACGCTACCACCAGCTCGCGATGGGCCAGGGTCAGGCGGAGGAGGCCATGCGACTGCTCGCCGAGTGCGCCCGCACCGGCGATTGGCTGTGCCTGAAGAACCTGCACCTCGTGGTGGCGTGGCTACCGACGCTCGAGAAGGAGATCTACGTCCTCAAGGCGCACGAGGACTTCCGGCTCTTCCTCACGTCCGAGCCCCACGCCAAATTTCCATCTTCGCTCCTGGAGGGCAGCCTCAAGATTACCTACGAAGCTCCGCCCGGGCTGAAACGCAACGTCAGCCGCACGTACGAAGCCTGGTCACCCCAGTACATCTCGGACGGCAGCCCGCTCCGCGCCAAGCTCCTGTTCCTGCTCGCGTGGTTCCACGCCGTGGTGCAGGAGAGGCGAGCGTACGTGCCGCAGGGCTGGTCCAAATTTTACGAGTTTTCCTTCGCCGACCTTCGATCCGGCGCGGATATCATCAACCAGGCGTGCGACGGCAGCGCGGATCCGCAGTGGTCGCAGCTCCACGGGCTGCTGGAGCGCGCCATCTACGGCGGGCGGGTGGACAGCGCGTACGACATCATCGTGCTGCGAACCTACCTCCGCCAGTTCTTCAGCAACGAGATGACCGGCGGCGGCGGCGTTCGAGTCAAGACGCTCCCCGGGACGGACATATCGCTGCCAAACGCGAATGATCACGGAACGTTCACCGCTTTGCTCCGACGTTTGGACGAGGCGAACTCCCCGTCGCTGTTCTCCCTCCCGGTCAACGTGGAACGGACGGTGCAGGTGACTAACAGCAAGCACGTCATCACATCGCTGAGGACGATGGCGTCTCACGGCGGGACATCCAAGGGTTTCGACCGGAGCGCTTGGTCCGCGTCGCTCGGACCGCTTTTGCGGTCTTGGGATCGGATGATGACCGCCAACCCGGCGCTGAGGTCGGCGCCGGGGAGGACGGAGGCTACACTGGCGCTGCCACCCATCGACGCGTTCGTGGAGCTGGAGCAGGTCCGCGGGCACCACGCCGTGTCTGAGGTTGACGGGACTCTCCAGGCGCTGGCCCAAGTGTTAGCCGGCGAGTCGCTCCTGACGCCGGCTATATTCACCGCGGGTCGTCAGCTGATGGAGGATACGGTACCCCCGGAGTGGGAGAAGCACTGGGAGGGACCGGATGGACCGATGTCGTACTGCAAGGGCGTGGTGCACCGCATGGTGGCGGTGAACGCGATGGTGGAGCGCACGCGGCGCGGGTCTTTGCTCGCCGGGGCTGTCCGCCTAGAGGAGTTTTTCCACCCCGAGACGTTCCTCAACGCGCTGCGGCAGCAGATGGCGCGCGACGCGGGCGTGGCCATCGATACCCTCACGCTCGTCACCGCATGGGATGGGTCGTTGGGGTCACGCGGGGTACGAATCGAGGGCATGCGGGTGCAGGGTGCGGTGTTCGACGGTGTGAAACTGAGGGACACGGCGGCGAGCGCGCCGCCGTTTGCGACTGCGCCCACGTGCGCACTCGCGTGGCTGGCACCCGGTGAACCCGGATGCGACGGCCCGACCGGCGGGTCCGGCGAGCCTGCGCTGCATGTGCCGCTGTATTTGACGGAGGGTAGGGAGCGGGCGATCGCGGAGGTTCAGTTCCCGGTGTTTGACGGAGAGGAGGCTTCGAAATGGATCCTGGCGGGCACCGCCTGTTTCCTCGGGCCGGTGGAGTAGACTTGACGTCAAATTGTAATTTATTCATTCGAATTCAAGCGAAGAGATCAGTCCTGGGTCGCGCGGGAGTAGGCGCACCGTCTCAAGCCGGGCTCGGGCGGGATGCCCAAACGCGGTAATCTTCGCAAGAAGACGTCGGACGACGACGGCGAGGATGCCGGCGCGGGAGCCGACGACGCTCCCGCGATCGTCCCCGTCGTCGGTAAGAAATCCAAGCCCAAGAAGAAGGGCAAGGGCGACGGCGGCACGGCCCCTTCGCTGCTGAGCTTCGACGACGACGACGCCGGCGCCGATGTCTTCCAGGTGAAGAAGAAGCCGGCGGCCGAGGACGGCGGGCACCGTGTCAAGAAGAAATCGATGCGCGCGCCCGACGCGTTAAAGCCCGACGCCGAGAAGAAGGGCGGCGGGGAGTACTCGATCGACCGGCTGCGTGAGCTAGCGTCGGCGCAGAAGACGTTCACCGCGAGACCCACCGAGCACATGGATCACGACGCGCCACCCGGGAGGAGCGGCGCGGGCGCGGGCACCACGCGAGAACCCATCGCGTTCATGCCCCCGCCGCCGCGCCCCGGTCGCGACGACGATTTCGGCATCCCCGACGAGGCGGCGATCAAGGCGGCGAGGGCCAAACGCGAAGCGGCGCGCGCCGCGCTCACGTCCGCGGCGGATTACATACCCGTTCCGGGTTCGGATATCGACGTCGACATGGACGCGGGGGAGGACACGCGCGCGTGGGAGGACGAGCAGCTCCGCAAGGCGATGAGCGCGGGCGTCGGCGCCTCCGCCTCCGTCTCCGCTCCCCCGAAGCCGGTTGCCAAAAAGCAACCCTCGGTGGACGTGCTCGCGGGCGGCGCCGCGGCGCTGGAATCCCTTCGTGACGGCATGGCCAGGCTGGAGGTGACGAGGCAGAACGCCAAGAACGAGGTGAAGCGCGCGGACGAGGCGCTTAAATCGTCGGAGGCGATCCTCGCGAACCACGAGACGCGACTCGCGTCGGCGGGGGAGAGGTACAAGTACATGCAGGAGATGCGCGACTACGTTCGCGATCTCTGCGAGTGCCTGCGCGAGAAGGGCCCGATCATCGACGAACTGGAGGAACACGCGCAGCGCATCCACGAGCAGCGAGGCGCCGCGTCCAAGCGCGAATCCGAGGGTAACCTGCTCGACGAGGCGACGGAGGCGGAGGCTGGAGTGGAGGCTGCGCAGGCGGCGCTAATGCGAGGCGCATCCCGCGCGGAGGCGGTCGCCGCGGCGACCGCGGCGGCCGAGGGCGCGATCGGCGCGAGGTTCGACTCGCTCCAGCCCGACCTCGACGAGTTCGGCCGCGACCTCAACCTCGGCAAGAGGTCGCACGCGGAGAAGAGAGCCTCGGCGCGCCGGAGCCGCGTCGAGGCGGAGGGCGCCGCGAAGACTCTCGGCGAGGACGACGAGGACGAGGACGCGGGTGAGGTTGAACTGTTCTACAAGGGCCTCGAGGACACGCGCGAGGCGGCGTCGCACGTGATGCGCGACGCGGGTGCCGACTTTTCCTCCATCCCGCCCATCAAGGCCAAGGCTGAGGAGTGGAAACGAAAGTTCCCAAAGGCGTACAAGGATGCGTACATGCCCGAGTCGGTTCCCCAACTCTTCGCGCCCTCCGTTCGGCTCGAGCTCCTCTCGTGGTCGCCCCTCTACGCGGAGTCGTCGTCAAACAGGTCCGCGCCAGCGGGCGCCATAGACAGTATGCGGTGGTACTCGGATCTGTTCGATTACGGCATGGCGGGGGGCGAGGAGGGTGAGGAGGGTGGCGGCGATGACGGCGGCGACGGGAACCTCGTCCCGACTCTGATTGAGAAACTCGTCGCGCCCGTCGTCGAGCACGCGGTGAAGCAGTGCTGGAACCCCCTCTCGCTCGATCAGTCGGTTCGACTCGCGCACGTCGTCAAGGAGATGCTGGTGTACCTCGAGCCGGGTGAGTGCGAGGCCATGCGACGGATCCTATCGTGTGTACGGGCCAAACTGAGCGAGTGCGTGGAGTCGCGATGCGAAATCCCGGCGTGGGCGCCGGTGGTCACGGCGGCTGCGCCCATGGCGGAGAGCCACGCCCGCCGGCGTTTCGGTGTCGCGGTGCGGTGCCTGCGAGTGGTGATCGCGTGGGACGGCGTGTTGCCGACGTCCGAGCTGAGGTCTCTGGCGTGCGATCGGATCGTAGCCGGGTTTATGTCGCCGCGTCTTCGCCTACTCCTGGCGCAACCGGGTGAGTGTCTGGCGCGAATCGAGCGACTGATCGCCGCGATACCGCCCGACTGGCTCACCCACTCGAGCGTGAAGGTCGTGAGGGACGTGGCGTCGACGCTCGGGCAGGCGGTCCGATCGCAGCCGGAGGCGCACGGCGCGGCGGCGGTTGAAGCGGACGGGGGCGGCGGCAAGGCTCTCGACCAGGCGGCTCTCGTGCGGGTTCTCGCCACCCTCGGCGACTCGGTCGAGTCCGCGGCGGTGGCGAGTCTGTTTGGCGTGAAATGACGCTTCACGTGCGTTATTATAGTTATTAGAACACTTACACGCAGATCGGAATACACACATCTTAGTCGTATAGGAAGTACTCCACCTCGAGGTCCCTCACGGGCGCCGAGCGCATGCTCCGCGCCACGTGCTCCAGCAGCATGCGGGTGCGCTCCTCGAGGCCCATCGGGAACGCGCCCGTCGGATCGGGGTTGAAGCGGACAATCTTCAGCTTGACGCCGAGGGTCGTCTGCAGCTCCTGCATGCGCTTCTCCTCCGCGCGCCAGCTGTAGTGCTTACCCCGGCGATGCGCGAACTCGTCAACCTCGATGACCAAGCCCCATATGTCTCCGTCCCGCTCCATCTCGATCACGATATCCGGCTTGATGCGCCGCTTCTTCGCCTGCACCGCGTAGTTGTAGCGCATGTCCCGTACCAACCCGCGAGCCTCCGCCCAGCCCTCGTTGTCGTCATCGCACCTTTTCCACCAGTCCTCGATGTGCGTGAAAACAAACTGCTGCTTCTCCTCGTACGTCGACGAGCTCCTGCCCCAGCCACCCACGACGGGAACCTTAGCGTTTGTGTCGTTAGCGTTGGCATTTACGTCCCCCTCCGGCTCTCCCGTCTCCTCGTACGCGTCGTCGTCCGCGTCGCCCATCCACATCACGCTGACCTGCGCACCCTTACCGACCGGTTGGTCCATCTCCCGCGCGAAATCACTCTCCCGCGCCGCCCGCGCGGCGTGTACGAGCGCCCAAGGTGACGCGTTCTCGCGGACGTGAAACGACCGAACGCCCCCGCCGCCCGTCTTCGACTCCTTCTTCTTCGGATCCCAGTTGAACCCCAACGCGTCCAGGGTGGCGTATCGTTCATCGCTCAACTTACCGCCTCTGCACTGCATCCGCTGGTGCTTGACCCAGCTCCCTAGACTCGGGTTATGCCTCCAAGTCGCCGGAACGTTGCAGTGCCCGTGCGCCTCCCGAAACAAACGCAGCTCGTCCACCCGCTCGCCCCATGTCATCCTCGACGCGGACCTGAGGTCCACGCCGATGGACTCCAGCCGTACCCTACGCGCATCCGCCAGCTTACCCTTGGCGAAGCTGCGACGCTGTTCGTGGAGCCACCTGTGCAGCTTGGTGTCGCCGCTGGGCACGCGGGTGTGGTTGTTGGATTTCACAAAGGCGGTGAGCTCGTCGAACCGTTCGTTCCATCGAAGCTCCATCCCGCGTCGGTCGGGCCTTGGTGTCCTCGGCTCCCAGCACACCCCGAGCTTGTCCAGTTTGACCTCCTGCTCCGGCGACATGGTCCCCAGTCGCCGACGTTTGCGCTGGTACACGACCCACTTGTTGAGGTCGACGAATGGATCCCGTGGGGGCACCGACACGTGCCCGTGCTCGCGCTCGAACGCGGCGAGCTCGGTGTATTTCTCGTTCCAACGAACCTTGTGCGATCGTACCGTCGGCGCGGGTTCGTTCGCGCCGTCGCCGCCGGCGGACGCGACCCAGCGCACGGGGGCGCGAGCGACGCGAGGAGAGCGTGCCGGCGCCCCCGTTTTCGCAAGGGCGGTTCTCCGATCGGCGCCGACGGGACGTGTCCCCATCATCGCGTGCCACGCCTGTGCCAACATGACACCCGGCATGTTCTCGTTCACCCCGACCCCGACCCACCGCGTGGGGCGCGAGACCTGTGACCCCGCCGGTGCACCCCGTTATCCGCCCTGATGGTGCCGCCGACTGTGACTTCTTCTCGGGCGGCCCATTTGCCAAAAGCGTGATTGCCCAATTTAGACGAGACCAGAGGCAGGGTCGCGAGGTCGCGACCGTCGACATGCCCCCAAAGAAAAAGGACGATAAGAAGGACGACGGTAAGGACGCGGATGCCGGCCCGGACCCCGCGCTCGAGCAGGAGAAGGAGATCGTGACCTCAGAGCTGGAGATACAGGGGCTCACCGCGAAGCTCGCGCGATGGCAGTCGCGGGGCAAGGCTCTCGCCGAGGAGAACCTCAGGCTCGTGACGCGGCTCGAGGAGGCGCGGCGCGTGATGGTCGAGAGGAACGACCCGCTGTCGCGCCAGCTCAGATCGACGCACGCGGCGACGCTGGAGAAGGAGTCGGAGCTTCTGCGCGCGGGGGAGGAGCTCGAGAGGGTTCGATTGGAGGGCGCCGAGCTGGAGAGGCGCGAGGCTGAGGACGCGCGCGCGCGACGCGCGGCGCTGGAGGACGAGCTCACCGCGCGCGAAGCCACGGTGAAGGAGGTGGACGACTTCGCGTCCACGCGCGATACCCTCGACCAGGAGCTCCGCGAGAAGAAGCTCCTGCTCAAGGCGTCGAGGGAGGATCACCTACGACGGGTCGACGACGTCAACACCGAGTTCAAGCTCGAGACGGCGACGATGCGACACGAGCACACGCGCAAGATCAAGGAGGCCAAGGCGCACATGCGCGCGCTCATCGACGAGCAGCTCGCGGGGACCACCAAGCAGACCGCCGCGGAGAACGAACGAATGGAAGGCGAGATCGCGTACCAAGTGCGAACCACGCTCCAAATCCTCGACAAAAACGAGGCGCTCATCGCCGAACACGCCGACATGGCCCGCGAGATGGACGAGCTGCACCTGAAGGAACGGGAACTCGCGGAGTCCAACGCGGTGCACGTCAGGGCCATACGCACCTTCGTCCACGCGCTGATGGAACGCGGCGAGGTTGACCGCGTGGACGCCGCGGCGGAACGCGTAGGAGACGCCGTCGCCGCGGAAACCTTCCCGGCGTATGCCCTGGAGCGCTCGCACACCGGCGCGCTGGTGACACGCGAACGGCGTCTGCCGAGACGACGCGCGGGAAAGACGGATGGGGCCGAGGTGGTCATCGCGCGGCGCGTCGCCGAGGCTAGGTTCGAGCGCGAGCGGGTCGGCGCGGCGGTGCTCGCCGCGGAGGCGGCGGAGAAGAATCTGGCGACCGTCGCCGAGGACGCGGCGAGACGCGCGAGGGAACAATGCGAGCGGTTCCTCGCGGCGTGCGTGAAGGACGTGGAAGGAGGAGAGGGTGTGGAAGGAGGTGGGGGCGTGGAAGGAGATGGGGACGATGCATCGCGTCGGAGGGCGATCGCGCGCGGCGTCCTCGCGAAGGCGATTGAGCACCTCGATGACGACGGATCGACTCTCGCGGATGTGCTGCGCGGGACGTTTCTTCCTCCTTCCACGTCGTCGACGGCGTACCGAGGGATCGCGACGACGGGGTCCGACACCGAGATGCGGCGGGGTCATGAGGCGCGGCTCGAACGGAGGGTCAACGGTGGTATCGGGCCCGACGATCGGCGCGCGGCGAGGGACAACGCGGAGCTCTGGGCTCGGAGCGGGTTCAATCAGCAGTACACGTTCACGTCCACGCGTCGGAGGTGAGGGACGGGGTGAAGAGTCGTGCGTCGGGCACGTCCGTATCCTCCGTTTAGATTAATCTTAGCCGAGTACATCACGTCGAGTACACCGTCAGCCACGACCACGCGTTCCAAGTGCTGTGGCGAATCACAGATTGAATCTGTGTTCACAGTGAAAATAACAATTGACCTTTTGGAATCGCTGGGCACCTCACTTACACCGCGCACGCACCGAGAGCAGGACCGTGGGGAGCGTTTATTAGGTCCGTCATCATGGAGGCTGATGCGATGAACTGGAGGGCGCGGATCGAGGCTTTCGCCGCCGAGGAAGGCGGCGACGACGCGAAGCTCACGCTGACGCAATCCTTGACCTCCGCAGAAAGGGCGGCGGTGCATTCCGAGTGCCGCCGACTCGGCCTGGGTTCAAAGTCCGAGGGTTCCGACGATGACGGGACGCGCGTGGTGACCGTGTTCCGTCGCGCGCCCGGATCAGCGGGCGCGGCGAAGCGAGGTGGCCGTGGCGGCAGGGGCGGCCGCAGCAAGCCGAACGGCAACTCGCCAACCGCCGCCGCTCCCCAGGATGCCGAGGAGGAAGACGGGGTCAGCGCGTTCGACGACAGCCTCGCCGACCTCCGCGACGCCCCGTTCGACCTCTACAAAGCGCTCAGGATCCCGCGCGCCGAGAACGGCCGCGGCTACTCGGGGGGCACCGCGCGCGCCCGCGCATCCTACCACCGCGAAGCCGTGAGATGCCACCCGGACACCGTGCCCAAGGGATGCGGCGCGTGCCACGGCTGCGGCGGCGTCCTCAAACCGCGTCGGTGGTGGCACCGGCCCCAGGCGACCGCGCCGAACGCGCCGGAGGGCGACGGCGAGTTCGGGCTCCTCGACGAGGGCGAGGATGACGACTTTGACGACTTTGCAATCGCATCCGTCCCGAGACGAAACGAAGACGCTCACCGCGCTAACAGTGAACCGACGCGGGAGGGCTCGCACGCCGCGCGCCTGGACCTCTGCCCGCCGTGTTACGCGCGGCACGTAACCTCGCACGTCTCGCAAAAGGTCACCTTCGGCGACGACGGCGACGCGGAGGCGGTGGAGCGCCGGGGGGACGATTTCGTCAAGGTGTCCGCGCTGGGGGACCTCGGGGCGGAGCGCTCACGGTACGACGCCGCCGCGTACGGTGCCCTCAAACGACGACGACGGATGCTCGCGCGGAGGGCCGCCGCGGATAACGCGCGCGCACTCGCCGCGGTGTCCGGCCACGGTGTCCCCGATGCGAACGGGAAGCCGCGGGACGAGGACCCGGAAGAGGATCCAGACGACGACGAAGACCCGGATGCGCCCCCGGACGAAGCCGGCGTCCACTCCCCGACCGACGCCGCGGCGCACGCGTCGTTCGTGGAGCCGGACGATGAAGATGCGAACATCGGGTACGACGACCCCGACGACGACGTGGCATCGGCGAAGAACCTCTCCTCCGTCACACGGTTCCACGCGGCTTGCGTGAGGTTTCAGAAAGTTACCGTCGCGTACCTGGCGTTGAGGGACCCGACGCGGTGCCGCATCTACGACGAGCACGGCTACGGCGCGCTGGTCAAGGCTGAGGCGTACGCGGAGGATGACGTGTTCGACGCGGACCCGTGGGACGTGTACGACCGGTTCTTCAAAGGGGAGGATGAGGAGGACCGGCAGTACCTTCTCCTTCACGGCGGCGGCGGCGACTCGGACGACGACGAGGAGGACGGGTCGGACGAGGACGGATCGGACGACGGATCGGACGACGACGCGATGGTGGAGGAGGCGCTGGTGCGGGCGCGTCACGAACGGTTCGAGTGCGGCGGCGAGGAGAGCGCGGCGGCGGGGGGAACTAAGGCGGACGCGCCGCCGCCGAGGCCGCCGGTTTCGGTGCTGATGGCGATGGGCGACAAGGCTCCCGGGGCGGGTGGCGCGGCGGGGGAGGAGGACGCGCTCCCAGGGTTGGGCGGGGGTGACGTGTGGGCGGCGCTCGCCAAGAGGTACGAGGCTGACCCCGTGGGTGAGAAGCGGAAACGGGACGACGAAGAAGACGAAGAAGAGGAGGATGATGACGAAGAAGAGGAGGATGATGACGAAGAAGAGGAGGAGAATGACGAAGAAGAGGAGGAGAATGACGAAGAAGAGGATGCAGAAGACAACGACCCTCTTTGATCCTCCTCCGAAGACAACGACACGCCTTGAGATACCAGTGCATCGCACTTAAAATGTTTCTAGCGCCTATTGATCTCACCGTTGCTTTCCTCATCGTCCGCCTCGGCTTTCACCAGCAGCCTCTCGCCGCTCACCGCCACCGCCGCCGCGCCCAACGGCGCGGTGATCAGGATGGCCAGCACCCCCAGCGCCAAGATGACCTCCGCCCGTTTCGTCTCGACGCCCCCCGCCCCGCCCTCGTGAGCGATTGCCGCGTCCAGCGGCAAACCCGCGAGCGCCGCCTGCACCGTCGCCTTCGGCATCCACGCCACAGCCACGAACACCCGCTCCGAGAACGCCAGCTGTCCGCCCCCCGCGGCGAGGAACGCGACGAGCCCGCGGACGCAGAGTCCCGCGACGAGCAACCCGATACCCGCGCCGACCTCGTCACCGCTCAGTCGAGAAACGTCGACGGCGGCGCCGATGAGGGCGAAGAGCAGCGGCTGCGCGAGATCGTTCCACAGCCCGTTCAGGATCGACCCGCACGCCTTGGCATCCACCGCGCCCCATTCACGCGCGGCGGCGGCGGACGCGACGATGACCGCGAGCGCCGCGCCGCCCGTCATCTCCGCCTCGGCTCCCGCGAAGAGGATCAGCAGCGAGATACCCAACAGCCACGCCGCTCTGCTACCGGGCGTCTCCCCGGTCACCTCCCACGCCTTTCCTCGCCCTTTCTTCGTTCCTTCTTCCGTGTCATCGCTGGCATCTTTATCCGGCGGGGTGATCGCACCCAGGGCGGTGCCCGCGAGGTAACCGAGCGCGGCGCCGGCGGCGATCTGCACGGGCGCCTTCCACGCCGCCGCGTTCGCTCCGCCCCTCGCGGTGACTAAGAACCCCGCGCAGACGCCGAAGCCGGCTATTGAGTACACCACGTCCACGCTCGCGGCGGTGACCACGAGCGCGGGGACCCCGGCCTTGACCCCGTACCCTTTCTCCTGGAGATTGAGCAGCGAAGGGATGACCACGGCGGGGGATATGGCGGCGAAGAGAAAACCCAGGACGGCGCAGTAGGTCCACGGGAGGTCGAGCGCCGGCTTGGCGAGGAGGGCGACGGTGAGGGCCTCGGCGGTGGACGGGGCGAACGCGAGCCTGGACGCGGGCCATCGCAGCCGGTACACCGCGGCGACGTCCAGGGAGAGACCCGCGCGCACCAGGATGACCCCGAGCGCGGCTGTGCGCATCGCCGAGGAGCACCGGGCGTCCACCGCCTCGCCGACCGCCTCGTCCAGCCCCGGGACGTTGCGCAGGACGAACCCGGCGACGAGTTGCCCGAGCAGCGGGGGCATGGGCGGGAACCGCGCGACCACCTTGCCCGCGAAGGCGGCGACGAAGAGCAGGACGTACACGGCGAAGACCGCCCCGCCGGGCTCCATGGACGGCCCGATGGCCAGCCACGACGCGCACCACCACGCGACGACGCCCCCGAGCTGAAGGAGCGCGCGCTTGGCCTCGTTGGGGGTGACGCCCAGGACTGGGATCTTCCACGTCTCCGTCATCGCGACGACGTCGTGGAAGTTCCCACGGTGCGTCGCCGAGTGTGCCAGAGCGTCGGACGTGCCGACTCTCAACTCGGTTCAAAACCAACCTGACAGGACCGCGCGGGACGCGAGACGACCGCAAATTTCAGCCACGTCGACACAACCATGAGCACGCTGGTCCGCGCCGCTGGTCCGGTGGCCATCGCGCGTCCGAGATGGACGCGATCGACGCGTAAGCGCGTCGTCGCGACGAGGGCATCCGGTGCGGAAGACCTGCCCGGCATCCTCCTCTCCTCCGCGGCTAAGAAGCTCGAGCAGGACATCGGAGGTTTCGCTAAACTCTTCGACGAGGACACGCCCACGCACGAGAGGCCCCCGACGATGCCCGTCGCGGGGAATACCCTGGACATCGCTCAGGGAGGTCACAAGCAGATGCTCGAATGGGCGGAGACGTACGGCGTCAAAGACGGGGTTCACGAGGTCAAGATGCTATCGCAGACCATCCTCCACCTCACCGATCCGAAACTCGCAAGGGAGCTCATGTTCGACAGAGCGGACACGTTTCCCGACAGGGGCGTCAACGCGATGGCGAAGTTCTTCCGCGAGGACAAGGCCGCGTTCGTCAACACCGCGGGTACGCAGTGGATGGCCTACCGCAAGATGGGCACCGCGAGCGTCAACGGTGGCGCCCTCGATCGGCTCGCGGGAAAGGTGGCGGAGCGTTCGGAGGCTCTCACGGAACGTTGGTCGAGGGACGCGGGCGATCGGAACGCGATCGAGATCGAGATCAGCGAGGCATCGCAGGCGGTCACGCTCGAGGTTATCCACGAGGCGCTCTTCTCCGAGACCCTCGACGTCATCGACGGAGAACGAGACGCGGTGGCGCTGGCTCGGTCCTTCCGCGAGTACAACGTCGCCAGCGGAGCCCTGCTCAACGATTTCCTCTCCCTCTACACCATGTTCGAGACCCCGGAACGGGCGCGAAGGGACGTTCACCGACGACGGCTTCGCGCGCATTTCGACGAACGCGCGGACGCGAGGCGCGCGGCGATGGCGAGGGACGGCGTGGACGCGGCGCCGCGGGATTTGCTCACCGCGCTTCTCACCGCCAGGGACCCGGCGACTGGCGAAAATCTGACTCGCGATGACGTGAACCTGACTTTGACCGAGATGATGGTGGCCGGGCACGATACCACCGCCGCGACGGTGGCGTGCATGATGGCGCTTCTCGCGTCGCACCCCGAGGTCAAGGCGACGGTCACGGCGGAGGTTGACGAGTTTAGGAGAAACCACGGTGGAGCGCTGCCGAGCTCTGTGGCGGATGCCAACTCTCTGGTTAAGCTCGACGACGCCATGAAGGAGACCATGCGGCTGTACCCGGCGGTGCTCATCGTCGTGCGCAAGGCGGACGAGGGTGTCAGCGGAGTGTTGAGAAAAGGGCCCGGCGGCGAGGTTGTGGTGCCGGACGGAGCCGGCATGTGGATAAGTCCTTACGTCATGGGGCGGCTGGCTCGACACTGGGGCGGGGACGAGGAGGACGTGAAGCGGTACAGGCCCGGGCGGTTCGAAGAGGCTCGCGAACGCGGCGATTCCCTCGACGCCTACATGCCCTTCGGAGGCGGGCCGAGGGTGTGCCTCGGGTCGCGGTTCGCCATGCTCGAGGGGAAGATTTTGGCGGCTCACATCCTGGCCGATTTCGACGTCGAGCTGGCTGCCGAGACGAGGGACGCGATTGCCGGGAACGGCGGCGAGTTGCCCATAGCGTACGCCGCGGGATTGATGGCGTTCCCCGAGCCGCTCAGAATGCGAGCCAGGCGGCGGGGGACGGCGTCGGCGTCTGGCCCTCGATGATGATTAACTTGTTTATGCGAGCTGCTTATTTTGCGTATTGCGTCTAATGCGTCTATGCGTGCATCGGATGAAACTCCTGGCGCTGTCGATCGGCTCGGTCGTTTCATCGGTCTCGCGCGAGGGCTCGGTGATGAGCCTGTGCCGCGCGGACGTCACCTCGACCGGTTCCCGCCGTCGGTTCGCCGGAGCCTCCGTCCTTTGCAAACTAAGTTAGATGGTACACTCGGGGCACTCAGCCGCGGCCATCACCTCCGCGACGGGCGCGTGGTCGGCGGTGGCCTCATCCGCGCGCAGGTACACTAGTTCATTACCCTTGAACACCGCGGTGCCTCCCTGCTGCACCGCATCGCGCGGCTGGGGCGGCGCGATCACCTCGAAGTTTTTCATTACCGCCTTCATCTTCTCGCGTCCGTCCGGGGTCATCAGCCCTCTCTCTTTGATGCGTTCGCCGGTGACCTTGGTGAAGAACAGGCGCTTGACCCCTTCCATCACCTTGGGGTCGAAGAAGATACCCTCGGACCCGTCGAGATCGCCGTGGAAGCTTAGCGCCCTGTACGCGTTGCGCTCCGGGTCGACGTAGAGGTTCTCCGCGGGGAACGGCAGAGCATCTGCGAACTTTTGAGCACCTTCAGGGGTTCCGACCGCCACCACCGCCAGGACCACGCCCGCCTCGTCAAACTGAGGCTTGAGCTTCGCGAGCTCAGAGGCGTGCTCCCAGCAGAACACTCAGCCGAAGTTTCGAAGGAAGGAGACCACGACGGTCTTGTCCGTGTTCCACGGCGTGGCCGGGTTCCCGGCAACATCAAGCAGATTGATGTTCTCGAGCGGGTTGGTCTTGGTTGCAAGGGCGGGCACGGCGGACGACGCAGCCGCGCGCACCGGCGCGACCTGGACGCGACCACGGGAGGTAGACCCGCGGCCCGCGCGAAGGGCGCGGGGCCGGGCCGTGAGCGACGTCGTCAGCGCGACGCAGCTCATCGTCTCTCTCTATGGCTTGAAAACGTCGCGTCGCTCGGATGAAAAGTGACCTGACAAGTGGACAAACGGAGATCTCACCACAGACGAACACGTCGCATTTCATTGACTCGTGTTTTGACGGTTTAAAATAACTGGAAAAACGCAGTCAGAGTACGTGGAGCCGGACTGGATTGACATCTGCGGCTCTCAGCACTTTTCACGGCCATTCCGTGAGGCCTAGAGGCGGCAGGAAGCAACCACACGGGCGAGGATGAGCGCCAAGGAAGGCAAGTCCGAGGTGGCCACCGCGGATGTCTCCCTCGCGATCGTCCCGGTTGAGAAGGATACCGCGATGAAGGCCGCCGCCGGTATCGTATCGGGCGCGGCGGAACCCGCCCCCATCGTGGCGGCCAGGTACCGCGATCCCGTCAAGTGGAGGATACCGCCCAGCTGCGGGCAGCAGGTGTTCTTCACGCACGTCACCCCGCTCATCAGCACCGGGCACATTCGCAGGCTCGAGCCCGAGGATCTGTGCCACCTCCCCGAACTGGACAGCAAGGACCTCGCGTTCAAGTTCGACAGGGACTGGGCGGAGGAGCGAAGCAAGCACCCGGAGAAGCCCTCGCTGGTCCGCGCGTGCCTCGTGGGCAGCCGGGGCACGCTCATCTACACCGGCATCCTCTACACCATCGCCCAGGCGACTCTGTTCAGCGGGCCGGTGCTCCTCCGCCTCATCGTCGAGGCGCTGGAGTGCAGGGCGGCGGGCGGCGCCAGCTGCCCCACCAACCAAGACCTCTACTACTACGCCCTGTTCCTGACTCTCGCGGGCGTGGTGCAGAATTTGTGCCAGGCGCAGCAGGATTACACCATGCAGCGCCTCGGCGTCCGCGTGCGCAACCGTTTGATGTGTGCGCTGTACCGCAAGGTCCTCAAGCTCTCGCCGCTCGGTCTGCAAGAGGAGACCACCGGTAAGATCGTCACGCTGATGTCCAACGACGTCAACAAACTCCAAGACGTGTTCCAGCTCCTGCACAACATCTGGGGAGCGCCGATTTTCATAATCGCAGCCTTCGCCATGCTCTACGACGTCATCCAGTGGTCCACGTTCATCGGATTCCTTTGCATCATCGTCGCCGCGCCGTTTACGTTCATGGTGGCCAAGACCCTGTTCGCCATCCGCCTCAAGCTGCTCAAGACGGCGGAGGGGCGCATCAACATCCTCAGCGAGGTCATCAACGGCATGCGCGTCATCAAGTACTACGCCTGGGAGAAGTCCTTCAAGGAACGCGCGCAGGAGATCAGGAACAAGGAGGTCAAGCTCATCTGGGCGTCCCAGAAGGTAGGCGCGCTCTTCGGCGTGGCGCTCTTCTCCACCCCCATCTTCATCGCGGTGTGCTCGCTCGGGTCCTACTCCCTCGCGGGCAACACCCTCACCGCGTCCACCGCGTACACCGCCCTCGCGCTGTTCAACATGCTCCGATTCCCCCTCATCCTGGTGCCGTTCCTGCTCACGAACCTGCTCAACGCCCTGAGTGCGGTGCAGCGTCTCGGAGCCTTTCTGCTCCAGGACGAGACGGACAAGGTGGAGCCGGACATGTCCGAGCCCGGCCGCGTTCGTGTCGCCGCCGGTGACTTCAAGTGGCCCGCCGTGCAGAAGAAGCCGGAGGAGCCCAAGAAGGGTCCCCCGGGCAAAGGCGGCAAGAAACCCAAGAAGGGTGAAGAGCCCAAGAAGGCTGACGACGCCGAGGAGGTTGAGGTTCCCGCCGAGGAACCCGAGCAGCCCCCTTTCGAGCTCGCCGGCGTCGACCTGGACCTCGCCCCCGGCTCGCTCACCATGGTCATCGGACGAGTGGGCTGCGGCAAGTCCACGCTGCTCTCCGCGCTCAACAAGTTTGTCCCCCAGACCACGGGCGACATGAAGGTGAGCGGCCGCGTCGCGTACGTCGCGCAGACGGCCTGGATCCTCAACTCCACCGTCAAGGACAACATCCTCTTTGGCCAGGCGTACGACGCGGACAAGTACCGAAAGTGCCTCCGCCACTCCCAGCTCAACGCCGACCTGGACATGCTCCCCGCAGGGGACATGACCATGATCGGCGAGCGCGGCGTGACCCTCTCTGGCGGACAGAAGCAGCGCGTGTCCATCGCGCGCGCCGTCTACGCCGCCGCGGATGTCTACCTCCTCGACGACCCGCTCAGCGCGGTGGACAATCACGTCGGAGCCGCGCTGTTCGAGCAGGTTCTCGGAGCGTCCGGGGTTCTGCGCAAAGCTACCCGGGTCCTCGTCACCAACGCGCTGCAGTACCTCCCCAAGGCTGACAAGATCGTGGTGCTCGAGGAGGGCAAGGTTGCCGAGGTTGGCACCTACGACGAGCTCATGCGCAAGGGGCTGGACTTTGCCAACCTCATGGCCGCGCACGGCATCGAGGACGAGGGCGAGGACGCCGACGGCAAGAGGGTCTCCACGGACGGTCGCAAGTCCATGGACGCCGGCCGCAAGTCCGTCGACGGTCGCAAGTCCACCGACGGTCGCAAGAGCTTCGCGGGAGGGGAGGAGAAACCCAAGGGTCCTCCCGGCGCCAAGGGCAAGGATGACATGTCCGCCGAGGAGGAGCGTTCCGTGGGCAACGTGGGCGGCCGCGTGTACATGGCGCTGTACAACGCGACGGGCACCAACGTGTCCATCCCCCTCGTGGCCTTTTTGTTCACGATGGACTACGGCAGCAAGGCGTTCCTTGACTACTGGCTCAGCTTTTGGGCGGCGGACCGGTTGGGCTGGGAGAGCAACCACTACCTGGCCGTCTACTTTGGCATCTTCCTGTTCAACGGGATCGCCATCTTCTTCAGGTCGATCATACTGTACTTCTTCCTGGTCAGGGCTGCGAAAAACATCCACAATCAGCTCCTGGACCGGGTCATCAAGTTCCCGATGTCCTTCTTCGACACCACCCCGAGCGGCCGCGTGATCAACAGGTTCTCCAGGGACACCGAGACCATCGACACCATCCTCCCCGGCATCATCATCCAGTTCCTGGGTTGCATCACCAGCATCATCACAACGCTCGCCATCGTGAGCGTCGCCACGGGCTGGTTCACCCTCGCGCTTCCTTTCATCATGTTCGTGTACATCGCCCTCCAGCGGTTCTACATCCCGGCGTGCCGCGAGCTTCAGCGCATCGAGTCCATCTCTCGATCGCCCATCTACTCCGGCTTGGGCGAGGCGGTCAACGGCGTCGAGACCATCCGCGCGTTCAGGCAGGAGTCACACTTCATCCACCTCGCGGACGGGCTCATCCAGCACAACGCGGATGCCTACGTCACCCAGAAACTCGCGGCGGCGTGGCTCACCACCCGCCTGCGATTCCTCGGCACCGTCATCGTGGCGTGCACGGCGTTTTTGGTGATTCAGGGCAAGGTTGGCCCCGGCGTCGCCGGCTTGTGCCTCGTGTACGCCCTCGACGTCACCAAGTACCTCGAGCACGGCACTAACATGGCGAGCGAGCTGGAGACCAAGATGAACGCGGTCGAGAGGGTGGTTGAGTACCTCGACAAACCCTTGGAGTCTGACCACGAGACGGCGCAGAAGGTTCTCGCCGCGCTGCCAACCGCGTGGCCGCAGAAGGGTAAGCTGGAGGTGACCGGCCTGAACATGAGGTACCGACCGGGTTTGCCCTTGGTGCTCAAAGACCTCACGTTCACCGCGATGGCGGGCGAGAAGCTGGGCGTGTGCGGGCGGACGGGCAGCGGGAAATCTTCCCTCTTTGTCGCGCTCTTCCGCGTCGTCGAGCCGGCGTCTGGAACAATCGCCATCGACGGCGTCGACGCTAGCACGCTCGGACTGCACCTGCTCCGCTCCAAGATGGCGATGATCCCCCAGGACCCGTTCATGTTCGCGGGGACCATCCGCACCAACCTCGACCCGTTCGACGAGCACCCCGAGGTTGCCCTCTGGGAGGTTCTCGCCAAGGTTGGCCTCAGGAGCATGGTGGAGGACGCCGCCAAGAAGATGGACATGGAGGTTGTGGACAACGGCGCCAACTTTTCGCTGGGCCAGAGGCAGCTCCTGTGCATGGGCCGCGCCCTGCTCCGCAACAGCAGGGTGCTCATGATGGACGAGGCCACCGCGAGCGTGGACATGGACAGCGACGCGCTCATCCAGCGCACGGTGCGGGAGGCGTTTGCGGATTGCACCGTCCTCACCATCGCGCACAGGCTGAACACCATCATGGACTCGGACAAGGTTGCGTTCCTGGATAATGGCACCATGGCCGAGTTTGGCGATCCCGCGGACCTGCTCAAGGATAAGAACGGGCTGTTCACCAAGCTCGTGGAGCAGAGCGGTAAGAAGAACAGCGAGCATCTCATCGGTCTGTCCAACGCCGCGAAGGAGAGGAGGCAGAGCGCCCAGAACCTTCGCGGGGTGGAGGAGGCTGCCGAGGAGGCTCACCACGAGGGCTCGGATTAAAAGACGACGCCCTCCTTGTTCAAAATATACGCACGCGCATCAAACACTGCTTTAATACCACATACAATACGTAACGCTTACGTTGAAATAATCAGACTACGCCCCGCCTCCCGTAATACGTTGGGGGTGGCGGGGATCAGGCGCGAAGCCTCACGCCCTCTTCGTGCGCTTTCCCGACTTGTTGGGAGTCGCCTTACCGCCCGCCTTGTTGGGAGCCCAGGTATCGGCGAGCTTGATCACGGCACCGACGACGTACCCGCCGCCGATGGCGGCGGCCATCGAGTTCTCCCAGCTCATCCCCTGCGTCATGCTGCCCTCGTGCTTGTGGACGGCCCACTCCGATCGTAAAACCTTGGAAGTCAGGACGACCATGACCGCCTCGGTGAGGATGGACTTGGGCTTGATGGCGAGCATCATTCCCATGGCCACGAGGACCGCCCAGCACGCGAAGATATGACCGAGTCCATTGAGCGACGCGGGGCCCATGAGCAGCAGGATCGCCCCGCAGATCTCGGCACGGCCGACGAGCTTGGACCCTGGGTGAGCCATCACACCCGCCACTTTCGCCAGGCCCACAACACACAAAGCGCTCACCAGGGCGTAGTAGCCGTACGTGGCCGGGACTAGGTCCTGCGCCTTTGTCAAATAGGTCATCACCATCTCAGCCATCGTGGTGGCTTTCGTTTCGTTCGGATCGTTGGGTCTGCGCGTGCGGTCCTCGTGTGGGTGGTGTGGGTTAACGGAGGAAAGGAATAAAACAGTTCCCAGGGAAAAAGCGATTGCAACGACCCTAACGCTAATCCCGTGGAGCTCATCACTATCTGACTGTGGTTTTTTTGTCGCCTTGGAGAATTATTTCCAGATCTAAATCTGAGGCCACTGTGCTTTTACTCCGAGGCGTTCTGGTCCTCAGGTTTCATGTGGTCGGTCAACAATTGCGGCGCGGACAATTTTTTCCCGCCGACGTGCCTCGCCTCGAGACTCTCCCAGTTTCTCGAGATCTACGTGACGACGACCAGTTCGTCTCACGCGAGGCTCCCGCCGCCCTCTCGGTGCGCGGTCCTCGACACCTTTTTTCCCCCTTATCGCGCGTCGCGAGGAGCTGGTCCCGGCCTAGCCCCCCCGCGCGCGTCTTTTAAGGAGCCGGCGGTAGCGGCTCCCGCTTCGCCCGCCAATTAATTGCGACACCTGGCGGCGCCTTCCGTGTCTCCTCCTCTCGCCATGCTCAAGCGCAAGCTCAAGCAGTGGCTCGCGGTCAACGAACCCGGGGCTCTCCCGGTGAAGACCGAGCCGCCCGGGTCTCCGCCCACGTGCGTCACCCCGCCGCTTCCCCGGTCGCCGTCCACCTCCGACGTCAACAAGTACCCGAGCCTCAAGAAGAAGATCCTCGGGCCCAAGATGGTGGACGCCGACCACCCGCACGCGGAGTCCCCGACGACCTCTTCCAAGGAGAACGCGAGTACCCTCGGGAACAAGTACAGCAGCAACTACGCGTCCACCTCTGACCTCGCCGCCGCGGCCGCCTTCGCGACGGGCCTCCAGCCGTCCAAGCGGAGGCGGGAATTCGACGAACCGTTTCGGCCGTCGTCGCCGCTCAGCGTCAAGAAGGAGCGTTCCGACGACGGCGGCAGCGATCGGGCCAAGTCCCCGAAGCCCAACAAACCGAAGCAGAAGCCCAAGCCCCGGACCCCCAAGCCCGCGAGCCATCAAGGACCCCAAAGCCCGAGGCAGGCCAAGCGTGTCACCAATCTGGATGCCGAGACGGAATCCGAGCCCAAGGAGCCCAAGGAGGAGACGGATGAGGAGATTGCGCGTCGACTCCACGCCGAGTTCAACTGCGCCCCCATGCGAACGAGCCGTTCGCGACGGACGATGGACCTCGAGGACCGGCGCGACGGGGGAACCCCGGAGGACCCGGTGCACGACAACGACCCCGGGATTTTACCCTCGTGCTGAGCCATGTACGCGCAGTCTCGAACGAAGGCTGTGCCGTACGGGTTCATCTGCGGATTCCCCGTCCAGGGCGTGAGCTCCGAGCTCTACGGTTTCTACGAGGGTCAGGGCGGCAAGGGTGGGAGGCAAGGTGAGGCTGTGGTGGCGGCGATGAAGCAGTGGGGCGAGGGCGAGGCGGGCACCGCGGGTGGCACCGAGCTCGGATTTCCGGTTTGCAAGCGGGGGTACCGACCTTTCGCGGAGGACGGGGGCCGACGCTACGGCTGCCTCAAGCACCACGAGCTGCGCCTCGAGAACATGCGCCAGCCCCCGCCCAAGGGTGCCAAGCGCTCCGAAGATGGGCTCTACCATCGCCCGGGCTGGGAGAAGTTTGACCAGTGGACCTTTGGCGAGAAGAACGTGGTGAGCGAGTCCTCTTCCTTTTTATCGCTGGACTCCGCGGAGGAGGGCGACTTGGGCAAGGTTGCCGTGGACTCGCCCGCGAAGGCGAAGGCTGCCAATTAAGTCGAAACGGCGACGACGATCTGACCTGTTCCACAGCGGGGAACACGGAGTTTGGTCGCGAAGGACACCATCCATGACGCCGCGCGCGCACAAGCGAGTCGGAATCCGGCCGCACCGCGCGGGGCTGAAACGCGTGTCCTCATCCGCGACCACATCCATCCATCGTTCCCGCTGGAACACACACGCAAAGAGACGAGCGACCTGGGCAGCGAAGCAGCGCCAAGTCCTCGCTTTTATTATGTAGAATTAGAAACGAACCGGCGCGAACGGGTGTATATTTGATCAAGCTTAAGTTATCAATGCCGCGACTCCCCGTTTGATTATTAAAGTCTGCGGCGCGAGCTACCCTATTTCTTGGCTTTCGCTTTCTTCTCCTTCGCGGGAGTCTTCTCCTTCTTCTCCTTCTTTCCCGCCTTGGCGCCCTTCGTCTCCTTCGTCTGCTTCTCCGCCTCGAGCTCAGCCTTGAGCTCCTCCAACATCCTCGCTCGGGCGTTCTTCTTCTTACCCGCGGGCTTCTTCTCCTCAACCTCGTCATCCACGCCCACGCCCACGCCGTAGCCGTCGCCGCCAGCCTCACCCTCGTCCTCGTCCTCGCTGCCGCTCACGGCCTCGAACCCCTCCTCGGAATCGGATCCGCCGCCGCCCTTGCCGAAGCCGTTTGCGGCGGCGGCGTCGTCGCCACCCGCGGGTCCGAGCTTGTTGGACAGCTTCTTGATCTTGGCGACGAAGAAGCCGTCCATGTTGTGCACGTGGGGGTAGAACCGCCGGGACTTCTCCACGCTGGGGTGGAAATTCTTGCCGCGGTACGAGGTGAACCCGGTTCGGCCAAACTCGAGGCCGGTGGGGACGAGCTTCACGTCGCGCTTTTTGAGGATGTAATCGAGCACCATCTCGTTCTCCTCGACGGTGATGGAGCAGGTGGAGTAGACGACGTACCCGCCCGTCTTGGAGTTGGCGTCGCAACAGTCGATGGCGGCGACGAGCAGCTCCTTCTGAAGGTGCGCGCACTTGTTGATGTCAGCCTCGCTCTTGCTCACCTTGACGGAGCTGTCCTTGGCGATGACGCCGGTGCCCGAGCACGGCGCGTCCAGTAAGACCCTGTCCACGTGCCCCAGCACCTTGGGCAGCTGCCTACCGTCGTAGTTGCACACCGTCGCGTTGGTGCATCCCATGCGCTGCAGGTTAGCGACGAGCGAGGAGAGTCGCTTCTTCTGAAACTCGTTGGCGAAGATCATCCCCGTGTTTCGCATCAACGCGGCCAGGTAGGTTGTTTTACCTCCGGGCGCGGCGGCGACGTCGAGGACGCGCTCGCCGTCCTGGGGCGCGAGCGCCATGCACGGCAGGAACGACGACGCGGACTGGAGCATGTAGTGGCCGGCCATGTACTCCGGCGTCGCACCGATCGGGACCCGGCTGTCGTACACCAGGAGGCCAACCTTGGACCACTTGCCGATGGGATCCAGGTTCACGCCGCGGTTGATCAGCGACGCGGCGAGCTCGCGGCGGCGGCACTTCAGCGTGTTCGTGCGCAGCGTCACGGGCCTTTGCGTCTCGTTCGCCTCCAGGAGCTCCATGGTCTCCGCGACGGAGAACGTGTCCAGGAAGTATTGAACCAAAAACGTGTTGTAGCCGTAGTACGTGGCGAGGTCCGCGACGAGCCTCTCGACGTACTCTCCGCGGCTGCGCCCGGGCTCGCGCCTGGACTTGAAGTCCTGGAGCACCCTGACTATCTCCTGGATCCTGCCCTGGACGTGCTGAAGGTCCGGGGGAGCGTCCGGGTCATCCTCCGAATCCTCCAGCTCGTACACGTCCTCATCCTCGATGTTGAGCACCTGCTCCGCGGCGGCGTCCTCCGCCTCGCGCTGTCGTCTCGCGTCCTCCTTCCTCGCCTTCTTCTCGATGGGCAGGAGCGTCTCTTCCTCGGACTCCGATTCGGACCCCGATGCCTCGCCGGAGAAGTCCTGCTCGTCGGCGTCGTCGCCGTCCTCGTCCGAGTCGCCATCCAGGTCGGCAAACTCGTCCTCGTCGTCGTCGTCCTCGTCGCTGAACAGCTCCTTCGCATGCTTCGGGGACTTGGTTTCGATACCGTCGAGGGAGTCGTCGTCCTCCTTGGAATCCTCGTCCTCGGAGTCGTCCTCCTCGGAGTCCTCGGAATCGTCCTCCTCCATCTCGACGTCGAGCGGCTCGTCACCGGACAGATCCTCCTCGCCGTCCGAGTCGTCCCCTAGGTCCGCGAACTCGTCCTCGGACTCGGACTCGGACTCGGGCTCGGGCTCGGGCTGCTTCTTGGCCTTTTTCTTGAAGCCCCCGAATTCATCCCCGCCCGGCGCGGCCTTCTTGCCCTTCTTTGTCGAGGCGGACGGGGCGGCGGGCGATCGCTTGGCCTTCTTCTCCGTCGACTTTTTGCCATTGGCGTTGGCGGCGGCGGCGGCGGCCATCCCTCGGGTGGTTCGCCTCTTGGGAGGCGACGGGGTGGTCGCTGGGGGCGCGGCGCGCTTTCCCTTGGGCGGCATGGTTGTCCTCGACTGCGCCGTGAAGCCACAAACGCGCGGGGATGGGTGCTCGCTCGACTGCGCGTCGGCGGGACTGCGCCGGAGGGAACCCCCAGAGCGCATCGCTTTCACTGTTGCAGAGACTCTCGCGGCTGTTTTTTGGCTCGAGAAATGCCGATCAAAACGTCGATCGAAGTATGTTTTGAAAGCGATAAATTGATCGTGCCACGCTTTGGAATTTGATCGGAGGCGAAAATCGGAGCCAACCCAAATCGAGACGTGCTCATGAAAAAATAGACGACAGGGTTTTTTTCAGGATGTGAGATTGCCAATCCATGCAGATGTCATCAGAGTCGTGTCGGCCAATCAAAACGCGGGAATTCACTTTCGAAAAAAAAATCTTGGAAACCGAGCCAAATAACTCGCGAAAGTCGAGTTAACTTTCGAAAAAAAATCGAGTCTCCAACGGTGCGCGGGATGTTGAAAATTTTGTCAACTGTATTGACCTTTCTGTTGAACCGCGGCGGCGTGGCGGCATAACCACCCGCAGGCTCCGCATCTCCGCGTGACCGAGTCGTCGTTCATCATCATGGCCACCATGACCGTCCCCCCTGAGCAGTACATCGCGTCGCTCCCCTCCATCGTGGACCGCACGTCCAAGCAGGAAGGGGCCACGAAGCTCGCCAACCCCAATTTCATCGCGATCAAATACAACGCGGAGCTCGAGGACGCGAGCTGCTGCTTCAAGTGCAGCGCGTGCGTCGGCTGCCTGCCCTACACCCACTGCGTGTTAGCACCCGCGTGCTCGTACTTCGACAAGGAGCGCTCCTACCTTTACCTCCGCGAGGGCTCCCTCGAATCCAACACCGCGCTGGATAACTTCTGCAAGCCCATCTGCTGCTGCTGCAGTTTTGACGACAACGTCAAGGTGAGCTATTTCGACAGGGATCCGTACGCCATCCAGGGCTGCTGCTGCCCGACCGTGCCCAAGCTGGAGATCTTGGACCCCGGCTACATGATCTGCTGCATGAAGTTCGACTGCGAGTGCATCTGCGGCCCCAAGCAGGTGGTCATCATGCCCTTCGAGAGCTGCTGCATGGGTTTGTGCTCCAACAGGACCAACTGCTGCCACAACACCTGCGGCCTCTGGGGTCCGCCGAACGGCAACCCCATCATCTTCAACTCCTTCTACCCGCAGCCCAAGAACGCCGAGCCCTTCGTCGCCCAGGCCAAGCAGATCATCCCCGTCTCGCAGAGGATGGAGGGCCACAGCTCGTAAGCGCGCCGCGCGTAGAACGTCAACAAAGTCGCGCGCGAACCGACGCGATCGAATCGCATCGCGCTTTTGAGTGTACCCAGTACGTGTTAATAACCGACCACGCGTGGTCAGGACTATGATATATATAATATGACTTCTCCGGTTGACATCATCACATCTGGTTGAGGAGTTCGCGCTTCTTCGCGTCGTACTCGCCCGCGTCGATGGCGCCCATGTCCAGCAGTCCCTTGAGGTCCGCGATCTTCTCCGCCGGTGACTTCTCCGCCGCCGCCGCCGACATCTGCGGGATCGCCGTCCCACCCGGCGAGATCATCGTCACGTTCGCATCCCCGCCCGCGCTCGTGCCCGTGTACTTGGCCTTGGCGTCCTGTATCAACGCTCGTGCCTCGTCCGGGTTGTCGACGTACATTCGTAGCGTCGACGGCGCCGACCGTTTGCCGCCTCCGTAGTTGGCCACCGGGGAGCCGTAGGGCACGCCGAGGTTCAGGCTTCCCACCGCGCAGCAGCACGATAACAGGCCCGACGAGGCGTTGTTCACCACCAGGCTCTGCACCTGGTTCAAACCCACCGTCCCCCAGTCGGTGCCGGTCCTGTAGCACTGCCCGCACGGGCCGAACGAGGCATCGATCATGACGTGCACGTTCCTATCGGTCAGCACGTACGTGGTGCCCTCCGCGACGCCTTTCGCGGCGACGTAGCCGAGCAGACATATCGGGGAGAGGATGCAGAGGTGCGGCCAGAAGCACGGGAGGAGGAGCGGGACGGGGAAGTTGGAGCACGCCGCTGGTCCCCGAGAATCCTTCGGCACTCTCCAGACAGTCAGGATGGTTTCGTTCGGGTCGCATCGCTCGGCCGCTTTGTAGAGATCATCCTGCGTGGCCTCGCTGAGGAGCTTGGCGCGACTGTGGTACGCCATCTTGGACATGGTGACTGAACGCCGGGGGGAGCCGTCAAGGAGCCCCCGTGCTATGTGCAGCGGCGTTGAATTACTTACAATAGGTCACGCACGCCCGTTTTTGCTCGCTGGAGTCCGGCGCTTTTTCAAATAACCGAACAGTCTGTCGCCTTTCCTCCGCCGCGGTCACAACCCGGAGCGCCACACCCGGTGTCCACGAGAGAGCATCGTTCTTCTCGCACATACCGAACGCATCCCGGCTTTCGCTGACACCGCCAACCCACGCCAACCCACGCCATGACGTACGACGGCAACATCAAGAACCAAGAGCTACTCTCCCTGCGCGAGTACGTCACCCATGACTCCGGCTCGCTGAACAAGGCGGACAGCACCGTGCAGCTCATGGTGACCCACAGCAACCTCAAGGCGAGGTTCATGGAGATCCGCTTCGACCGATACGTGAGTGATTCCCACGCCGATCGTGCCCCCTCGCGTCGTCGCGCCTCGATCCCGATCTGCCTTTTGCCGACCCTCAGATCTCGCGTGCCGACCCGACGTTGACCCGTCCCCGTCCCCTCTTTCCGCTCCTTTCCCGCGACAGATGACCATCCTCCGCGTCAAGGAGAAGCTCATGACCCACGTCGGCAGCAACGTGAGCACCATGCGCCTGGTGCTGAAGGACTGGGACGGCACCACCGTCTCCGAGCTGGGCGACGACACCAAGATGCTCGGCTACTACTCGCCCGAGGACGGGTGGACCATCCACATCAACGACATCGACACCAACTCCATGTCCGCCAACGGCTGGCTCGAGGACGTCAGCAAGGTGGACAAGTACATCATGTCCGACCAGGACTACGACACGAGGGAGGGCACCTACCGCGAGTGGAAGAAGGCGCAACTCGCCAAGGACCCGACGTGGTGCCTGGAGAAGGCCATGGCTGAGAAGCGCGGCGAGGTCTGGGTCCCGCCCGCGGGGCCCGTCGAGGACGACGAGCACCAGGCGGCGGAGGCCGGCGTGATCACGGTGGGCATGCGCGCGGAGATCAACCCCGGGAGTAAGCGCGGCGAGGTCAAGTTCGTGGGCAAGTGCGAGACGCTGCCCAAGGGTTGGTGGATCGGCATCCAGTTCGACGAACCCGTGGGCAAAAACGACGGCACCGCCAAGGGGAAGAGGTACTTCGAGTGCCCCGACGGCTACGGGTCCTTTCAGCGCCCGGTCAACGTGCAGGTCGGGGACTTTCCCCCAGTCGACGACTTCGACTTCTCCGACGACGAGATCTAAACGCGCGGCGGTTCTCTCACTTTGTATTAAAATCCGCTACTTTTGAGTACGCGCCATTCACCATCACGCGTCGTCGAGCGACCACTCGAGCGGCGCGCATTCGTCGCATTCTCTCAGCACGGCATCTATCCCACCCGGCGTCGGCGCGTCCGCCGTGCGCGCCGCCCCCGCCACGCCGCGGAAATCATCCGCCACGTCGATGACCAGCTCCCGACCCAGCGCCGACTCTGACTCCTCTAAAGCGAGCCCGCACCGCGCCGACAGCGCGCCCCTGGCCAACTCCACGCTCGCTCGCATCTTCGCGTGCATCCCCGTCGCCTCGTCGACACTCGTCGGGACATCGGGCGGCGGGTCCACGAGGGTCAACACGCGAAGCGCGGGGCACGGAGAAACGCACGCCACCAAATCGTCCGCGACGTGCGCCGCGTCAACGACGAAGGGCTCGCCACCCTCCGAGTCGCCGTCGCTCCCGACTCTCATCGCCGCGCTCAGCGCCTCGAGCCGCGGTAACTCGCCCGCGCCGGACACCATCAGCATCAGCGCGGTTGTCGTGATCGGCACCTGGAAGCAGAGGGTCGTGATCGACGGCGCGCTTCGAGCCAACGCGTGGGACCAAACCTCCGCCGTCTCGTCGTCGCCTGAACCGGCGCCGCAGCTCGCGGGTATAGCCAAAAAAACGAGACCGACGCACCTGCGCACGATCGCCGCGAGCGCACCACCGGGCACGTTCGAGCCGGCACCCGCACGACGCGAGCTGAACGACCCCAAGGTCAGCGCACGAAGCGCGGGCATGTCAGCCCCGTCACCGTCCACCTCGCCGTCGCCCGATTCGCTCGACGCCGTCAACGCCAAATCCGTCAGCGCGTCGCAATCAGTCGCCGCCAACGCGTTCAACCGTTCAACGCGTCGCAACCGAAGCGCGCGCAGACCGGCACACCGCGCTAACCTCAGCTCGGTGAGCTCCGGTACCGCCGCGTCGACACCCGCGCCGCCCCAGTCCGAACCCGTCAGCCCACTCGAGTCGCCGTCCGTCACCTCCAGCGACTCGAGCCTCGAACACGAGCGAAAAACGACGCGAACGCCCGCGTCGGTCATCTCAGCCGCCGCGCCCACGGAGAGCCGCGTGAGCCCGGGCGCGAACACGCCGGTGTTGTGCACCGCCCTCGGTATCCCGCTGCACTGACCCCGGGTCACGATCGCGACGCAGTCCTCGCGATCGAGCGTCACCGTGACGACGCCGCGCGCAGCCGGGACGCGAGCCGTCGGATCGGGTCGCATGGCGCCGGGCTCCGTCCAGAGGCATCGCAGGCGGAGCTGCGCGCGCGCCGCGAACTGCACGGTCGCGGGCGAGATGGCGCAGGGGAGTTCGTGATCATCGTCGCGCGTCGTCGGCGGGCAGAGCACCAGGCGTTGGAGTCTTCCAGGCCGGTGACGCGTGAGGATCTCAATCAGCGTCGCGTCGGCGTCGGCGCCCGCGCGTCTCCACAGCGCGGATTCGGGTCCGAACGCGAGCTGCGGCACCCTCCTCGCGTCCGCACGGAGCGCTCGGTTGACGGACGCCAACCGCGCGGCGACGTCCGCGTGCGCGTGCGCGAGAACCACGCCCAGTGCGCGCCGTTCGAGGCTCCTATCGTTCAACCCCGCCGTTCGCGTGTCCTCGAAGAACTTGCGCTTCGTCTCGGCCCCCCGGGGTCCATCCTCGACCGCGGGCAGCGGAACTGTCATGACGATATCGACCCCGGCTCTCACGCGCCGCGCTCACCCCCGTCGCGCCCTTCCTCCGACCCGCCCCCTTCCTCCGACCCGCCCCCTCCCAGCGATGTTGGAAGCCTGAACGTCCAGTCCGCGACGCCGGACTTGGCGATGGAGGAGGACTTGTACTCGTCCGTGGAGGTGACGTACCAGACGTGCACCTGCAGCGCACCCGCCCAAGCGAGAAGTCCGGTGGCGAGGAGCGAACGCCGGTCCATGCGGAGGGCGACACGAACGTTGTTGTGTCCCACCAGCAGCGAGAGGTCAACGGTACTCGCTTAATAATCGCATCTCGGCCAAAACGTACGTGTGCCAGTTATAAATCGCGCGCGAAATAATAAACGACGTATGATGGCTAGTCATGATGAGCACAATTTGGCCCATAACCAACCAATTGCGCGGGAAGAGTGACGCGACACAGTGGGCAATGGAATATTTCAAAAAAGAATATTTTATATTTTGACGGAGGAGATGATCCCTGAAGGTATTATTCCTGGAAAATGGAATCAATTTCCGAATATACTTCTCAGAAACGTGACTGTGTTTTCGGTCAGAGAGCCCATGACCAGGATTAATAACCCCTGAAGTCTGGTCGTAACGCAGAAGGAATAATAAGCGTTTTGATGATGATCTCGAGGTTGAAAGAGCACATTGGCCGCCTGCATCAGCCACTCCACCGCGCGCCACTACTGCGCCCGAATCAAGTCAATTCAGCGAAATGTCTGAAATCATGATGCGCCATCTACTCGGCTCCGATGAGAAGCTCGAGCACGACCCTGGGGCCGAGGGCCCCTCTGGCGAGGGCGACGCCTGCCTCGTGATGATGTTCCTCGTCATCTCGGCTGCCATCGGCATCCTCGTCTTCGGTGAGCACTCCGCCCCTCTCTCGTCAACCCGACGCCTCCTTGCGTGCGCAAATACCTGATCTGTCATTCTCCTCTTCATTCTGCAGAGAAATTCTTCCGCCCTCCCTCCGAGGAGAAGTCCACCGACGACTTCATCGAGGAGCAGAAGGCCAAGGCCACCGAGGAGGGTGTCGAATCCGTCACCGACGGCATGACCCCCGAGGAGCAGCGCGACGCCGCCAGCCAGGCGAAGTGGCTCCAGCCCTCCAACGACGACCCCAGACTGAAGGCTGGTCTTACCCTTGCCGTCTTCTTCTGCATCTGGGTGTTCCTCCTCACCCTCTCCATCATGGGCACCGGCTTCAAGCTCCTCGGAGGCAAGTCCTCTGCCAAGATGTTCGACGTCGCCGACAACCCGATCTCCGCCCTCCTGATTGGTGTGCTCGCCACCGTGCTTGTGCAGTCCTCCTCGACCTCCACCTCCATCATCATCTCCATGGTAGGCGCCGATGAGCTCTCCGCCAACATCGCCATCTTCATGATCATGGGCGCCAACATCGGCACCTCGGTCACCAACACCATCGTCGCTATGGGACACTTCAACAACCCCGACGACCTCCGCCGCGGTTTCGCCGCCGCCACCGTGCACGACTGCTTCAATATGCTCAACGTCGCCGTGTTCCTTCCCCTCAACTGGATCTACCCCTTCCTCGAGAAGATGACCTACGAGATGGCCAAGGATCAGGAACCCTGCGACGGCGATAAGTGCGAGAAGACCGAGTTCCTCAAGCCCTACATCTCCCCTTACTCCAAGGGCGTCGCCAACTACAACAAGGATGTCGCCAAGGCCATCACGCAGAACTATTGCGCGGGCAAGTGCGACACTAGTATTTCATCCAGCGGCATGAAGCTTGTCTCCAAGGAGGTCTGCGTCGAGGATGCCAACGGCAACTTTGACTGCTCGGGCGTCCACGCCAACTACGAGTCCAACTGGATGAGCAAGGGCTACCTCTACAAGAAGCGCGCGCCCGGCTACATCGTCGGCACCGCCTCCGGCAGCCTCGCCGAGTTCCACTACGACAAGCCCGCCACCGGCTGCTCCGATCCCGTCAACTTCTTCGCTGATGATGAATATGCCAGCACCGTCGCGGGCAGCCTCACCACCGGCACATGCTACAAGGTGTGCGCAAAGGTCAAGAAGGATTGCGAAAAGCGCCTCCTCAAGGGTGGCCTCACCCTCGACAAGTGGGACATGACTGACGACGGCGCGGGAACTTTCCTCACCATCATCTCTCTCATCTCCCTGTGCTCTTGCCTCTTCTGCATCGTGTACATGCTCCAGATCATCCTGAAGGGTACCGCTGCTCGCGTCCTTCAGAAGGTCGTCGGCTTGAACGGCTACCTCAACATCGCCATCGGCACTTTCATCACCATCATGGTGCAGTCCTCCTCCATCACCACCTCCACCCTCACGCCTCTCGCGGCCGTGGGTATCATCACCCTCAAGGACATGTACCCTCTCACCCTCGGTGCTAACATTGGTACCACCCTCACTGGCATCATGGGTGCCACCGTCGTCACCTCCAACCCGGTCCAGGCGTGGCAGGTTGCCCTTTCTCACCTCTTCTTCAACATCTTCGGTACTCTCCTCTGGTACCCCATCCCCAAGATGCGTGAGGTTCCCCTCAAGTGCGCCAGGTTCCTCGGCAAGTGCACTGCCCACCCTGAGTACGGCAGGCTTTTCCCTCTGGTCTACATCTCCATGGCCTTCTTCATCATCCCGGGCATCGCGTACGGCATCGCCTCTGCATAAACAGTCGTCCTCTTGATGACAACGCTTGGTGTGGGTCCGTAATGACCCGTTCTTAACACTACTAGCTAGTACCGAAGGTATCTTCGAATAATTCAGTCACTCATGACTGATCTTTATTAATGCCATAACCCTTTCCATAATCTCACCTTGCACCTTCAAGTTGCTAGTATACTAAAATCAGGTGCGCGCTGACCTCTTGCTGGTCGTGGAATCATGTCGCGCGTTCGAGCTCCTCCACTCCCTCGGCATCGACCTGCGCCGCCTCACCCAGCGCCAGCTCCGGAAACCGCCCCCCGATCTCCGTCGCGCCAGCCCCGCGTCTCTTCCACTTGGCCACGTTCAACCAGAGGGGCGTCAGCATCATCGCGCCCGCCACCAAACCCCGCGCCCACGCCAGGTCCCCGTCGTCCGCGAAATCGGGTCCTGACGCCAGGCTCGCGTACCTCACCCCCGCGGCGACGAACAGCGACAGCGCCGCGATCTTCGCCGCGAAGGACGCGTCGTCGTCGTCCCTCCAGATGGTCGCGAAACCCTCGACGTCAAACTCGAGCCAATCCGGGAACGACGCCGCGAACGACTCACCCGTCGACTCGACGCCAACCTCGCTCGACCCCTTCACCCCCGATGCACCGCCCCCGTCGACGACGATCCCGTTCTCGGCGAGCCATCGATCGAACGCGTGTCTCCCTTCCCCGTCGTTCACGCCGTCGGATTCGGCTCGAGCGGCGGATGCGAGTTTCCCCGCCGCCGCGCACATCCCCGCGTTGCCCGCCATGGTCAGCGCACCCTGCGCGGTGACCAGCCACTCCAGGTCGGGCGCGTTGAAGAAGAAGTGCTGGACGCACGCGCACACCCCCGAGGCGTGCAGCGGGAGCATGCCCCAGGTCAGCCACCTCCACTCCTTCACCCCGACGGCCGCCGCGTACTCCCACACCAGCCCCATCGCCACGAGCCACTCCACCAGCGAGAACACGTGCACGCCCCACGTGGGCACCGAGAGCGCGTTCGCCGGGCCGGGCGGTGCACCCGGAGCGAGCGTGCTCGCGGCCGCCGCGGAGACCCCCCTGAACCCGTCCACGAGCGCGGCGATCGGCGACTGGTCTAAACCGCCCAAAACCGTCCCGTCGGATGCGAAACCCAAAAGCCTCGAGTCCAGCGCCATCAGCGCGAACGTCCCTACGAGCGCGATCCCCGCGGCAGCCTCCACCAACGCACCGGGACGAAGGGTCCGCGTGAGCCCCTGGATCCTACTCCGTCGATCGTTCGTTCCCGCGTCGCCGTCGCCGCCCCAGTTGGCGCGCTCGGTGGACGCCACCCCGAGCCTGGCGTCGCCGAAACCCTCGCCGTCCCATCCCACCAGCCCGTCGTCGAATGACTGCGCCGCGTTGCCGTACGTCTGTGCCCGCGTCGTTCTTTCATCCGCGTTTGATCCTCCGTCGTTTGACGCGTTGTCGTCATCCGCGTTGTTCGTCGTCACCATGGGAAGCGCGGGGAGGAACGAAGGGAGCCGCACGGGCTGGTTCGGGTCCGGGAGGTTTTTTTCGCGTCTGCACCCGTCCTTGAACGCGAGCATGATGCGGAGGTTGGTCAGGGAGATGGCCGCCTGGATGAGGAAGTGCAGCGCGTCGATGTTGGACAGCACCGTGCCGTACTGCTCCTGGGTGTACGCCTCGGCCGGGATGGAGACCACCACGAACAGGAGCAGGGTGGCGAAGGACGCCCTCATCTCGTCCGTCGAGCTCGGCACCTCCCAGATGTTCTTGAGGAACAGCAGGTACGGCGCCACGGAGAGCGCGAAGAGCGGCGAGGCCAACGCCCACCAGACGCTGTGCTGATCCAGGATCGCCGCCGCTAGGATCCGCGCCGCCTCCGCCGCGGCTCCGGGCGACGACACCTCCGTCACGAGCGCGTCCGTCAGCTCAACAGGCGTCGCCCTCGTCGTGATCGTTCGCGGCGTCGCCCGAGCTGGCCGGGACGACCTGTGAACGCGCGAACCGGGACCCACGCGATGACACGCGCTGACCGGGACCGGTGTCCGCGTCATGAACACCCGGCGCGGCGGTAGGCGCGGACCGGCCGCATCGGCCACGCCCGCACGCACCACCACCACCGCGACGCCCATCTGTGCTTCCAAAGCCAAAACCCGGGCGAGGATCTCCAAAAATCGGCAAGCTGTCTGCTCAAACTTTCTTGGGTCCTTTCTTGAGTCATTCCCTCAAACTGGTGGGCTGGCCAATCACGTGCCGGCAGCGAGAATATGGAAGGTCGACAAAAAAAGCCGGTTCAAGGGCG